>Ga0209636_10004079_pt1 | contig 14924 bp, 12 predicted proteins | sample DeeMarSWOR152_54_FD_187464 | JGI IMG/M metagenome (GOLD analysis project Ga0209636, IMG submission 187464) | Marine sediment microbial communities from White Oak River estuary, North Carolina - WOR-1-52-54 (SPAdes) (version 2) | ecosystem: Environmental > Aquatic > Marine > Intertidal zone >...
GATTTCAAGGCAGGGAAGATAAGCGGCGACGAATACGTAGAGAAAAGGCAAAATCTGAAACAAACCAGAAACAGCCTTCAAGAAGAGTTACACCGTATGGGAGTAGTGACTTAGCACCTATTAGTGCGTGCAAAGTAGCCAAAACATTGAAAGAAGCAAGCGCATTAATAGAAGCCGAGTTTGACTACGTCACCGATATGCATGCATATATTGGAAACGAGCTTTTTTCCAAAGGGGGTCGTTGCAAGAGGGGTAGCCCCCTATAAATAGGAGGTAGATCAGCAACAGCTGGAGAGGGATCACTTCAAAACGCACATGGAGCTCCTAGAAGAATACACCGATGCATGCAAGTACACTCAGCTCGTCGATTTCGAAGGCGACGAATACACCTCAAAGGCAACCAAAGACACCGAAGAAGCACGCCAACTGATTGAGAATGGATACGAATACGTTTGCACGACACTCGATGAAATCATGCTCTTCCGCAAACGCAAATGACCACTAAAAACAATTCTTTACCATTGTAGCGGGAGAATTGAAAAGTGGGCCGGGAGAGATTTGAACCCCAACGTCTCTGGAGATATCCCCCGCAAACTCCCCCTTTTTTCGAACTCGCAGTGGTCGAAATCATCCAAAAGTGGGCCGGGAGAGATTTGTATTCATGCACCCGAATACTGGAGTAGAACAATCATGCATGCATGATGGCGCACTGGAGCGCACAGTAAGTTATTTATTTTGATCAATCAACATAACCAACGATCTGTTATGAAGCGAAAACTCATTTTCACAATATTCTTTTTGGCTACAAGCTTTCTAGTGCCGATAATTAACATCCAACATATAGAGGCCCAGGAACCTCCTGCAACTGAGTGGACAAAAACTTATGGCGGTTCTTATGATGAGTGGGCCAACAGTGTTGTTCAAACGAATGACGGAGGATTTGTGTTTGTAGGTCATAAAGAATCCTCTGGAGAAGCAAGCTCGCGTGATGTTTGGGCGGTTAAAATCGACTCCCAAGGGATCGTGGAATGGAATCAAACGTATGGAGGAAATGAGTCTGATTTCGCACAAAGTGTCTTGGCGGTTGATGATGGGTTAATAATGACTGGGGTAACATCATCCTTCGGCCTAGATTCTCCTAACTGTTTTGTGGTAAAGACAAGCCATGATGGAAACATCCAATGGAACAAGACCTTCGGTGGAATGGGTCGCTATTGGAGCGAATCAATAATAAAAACGAATGATAATGGCTACGCAATTGTGGGGCATTGCGAGAAACAGCAAAGAGAACCTTGGCTTATTAAGATCGATGTAAATGGAAATGCAGAGTGGAATAGAACGTATGGGATGCTGGGTTCTACAAGTTGCTTGGCTCAGACGAGCGATGGTGGCTACATATTGGCAGGATGGAGTTCTGTTGGGAGCGACGATGGAAATAATGACGCATTGTTGATTAAGGTAGATATAGACGGAAACCTTGAATGGAAAAAAAATTTTGGAGGAACAAATGATGATTGGGTTTATTGTATTGTTCCCACTAGTGATGGAGGATACGCATTAGCTGGAGGGAAAGGTATTGGACCTCTTGGTGGGGATCCTATCGGTGATGCGTGGCTGGTTAAAGTTGATTCTTTAGGTGACCTAGAATGGGAGAAAACTTATGGTGGTCATAAAGAAGATTGCGCTATGTTTCTTGTTCAAATACCTGATGAAGGCTATGCTTTAGTCGGATACTACTGGAAAACTTATGATAGTGCATATGGAGCATGGGGAGACTGGGATGGTTGGATCGTTAGAACAGACTCAAATGGTGAGCAAGTCTGGACTAAGACTTTTGGCGGAAAGAGTTTTGATAGTTTATCTTGTATTCTCAGGACAAATGATGGTGGATTTATATTGGCTGGACAAATGGACGTCAATGAAGGACTGGGAACGAGCAATAATGATGCTTGGCTCATAAAACTCGCTAGTGAGCAAAGATTAGACGAAACCTCGTGGCTAATTCAAAACCTTCATTGGGTCATAATAGTGTTCCTAATCTTGGCTTTTCTCGGCGGTAGCCTTTGTTGGAGAATGAAAGGTGCCAAGAATGAAAATCCAGCAAGAACTTTGGTTCAGAGTGGGAGTTATGAGAAGCCCAATTAGTTCTTGGTCTATGATTCTAATGGGCATCGGTTTTGGATTGACCTTTAGTGCCAATATATTTGGGTATCGCTTGGCTTCAGTCCAAACAGGTTTATCCATCTTTGGAGTAGTGTTGATGCTTATCGGTCTTGTGTTGTCGATTTACAACACTGTCGCCTACAAGAGAGAACTTGGTGAGCCGACCATAGAGACAGATCTTATTGAAGGAGAGAAAATTTTGAAGGTGTTCCCTGGTGGTCGCCGCATAACTAGGTTTTCAGCTTCTGTGGGTAAGTGGTGTATTACTAATCAGAGACTGATCTATGAAGGGTCAAAACCGGGAGCATTAGGTTCTGAACCAGATGCGATGATCTTTAAGCTAGAGAACTTGGTGAGCGCAGATATAATCAAAGCGGGCGTGCTAGACAAATATCTAGAAGCAAAGTTTGCTTCGAAAATATCTGACGAAACAGTTCACATAATTGGTAAGAAACTTGAGGAAATCAAGGAAGCAATGCAAAGTCATGCGCGTGCATGCTGAAGTCCAACCACTATCAAGGCGAAATCCATGCATGCATGAAAGAAGTCTAGGCTGCACGCGCGACGCTATTTTCCTTTTGGATATTTGATATACGCAATTACTGTAAGAACTGAGGCTATTATTCCTGACCCAAAACCAAACGACGGGTGTAAGGAAATGCTCAAATATCCAAGACTGATGACTTCGATTACTCCATGTAACTCCCATACTGCAAAGAATATGATGGACAAGATTGAAAATGCGCCAGCAAGCCCAAGCATCAACTTCTGATTTCTCTTTGCTATGATACTGGCAATTGCCTCCAGGATTCCACAGGTCACCATCAGAGCAAAAGCTAAGCATGGCATCGGACTGAACAAAAGCGTCTCAAAATCAATCCCTCCAGCTAAGGGTTCCAAAAGAAAAAACTTACCTTCCAATTGGTATCCCCACAGATAGTGTGAAACGGAAAACCCCCCATCAAATGTAACTGAAACTTCCCACCATGGCAGAACCAAACTCACAATTGCTACAGTTGCAGCTACTACGCCCAATGCGTGGAACTTGCAATCTCTTCACTTTTCTTCTTATCTTTCCACGGAGCATAAGAGTTTATCCTTGTGCATGCATGCGAGAAGACAATAGATAAAGAAAAAAGAGGTAATGGCTTGATTCTCTTTTGGGTATCACTTTGACAGCACTCTAATTGTGTCGCTCCCTGCAAATAGTGTTCCATCTATGAGTTCACCTGTAACAGTCAATGTGAGATCATAGGACTTTAGTGTAGCGTCGTAGTCTGGCTCGTTTGTTAGGCAAGCTTGTACTGTTTCTCTGTCAAATTTGACCATATACACATCGTCTTGGATTTCTGACCACACCGCTGAAATTCCGTTTAAATAGACCGTTTCAAGAACGATGTTTTCTGCGTTGTATCCTTCAGGCAAGGTTATGTATGCTGTAATCCATTGACCGTTGCTCTTCAAATTCAGAGTGTCAGGATCAACGTTGATAACAGCTGGTATGATCCCTCTCTCTCTTGCTAACCATATATCCCTATCAATAACGCCTGGACTCCCATATACAACACATGTTTGAAACACAATCCAAAGCTCATTGCTAACGAATGCAGGGCAGGGATGGTTGTTGAGCGAGTTGATTGAACTGTTCGTCACTTGTTTTGGACTTTCCCATGTAATCCCGTTCCAGACCCTGAACCACACATCTTGTTCATATCCCTCTTGGGTATAGCTACGACCAAAAGTAACAAAGATGCGTTCATCGTATTCAACCACTCTTGGTACATCATCCCATCCCGGGTCAGGAGCGTCGTCAACCATGCCATTTTTCCACGTCAATCCCCCATCAGAAGACGCTGAGTATCCAATGTTTGCACCAGCATTAATTGTTCCAATTCGATAGACTACGAAAATAGTTCCGTTTGAAAGGACTGTAGCGTGGGGGAATCTCCTTCCACTTGCAGTAATTGCGACGAGGTCACTCCAAGTATTTCCTCCATCATCTGTGGTCTTGTAGCATGTTTGCCAAGAATTCGAGAGCGGTGAGAAGAAGAACCATATTCTGCCACCAGCTTCAATGAACCCTCCCAAGTCATTGTGTCCACCACACAACAGCCTAGCTGGAGTCCAACTCACACCATCACCCGACGTAGTGAACCACACTTGGTCAGCATTGTAAGGAGCCGTATGGTTGTACCAAGCCACCCAGAATCTGCCAGTTGAATCTTGAAAAGCGACTGGCCACTGCACATCCCTCCCAGGCATAAATGCCGGAAGAAATAATGATGCATCTGACCATGTGCCACCTCCATCGACTGATGTAATATAGAAGACATGTTTGTGTCCATTATCGGTTCTGGTAGATACAAAGAAAACCCAGATCTTGTTTATCGAATCTTGCAGGATATAGGGAACACCTTCATCCGTAGGAGCCTCGATTAATGGTTCAAATCGAAACTGCAGATCTGTTGATCCTGCTGTATATAGAAGCATCGCAAGTATCGAAACAGTGATCAGGCAAATAATAGTTGGCAGTATTACTTTCTTCACTTTCTTTCCTCCTTTTCTTTTTAAGTTGCCTAGTTTTAGTGTGAACCACCCGCACCACGAGGAGGTACTAGGCCCAGCGGGCAAGGAAATGTTTCAGTCATTTTGCATGCTCAAAAAAAGGGGAAAGTGATGAAGCGTTTGACAGAACGCCATTAATTTTAATTTTGTCTTGCGCACGTAGAATCGCAGGAATGTCTGAGGGTAATCGAATCTTCTTTTTATATTCGCATACCTTACAGGCTAAAGTAGCGTTAAAGGCGAAGTCAGATTTCAAAGATTCTGAATTGGCGAAATTGGCCATGTTTACCAAGTCTTCCCATCCTTCCCAATCTGCTATCTCTTGACAGTTGGGACACCAGTTCAAGCTCTTTGATGGGTTTTCTTCTGAAGTTGTGCATGTGGACTGGTCTTCTTTTGTTTTATTGCGGTATACGATTATTCCTACTGCTCCGATGATTAGACCGCTGGGTAGAAGCCAAAGCATAATGATAAGGTATAGACCTTGGTTTTGGCTACTGTTTATTTCTTGAATCGCTGAACAGAATGTTTTCATGTGACTTTCGACAAGTTCCGAATCTCCAAGAGCAAAGGCATTTTGGGCCTGAAGATATGCGGAGTTTGCAGCGTTGACTTCGTTAGTTTTGTACCCTAAAATCTTGGCTTCTTCTATGCTTATCCATTTCTCATCATTTGTTTTGATAATCTTCGCATACGACAGATAGTCACTATCTAACAGCAAAAGGGCCGCACATCTTACAGGATCTTCAGCAAGATCGCTACCAGCTAGAGCAGAACTTCCATTCACAAGATCGACGGCAAACCCACCAAACGTGCGCACCTGCCTGCGTCTAGGATCGTATACTGGTATCATCTTTATGGCGATTATAGCGCCTTCGGTCACCAATCCTCTCCTCCTTTCAAGTTCACCAACTTTTGCAGGATCATCATAATCTTCACATAATTGCCTCTCCATTTCCTGAGATATCGAATCCCAACTTTCGCTTAAGTAAGGTGTATTTCTAGCCATCTCAATCGCTGAACCTAGATCTTCTTCTAGCTTTTCTCGGAAGTTCTCCCAGTAGCTTTCCCAGTCAGGCAAGTCAGGCAAGTCAGGCGGATCCAAGTCAGGCAAATCAGGCAGGTCCCAGTCAGGCAAATCAGGCAAGTCAGGCGGATCCAAGTCAGGCAAATCAGGCAGGTCCCAGTCAGGCAAATCAGGCAGGTCCCAGTCAGGCAAATCAGGTAGGTCCCACGCACCCACAGTTGAAGCTACGAAACCAAGAGTCAGAAGAGTTGCAATTAGCAACGCCAGAGTCAGTTCTAGGTGTTTGATATTTGTTTTCTTCACTTCTTATTCCCTTCATTTCTTTATTGTTGACGTGTGTTACACAAACACACAATAAGCAGCCGCTGTATTTAAGTGTTTCTGTGTGTTACAAAAACACATAAATATGCGATTTCCCATCGTAAGCATGTAACACCTGGCAACGTGAAAGTTCATGGAACAAGAAAAGTTTCTCAAGGAAATCTTAGAGGCGCTTAAGGAAACGAATAATAAATTGGAAAGAATAGCACACGCGCAGACCTTGATTCTAGAATCTTTGAGAAGGTCAGAGTCTGAAGAATCAAAGAAATTGCCCCTTGACGTGGATGCATTATTAACTCTTCCAGATCATCTACGAAAAACTGCAATGGCCGTAGGTGAACTGGGATCTGCAACAGCAGACGAAGTGGCTACTCAAACTGGGCGTACCAGGGCCGCAGAAAGTGACTATCTAAATCAGCTTGTGAAAATGGGTTATTTGAAAAAGGAAAGAAAGGGAAGAACAGTGTTCTTCGGCATTTGAGACGCAGATATGAACACTCAGGTTATTCGTTTTCCAATTTTCGTCTGTCGGTGTATGCGAGCGCGCGTTCATGAGCCATGATGACATCAAGGAACTCCTTGATACGCGCGCGTGAATCGAGATCCGATCTTTTCTCGATTTCTCTCAATCTTTTTTTATAAGCTTCGGGGGTTATTTCGTCCCTAACGTATAGTCTGACAAGTTTCTGCAACTGCTCGAATATCCCTTCTCTTCTACGATATCGGAAGCCTAGATATGAAAGGCCAGAAGTTGTTGGTATTAGCAAAATGATTGCCCAGAACCACGATTGTGTCCATACTGGGACGGCTCGAACGGTCACTATCAGGTTGCAGCTATCCGATTTTCCAGCAGCATCCGCGACGTTTAAGCTTATGATGTATGTACCTGGCGTGGAAAACACGTAAGATGGGTTTGGTCCGCTGAGGATTTGCGGTGTTTGGTCAATAAATGTCCATGTGTATGTTACTATGTTAACGTTGTCGGAAGATGCGGAGGCGTTGAAGGTCAGAGGAGTGCCTACGTAAACTTTTTGGTCGAAACCTGCATCGGCTGTTGGCTTTGTCGCGTCGACCACTGTTATTGTAACTTGTTCGGTGTGCCATTTTCCAGCAGCATCTGTGACGTTCAAAGTGACTATATAGATGCCAGGCGTTTGGAATGTGTAAGTTGGATTCTTCCCCGTCAAAGTTTGAGGTGTCATGTCCATGAACCTCCACGTATAACCAGTGGGAGCGACGTTGTCTGTTGTCCCCGAGCCATCAAAGGTAAACAACACGTCTTCATTAACTAGTTGGTCGGGACCTGCATCCGCTACTGGTGGTGTTGTATCAAGGACTGTGATTTTGACAGAGTCGGTATCCGAGTTGTTTCTAGGGTCCGTAACGTCTAATGTTACTATATAAGTGCCAGGCGTTCGGAAGGTATATGTTGGGGAGAACCCTGTTAGTGTTTGTGGCGTATTATCTATGAATGTCCAAATGTAGCTTACTATGCGGACGTTGTCTGTGGAAGCTGAGCCGTCGAAGGTTACGATTGTATCCTCGTTGGCTGTTTGTTCTTGTCCGGCGTTTGCCACTGGCTTGGTGTGGTCGATTGGATCAGTTCCTATTATGTTGACTATTTGTGTGCTGTGGGTGAAGATGAAATAGATGAAGGTGTGCGTTGTGTTCTCGGTGACACTTAGGCTCACTGCTTCGCCGTTGACTGTAATAGTCCATTGGTTTGGTGGGGCGTCGAGCAATTCCTTCGGGAGGGTGACTTTGCAAAATGCAGACGTGCCGTTTGATCCGGTTGTTTTAAAGCTGATTTGTTTGTATGTTTGGTTGAAAGTAAGACTGGCTATCAGAGAGTTGCTTAGAGTGCCTACCTTATAGGTTTCTTCGTCCCATGTGATGTTGAAGGTTCTGGTTCTGCTCCACGGTTCTATGAGGGGGTAGTTGTCTTGGCTATCTTCATCAATGACATATGATATATTCCAAATACCCGAACCATTTACTTCCGTAGCATTTGGATATTTTTCTTTGTAGTCACCCCAGTAGTTGCCTGTAGCGCCGTCATCCCAAGTGTTTATATGCACAGCTTCAGACGGGTCAACAACTTGATTATTCATGATGTTGTTCTTGAAAATCGTGTTATTACCGCTGCTATACGAGATGGAGATGCCGTATTCTACATTGTTTGTTATTGTGTTGCCATATAAAATGTTGCCAGAGCCTACTAGGTAGATGCCACGGGCATTGTTTGTTATTATATTATCCGACAAAATATTGCCGGAGCCCAATAGACGGATGCCAGAATCCACTAAGTAGTTGAGGCCGTAGGCATTTTTCGTTATAGTGTTATCCGACAAAATGCTGCCAGACGAGTCAGAGAGATAGATGCCCCAATTAGTGTTGTCTGTCACAGTGTTACCCGAACAGGTGATGCTGTCGCAGGAGGATCCGTAAATGCCATACCTTCCGTTATTTGCTATGGTATTGCCAGAAATACTTATGTTGTTAGAATATTCCAGTTCGATTCCATAGTCGTTCCCTGTGATCAGGACGTTTTCTATCCTCGAATTGTTTGTTTTCCAGAAGAAAACTCCTTTCACATTATTTCCCAAAGTAATGTCTCTTATGGTGATATTCATCGAGTCTATGAAGTAAATAGCAGCTGCTCTGTAAGAGGAATCAATTACAGTGTTTGACGAATTTACAATGTAAAGGATTGGCTTTCCGTCAGCGATGTTGTCAAGGTGAACATTAATGTCGAAATGAGAACTGGAATAGCCGTTTACGTCAAAGTTGTAACGGTTACCTACCATGACATTATCATAAACCTCACTACCACCGGACAAGCCGAGACCGATTCCTCGAGTGTTGTCTATAACTGTGTTGCAGCACACTGTGCTATTAGGGGAATCGAAGAGCCAGATGCCAGCCCAGCCCATGTTTTCTTTTGCTGTGTTGAACGAAACAGTGTTGTTGTTGGAGTATTCAAGGCGAATTCCTGTTTGTACGTTATTTGCCGCAACGTTGTCGTCAATGAGGTTGTTGCCAGAAGATTTAAGGTAAATCCCGAATTGACCATTGTTTGTTACGTTATTGAGAAAAACTAGGTTGCCACCTGAAGAAATGAGGTAAATTCCATACTGACCATTTTCTGCTACAGTGTTGTCAAAAACCATGCATTCGTTAGAATTTTCGAGCTTGATTCCCGTCCAAAACCCTATTACTCTGAAATCTTGGATTGTCACATTTCTTCTGAAAGACAAGGTTATTCCTATTCCAGTTCCTGCGCCTTCAACCGCATACCCTGCTCCGTTAAGGGTTATATTGTCTCTCTCAACCACAATTGAATCGTTAACATTCCCTGTAAGGGTGTAAACATCTCCATTACGCTGAATTGGCGAAGACAGAGGGTCAACCGACCCATCAGCCCGTATATAAATAGTGCTATATGCTTTAGCTGGGTGAATACCAAGTGCTAATAGTAAGAGGCTAAGCATAAACAGTGCTAATATTGTTCCAAGGACTGCTTTTCCATCCATATTCTTACTGTCTCGTTGTAGTAAATACAAACGAACTCTCTCCGAGAGGCTTAACTCCCATACTTCTATAGCTTCTCTATGCTATCTGCGATTGCTGAAATCTTTTTGACAAATGGGTGACTTGGTTTTTTCACAGCATACAGAATATGACTTCCATCGATCAACAAATCACAGAAGCAAGGAATGATCCCAAGCACAGGAAATTCAAACTCTTCGTGAACTTTTTCTAATAGACTTTCCTCCTGCTCGCTTGAAACCAATTCATAAGGCTGAAACAAAATTCTATTTAGCACCATTGATGTTCGACGTCCCAGTTTCTTGTGAAATCTCATCAGTTCTTTTGTTCCTTCAACGTCCAACTCGTCCCCTTTTAAAGTTAATACAACTACGTCTGAGACGGCAAGAGCATTCATCGACGAGTCTTGCACTCCTGGACTGGTATCAAAAACTAGATAGTCAAATCCTGAGTCTCTGAGAAGCGTTCTTTTCGTGTCTAATAGGTGGCGGAGAATCTTGGCCCACCATTTTCGCTCTTTTCGGGTAATTTCCCACATTGCATCCGAAGAAGGATTTGCAAATCCTACAGCCAGTTTTCCATCACTAGGAACATTTACCTCATACAATACATCAGCAATGTTGCATTTGCCATTCAGAAAATCGTTTAGCCAAGTGCCATCTTTGGGTTTGATTCCAAACATGAAATGTAAACTTGGTGCCCGGAAGTCGAAATCGAGCATGCACACTTTTTTTCCTCTTTGAGCGTAAATAACCGCTAGATTTGCAGCAATTGTGGTCTTACCAGTCCCTCCTTTATATGAATGGAATACGAAAGTTCTATTCACCATTTTTCACACACATCGACACATGTAAACAAGTGAAATATGAATGTGTATTGTCCCTTTTCACACTTTCTGTATCATCGCGCGCGCTTATCATCCGAAGAGACTAAAATCTTATCAGCCTAGGGTGAGATAACGAATGTTATGACTGCAGATGAGGATTATGTGAAGCAGTTGGAAGAGACCGTAGGGAAGTTCTTGAAGCCTATAGAAGGTATTCCATTCCATATTGCGATAAAGGCATTGTATGGACACCAAGTAATTCCTCTTAACTTGAAAGATGAGAAAGACATCAAGTTAGTAGAGGATTTGTCACGGGTTGCTCAAATTTCTGGTGAGAACGCTGATAGAGAGGGAATTTTTAGGAATAGGCCCAACGAGGTTGGAAATGACATTGAGAAGTTTGTGAGGGCGGCTCTAAAGAGTGCTGGATTTAGGCCGGAGACCCCTATGACGGCTGATGGCACAAGGAAGGCTGTAGGTTATCCCGACATTTACTTTAGGGACAGACATGGCAGACACGTCTATTTGGAGTGTAAGACATACAACAAAGCGAATATTAATACTACCCAAAGGGCGTTTTATTTCTCTCCGGCAGAAGAGGGGAAATCGAAGATAATCTATGATGCTCCTCATGTAGCCATGAGTTTTGAGATAAAGCAGACCCAAAGAAACGGGAGGCGTTGCTACATTCCAGTAGCTTGGAAATTAGTCTCCATTCATTCGATGAAGGTGGGTGTTAAGCACGAATTTAACGCCAGTAACAAAGACATCTATAGGAAGGAAGCAATTCTCGCCGAGAGCAAGATAGCCTAGGCTCAGAGACGCACAAGACTACAGATTTGCAGAAAAAATGTCAATAGAATTGGAAAGGGTATCGCACGCGTAATCTTTTTAAACCAAAAGAATGTTATTGGAATCCAATAAGAGTCTTTGGAGAATGTATGGGGAGGAGTCAATGTGCCAAAAAAGGTTCAAGTTACGTTTTCTGATGGGCAATGGAAACTTGTTGAGAAGTTGAGGGGAACAATTGGTGACACTGATTCTGAAGTTGTTAGAAACATTGTGATTTCGTATCTGTCTGAAAAATCCTACATAAAGGAGGAGACATTCAACAGGAATAGATCTTGAAGGGGCTGAAGTAGATTTGGTGAGATGTGAAAAAAACAAGATATACGTTATGGATTGCCTTCAAGGAATGAGAGAATTTTTTGAAGATAAAGAAGTAGACGTAATTGTAACGTCTCCTCCATATAATTTGGGAATAAAATACAACAAGTATGACGATACGATTTCCAGGGAACGATATCTCAAGTGGATGGAAGACGTTGCAGAAGAATGTAAGCGAGTTCTCAAGGATGACGGTTCTTTCTTTCTAAACATCGGATACAAATCTACGGACCTTTGGGTCGCTTGGGAAGTCGCGTTCAGATTTAGAAAACATTTCGCTTTGCAAAATGTCATTCACTGGATAAAGTCAATAGCGATACCCAAAGAAGATGCTGGAGATTACCCGAACATTACGGGAGACATAGCAGTGGGGCATTATAAGCCCATCAACAGCAGCCGCTTCCTAAACAAATGCCACGAGTATATTTTTCATTTCACTAAACACGGAAAAGTTGACCTCGACAAATTAGCAATAGGCGTGCCATACCAAGACAAAAGCAACATTGGAAGATGGAAAAAAGCAGTTCGAGACCTCAGAGACCGAGGAGACACATGGTTTATCCCCTACGAAACAATATGGTCCAGAAAGAAACAAAGACCACACCCATCTGCGTTCCCTCCTAAACTACCAATGATGTGCATTGAACTCCACGGATTAGAAAAAACAAAGCTTGTCTTAGACCCGTTCATGGGAATCGGAAACACAGCTATTGCCTGCCTAAAGCTGGGCATCGACTACATCGGTTTCGAGATAGACGAATCGTATGTAAAAACCGCAGAGCAACAAATAAAGAAAAACCTGCTCTATTACGTTGAAAAAGCGTAGTTCTAATTGGTGGGGCAGGTAGATCTTAAGTATTTGGGAAAAAAGAAGATAAAAACCAGCTTTCAGCCGCTAGTGGAGATGCCCCCGCAAACTCCCCTTTTTTGGAACAACTATTTGCGCGCGCGTAGCAGAACATCTCGTTAAGACGCAGACTTGAGGTTGCCCTTTCTGTGTTTGGTTACAAGTTCGTCTAGGTGGCTGTCTTCCACGAGAAGATTGATCAGGCGAGCCAACGAAAAACCGGTTTTCTCTTCTGCCTTCCTCAGTTTCTCACGGTTCCCCTTACGGAGGAAAACGCTCTCAGTGGCATCCTCAAGCAATCGTAATGACTAACGCGACGTGAACTAGTAAGCAAGCACCTTGTTTCTCGAGGCTACTGTGCGCAGCTTTCTTGAGGGAGATCTTCATGTGCCTCTCGTTGACGTCGCTGCCATAGGCTGCAGTGATCGAGGAGGTGGGTCCAGCACTCCTCTCGGGAGCACCAGAACTTCTCTTGATGCAGCGCAAGGACCTCGTAAGTCAGCTCCGCAAAGTTCTGGGTGCGAATGTTCCCAGCCTTTCCCATCTTTTCACATGCTTCCACAAGCCTGTTGCTGTAGTAGATTGGTCGCCGCAGGAAGCGGCAGCTTCCACAGACCTTAGCCGGGTCGTGGGGTAGCTTTCTGCGCCGGTCGGTGCTCATACGGACTAATATGTCTAAAGTCGGACATTACTATTTTGGAGCCAGAAAAACTCTCAGAAGACAATTCTCGTTAAATGGCGCATTCATATTTGGATCATATAGGGCGATGAATGTTGAAAAGGGTAGGGGGAGGGGGTATCTTTTTTCGAATCGAAAAAATTTGAACAATCTCTGCCATTTTGATCTATGCATGCATCAGCTCGTCGATTTCCAAGGCGACGAATACACCTCAAAGGCAATTAAAGACACCGAAGAAGCACGCCAACTGATTGAGAATGGATTCGAATACGTATGTACAACACCCGACGAAATCATGCTCTTCCGCAAACGCAAATGACCACTAAAAAATATTTATCACCAGTGGTCCGGGAGAATTGAAAAGTGGGCCGGGAGAGATTTGAACTCTCGACCTTTCGGTTATCAGCCGAACGCTCTAACCATGCTGAGCCACCGGCCCACAAACAATCATAAATGCTACGTTTATTAAAGGATTTTTCTCACTTCAACTCAGCTAGTGTGCGTGGTTAGAACAGGCGTTCAAAGTTGAAAAAACTTTAGAAGGGTTCCACTATTGTGTAAAGGCGAAAATAAAGAAGAGAGAATCCTTTATTTCATGAGAGTGACCGAGGTTAAAAACAGCGATGAACGTCTTAGAAGATTTTGAACCCGTTTTTTCTCCCAAATCCGTAGCAGTCATAGGCGCGTCAAGAAATCGGGTTAAGCTCGGATATCAGAGCTTGAAGGCCCTCACGGACGCAGGGTACCAGGGCAAAATCTACCCCATAAATCCAAACGCTGAAACCGTGGGTGGATACAGGGCGTATCCCAGCATTCTAGATGTTCCAGAAGAGATAGATTTGGCAGTTATATCGCTTCCCTCTTTCGGCGTATTAGACGCGGTCAAAGACTGTGCAAAAAAAGGAGTCAAAGCGGTGGTGATTTTCGCTTCGGGCTTCAAGGAACTAGACGACCAGGGTGCCCACATGGAGAAGGAAATAGCGCGAATATGCAATGAGGCAGGAATCAAAATCATCGGGCCAAACACAATAGGACTGATGGACTCCTACTCGAACTTGAACGCCACCTTTGCACCCATGGGTAAACTGCCTAGGGGCAACGTCTCAATCATAAGCCAGTCGGGTGGGATGGGCACCACTCTAGTGGCATACCTGCTTGAGGCAGAGCTGGGATTCAGCAAGTTTGTGGGCGTGGGGAACAGAGCAAACCTAGAAATAGCCGACGTGCTGCTTTACCTGAAGGAAGACCCGACAACCAGAGTAATATGCATATTCCTCGAAGGCGTAGAAGACGCGCGTAGACTTGTACAGATTGCAAAAGAAGTGGCCGAAGAAAAGGCCACACTGATATACAAGGTCGGAAAAACAGAAGTCGCGGCTCAAGCGGCTTTTTCACACACCGGCTCCCTAGCCGGATCCTACGAACTGTACAAGGCTGCTTTCTCTCAGGCAGGGATACTAGAGGTGATCGAACCCTCCGAACTAATCGACGCCGCAAAGGCGATATCCATTCTTCCACCAGCTAAAGGTGAAAAGGTTGCTCTTGTAACCCACACCGCCGGGCCGAGCCTGGTGATCACCGAGGTATTAGAACGCTACGGCATCAAGTTATCCGTCTTTTCCAAGGAAACAAAAAGGCGAATCCGGGAGGCCATGCCTATTAATATAACGGTGCAAAACCCCTGTGACTTGCTCGGCGTCGCCTACGTTCTCCCTGAACTATACGGGATCGTCGGAGGAATAATACTTGAAGACAGCGATGTCGACGCGTTGATAGCGGT
>Ga0209636_10004081_pt1 | contig 14922 bp, 12 predicted proteins | sample DeeMarSWOR152_54_FD_187464 | JGI IMG/M metagenome (GOLD analysis project Ga0209636, IMG submission 187464) | Marine sediment microbial communities from White Oak River estuary, North Carolina - WOR-1-52-54 (SPAdes) (version 2) | ecosystem: Environmental > Aquatic > Marine > Intertidal zone >...
CCGCTAATACCTAATGCCTTCTTTAGCTTTGCATAAATACTGGCCTGTATTCCCGTGACAAGGGTGCTTCCAAGATCAAGGGGAACCCTGTCAGGCACCTGATGATTGATTGCATATCGTACTCTCTCCCGTGAAGTCATCTTAACCTCCATATCCCGGCTGGCTCTGAATTACATCCATAAAGGCAAGCATATTCTCAAGGGGAACATCGCCCTCCACATCGTGAGCAGGAGCGAAAATATATCCACCGTCTTTACCAGCCTCAAGTAGTTTTTTAGTCTCCTCCCCCACATCCTGCACACTCCCATAGGGGAGGGTTCGCTGCGTAGATAAGCCTCCAAAAAAGGTGAGTCTTCCCCTGTACCTTTTCATAAGGCTAAAGACATCCATTACCTCGGGTTGAAAAGGATTGAAGCAGTTCAATCCGATTGCGATCAGGTCCTCAAAGAGCTCATCAACATCACCGCAAGAGTGAATCATTACATACTTACCCGCATCTTTCACAACACTATACATGCGTGTAAGAGCCGGGTAGATAAACTCATGCCAGTGCCGTAGTCCCATCTGAAGACCGTGTTGCTGACCCCAATCGTCCCCGAAGTACACCGCATCAATCTCGTACTTCAATGCTCTCCCTATCTGGGCAATATTATAGTCCACTATGGAGTTTAAAAGCTCATGCACGAATCCCGGATTCAGCACCATGTCCATGAGAAGGTTTTCCATCCCGCGGAGTGTCCATGCCCTTTCATACAGGGAAAATCCGACCGCAAAAACCCTGAAGCGATCGCCATAGCGGGAAATTCTTTCAGGAATATCCTTGAAAATACGGGGATCGAGTGGATCCGGAAATTTGTAATCCTTCAATGTGGGCTCAGGCAGCACACATCCCTTCACATTACCTATGTCCTTATCAATGCTCCTGTCCCATACAACACCGAATACATCCTGTACAAGATTGTTTCCGAGATCCTTGAAAAAACCTATTTCATTTCCAAGTATGAGGATGTGGTTTTGAAGACGTTCTAAAATGTCTGAGCCCTTGAAATGATCGATAAGCTTCTGTTTCGCCTCAATTGTAAAACCGCAGGACCATGGCACATAAGGGGGCTTTCCTCCCTCAAGCACGGTCCTGATAACATCTCTCTTGTTCATAAATGCATTTCTCACTCTACTGTTTTCTTGTCTTGAGCTTCCCTTGAATCTCTCCCCTCCTTTTACGGATCCTGTCTAAATCAATAGGGTATATTCCGTACTCATGCACCGTCTCATACATCTTTGCCGCGTTTTCCACGGGCACCTTATCGTGCACCTCACTCGAGGAGCCGATAAAAATTCCTCCCTGGGGGCCTATTTTCTCTATAAGCTCCAGTGTTTCATCCTCAACATCATACACGTTTCCCAGGGGCAGTGTAACCTCGCAGCAGACATTTCCAAAAAGCAACTTATTAGGGTAGAGCTTTCTTATTTCAAATATATCGTTTAAACCATTTCTCTCTATGGGGTGAAGTCCGTCGGCGTTCAGCTCTTCCAGAACGATCTGAAGGGCCTGACGGTACCTTCCGTCACTATGAAATAAAAAAATGAAACCTTTCTCATGCACAGGGTCCATTATCCAGTGCCATCTCGGTACCACCTCTTCTCGTATAAACTGTGGGCTAAAAATCAAGCCGGTGCAGCCGCATATATCCTCGCCCATGAACAGGAGGGGAGCGGAAGCATTTTCCGCATACACCTGAGCAATATAAGCAGAAAACTTCCCGGTACAGTCCATGACATGGGAAACAAGCTCGGGTGCATCATAAATGGCTAGCGCAAAAAGCTCCATGTCTATGTAGGAGTACGCATCGGTGACAGGACCTTCAACACCACCCACAAAAACAAGGTCGAACTCATCGTACACTTTCTTTATATGCTTGATGAAAGGCTCATACCACTCTTTTATCTCCTCAAATTTCGGAGGATTGGGGAGGTTCTTCTCAAGACCCTTCAGGTCTATGAAGGGACGCTTTGCAATCCACGCTGTGTCTCCTGCCTGTTCAACAACCCAGTTGTCTGGATTTACACCGAAGAACCTGATCCAGTTTACGATTTTTGAGCCCATCCAGTGATTTGCGGGGTCGTAGATATAGCGTGTCATATCGAGCCCTATGTTCTTGAAGGCCTTCACATTGATATCCAGCATATCTTCCCAAGAACAGGATTTTCCCTTTATATAACCTCCGTACTTCTCTAGTATTCCCACATTGTCCATGAAATCCCAGGTGAGTATTCTGTCCACGGGTTCCCAGTTCAGGGCTTTTTTGAGACGCTCCTGATTCGTCATATTAATAACTCCTTTACTCCACATTTTGGAAAAAATAATTATGTTCCTTGATCAATTATTTACATAGAGCGTTATGAATTTTTCATCGTGTCGACGTATCCAGCTAAGTTCCCTTCCTAAATGACCCTTTAAATATTTCTTCTACTCCTGATTGCAAATCGATCCCATTATCCGCTTATATTACCACAATTCGAGAAAATTTTTCACCTCTGCAGAGATCTGTATACGTTTATTTATCGCAAACTCATACAATGTTTTGCGGCCTATTCCCTTGTGAATCGTATGTGGTGAGGTTACAGAGAGCGCCCCTACGAGGGTACCGAGCTCCTGCGCCTGACGTAGAGAGAGCCCTGCAGTAAGCCCAGAAATGACACCCGCGAGAAATGCATCCCCTGCACCTGCGGTACTCACAACGTCGGCCTCCGGTGAAGGAAACTCCGTTGCAGGAAAAAAATAGAGGCTTTTCCCATCACAGGCCCAGCTTCCTGTTTTTCCCGCTGTAATCGTCACATACATTCCTGGATTTATCTCTGATAAACGTTTCACCGAAGATCTTGCCACTTCATCAGGCAAACTCTCTTTATCATCTATACCTGCCACCATTTTCGCCTCATCCAGGTTCAGTGCAAGAAGGTCCACTTCATTCAAAAGATTCTTTTTTTTCACCTCACTCATCTCTCCCGAGCTGAAGGAAGCAACACGGAAAAAAGCATACTCTGTACCCAGCTCAAGGAGCTTTTGCCGTGCTGCAAGGCTCACCTCTGGCACAGCGAGAGCAATCCCCTTTCCCCTGTATTTTTTAAACTCATTCTCTGCGCTGCGTATAAAGTCAGGTGACACCTTTGAGCAGGCTGAGTCATCGGTTGTGAGGTTCCCCCCGCTGCCGTCTGGGTATATGAAACAGAACGAAAAAAGGGTCTGGTCATTTTCAGAAACCTCAACGTAGCTCATATTCAGTCCCGCTTCTCTCATTTCACCGTAGAGCTTCCTGCCTATATCATCATCTCCCACCTTTCCCACAGGGATCGTATCGAAATCCAGTCCCAGGAGGGTTTTCACGTAGTGCGATACTATATGGAGCTTACAATAATCATTACGTTTGATGAAACGCCCGCTTCTACTCTCCTCTCTTCCAAGGGTATGATTCCCGTTGAGCAGAAAGAAGCTTCCCGATCCTATCCCACCCACACCGACCATTGCCTGATAAATCATTTTTTCATAGTCCATCAGAGTAATGGTTATATTATAGTGAGAGAAAAATATTTTCTCAAACACATTCCACTTACTTTTTCCAATAGACTGACTTTCTTTCCTAAAAAATCTTTAATCTCGTATAAATACTGCAATAAGGGCATCCGTTGAATTAATATTATTAGATCTCAAAGGTGTGAAAAAGATCTACCACTAGATAAAGTCATTTTCTAATAATCTTTATGTATCCCTGAAATTTTCTAAAAATGTGCTATATTGTATTAGGTTAGCCTAAATCTATTCCACCTAAGGAGGCCGCCATGAAGAGATTAATTATTATCATGGTAGCGGTCGCCCTCATCATGAGTGCTGCATACCCGCTATTGGCTAAAGGAAAAAGTAGATCAGGAAACGCCGGGTATTATGTGAGAACTGCTAATGGTACAGGAAGATCTCAGATGCTTGGTGGAAAATCCGGTGGAAAATCAAAAGGAAAGGGATTGGAAAGAGCAGTAGAGAGATCAAGAGCTGTTAACTCCCCCTTCTCAAGCAAACCGATTAAAACTAAATAAAGAAACCGGATTAATGGCAAAAGTAATCAGTGCGAGGAAGCAACTCAGCTTCCTCGCACAAGTATATTGTATTTATTAATAACTTCCGTACTAATACGCAGCCTCGGTCACTGTGGCCAGGTTCTCTACAGGTGTCCCGGGTGCAACATTATGGCCATCCATGAGCGCAAAGCAAATAAAAATTACAACCCCAGGTTCCATTCCGGGTGCTCACTGATCGGATGCCGGGCTGTGTCTATAGTTGCTGTGATGAGCGCATCTGGATGCTCCTGAAGCAGAGTAATCGGATATTCAGGAGTAGGTTCGGAAAACAGCGCAACCCTGAGGGCTGTTTGCTTCCAGGGGCCTGTGTCACTGAAGAGCCTCACCTTCCTCGTAGACAGGCATTCCTTAACCCCAAGTGTCACCGACATGGGCGGCACAAACTGGTAGGCTGCTCCAAAGGACCTCTGCGCCAGAGCGATGATGGTATCGATATTGTTCTCCTGAACCCTGATCGATGAGTTTCTCACATCATCGATCGTGATGTGGCTGAAGGGATGCCGCCGTGCCTGATTATAGGCAACATGTCCGTCCTGCCCCCATCCTCCATAGGTAATATCCAAAGGAGCAGAATAGATCCTCTCCCTGACTTCATCTATGTTGTCCGGTCTGAGCCAGTTTCTGCTCTCTTCAAGAACTGCAAGCTCAGGATCAACAGGATTATAGAATACCTCTTCCATTACTGCCCGAAAGTTATAGGGATGCCCTAGAGGCAAGGTGCGTCCCTGCCAGTCCAGGCAGTCATCCATATGGAAGACTACGAAGCTCTTTAAACTGACCTTTTCCCTGTTCACAAGCTCTGTAAAAGGCCTGTACCAGCAACTCGGACCGCAGGGGATTATCGCTCGTGTAATCCAACTTTTTTCATTGTTGGCCTTTATCAGAGCTACAAGCTCTTCTGCCATGATTTTTCCCATTTCTTCCGAATCCCGCACAATACGAAATGGTACTTTTAAGTTTCGATTGTTTTCCAGCTCTGTATAGGGAATCTTGCACCACTCATAGAGTTTTGCAGGTGTGATAGTGCACATGACTTTCTCCTCTCTTTTATCTCTCGATATCTTTGCTTTTAAAACTCCGTTACATCACGATGGTTTATCGACAATGATGTAATATTTCAGGTAAATAGGAAACCCTCAGCCCTTGATGCCGTCTGCCCTCACAATGTCCCCTCTCTGTACTTCTTCCACGTAGCAATAAACACCCGGGTATTTTTCCACGCCTTTTCTGTGTCATCCCTCACGTTATCTACCGGAGAAAGGATAAATCCGCCTCCTTTACCCAAAATTTCAAGGGCGCTTATCACCGCCTCTTTGGTTCCCTCCTCCGTTCCCATCTCCACTGTCACAGCTCCGCTCACACCACCCCAAATTGCCCTGCGCTTTTCAGAAAACCTATTCTTTACAGTCTGCAAATCAGTGCCCTTTCCTTCTTCTGGGTCAAGTCCGATCAGAACGTCAATTCCTGAATCAAGAATATCATCGAGAATCGGTAAAAATGCGCTGGTGATAATATAGCCGTATTTTCTACCTGCCTGGTGCACAAGGTTTGCTTCCCGCTTTAAAGTGGGAGCAATAATGCTCCGGAATGCAGCCGGTGTCCAGAACTCCGTTGTCTCATACCACCCTCTCCTGACAATCAGGTCTGCATCAGTGACATTGAGGTATATCTCTATCTGCTTCAGGTTCCACTCATGGATAATGTTTGCATACTCTTTTATGAGCTCGGGTTTCGTCACAGAAAGCACCATGATCTCCTGAAACCCTGAAAGCCAGGCTATTGCATCACACCCCATCACTCCTGGATCAAGATACACACCTGGCCTTACTGAGCCTTTCCAACCGCCGATCTGAATTAACTGATAGCGTTCTGCAATCTTCTTCGCCAGGACAGCTTCTTCCCTGAGTCTGTCTATGTCCTCACCCCTGAAAGGACCGAAGATATATTTCACCTTGTCGATATCCTGTTCTGGCTTTACTAGCGCCTCCTCGGCGCGGGGAACAATCCAGTCATTCATGAGCTGGAAATCATCCTTCGTTGGCCATCCTTCCCGCTGCCGAATCCGGGAAGTCAGGGGGCCTGCAGGTGTCTCGAGCCTTCTGCAGAAACACTTCACCCCGTCTTTTTGCTCAACCCATTCGCTGACCTTCACATCAGGGTGAAGGATACCGTATCGGTGCATGGAGTGATTCAACTGCCCAACATGCACGTAGGCGTCAAGTCCGAGTTTTAACTGTTCTTCTATGTACTCTTCATCGCTTTTACATCTCTCATAGAGGTTGAAAAAAAGCATGAATGAGCAGGGAGTGTATTCCACCTCGCCGCAGTTAATCGCTGCAAGCATCCTCTCTTTCGATGTCATCTGATTCCCTCTCTTTTCCCTGTGGTGCTTCATTTTATCATCATCAATAAATATCAGCAATGAAAAAACCGCATAGCTTTGATTGCTGTACTCTCTGAAAAAATGTGCCCCTTACCTTGGTGACGCTCAAATCTTCGCATAACTCTGTAACTAGCTGCAATTTTCTTGCTTACTCTCGGTTCTTATATTAATCTCTTATTACACCTCATAGCAAGACAGCGCTATTCATCAGGAAACCATACAATGAAAAATGCATTAACTGCTCTCATCAATCTTAGTGAAGAAGAAAAAGAGAAGGTAGGCATCAAGTACACAGCCTCTGAAATCTATGGTCAGGTAGACCTCTGGGAGAACACCGTAGACAGAGTCAATGGTCTTTCAGACTGTCTACGCTCATTTCTCAAGGAGTTCCAGGATCGCGGAAAGGGTTGTATCGTGTGCACAGGTGCTGGAACATCCGAGTTCATAGGCCACTGCATCGAAGGACTCCTCAGGAAAAACCTCGGCACACCTGTAAACGTATTTTCAACCACAAAGATTGTAACGACGCCCTCTGATATCTTTTTCCCAGGCTATCCTTTTCTTTTAATCTCCTTCGCACGGTCGGGAAACAGTCCGGAGAGCATTGGTGCTGTTAAAATAGCAGATATGACCACCCTTAAGGTATCACACCTCATTATCACCTGCAATAACCTTGGTTTGCTCTATAAGTGGGGCAAAGAACACGAAGCTGCACTCACTCTGTGCCTTGATGAAAAAACAAACGATAAAGGGCTCGCCATGACATCGTCCTTCTCAAACATGGTGGTTGCAGGACAGGCCCTGTCACATAGCTTCAACTCTGAGGTGTATTTTAATACTCTTGAAAAGCTCATCAGGGCAGGAAAAAATATCCTTGAATCAGCGCCGGACACGATAAAGGAAATATGCTCTCTCGACTTTAACAGGGCAGTATTTCTCGGAAATGGGAGCAACTTCGGCACTGCAATTGAATCTCATCTAAAACTGCAGGAACTTACATCTGGAATAGTAATGTGTACATACGACACATTCCTCGGCCTGCGGCACGGTCCTGAAGCAGTGATTGACCCACAAACGCTCATAACAGCGTATATTTCCAACGACCAATACCTCAGAAAGTACGAGGTAGACCTCCTGCGCGAGATTCGGGAGAAAAAAATCGGCCTTTCGGTGCTGACCTGTGGCGGCAGCATCGATAGAGAGATCAGGGACCTTTCAGATTATGTGATTGAGTATGACCCTGACCACTCGTTTGATATAGCTGATGACTTCACTCCGCCTGTGCTCGTCACTGTAGGACAGCTCCTCGGACTGTTCAAATCCCTGAAGCTCGGTTTCAAGCCTGACTCACCGAGCGACCAGGGAGTGATTCACAGGGTTGTCGAAGGGGTAAAGGTATACAACCCGGAGGCTTATGCACAGAGTGGAAAATTTGATATCGTTTCAGAGCGATAGATGAAGAATATCACTGAATACGTCCTTCACGAGCTCACACACAACAACTCACCTGAGCCGGTTGTAACTGTTCTGGGTGACCTTAATTTCGATTACATCTACACATCACCACCCCTGCAAGTGGGGAAAGAGGTAATAATCACCAGTTTCGCAAAAAATCTTGCGGGCGCCGGGGGATACGTTTCCTGCGGCCTTGCGAAGCTCGGAGCTGGAGTGTATTTACTTACTGCACTCGGGGACGATGAGGACGGGAAATCTCTCTACAATGAGATTGCTGGTTTCGGTGTGAATCGGGATGGCATACGTCTGGTAAAGGGAGGAAAAAGTCCCTTTACCCTTATTTTTACATCAGAAAAAGAACGAACTCCGCGCCAGGTAGCAACGTTTCTGGGGACGTCACAGAACTTCTCTATTGATTCTGTAGATTACAAAGAGTATATCGCTAAATCAAACCTTGTCTATTCCTGTAACTATTTTCTTCTCAGACGCCTCAAGGAAGAGATACGCTTTGTTTTCAAGTATGCAAAAGAGAAAAATGTTTTCACCTCATATGATGCAAATGCCGGTGACGGCTGGGACAACGAGAGAGCACTTGCGACCCTGAAAAACAGCATATATCCTCTTACCGATATTATCTTTTTGAATGAAAGTGAGGCTTATTATCTTACTGGAATACATGACCCGGTGAAATCCATTAAACGGGTAAATCCAGCCACCATTACTGTAGTAATCAAACTGGGTGCCCAGGGGCTATTCATCCGGCACTGGGATAAGCTCTACCATATATCTGCATTCCCCCTCAGGGAAAAGGTGCAGGATACAGTTGGTGCAGGCGATGCCTTTCAGGCAGCTTTCCTGTATTTTTATCTTAAGAAGTTTCCCATTGAAATCTGCGGTATTCTGGGTGCATCAAATGCTGCTTCTACAGTGCTGCACAGAGGGGGCACCTCAGGACAGTGCGACTACAATGGAATTATCTCATTCATCAGGTACTACCGTATACTCGACCTTGGCGGTGGTGATATCTCAATACGTTTCTGAAAGAGAAAGATTCTAAGAGGAAAATCTACATAGAACGGATAAATACCCTTTTTCGAAACCGATCAAAATTCCTGACCGTGAGGAGTAAATAATGAGCTACATGGGCTTAGACGTCGGACAGACCGGGTGCAAGGCAGTGATCTTTGATGAGAATGGAAAGCAGCTCGCTCAATCTTACCGGGAATATCCCACAATTTTTCCCAATGAAGGCTGGGCAGAAATAGATTCCAGAGAGGTGAAGGAACGCTGTTTTGAAGTAATGAAAGAGGCGCAACGGGCGTGTGAGCAGGATCCGGTTCAGGGGCTTGCCATATCCACCCAGGGAGAGGCTTTCATTCCCATTGGCCCCGACGGCAGCTGTCTTACAAATGCGATGATTACCTTCGACACACGGGCAGCAGGAATTGCAGAACAATGGTCGAGGGAGTTCGGAGTTGAAAGGCTCTATAACATTACCGGCCATACTGCTCATCCCATGTTCTCTGTGTTCAAGCTCCTGTGGATCCGGGACAACAACCGTGAGGTTTTCAATAGGGCAGAAAAGTTTCTCTGCTTTGAAGATTTCATACAGCACGCCCTTGGCCTCGATCCGCGCATCTCATGGTCCCTGGCAGGGAGGACCATGATGTTCAACGTCATAACACATGAATGGGATGAGGGTGTTCTAAGGTCCGTGGGAATCCCTCCTTCCAAACTCTCTATACCTGTTCAGTCAGGAATCAAGGTCGGAAGCGTAGACCCGGAAATAGCAAAGAGCCTTGGATTCTCAACACACGTCATTGTCGCCTCTGGAGGGCATGACCAGCCAATGGGAGCCCTCGGTGCAGGTGTAATCACACCTGGAACGGCAATGTATGCAACAGGCACCTCAGAATGCATAACCCCTGCCTTTCCAGAGCCCATCATGAATGATGCGTTGATGAAAAACAACCTCTGCACGTATGATTATATAGTCCAGGGGATGTACACTACAGTGTCTTTTAGCCTCACAGGTGGCAATATACTGAGGTGGTTTCGGGATGAGTGGGGCCAGGTGGAACTACAGGAAGCCAAAAAGAGCGGGAAAGACGCCTATGAGCTCCTCCTTGAAAAAATAGGAAAAAAGCCTTCCGGCCTTCTTGTGCTCCCCTACTTTACCCCGAGCGGGACTCCCCACTTCGAGACAGAGCTTGCAGGCGCAATTCTTGGTCTTCGCCTCTCCACCCGAAGGGAACAGGTGCTCCGTGCTCTCCTCGAAGGAGTTGCCTTTGAAATGCGGCTCAATCTCGATATTCTCGACCACTCCGGAATTTCGATCGATGAGCTCAGGCCCATAGGCGGAGGAGCAAAGAGCCCTATCTGGGTTCAGCTGAAGGCAGATGTGCTGAACAAACCGATGACCACGGTGCAGGTCACGGAAGCAGCCTGTTTTGCAGGTGCCATGCTCGCCTGCTCCGCACGAACTGATGAACCCATCGGTTCAATAGTAAAACGCTGGGTAAAAACACACGAAATCATAGAGCCAAATCCCGAAAACGCAGAATATTATAACCAGCAGTTTACCCAGTATAAAAAGCTGTATCCAACACTGAAAACGTTAAACCTTTAACTCCTTTTGGGAATGATTTTAATCTTAGATTCAAAGAAAAGGGAGGTTTACAATGATAGAACCAACAGCCGGATTTATCGTGTACGGGGTCCACAAGGATGGATTAAAGGACCCAATGGGAAAACCCTTTATAGACGAACAAATCATCGAACGGTCAAAAACCGCTCTAAAACAGAGAGGAATAAAGCTTGTTGATCACGACACCATAATCGCAACAAAAAAAGAGGCCCGTGAAGCGCTGGTGAAAATGAAGCACAATGATGAGATCGACTGTGTGATCCTGTTCTCAGGAACCTGGGTATGGGCCGCACATCTCATCGGTGCGATCAGGGACTACGCGCTTACGGAAAAGGGTATCCTCATCTGGACTCATCCCGGCTCTCAGGGCTGGCGACCGGTTGGCGGGCTCGTCATGCACGGGGCGCTCCTGGAGGTCGGTATTCCCCACAGGTTCATATACGGGAGTGCAGACGATCCTAATGAAATCGACAGAATAGTGAGCTATGTGAGAGCTTCTCATTTAAAGAACTTCTTAAACCTATCCACCATAGGCACCTTTGGTGGAAGGGGAATGGGGCAGACATGTGGGGTGGCGGATCCATCCCAGTGGATGAGGATGTTCGGAATTGACATCGACTCCAGAGATACCTCGGAGCTGATACGCACAGCAGAGAGCATTCAGGACGGGGAGATTTCGGCCCTCCTGCCAAGGATCGAGCACCTCTTTGGAAAAACTCCGGAAAAAACCGTGGTGAACGAGCGCTCTATGAGACTCTACCTTGCTCTAAAGAAAACCGTGGAGAAAGAGGAGCTCGATTTCTATACAATACAGTCCTTCCCGGGTCTTGCCGATGACTACGCTGCGACCTGCTTCACCCAGTCGATGATGCTTGAAGATGGATATGGAACTTCAACTCTGGGAGACTTCAACACTGCCCTTACCACCCTGCTGCTGACAAAGCTCAGCAAAGAAAGGGTGTACTATGGTGACCTTCAGCACATCGATAAAAAGAACCGTGAGATCAAAATCATCGGCGATGGCGCATGTCCTCCTTCACTTGCAGGAAAACTCGGTCCCGCCGGCTTTGCAGAGCACGGAATACCGACTGAAGGTGAAGCTGGGGGGCTTTCAGTAAAACTTGTCTGCAAGGTAGGAGAAGGAGTACTGGCTCGGCTCGGCAGGGTAAACGGAGAGTTTGAAATGGTGATTACACCCGTGACGATCTTCGAGCCCCCATCGGTTCAGCTTGAAAAAAGGCTGAATGAATGTGGAATACCCTTCTGGCCTCATGGGTTCGTGACCGCCCACTGCGACATCGAGATGCTCATCGAGTACTGGACCAATGAATACGCGTGCCTGGGCTACGGTACAGATCTTCTGCCTGCACTCGTTGATTTCTGTGATATGACTGGGGTAGAGCCGATTCTACCTTGAAGTTAAGTAAAACAGATCGAGATTGGTGTCCTGGAAGGTGAAGAGGAAATAGACAGCTTCTGCCAGCAGGTTGAAAAGGTTTTAAAGCAATGAAAATGGATAGACCGGCAGAAACAAGTTGTGCAATTTTGTAAGGTAGGATTAAACCGCACCTATGAAGGATGCTATGAAACTAGTTAGGAAGCGATACAATGCCAGAAGATAACAACCTCCTCCTCAAAGATTTCAAACCCAGGTCACTGCTCGTACACGACGAGCATATACCGGCGAAGGCAAAATATCCTGTGATCGACACGCATAACCATCTGTTCGGCGACGTCGATCCCGAAGAAATGATACGAATAATGGACAATGTGGGGGTAAAGCTCTTTATAAATGTGACGGGCAATACACAATTCACCTTTGTGGTGGAGGGCTACAGCGGAAAACCCAGGGACATCGAATGGTACCTTAAACGCTATGTATACAAATACCCCGGGAGGTTCGCATGCTTCACCATGTCAGTCTTTGCTGGTATCGACGATGAAATCCTCATAAAGGACGACCTTTTCACCGAAAAGGCAGTAAAAAAACTCGAGGAAGACGTAGGAAAAGGAGCCTGCGGGCTCAAGGTGACGAAAGAGCTCGGGCTCTTTTTCAAAGACAGGAAAAACAGTTTTATCCCTGTTGATGATGAACGTCTTTCACCGATATGGGAAAAGGCGGGTAATCTTGGGGTCTCTGTTCTCATCCACACTTCTGACCCAGCGGGTTTCTTCGAACCAATCGACAGACTCAATGAACACTACCCCACGCTCTCTAAGACTCCTGACTGGAGTTACTATGGGTCCTACTATTCAAAAACCCAGCTCCTCGAGCAGCGTGACAGGATGATTCTTCGCCATCCCGGTACAACCTTCATCTGCCCCCATGTGGCCAACTACCCTGAAAACCTGCGCTATGTGTCTGATTTTTTGGAATTTCATCCCAACGCTTACATAGATTTTTCAGCCCGTATCGATGAGCTGGGAAGACAGCCCTACAGCGCGAGGGATTTCATGATCAAGTACCAGGACAGAGTCGTTTTTGGAACAGACATGCCAGTCAGGGAAGATGTGTACAGGACGTACTTTCGCTTTCTTGAAACAAAAGATGAATACTTTGATTATCCGGACTATGTTGGAAGATTTGGCTACAGCAGGTGGCGTATCTACGGGCTTGGCCTCCCGGATCAAGTGCTGGAGAAGATCTATTATAAAAATATCTGCAGGATTATACCAGGCATATCAATATGAAGTTGTGCTCACCACAGTGGCTTTTCAGTGAGATTGGAGAAAATATTTCAGAGTTATTTAAGATATTTTGACTATCATCCACACAAGGAATGAGTGGCTACGAAATTAGAGCAACCCCGCAAAACTGTCTGACAAAGAGTGCGTCAGATAGAATAGTAGAAAAATTTAAGGAGATGCTTTCCTGATCAGTCAGAGCAAATCCCCGGTTCAGTTTAAAGCTTCTCCTACATATAAATTACGAACTTTCAGGGATATCCACGCTACTTTTTTACCACCTCAATAATTGATATTAGCCTACAGATTTCCAAGAAACAACGCCTATTTAGAGACCTATCTGATTGAAAATTTTACTGATTTTCGTTATATTGTGAGTGAATTTTTATCTATAATTTCAATTTGTCAGATAAAAGGGGAGGTATGAAGGCATGGCCGACACAGACAAAAAGGTGGAAGAGCTTGAGAGAAAAATGAAAAACCTTGAAAGAAAGTTCGGGGACATGGAAAGAAAATTAAGAAAAATCGAGAGTCAGCTAAAAAAAGAAAAATGAAATCTATATGAACCCGGATTCAACACCTCTTTATTCTGCCACCGCAAGGTGGCATTTATTTTTTATTTTATTATATTTCTTTAATGAGAGCTTCATGATTGGTAATAATGTAACAGTTAATACGAAAGTATTTTCAAGTTTTTCAAAACGGGAATATTTCATTTAATTTTTTTTTTTTAAACGCAAGGCACCTTTAGGAAGAATAATGTAAAGATGTCTTCTCATGTAATTCCCGTTACTTCTTAAATGGTGGCCTTGACACGAATGATGCCTATCTATTCGGAGCAAGGATAAGCACAGTTTCACCTTATTACTGCACGGCAAAACAAGGAATTTGTGACCAAGGAAATACATATGATTTTAAGGCCTATGGAACAGACCATGGGCTCAATGCAGGCCTTTTTACAAACAGCGGTTTTATGGATGACGGTCAAGTGGACGGTGGAAATTATTTCCCTGAATCTGATGTCGAGCCATCTAATCTTTCCTCAGCAACGATGGTTAATGGGTTTACAGTGAGCTTCCAGTCAGTTATAGATCCTGATTTTATTTAACGCTCACTCGATGCCATTTACGGAGATGGTGAATGCATTGCAACAGATTTTTTCTCTGATTTGAATCTCCCTCTTATTCTTAATTTATTATTTCTATATTTTCCTAAGGTTTGCTTTAATCTATCCAGTGAGATATAATAATCAACAATAAAATTGGCCACTATAAGAACCTTTAGTGAAATCGCAGGTAAGAGGTGTATATGAAAGACTTTAAGAACCAAGTAGCCATTGTCACCGGCGCTTCTAGCGGGATAGGAGATTCAATCACTCGCATCCTCGCCAAGAACCGCGCTCGAGTAGTTCTGGCCGCTCGCCGACAGGAAAGATTGTCCACTATAGTAGAAGACTTGCGGGCGGATAATACGGAAGTTATTGCTGTTCCTACTGACGTGAGGGACCGAGCACAAGCAGAATCGCTGATTGATGCCGCCGTGACTCAATTTGGTAGGCTCGACATGTTGATTTGTTGTGCGGGCATCTACTATAGGCTCCCTACTTATGAGCTGACCTTGG
>Ga0209636_10004082_pt1 | contig 14920 bp, 11 predicted proteins | sample DeeMarSWOR152_54_FD_187464 | JGI IMG/M metagenome (GOLD analysis project Ga0209636, IMG submission 187464) | Marine sediment microbial communities from White Oak River estuary, North Carolina - WOR-1-52-54 (SPAdes) (version 2) | ecosystem: Environmental > Aquatic > Marine > Intertidal zone >...
CTATAATTTTAACTTCGTAGAGACTGTAGTCTATTTCTTTGAGCTTTGCCATCTCCCCTTGAGAAGCGACTTTCCCTTTATTCAGGATGATGACATAAGAACAGATGGTCTCGATATCAGCTAAAATATGAGAGGAGATCAAAGCTTGAATATCTTTTTTTGAGGAGATATCGACTATTAACTCCAGGATTTCCTTTCTGCCTTGGGGATCCAACCCACTTGTTGGTTCATCTAGAAAAATAAGCTTCGGATCATGGACAATGGCCTGAGCCAACTTGAGGCGCTGCTTCATTCCTGCTGAATAAGTTTCCACCAGCCGATAGCGGCTTTCTTCCAAGCCGACGTAAAAGAGGACTTCATGGGCTCGTTTCATTGCCTCTTGGCGAGGCATCCCGCTTAATTCACCGAGATAGGAAGTGAATGAGACCGCATCCATTCCGGGAATGAAGCAATCGTCCTCGGGCATGTAACCGACAAAGCGACGGATGGAAGATTGTTGGTGCTTGATATCGTAGCCCAAGATTTTCCCCTCGCCTTGATCTGGAGTAAGAAACCCAAGAAGGATACGTAAAAGAGTGCTCTTACCCGCACCGTTTGGACCCAGGAGACCGATCGCTCCCTCCGGAAGATCCAGGCTCACGCCTTCCAGGGCTTTGATCTTGCCGTAGCTGAAATTCAGGTTGTTGACTTCGATACTCATAGTTTATTATTACGAACGTATTAACCGTCTCTTTCTATAATAATACGATTTAAGGTAAAAAAAGTTCCTTGGCTGTTGGATTTTTGCGACTAAATGCGGACATGGGTCCCCTCCCCATTGACTAAGGCTCGATAAGCTGTCTCGATCCGATCCCAGTTCTCTTCCCTGTCCAAAGCCCAGAATCGGCCCATGACAGTAACCACTTTTCCCAAGGCTAGGCGCTGGCACACTTTCTCGACTTTGCTGACATAGGCCGCTCCACTCTCAGGCTTCTCCCCCCTCCGCCCGATCAGAGAGTGGATGAACAGCTTTTTGACAGCCCGACGGCTCGCCATCTCCAATAAAGCTTGGAGATGTCGAATCGTCCCATGAGAACTGTAATGGGAAACAATGCCCAGAAGATGAAGGGCTTTACCCGTCTTGCTGGCCTCCTCCATGGCCCAGAGGAAGGCCTGGTTTTGGAAGAAGCTCCCGTCTTGGATGGCCCTGTCTATCTTGACCCGATCCAGGAGAACCCTCCTGCCTGCGCCCAGGTGAAGATGTCCAGCCTCTGAATTTCCTACCGTATCTGAAGGCATCCCGACGGCTTCTCCCGAAGCTTTGAGAACAGTATGGGGAAATTCGGACCAGAGATAGTCGAAATTTTCCGGTTGGGCTTCGATGATGAGATTGCCTGAAGGATTGTCACGCAGACCCCAGCCATCCAGAATGAGGAGGAGTACTCTTTTTTTCCCCATGACCGGCACTCTAACGCCGACGGATAAGGATGTCCCGGTCATCTCGGGAGGGATGGTCAAGCCGAGTATCTCCAGGATTGTTGGGGCCACATCAATCAGCTCTCCCTCTCCCTTAAGCATCAAGTTCTGCGGTTTCTCGTGAGAGAAATCAGCGAGGATGAAGGGCACCGGGTTCTTAGTGTGGCCGGTGTTGATGGTTTCGTTCTCGTAAAGCCACTCCTCCACTGTGCCGTGATCCGAAGTCACGACGAGAGTTGTCCTGCTGGCTCGACAGGACTGGATGACTCGGCCCAAAGCCCCATCGACAGCTCGGACAGCGCTGAGGGCTGCCCCTTTGTCCTCGATGTGGCCGACGACATCCACGTTGGCGAAATTGGCGATGATCAGGTCGTAGACTGGATCTTTGACCTTGGCCACAATCGTATCCGCGACTTTCCTGACGCTCATTTCGGGTGTCTTGGCATAAGAAGTAACACCGGGCGGTGACTCGATGATGATTTTTTCCTCTCCAGGGAACCTCTCTTCGCGCTTGCCGTTCATGAAAAAACCGACGTGGATGGCTTTCTCGGATTCCGCAATCTTCAACAACCGCATTCCAGCCCGGGAAACAACTTCGGCAAGAGTGTTATCGATTTTCCCCTCAGGTGGAAAGGCTACTTTCACATTCAGTCCGGAATGGTATTCGATCATCGTCACAAAATTCAGCTTTATGGGCTTGATTGGAAAGCGGTTGAATCCATCATCGGTCAAACTCTCTGTGAGTTCAATCTCCCTCTCGCCCCGGATGTCATAAAAGATGACATAATCCCCATCCTGGAGGCGTCCCATCGGCTGTCCACTCTGGCCCACGGCGATAATCGGGGTTAAACTTTCGTCCTCCTCCCCTGCTCGGTAGGCCCTTTTGACAGCCTCTACAAGAGGAATAAGCGCTCTTTTATCATTCATTTTGCTTTTATTCAAGCCTCTACTATAGAGGTGGTGAGAAGAGTTGTCAATGGAAACACAGGCCTTATTCTATTAGAATGAAGCGCTGTGTTTGCTTGACTTGACGAAAGGCTCACAGCCGATTACAGTAGGGATTGATAACTGGAAACAAGAAAGGAGGGACCATGAGAAAACAGGCCATCGTTGTCTTAACGCTTATTATCTGCATTCCCGTTTTTTTGATTTCGGCAGAGAAGAAATCGCTCACTTTTGATGATTTTATCCAGATAAAAAGGCTCAGTGATCCTCAAGTCTCCCCCTCGGGTGAATGGGTGGCTTTTGTGGTGACCGTCATGGACAAAGAACGAAATTCCAGCAACAGCGACATCTGGATCGTTTCCACGCAGGGAGGCTCCCCATGGAAGTTGACCTCGAGCCCAAAATCTGACACCACGCCCCGCTGGTCTCCTGATGGAAAACATATCGCCTTCATCTCTGCCAGAGAAGAATCTCCTCAAATCTGGATCATCGATCCGAGAGGTGGAGAAGCTCGGCCCATGACCAATCTCTCCACCGGCGCTTCGGATGTCCTCTGGTCTCCAACAGGTGATCATCTGGCTTTTCTTTCATCTGTTTTTCCAGATTGCCCGGATGACGAGTGCAATAAAAAAAGGAACGAGGAGAGAGAGAAATCTTTCGTGAAAGCCAAAACCTTCGAACACCTCCTCTTCCGCCACTGGAACTCATGGAGAGATGGGAAGAGGAGTCATCTTTTTGTTCTCCCCTTTCAGGGAGGGATTCCTGTTGATCTCACACCAGGTGACTATGATACTCCTCCCCTCTCTTTAGGGAGCAGTCACGATTATGCTTTTTCTCCGGATGGCCGAGAGATGTGTTTTGTTCGGAACATCGACCCTGAACTCAAGGTGGCCCTCGGGACCAACAACGATCTCTTCCTCACCCCGATTCAGGGAGGCCAGCCGGAGAAACTGACGACTAACAGAGCTAACGATAACTCACCTCATTACTCCCCGGATGGCCGGTTCATCGCTTTTCGAGCGATGGCCAGACCCGGATTTGAAGCCGACCGGTATACTCTGAAGCTCTATGACCGCCAGAGCAAAGAAATCATGGACTTGACTGATCATCTGGACCGCTCTGTTGAGGAAATCCTCTGGTCTCCGGAAAGCAAGCAGGTATATTTTACCTTCGAAGATAGCGGAAGGATAATCTTGGCCCGGGTCAGCCTCGAATCCAAAAGAATAGAAAGAGTCGTCGAGGGGCATTACCTCAGCTCTGTCCGGATATCTCCAGACGGAGGAAATCTTTTTTTCCTAAGACAGGCCATCCATCTTCCGTCGGAGATCTATGCCTTCGACTTGAAATCAAAAAGGATGACTCAGCTCACCAGCTTCAACCAAGACCTTCTCAGCGGCTTGGAGCTGAACCGCGTGGAAGAATTCTCGTTCGAAGGAGCCCAGGGAGACCGGGTTCATGGTTTTCTGCTCAAGCCACCTTTTTTTGACGCTTCGAAAAAATATCCCCTGGTGATGCTAATTCACGGAGGTCCCCAAGGGGCTTGGTCGGATGATTTCCATTTCCGCTGGAACGCCCAGATGTTTGCTTCTCCTGGCCATGTCGTGGCTATGGTCAACTTCCATGGAAGCACGGGATACGGCCAGGAATTCACCGATTCAATAAGCGGGGATTGGGGGGGGAAACCCTATCAAGACATCATGAAGGGATTGGATTTTCTCCTCGGCCATTACGACTTTATCGATGAAGATCGCCTGGCCGCAGCCGGAGCCTCTTACGGAGGATACATGATTAACTGGATCGAGGGCCATACCGATCAGTTTAAATGCCTCGTTTCCCATGCCGGTGTCTTTGACCTTCGATCTAAATACGGAGAGACAGAGGAACTCTGGTTTCCGGAATGGGAATTTCGGGGAGCTCCCTGGGAAAACCCAGAGATGTATGAAAAGTGGTCTCCGAGTGCCTATGTGAAAAATTTCCGTACACCCTGTCTTGTCACCCATTCTCAATATGATTTTCGAGTCCCTGTCACCCAGGGATTCCAGCTTTTTACGGCTCTCCAGAGGATGAACATTCCCTCCAAGATGCTGTATTTCCCGGATGAGGATCACTTCATCCGCAAACCACAGAATGCTCAACTATGGTGGGAGACTGTCTTGGGATGGATCGCTGCCTATCTGGAGTGAACCCGACTTAATCTAGAGATAGGCTGAGAAGCGAGAAAGGATCGACGCTATTTCCGAAAACCTTAACCCCCCAATGGAGATGGGGGCCTGTCACTCTGCCAGTGGCTCCGACTTCACCGACGATATCACCCTTACCGACCTTATCTCCTGTTTTCACTCGGACACGGGAGAGATGAAGGTAGAGAGTAAAAAGGCCGAGGCCGTGATCGATGATCACGGTTTTTCCAGAAAAATACAGATCGTGAGCAAGCACCACCTCCCCAGAATTGGAAGCCTTGACCGGAGTGCCCGCGGGAGCAGAAATATCCACTCCCCCATGGGAGGTCCGGGGCTTGTTGTTATAAATCCGCCTCTCTCCGAAATTGTCGGAACTTTTTCCCTCCAACGGCAGGATAAATTGTCCTTTGCCCAGCCATCCTGATGTAAATCGATCATAAATTGTCCTCAGGATTTCTGACTCTTGTTGTATTCTTTCCCTTACAGAGGGCGGTGGTGTGACATATTTCTCGTCGACCCACAGTTTTTTTACAGGAAAGTCTTTGGACAGGACAGTTATCTCCTTTTCCAGAGTATCCCACCTACCTGATGAATCCTGGAAGAGTATTTTCACCGGATAGACGCCTGGCTTAATCCCCAGATCAAGACCCAAAAAAGCCCGGAACTTAGGGGAGGTTTTGTCTTTCCCCATCGCGATTTTCCTGTCCATAAACCAGACCTGAGCTTCTTTGACACTCGTACTATTGGTGGTAAAGACGAGGATCTCTCCTGGTTGGAGCGCCCGATAGCTGATTTTAACAGAGTATCCTATGGGACTTAGCCACTGCTCACTTTGAGCAGATAAGGAAAGGGGGAAAATGACTATTATCCAGAGAAGACCGATGAATCTTTTCATAATCCGAAGGCGCTGTCTATCTTCCTCAGTCGGATCAAGCACTAAAACCTTATTTGTTTTCTCAAGACCATTCCAGGAAGGTTTCCCGTGTGTTCGCCTCTTTTGATGACGACCTGACCGTTGACGAGGACATACTCTATCCCGACAGGAAATTGATGGGGATCAGTCCATGTCGCTTTATCGATGACGCGCTCTGCGTCGAAGAGGACGATATCGGCAAAGAAACCTTCTTGGAGGGATCCTCGTTTCTGAAAACCGAATTTCTCAGCGGGGATAGAAGTCATTTTTTTTAGCATTTCTGCCATAGGAACAATCTTCTCCTCCCGAACATACTTGCCCAAGACTCGAGGAAAGGTCCCGTAATGGCGGGGGTGTGGTTTACCGCGTCCCAGCGGTCCGTAGGGGGCAATAGCCGATCCGTCTGAGCCCACTCCGACTAAAGGATGACCGAGAATTTTCACCAAATTTTCTTCTTTCATGATGAACGTCACCATCCCCACTCGATTCTTTTCCTGGATCAACAGATCTCTCATGAAGCTGAAGGGATCCTTTTTGAGCTCCATGGCTCCCTGCAGGACGCTCTTTCCCTCGAACTGTCGGTTTTCTGCAGTGGAAACCGAGGCAATCACGACTTTATCCCAGGAGCCGAGCTTTATTTCTTGCTCAACCACGTGGGCTCTGAGTTTGCTCTCGAGTTTGGAATCTTGGAGTCTGGCCAAGAATTCCTCGGTCGTTCCTTGTCTGGCCCAAAGAGGAAAATAGAAGCTGAGACCTGTTGATCCGGCTATGTATGGATAGCGGTCACAAAAAATGGAAATCCCTTCTTTCTTGGCCTCTTCCACCCTGGCCAGAGCTTCATCGACCTTAGTCCAGTTTCTTGGGTAGGCAATCTTAAAATGAGATATTTCGACACTGACGCCTGTCTTCCGGGCTACGTCGATAGCCTCATCCAGTGACTCAAGGAGAAAGTCTCCTTCATCGCGCATGTGAGTGGCATAGACTCCGTTTAAACCGGCAACGACTCGGCATAATTCTATGATCTCGTCGGGCTGAGCGTAACTTCCAGGGGAATACTCCAGCCCAGAGGAGAGGCCCAAGGCGCCTTCCCTTATATTCTCCTCGACTAATGACTTCATCTTCTCCATCTCAGCTTGTGTCGGCGGCCTGTCGTTGAATCCCATGGCTTTGCCTCTGATTTCGCCATGCCCTACGAGAGAGGAATAATTCAGGGCCATGCCCTGCTCTTCCAACCGAGAATAGAACCCAGCGATGTCATCCCAGGTTAGATCAAGATCGTACTCCTCCTTCAGGATCGTTTTCAGTTCTTCATATGTTTCCTTTGCCAGAGGAAAAGGAGAAGACCCACAGTTGCCGCTGACCAGAGTTGTCGTTCCTTGTCGTATTGCGCTTTCAGCTTTGGGATTGACCAAAAGCCCTGTGTCTGTATGTTCATGGACATCTATAAAGCCTGGACAGACAGTTAATCCCTCGGCCTCGATGACTGATTTCCCCTGGGCTGCGGGGATTTTTCCGATTTTTTGGATCAGATTCTCCTTGATACCGATATCAGCCACGATGGCCTCATTCCCTAATCCATCAAAGACTGTGCCCCCCTTGACGATCAGGTCAAAATCTTTTTTTGCCCGGCAGCCTTTAAGCAGAAAGCCAGAACTTCCGAGGCTGGCCGCAGCCAGAGCTGTGGAGGATTTTTTGAGAAATTGTCTTCGGGTGATTTTTTTCATCTATGTCTCCTTGGTCGACAATTATCATTCCTAATATTAATACAGAGAGATATAAAATCAAGAATAAAAGCGGTAAACATCTTTGCCCCCCTGATCCCTTACATCCCTCACCATCCTTGATCTGGCTTTCGAGAGGCTATCATAAAAACGCGACCGCAGGCTTGTTCTCCTAAACATGCTATAATAACCAAAGATTTAACCATTTTTTAAGGATAAGCCCATGAAACTCTCCAGGAGAAATTTTTTATGGATGTCAGGATTGAGTATGACCCCTCTGGTCAAAAGGCCATCTGGGAGGCAAAAAGATGCCTCTCCCGGGTTTAAACAGAGAATCAAAAGTTCTTCATTTGACGGCTGGGTTGAGATCGATTTTGACAGCCTGGCCTGGAACCTGAAAAAAATCCAAGAGAGAGTCAAGGTGCCGATCATGGCTGTTATCAAGGCTAATGCCTACGGACATGGTCAATTGGAGGTGGCTCGGTTCCTGGAAAGCCGGGGGATTGATTCACTGATGGTGGGCAAGCTTCAGGAAGCTCTTTTCCTAAGAGAATCAGGGATGACGTGCCCCATCCTCAACTTCGGCCCTTTTGGTGCTCAGGAAACAGAGCTGATCATCCGGAACAACATCTCTCAGTCCGTTTTCACCTCAAGTGTGGGAGGCCTGAACTCCGCCGCTCTGCAGTTAGATCAAAAAGCGCAGGTTCACATTCACGTTGATACAGGCATGGGCAGAGCCGGTCTTCCCTACTACAGGGCTCTCCCGTTCTTGGAGCATGTTTCCAAGCTTAAAGGGATTGAAATCGCTGGGATATCGACAACTCTGACCGAAGACTTTGAATTCGACCGCGAACAGCTAAAGCGCTTTCTCTCCCTCATCCAGGAGGCAACCCAACAGGGCCTTTGGCTCGGCCGAAAACATGCCGCCTCGAGCAGTGCCCTCTTAACCTGTCCTTCAGCCTTCCTTGATCTGGTTAGACCGGGGATAACACTCTACGGATACTACCCTTCTGATGAGACTCAGGCAGAAGATGCCCTTAACCTCAGACCTGTCCTTCGGCTCAAAAGCCGAGTGTATGAGGTAAAAACCCTGCGTTCTGGAGATTCGGTTTCGTATCATAAAGCCTATACTGCAAAAAAGACAGAAAAAATGGCTCTTGTCCCGATCGGTTACTCCGATGGTTATCCTGACCAAGCGATCGAGAAAGCTTCTGTCCTTATCCGAGGTCGAAGATATTCCCTGATAGGAACCATCACAGCCAACCATATGGAAGTTCTGCTCGGACATCAGACCGCGGTCAGGGCTGGTGATGAGGTTGTCCTCATCGGAAGGCAAGGACAGGAAAGCATTACTGCTGTTGAGCTGGCCCGGTGGGCTGGGACGTCGGTCTACAAGATTTTGATCGGGTTGAACCCTCTTCTTCCGAAGAAGTGTATCTGACTAGAAATTGAAAACATCTCTGAAGCAGGGAGGACAATGATCTTCCTTAGAGCTTCTTGAGGGCAATATCTTTTTTAGGACGATGAAGAGTCCCAGATAGCAAAGGGCCTCGATCAGTGCCGGTGTAAATCTTTGTGCATGATCTTCCTGGTCTCATGCAGGCGGTCATCCGCGGGGAGATCGGCGAGTTTACGGTTTATGTCTTCGTCGTTTTCTGCTTGAAGGAACTTAGCTACGTAATCGATCACACTCGCCGGAAAGACTCCTTCTCTTTCGTACAGATCTCTTTTTTCCAGGAGGATCCGGCTCGATCCGACACAACTGGTGGGCAGGGCTGGCAGTTTTTTGAGTAAATTTTGGTCGGTGAAGACATTCCCGCGGACAAAGAACTTCTTGGCCAACTCTAGCGGGGTGCTCTCTTTAAAAAGTGAGAGGTCTTTTTGGAAGGCCCAGTCAGCCGCCATGACGATGCCAGCCAGGAGAAGATGGATGAGAGCGCTCCCGTCTGGACTGCGCAATTCTACTGTCTGGCGTCCCTTGACTGATACATAATCTTCTTTTTGCTGGGGATTGAGCTTCTGAGTGAGATGATGTAGGTTTGACCAGCCGAGGGGAACGCGGATCATCGCACTTCGGTTAAGATCGCTCCAGCAGATGCGAGTCGGCGCTTCCAGATTAGGCACCAAGCGCAGGTAGGCTGAAGAGACCGTATTCCCGAACGCGGTCAGTGTATCGGCATAGGTGCACAGTCCCCCGATCAGCTTGAGAGCGTCTTCACTTAAGTCTCCGTTTTCTTGAACCATGATGTTCTCGCCATCCTGCCGCAGCTCCAAGTGGAAATGCAAACCGTTCCCAGCCACACCTTCTTCAATTTTGGGAGTGAACGTCGCCACACAGTCATGCTTGTAGGCGATGTTCCGGATCAGCCATCTGCCCAACACAAGGGCATCGGCCATGTCCAAAGACGGGGTGGGAAGGAATTCTACCTCGAGCTGTTCAGCTTGCTTTCCCCTGATTTCGTCCAGGTCACTGCGCACACTCTCGACAAAACCGACTTCACTGTGAGCGTACTTCACAGCTCCTGTGATTTGGGTGATCTGCTGGACGACCTCGTTCAGGATTTGTCCGCTTTTCAAATAGGGCGCTGACGAATGGTAGCCTTGCTGCTTTTTTCCGGGAAAAATGGGTTGAGGGTTGTCACTGAGGAGAAAAAATTCGAGTTCTCCTAGGGCATACAATTCTAATCCAGTATTTCGTGTGAACAGCTCGCTAGCTCGGCTGAGAATCGTGTCTGGGGCAAAAGGAGCTAACTCGCCCTTCTTGGTCAGGTAACGACAGATGAAATCGAGGCTGTCCTCATCGAAGGGGTTGAAAAACGCTGTTTCATACACGGGAACGACGTATAAATCGGAGAGAGCTGTATCCACCAATCCCTTGAATAAAGAAGATCCATCCACTCTTTCCCCTTCAGCCAGGATGAATTCTGCCTGGGTGTTATCCGCCACTGGGAGTTTCAGTTCCTTGAGCTTTCCGTCCAGGGCTGTGTAATGGAAGGTGATCCGCTTGATTTTCTGTTCTTCTATGATTTTTAGGAAATCATTCCTCTGGAAGTCCTTTGGGCTCTTATCCAGAAGCACAGAGAGGGGGTTAGCCAGGGCGTAGCTGTGATCTGTTTTTGGCATGATGTTTTCTCCTTATGTATTCCTCACTAGGGTAAACGCAGTAAATAAGGTTACAATCCCTATGCGGCCTGAACCCCGAACCCCGAGGGAACCAGTCCCGTCGGTTCCCCCCGTCGGATAAGCCGACGGGTCTCCCTCCGCTACGGGGACTCGAGGGCGGCATCCAGGCCGCCCAAGAGAGGATGTCACACGAATTATTGCGTTAATATTAGTCTCTTTTTCTAGAGGTAATCATTGTACGGGAAATAAAGGCCGATTGGCAATAAGCGGAATATCAATGTCAGAGTCCAGGATTTCGAAAAAGTCAAGATCATCGAGTGAACTGAAGGATCAAAGGTGACATCATCAAAGCCAGTCTTCCCAATTCTTGAGCCTGGGAAAGTAGATGAAGACGAGAACCAAGGAGACGAAAAGAAGGATGTAGAAATCTTTCTCCCTGCCCCCCAGGAAAACGAGGACAAGGCCGAATATGGCCGGTCCCTCGCTCAGAGCCATGGAGATAATGGAAGTTCGTTGAAGCCTTCCGATGAGCACTTGACGGCTATCCGAGGACGATCGTCTGAAGAGAAGGCCCCGCAGAACTCGGAGGAGGATGATCATACCCACCGAAAGAGCATAGAAAATATAGCGCAGCCAACCAATATTTTGGATAGAGGTTGATCCGCTGGCAGGAGTGAACCAGGACTTAAACCAGAAAACCACGATTGCATAAATAAATAAACTTGCCAGGATAGCTATTCCGACAACGAGCGATATTCGATAGGCTCTTTTTAGATCATCCTGATTTTCCATGCTCCTCTCCTGGACTGAATGATTCGAAAAAAATGCCGAGACCATCGGCCATAACAGTCATGCCAAAATGTTCTCCTGACATCGCTTGCTAATCTTTATGGTCACTCTTTCGAGGATTGTTTTCAGTAGGCCTCAGTATCGTCTGTTAAAACCTGAAGGAAAGGGTGAAAGATTGTTTCTGGGGAAGACAATGAAAACCCACCTGGATTCTTTGGGTTTTCTCTCGTTTATGCCAAGCGCTGATTTTTTTTGAGATGAAATGTCCTAAGACGGCGCCGATGAAAACGTCGGAGGCCCAATGTTTTTCTTCGTGAACCCGGGCGATCCCGGCTAGGACGGCGAGGCTGTAGGCCAAAGCGTCCACGATGAATTTATCTGAATGATCAGCGATCGTGGTGGCTAGAGCAAAGGCTGAGGATGCGTGTCCCGAAGGAAAAGATCGGTAACGGGTGCTGAATGAGAAGGGATGAAATGTGGTGCTGGTCTCTTCCTGACAGGGACGGGCTCTTCCGATCATGAATTTCATCCCGGCGACGATGACACCGGTGATGATCCAGCTTTCCAGACCCAACAGAGCGATTTGGCGGAGTCTGACATCATCAAATATTTCCCCAGTGATGTACAGCGCTGTTATCGAGCTGCCTAGAAAAATCCCATGTCCCAGGGAATTGGAAAATCGAAAAATATCATCCGAGGTCGGACTCTTCCTTTTCTGAACCCAGCTATAAATGTCCTCGTCGAAAATAAAAATCAGTGTTCCCGAGGCAACAAAGGCTGAGAGCTTGACCAGATCTGTCTTATTCCAATCCTTCGGGGCGCTCACCACTTGGTTGAAGTCATGAACAAAAGATCCAAGAAATTGTTTATTCAGCTTATATTCCGAAGAGGCTTCTTGATTCTGGAGGGCGTAGGCTTCAGTTGAAAAAAACAGGAGAAGAGCGATGAGAGTCACAGCGACCGTCTTCTTGTGAATCATCCTCGGGTTCTCCATTCCGGTTTCTGCATCAAGGTTTCGATAACCTCGAGAGTCCTGTCCGTGGCTCCCTGGAGGGAGTCCAAGGTGCTCTTGGCCTTTTGTCCCATGTCATCAAGCCATTCCTGGTTTTGGAGCAGGAACATATTCTCCAATTCGTCACCAGGATGGATAACTCGAGCTGCACCCTTGTCCAGAAATTTTTGAGCCAGGAACGAAAAATTGTCCATGTGAGGTCCGAAAAAAACAGGTTTTTTGTAGAAGGCAGGTTCAAGAAGATTATGTCCTCCCCAAGGAATGAGACTCCCTCCGACAAAGGCGATATCAGCCAGAGCATAAAACTTTGTCAGCTCGCCGAGGGTATCCAAGACAAAAACATCCCATTCCGCGGTATCAGAAAAGGTTGTTCTTCGTTCCACCTTAAGTCTGATCTCCTGACAGATTTTCTCTATCTCCTCCGCTCTCTCGATATGTCGTGGCGCCAGGACCAAGAGAATGTTTTTTTTCCTCTTCTTTGCTCTGGCGAAAGCCTTGAGGAGCTTCTCCTCTTCCCCCTTTCTGGTGCTCCCCGCTACGATCACCCTTTGTGTCTCCTTGATTCTGAGGGTCCTTCTGAGCTTGGAAACCTCATCCTCACTCAAAGGAGGAAGATTGATCTCTGTCTTTAGATTTCCAGTCACTTCGATGCGGGTGCTCTCGACGCCAATTTTTTGGAGGCTTTCCTTATCCCTGTCAGTCTGCACCAGGAAAAGGTTAACGTGTCTCAAGATTCTTGAGGCAAGGCTTTTAACCTTTGTGTACCTCCTCAAGGATCGGCTAGAGATTCTTCCGTTGATGAGAAGGACGCCCTGAGTCTGTGTTGCCGCGACCCGGAGAAGATTCGGCCAAAATTCGGATTCAGCCAGGACAAAAACTTGAGGCTGGAAAGACCGAAAAAACTTGGTCGCGATCCACTTGATATCAAAGGGCGCGTACACGATACCATCGACTTGATCCAATTTTTCCCGGGCCATGCGCACTCCCGAGTTGGTCAAGGAAGAAAAGTAAATCATCCAGTCCGGATGAGCTTGTTTTATTTTGGTGATGAGATTCTGAAGAGAGAGGACTTCTCCTACTGAAACGGCATGTATCCAGAGGGTTGGGGCACCCTTCGGCAGGCTGGGAAGCTTGAGGCCCAGTCTTTCTTTAAGGTGAAGCCCTTCCCCCCGCATCAGCTTTAGCCGGACAAAATAAACAGGAATGGCGAAGGCCAAAGTGAAGAAGAGAAGAAGGGAATACATGACATACATTTTTATGACTATACTAAATTCCCCTGACCCACGCAAGACAGCGTTTTTAGGGAACATCCATTGATCACTAAAAAAACATTGCCCTCTTCAGCTGGATTCTGGTAAGCTATGAAGGCTTAGTGGTTCGCCTCACCGATCCAGAAAGGAAACAAAATGGCCGAAGACAAGAAAAATAAAACTGGAGAAAAGGATAGTCTATCTGAAAAAAAAGACCCACCCAAAAAAAAGACCCAGGAAGCTCGGGAAACGAAGCCTAGAAAAAAGGAAAGGTCAGAGGAAAAAGAGAAAGAGAGCAAAAAAGAAAAGCCCAAGAAGGTCCAGGAAGAAGCCGAGGAGAAAAAAGAAGGGAAAGAAAAATCGGCTCAAGTTGAGGAAACTCCCGAAGAGGTTGTCAAAGAAGATGAGCCAGCCAAGGCTGTGGAAGTCGTCGAAGAGGAGATCCTACCGGAAAAGCAAGAAGGCCTAGAAACTATGGAGGAAGTCGAGCCGGAGGCTGAGGAAAAGAAAGAAGAAGCCAAGCCTGTTGTTGAAGAAGCAGAAAAAGAGGTTACAGATGAGGTTGAGGAGGAGGTTGAGAAACCTAAACCCAAGCCAGAAGAGAAAGAACCGGCAAGGGAGGAAAGACCCGCTCCAGAAGCCCCGCCAACTCCTGTCAAAACCAAAAAAATCAACAAGATGACTTTAGCTGAGATTGACGCAAAGCTGGAAGATGTCAAAGAAAAAATGGGAGGTTGGGACTCCAAGTATGCCCAGCAGCTGATTAAAAGAAAAAATTATCTTAAATTATTAGAATAGAGCGAACACTTCATTGGCAAAAGGTCAGGTCCGATAAGAATTATTCTCTCTTCCCCTGGTTAATGACTCTTTCTTCATCAATATTTTTCCTCGAATCCGATAGTAAGGGATGAGAGCCAGGATAATCCCGAAGAGAGAGAAAAAATAATATTCACTCACTCCTTCCTCGAGCCCATGAGCGGTCAGGATGATGCTTCTTTGGAGATGGATGAAAAGAAGGTTAAAAAAAATGAGAGAGAGCAAGGCGAATTCTGCTTTCAGACGAGAAGCCGGTATACTCTGTCCCGAAATCGCCATCTTCTTGAGCATAATTTTTTGGAGAGAGCCATAGATAAAACAAAAGAGAGTCTGTGAGGCCGGGTAGAGAAAGAAGAGGAGAGATTTAGTTGATAATAAGATTTGTTGACCCAGAAAGTTCATCCACATCGGTATGCTTTCGGGAAGACGCGGGTAAGCATACAGGGCCATCATCCAACCTGCACTAAGGAGGATGGCGTTGGCCAGGGCAAGGAAGAACAATGTTTTCCTGCTCGTGCCCAACCGAAAATTCATGGTTTTATCTTAGGATAAATTCAACGAACCATCAATTTTTTGTTGAGGAGTGCGGTGGGGATTGATTTACATCTGGATAGTTTTTTGATATGATAAACCAAGATTTGACAAGGAGTTAAAACAGGTGTTGAGTAAAGAAACAAAAACAAAGCTCGTCAAAGAGTACAAAACTCATCAAGTGG
>Ga0209636_10004083_pt1 | contig 14919 bp, 12 predicted proteins | sample DeeMarSWOR152_54_FD_187464 | JGI IMG/M metagenome (GOLD analysis project Ga0209636, IMG submission 187464) | Marine sediment microbial communities from White Oak River estuary, North Carolina - WOR-1-52-54 (SPAdes) (version 2) | ecosystem: Environmental > Aquatic > Marine > Intertidal zone >...
ATATCCTGGTTCTCCTAGATGCTGATGCCCAGCATGACCCTAACGAGATTCCCATTCTCATCAAACCCATTTCGGAGGGTTTTGACCTCGTCATCGGCTCCAGAGAGGCCCAAAAGGATAAGACTCCCCGTTACCGCCGCATCGGGAAAAAAGTCATTTTGCGCTCAACCCGACTCGCTTCGAAAGCCAATATCTCCGATTCCGAGTCCGGCTTCCGAGCCCTTTCACCAAAGGCAATAAACGACCTTGAATTGAAAGCGAATGGGTTCGCCGTAGAATCAGAGATGATAACCGTCGCCGCCGATAAAAACCTAAGGATAACCGAGGTGCCAATCTCAAACATATATACCAAAGACGGCTCGACCCTCAACCCGATAAGACACGGGATAGACGTTCTCAGCCGGGTAATAGTCATGATCTCGGAGAGAAGACCCCTGTTTGTCTTTGGACTGGCAGGTGGTATCTTGCTGGTGATTGGTCTCGTTTTCGGTTTCAGGGTGATTAACATAGCTGCCACAACAGGCGACCTAGCCGTAGGCAGCGCCGTACTAACCGCTCTGTTCATTATTGCCGGTATATTGAGCATCTTCACCGGCATAATCCTGAACGCCCTAAGCAGGCGAAAATAACCGGAGCATCAATCAGCCCATCAAGAACCAATAACACCATTTAGGACACCGTTAGCTCCAGTGTCGAAGCCAGCGAAAATAAACCTGACGTTGCGTTCTTCTTTGTCATCGTGAGCTATCTTCCCCTTCCGTCATTGCATGCCCCCCTTTTATCATTGCGAGCCCCGATTTATCGGGACGAAGCAATCTAGCCATCTCCACAGACCCAATAAACTCAGCAAACCCGGTGTCTTGACTAATCCGACTCCCGACTCTAGATTATACCAATTCCCAGGAGCGACCAATGGTCGAGATGAGAGTTCATGAATTTAAGGACAACCGCATTAGCACCCCACAATATATCCAGACCGTGCTCCACCGTGATAAAATAGACAAATGAAAATTTGCGTGGTTGGACCATCCAAGCGTTTTTTCAGTGGCATAGCAGTTCATACCATATTTCTGGCTAATGCCCTAGCGAAGCAAAATGAGGTTTCAGTTATCTTACTGAGGAATTTGCTTCCTCGATTCTTATACCCAGGGAAGAAACACGTAGGCAGGGATGATTATCTTGTTGAGTTTGCCACAAACGCGAACATCCATGAGGGTATGGATTGGAACTCGCTCCTGAGCTGGTTCAGAGCTTACCGTTTCCTTAAACGGCATAGCCCAGACGCTATCATAATGCTGTGGTGGACCTCCTCAGTGGCACATATGCAATTGTTCCTGGCTTGGGCAAATAGGTTCAAAATTAAGGCTGTATTGATTCTGGAAATGCATGAGACTATAGACCCACTGGAAGAGAGGATCTTACCTATCAGGCTTTATGCTAAAGTGGCGGGTCGGCTGCTAATGCGAATGGCTGATGCCTTCACTGCCCACTCGACTTCAGCAAAGGACCAGATAGCAAAAATTTATGGCATCAATGAGGACAGGATTTTCGTCAAGCCTTTCGGGCTATATGAGGATTACAAACGGGATTACCATAAAGACCTAGCCAGAAAAGAGCTAGGCGTCGAAGAGCAGTTTGTCATCCTGAACTTCGGCTCAATCAGAAAGTATAAAGGTATTCCTTACTTGGTAAAAGCATTTTCCGCCCTTCCTGAAACTGTAGCTCACAATTCAAGGCTTGTTATTGCTGGTGAGGATTGGGGAGATGATGACGAACTTGGAAGAGTAATTGAATCATCCCCATATAAGCACAAAATAACGTTCAATCCCCATTTCGTTCCTGATGAAATGGTCCCTAAATACTTCTGGGCAGCCGATGTAGTGGTTCTCCCGTATCTGAGAACCTCCGGAAGTGCAGTAGCAAGTATCGCTATGGCACATGGCAAGCCTATTATTACCTCTGACCTTGAGACAATGAGAGAATGCCTTGAGGGCTATCAAGGAGCTTGGTTTGCTCCAACGGGTGGTTTTTCAGCAATACGGGAAAGGCTTTTGGAAGTCTTTGAAAAGTGTAGCTCAGGCGAGGCTGTGCTTTACAAACCAACGCAAAATACCTGGGATAAGATTGCAGCACGCTACGAAGGAATTGTAGAACGACTAGGCAGCAAGTCATGAAAATCGCTCGGGCCTGTTCTAGATATTATTCTTATAACGGCGACGTAGCCATTGTAGTTAGAGAAATAAATGAAACGCGATGGCTGAATATTGCATGAGATGCTGTGCATCTATTCGAAAAATTGAAGACAGGAGGCAAGTTATCTATGTTGAGCAACAAAAGAGTGTTCATCACTGGCATTTCAGGGTTTGTAGGTAGTCATTTAGCAAAATACCTAGTTGACCACGGAAACGAAGTCTATGGATTGGTAAGAAGAAGGGCAGACGGGTCGAAACCCAAAAACGTGGTGAGGTTAAGAATTTATGAGCAGCTCCACCTGATTGAGGGCGATATTAGCAGTATTTCGAATCTTGGTGCTGCTCTAGAAATCGCCAAGCCTGATATCATTTTCCATCTTGCTGCTCAATCCTTTATCCCTGCGTCTTTCTTGAATCCGCTAGAGACACTGCTGTTTAACAGCTCAGGGACCGCAAATCTGCTTGAATCGGTAAGGATTAAAGGCCTTGATCCAATAGTCGTTTTTGCCGGGTCAAGTGAGGAATATGGTTTGGTTTTTGCTTCCCAAAAGCAATATGAGAGGGCGCTTAAGAAAATGGGTACTATTTTCCCTCCAGCGCAGACAATACCAGAATTGCCAATAAGCGAAAGGAACTGTCTTAGACCGATGTCACCTTACGCTATTAGCAAAGTGCAAGGTGATTATTTGATGCGTGGTTATCACAATATCTACGGGCTCAAAACGATCGTTTCCAGAAGTTTCAATACTGAGGGCTCTGGGCGTGGCAATATGTTTGTGACCTCTGAGATAACTAATCAAGTTATGAAATTGAAGCTGGAAGAAACTGACAAAATAGTTATCGGGAATGTTAATGTGTTTAGAGATTGGAGCCATATAGTTGATATTGTAGAGGGCTATTGTCTGATAGCTGAAAAGGGACAGCCAGGCGAGATGTATAATCAAGGTTCAGTGCGAACTAATTCTGTCCTGACTTACATCTTGTTGACTTTGGTAAGGGCTAGCTGGAGAGTAGAAAAAATCGAAACCATGAACGAGGCTGATAGAAAAACTGTAACCGACCCAGTGCGAATAAGTAGTGATGAGATGTTTGGCGTACAGTTTGAGAAAACCAAGGTGGATGAACTATTACTGCGCAATGAATTGGATTTCGCACCAGAAGACAAAGGGATCTGGGTCTATACAAATAAAGGGGAAATACCGATAATGTTTGACCCGAGGAGGTTTAGAACTGCCGAAGTTCCAATTTTGCTTGCAGATACTCGGAAGATTCAGCAACTGGGATTCAAGGTTACACGGAAATTGACAGATATCATAGACGATCAACTAAATTTTTATTTGGAACGCACCGAGAGGTTTTGAGTACAAGCATGAGAATCGCTCAAGTTTGTCCCAGATATTCCCCCTATATCGGCGGTGTGGAAACTGTTGTCAAAGAAATAAGTGAAAGACTTGCCCAGAAGGGATTTGAAGTGGATATTTTGAGTCAAGACCCCTTGAATAAATACCCGGCGGTTGAAAATATTAATGGCGTTATTGTAAGAAGATTCAAGACAGGAGCTTTGGGATTGGATTTTCCTTTGCTAAACAGCACTCTCAGACAATACCTGAGAGAGAATACAAACCGATATGACCTAATTCATGCCCACAGCTATCATGCTTTCCCTGCCCTTTATGCTGCCTGGGCAAAGGGGAAAAACAAGCTGGTTTTTAATCCCTATTACCACGGTGAAGGGCATAACCTTCTTATGAATCTACTTCATATTCCATATCGACAAATAGGGAAAGTTATTTTCAAGAGAGCAGATAGCATAATTTGCATCTCAGAAACTGAAAAATCTCTGGTGCAAAAGCATTTCGGAGCTTTGGGTAAAGAGATTACAGTTATTTCACCTGGCGTTAGTTTAGAAAGGATCGCTAATGCTGGATCTGTACCTCTCGCTGGCAAGCTTATTCTTTACCCAGCTAGGCTGGAAAAATATAAAAATGTGCAGCTGGCGATAAAGGCAATGCCTCATTTGCCAGAAGAATACAAGTTGGCTATTATCGGGGATGGACCCTATAAAGGAAAGCTAGTCAAACTAATTGAGAGACTTCGTCTTAGTGATAAAGCAGAAATACTTTCTGGGCTTTCCAATGAAGAGCTTTACAGGTGGTATAAAACTTGCGATGTGGTTCTGAACTTATCCCGCCAGGAATCCTTTGGCCTGACTGTCATTGAGGGCTTAGCTGCACGTAAGCCTGTTATCGTGAACAACCAAACCGCTTTAGCCGAGCTAGCAGCCAGATTCGACCAAGTATATCCCGTAGATGCTCGAACCCTGACTCCTGCACAACTTGCTGAGCAAATCGGCGGAGTGTGCGACAGCAGAATAGAAGCGCCAAACCTCAGTGAGTATAGCTGGGACTCAATAACAGAGCAGATTAGGAATCTCTATGAGAGCTTGTGGTGATTGATAGAGATAAGTTTGGCCAGGAGTACTTCAGGACTAGAGCAAGATGCCCTACCACCATCTTCAAAGGCGGAGGCCTTTCTTTTCTCAAGTATCCCTTTTGGGACAGGCACATTAGAAGATGTATTCGCTCAGGCAAACTACTTGATATTGGCTGCGCCGAGGGCGCTTTATTGAAATGGGGAGAGAGGCGTGGGTATGAGACCTATGGAATAGATATATCGGAGTTTGCCGTCAAAGAACGAAGCCACCAAAAACTCAAGCAAACCAAGCTGCTTATAGCGGATATAAGGTCTCTTCCCTTTGTAGACAACTACTTTGACATAATCACTTGTTTTGATGTGCTGGAACATCTAGAACATCCCATATTTGGGCTAAGGGAGATTGGCCGCTGTCTGAAGGAACGAGGGATATTCATAATGTCAGTGCCGAATATCTACTCTAATGGGCTTAAGTGGAAAGGGAACAATTGGTTCGGTTATCGCGATACGACGCACGTATCCCTCCTTTCAGGTGAGGAATGGACTGGACTGGTTGAACAATGTCCTCTGCAGATAGTTGACGTTTTCTATGATTGTCTGTGGGATTCACCCTACTTTAAGAAGATACCCACATTATTACAGCATCTTCTATTTAAGCCTTCCCTATTGGTGTTATACTGGACACCGATTAGGTGTTCTGAGAAGCGGGGTGAGAACTTATGGATAGTGGCAACGAAGAAGCGCGCTTGATTGAGGAAGAGATAAGGCGATGTGTAGGGAAATTAGATAAGATTTGCATTATTAACACCTACTTTCCGCCTTTTCCACCTGACACCCGACACAATCGCAGCTCCATAGAGTTAGGAGTTACTAGTTTAGCCCTCTGGCTAAACAAGAAGAGTTCTGTTTTTGTTATTAGCAAACACTCCGCCAAAAGTGGTGCAAGCTTTAATGATTCTGAATGGAACGGTATAAAGACATATAGAATCGGAACGTACCAACCATACATGGAAGAAAGGAACCAGGTTGTAAATGGAATCAGGTTCATGGCAAACGAACTACTGAATCTTTCCACCTTATGGAAAATTCTAAAAATTCTTAAGACAGAGAAGCCGTCTGCTGTGCTTATAGGCGAGAACAGGCAAATGTCTTTAGCTTCACTTATTGCTCCAAGGATTCTAAGGATACCATTCTTCGTCAGGTATGACTGGCTGTGCCCGATGTACCCCAAGGAACATGCTTGTAGTATAAAAGAGAGAATAGCTGGATGCGGTGAATGTATTCAAAGAAACTTGTTGCTCAAATTAGCAAAGCCAGCAAAGTTAGGAGCGGGAGTGTTCTCATCTGCTGTGTACCTGCTTAAAAAAGGTTTGTGGAATTCTTCTGCTGCCGTTTTCCCGGTCAATAAGTTCTTTGCCCAACTGTATACAGACTGGGGCATTAAGTCGGATAAAATCAAGGTTGTGCGTACAAGCCATGAGTTACCTCGCCCCTCAATCTATAGATATTTCGAAAACCTGCTTCGCGAAAAGAGTGAGGGCAACTTGAAGATGTTACTTTATGCCGGAAGATTGGCCCCGGAGAAGGGCGTCCCAACACTCCTGGATGCCTTTCGTATCTTGAAGCAAAAACACATGAAGCTGCTTATTGCCGGGGACGGTATCCTTAGAGACAAAGTGGAGGAAGAGGCAAAACATAATCCTGAGATCATGTTTTTAGGGTGGCAGAATGATGAGCAACTAGCCGAGTTATACACAATCGCCGATATAGTGGTGATTCCGAGCATAGTGCCTGAAGGGCATCCTGTAGTGGCTGAGGAGGCAATGCAGTTCCATAAGCCCATAATAGGCTTTGGCTTGGGGGGCTTAAGGGAAGTATTAGAGGAATATCCGCAAGGCATCGTGGCTGATAAGGTTAGTGCTCCTTCACTGGCGGAAGCCATAGCGCGATTTATTGCTCAAACTCCTACCGGATAACCCTGTCAGAGGCTTGATCGCCGAAAATATCGTCAGGGCTATGAATCGCTCCAACCTGGAGCAAGTCGCCCGCAATGCCCGTGCCTTGGCTGAGAGGGACTTCACCTACGAAAAGGCAGTGGTGAGATATAGAAATATACTAGACAGCCTGAAGTAGAAAATATAAGATAGAAGGGCTACGGATTGGCAACGGAAATCTAAATGGCAAAGGCTATTGTTACCGGCGGAGCTGGCTTTATCGGGTCACACCTGGCTGAAGAGCTAGCCAGACGAGGCTATCAGGTTGTTATCCTCGATGACCTGTCCACGGGAAAGATGGAGAACATAAAAGGATTGCTTGACAAGGACAATGTTACGTTTGTCCAGGGTAGTATTGGTGACCTCTCATTGCTGAAAAGGCTCTTCAGGAATATTGATTTCGTCTTCCATCAGGCAGCTATCTCCAGTGTGCCTAGAAGCATAGAAAATCCTCTGGCAACCAATGAGACAAATGTCACTGGAACCTTGAATGTGCTCTTGGCTGCCAAAGATAGCGGTGTAAAGAAGGTTATTTATGCCTCATCTACGGCAGTCTACGGGGATACCCCCACGCTCCCCCAGAAGGAAGAGATGATGCCGAATCCCCAATCCCCCTATGCCATAACCAAGCTTATTGGAGAGTATTATTGCCAGGTCTTCCAGGCTGTCTATTGTCTTCCTACTGTGTCGCTGAGGTATTTTAATGTCTATGGACCAAAGCAAGACCCAAATTCCGACTATGCTGCCGTTATCCCGAGATTCATAAAGAGGGTCTCCAAAGGGAAGTCTCCCATCATCTTTGGCGATGGTGAGCAGACACGGGACTTTGTTTTCGTAACCGATGTGGTACGAGCAAATATTTCAGCGGCCGAGAGTGATGCCACTGGCGTATTTAACATTGGCCAGGGGCGGAGAGTAACAATAAACGAACTGGCCAGGTTGATTATCCACATTATGAACAAAGATCTAGGCGTTATCTATCAGGGAGCAAGGCCGGGAGATATAAGACATAGCCTGGCGGACATCAACAAAGCTAGACTATTCGGCTACGAACCCCAATATGATTTGGAGAGAGGGTTAAAGGAAACTATCAATAACCTACAATAATTTCACGTGGCAAGTGTTTCATCTGCCCAGGTAATACAGCAAAAGGATGAATATGGGAAGGAAATGGCCAGGATGGGAAAGGTATACGAAAGGTTGAGACCAAAGGACAGAGCTAAATGATGCTGACCAGGAACCAAAATAAGTGCTGAGCAAGGCCAGGAGCATACACTAGTTGAAGATACTAATTTATGTGCCAGTTGTCATATTAGATGGTGAGGGTGGGGTAGCTACGCATGTTCGTGAACTAGCGGAGAATCTATTGAAATTGGGTAATGAAGTTACCATAGTTTGCCGGTTGAGGAACAGGACCTATAGAAGCAGTGCTAGCATAAAACGGATCAAAACGCCAAACGTCAAGGTTATAGGTATTATCTTTTCTACGATCTCTGGCTTATTGTTCGGTACATGGACATTGGCGAGAGAAAATTACGACTTGATTTATACCCGAGCAGGCCTTTCTGCTAGTGCTTGGTTTATTTCTCGCCTGGCCAAGGTACCTTATGTGACTGAAGTTAATGGCCTAATATGGGATGAGGCTAAGATTAGCTGGGTAGGATGGTGGCGGAAAACATTCGGCTACTTTTTAAATTGGATTGAGGGTAAGGCATATAGGCGTAGTCAACGTGTAGTGGCAGTAACGCCGCGGATTAAAGAAGTCCTGGTAGCGGAGTACGGCATAGAAACAGATAAGATAGCCGTGATACCAAACGCTGCCAATACTGTTTTATTTAAACCAATGGATACTAAACAGGCGAGAAAACAACTAAACTTACCCGAACTCTGCTATCTCATCGTTTTTGTAGGCCACCTCGCCGCTTGGCAAGGAGTTGAGTACCTGATAAGAAGCGCCCCATATATACTGAAAGGGTACCCTGAGAGTAAATTTCTAATCGTTGGCGATGGGACTATGAAGCAAGGTCTCATTGAACTTACGCAGCGAATACAAGTATCAGATAGGATGATTTTCACCGGAAGGGTTCCTTATGACAAAGTGCCTTTATATATAAATGCCAGCGATGTTTGTGTCGCTCCCTTTATCAAGGAAAGGAATGAAAGGTCAGGCGTGTCTCCTTTGAAGATTTATGAATACGGAGCATGTGGAAAGGCAATAGTTACTTCTCGATTGCCTGGCTTAGAGTTCGTAGAGCAATATGAAACGGGAGTTCTAATTCAGCCAGACAACGCCGAAGAGCTTGCCAATGCAATCGTAAAACTATTCAAAGATGAAGGACTCAGGAGACAGATGGGCGAAAATGGTAGAAAATATGTCGTGAAGAATCATAGCTGGGAAAGCGTGGCAAGAAGGGTTGCGAAAGTTTGCCAGCAGGCACTTAAAAATTACATGCGGCAGCCCGAAGTTAGGTTTGGCCCCGACCAGTAGAAGGATTTCCATAAGTATGTGCTTACCGCTTGAGGAGATATATTCCCCTACCGTCTTCTTTTAGCCTGCCTAAAAACGTATAAGTATTTAGACAAGAATTACTCAAAATATATTCCACAAATTCGATTTCATTATAGTTTATATATGCGTTTCTCATCTGTTGTTCATTGAACTTGTGAGGTTCAAAGAACATAAACCTTGTATCGAGCTTGCCCAGAAATTCTGTAAGTTTGTGATAATCATCTTCATTCTTTAGAAAATGATGGAAAATACTTAATGCCAAGACGATATCATAGCTTACCTTTTCAATATCAAATACCGACTTCGCTATAATATCGAACCTCTTCCTTTCCACGCTTTTTAACTTGTTTAAGAAATACAGCGCTTCGAGATTATTTTCAACGGCATAGCAGGTGAACCCTGCATCCTCCAGTATGTGGCAGAAGTATCCCCAGTTGGCGCCAATATCCAGTACTTCTCCTTTATGACACGGCAAGTTATCCAGGATAAGAGAAATTCTCTCATTTCTTTTTGAGCTGGGAATACTCATTAAATCTGGATGCAGGAGTGGCTGATATATGCGGTGCTCTTGGCTATATGATAGCAGCTTGGCTTTGAACTTCGCCCATTCACGATGTCTTTTTGTTATTAGGACAGGTACACTTTTAAGCCCCAATATTTTCGCAATTGATAAGCGGTGCCGACCATCCTCAAATAAAAGCTCCCCATCCCGCCCAATCTTTACGGTAACCTCGTCCACGAAATTTGGATTCCCACGTTCTCTCTGCGTTTGATATCCCTTTGTTTTGATATCAAAATAAAGCTCGTCGATTCCTCTCCATCGGGCGTTAAGTTCCTCTTCTGTTTGGCATCCCCATTTTGAAACACCTTTCTCAATCTCTTTCAAGATTCGGTTGTGTGCTTTGCTTTTTGAAAGGGGGGCCCCGTTTTTGAAATGTTCTCTGAGCGCAATAAAGATATCCATGTCCTCAATCGGTTTCCTTTTCAAATCCCAGTCACCGCCTTCAATTGTACAAATATTCTTATACTTGTTATTATCGGTCAGACTAAAGTAGCGTATTTCTGCAGGGTTCACATAGACTATTTCATTTGTTTTAACGCTCTTTGTGCCTCCTCTGAGCATTCGAAATTTAATTTTCAAGTCTAACCTTATAAACCGTGCCTTCCAATAGGCTCTTTCCAGTATTCTTTTTCCCCATTCAGGGCTTACCAGATAAATTTTATGTCTTATCCGGAGAAGCAAATTCATTTCCACGCTTATTTCTTCCTTCGCTTAATTATATTTATATTGTCGTGATAATGCGAGCGATTTTTATGAAGTTGGGTCTTGCCCCGACCAGTAGAATGATTTTCATCACTGGGGGAGTGTGGTAACAAGGGTTGCTGAAGTTTGCCAGCAGGCAATGGAAGAACACAAAACCAAAAGGAATAGAAGAAGGAAACCATAAGCACCTTTCTTTTCTTGCCCTCCCCGGTTGTCATTGGTTCCCCCTTGATTTCGCATTCTTTCGCCCGGGCTCAATCGGAACTTGTGTGTTGCTGGCGGCAAGATTTTGTCCAATGAGGTGTTCCCCTCTCCAAATTGCCAGCACACTAGTGCAAATTCTTAAATCCTGTGGCTTGAGCAAAATGGTGTCGAACCAGCGATTTCTCAATATCCTCAGGAAAATAATAAGAGTTTCTAGGGCGGTAACGGAGTAAGAGACTGTTGAGGCTAAGACTGCCCTCTAAATCCCCATCTTGGGGATGAGCCATAGATTTAATCGTATGTTTACTGCCAGGAACGCAGCAGTTGCAATGGGCTTTCCTCTTGCTGCCATTTCATTGCTCAGCACTTTGGGAATACCCAATGATACAATCCCTGGTGCAGACTCTACCGTTGCAGCAGGACTTTTTCAATCTCATTCTTATTAAGAAGATATTTTGTATCTTTTGATGAAAATTTCTTAACTTCTGATTTTTTGAATCCTCTTTTTTCGAATCTTTCCTTTTCTTTATCAAAATTAAGTGTTAAAGGTAATCGCACAAACAGTTCTTCATTTTCCATTAATAAATTTACTTCCTCCCTGAAAATCAACTCCTCATACATTTTTTCTCCCGGTCCTGCTCCAGTAACCTCATAGTAATCTGCTGGAAGTCCCTTCAATTTCAAAAATACTTCTGCTAAATCTCCAATCCTTACGGAAGGCATTTTGAGAATGGATGTTTCGCCATTTTCAGCATAGCAGCTAGCGGTAAATATCAGCTTTACACTCTCAGGAATGCTCATAAAGAATCGAGTCATATCTGAGTTCGTTACCGTTAATTTTTTGCCTTCTTTAAGTTGGTTCCCCCAGATTTCTAAAACTGAGCCTCTTGAGGCTAGAACATTGCCAAACCTTACAACTCCAAATTTTGTTGCATTTGTTCTCTTGTAATTGCACATTGCTGAAACCAATCGCTCCGCTAATAATTTTGTTGCTCCCATCACATTTGTAGGGTTTACTACCTTATCCGTTGAGATCAAAATCATTCGATCCATGTTATGTTCCAAAGCACATTCTATAATATTTTGTGTTCCTATCACATTTGTTTTTACTGCTTCAACTGGGTCGTATTCACAAACAAATACATGCTTCATTGCTGCGGCATGGAATATTACATCTATCCCATCTGTTGCTCTCAACAATCGCTCCTTATCTCTTACATCCCCGAAGAGAAATACAACATTTTCGTTGCCCTCATACGATACCCTGGCATAGAATAGCTCTGTCTCTCTGTTATCTAATATTATTATCTGTTTGGGGTCGTAATTTAGCAATTGCTTGACTATCTCAGACCCTATGCTCCCCAGCCCACCGGTTATCAATATGGTTTTATCTCGAAAAAGACTCGCTATACTATTACTACTTAACATAGCTACCTGACAAACCCTCCTTTATATTTTTAACAATATACTCTAATTGTTTTTCTGTTAAACGTGGATATATAGGCAGTGAAACGATGCTCTCAAAGACTTTTTCAGCAACTGAAAAATCTCCTTTCTTATACCCATATTCTCTGTGATAAAAAGGCATTAAGTGCAAAGGTATGAAGTGAACACTTGTTCCAATATCCCCTTCCCCCATTTTCCTAATGAAATTGCTTCTATCATAACTAATTAGTCGTATTGGATATAAATGGTATGAAGACTTTACATTCGGATTGACATAAGGAATTACTATGTCCAAATCTTGCAGTTGCTCATTGTAGTATTCAGCAACTTCTTTCCTTCTCTCATTCATCCAATCTAGTTTTTTTAATTGTTCTATTCCAATAGCAGAGGCAATATCAGATGGGTTGCACTTGTATCCCGCTTCAACAACTTCGTAATACCAATTATCCTTTTCTAAATACCTATTCCACGCATCCCTGTTCATTCCATGCAACCGTAACATTTTTAGTTTTCTACTGAGTTCATCATCGTTCAAAGTTATCATTCCCCCCTCTCCAGTAGTGATAGGTTTTGTTGGATAGAAGCTAAAACAGGTTAAGTTCCCCAAAGAACCGACCTTTTTGCCCTTTTCGTATTCACTTCCCGCCGCATGTGCGGCATCTTCTATTACCTTCAAATTGTGTTCCTTGGCGATTTTCATAGCCTTTTTCATATCGGCTGGTTGTCCACCATAATGAACCACGATTATTGCTTTGGTCTTAGCAGTTATTTTTTCTGCTAATTTGTCTGGGTCAATGTTATATGTTTTCTCATCAATATCTACAAATACTGGCTTGGCCCTGCAATGAACTATCACATTAGCGGTTGCTGCGAATGTAAAAGGCGTGGTTATTACTTCATCGCCTTCCTTTATGCCCAGAACTTTCAAGGATAAAAATAGTGCTGCTGTGCAGGAGTTTGTTGCCACTGCGTATTTACTCCCTACATATTCGGCAAATTTATTTTCAAATTCCAATGTCTTATCTCCCATGGATAGCCATCCAGAGTTTAAGACATCTCTTACTGCGTTTATTTCGTCTTCTGTTATGTAAGGTGGAGCAAAGGATATGTTCATTTCATCCCCTCGTCCAGAATTAAAGCATTTTGCGAACCTTCTCGGATATATTTTATCGCCTCGTCACCTGTATTAAATAATAAATCAATAGCCGATAAATAAGGTATGAACTCCCCTTTTATCTGTGGATAAACCGGATGCTGATATTCATACCAGTATAACTTTATGCCTTTTTCTTTAAATTTATCGATTTCAATGTAATCTTTCGCTGCAGGGCCACTGATATATTCGTCGGCACCCATTTTTTCTAAGACAAATAACAACCTATCACTTTTTTCACCCGTTATGTCCGTAAGTTCAGAAGATTTAATAAATTTTGGCATATTTACACCCAATAGCTCAGAGAGCTTTTCAATAATAGATATGCTCAGGTCGTTTAAGTATTCCCATTCCTTTTGATAAATCCTTTCTATTTCTTCCTTATAGTCCTTAAAACATGGTGCTTTGGCATATGATTGATATATAGAGCTCCAATGCTTTTTCCGCCAATTGGAGCTATTGTTTACTTGAACCTCATTTATATTTTGTCCAAATTTGCGAACTATAGGAACTGATAGCCACATCCAATCCCCATTCGTAGATTTTATTTTGTTTCTTTGTTGCCACGACTGCACTGAAAACTGGATATCATCGTAAAAAACAAAAGTGTCTGCTATATCAATCATCCCAAAGTAGCCCATCCAGGGCAAATAAGTGGGCTGTAAAACAACTGCTCTCACATATTCCCCATCAATATTTTCGGTCTCTCGCCAATTTTTCTACACGGACTGCCGACGTTTATACTCCATGGCTCGATGTCTCTATTCACGAAACTGTTAGCGCCAATTACAGCGCCTTCACCAACGGTTACGTCGGGCATAAGTGTGCAATTGGTGCCGATGTAAACATCGTTCTCGATTATCAGCTTACCGTATAAGGTGTGTGTCATGCCCTCAGGCAACCCATCTACCATTCTTAATCCTTCTTTGTGTGAATAAACCGCCGTTAATAAAGCTGTCCCAACAGCAACTGATACATAGTCACCTATCATAATCTCACCACCCCCCCAAATAGTCACATGAGGCTGGATATCAGTGTATTTTCCAATTCGGACACCAAGTCCACCCCATATGAATACAAAATCGCATATCCGACAGTAATCATCCAACTCTATAACCTCCGGCTTGCACAATTTTGATAATGGATTGATTTTGACACCTACGCCACACTTCCTAAGTTTATCCCTTACATTATCTCCCATGTATTCAATACCTGAAATATTACCAGTCATCATTTATTCCTCCTTCGCTGCATCATCTGCCTCCTCTTTTCTAATAAAAACTTAACCCTTCCGCTTTCCATCTCCTTTTTATAATCTACTAGCCATTCTTCGTATGAATATCTTGGAGACCATCCCAAGTCTCTTTTTGCTTTAGTAATATCGTACAGAAACGGCTTCAGTGAATTCGACTTGTCAGGGCGATATATTATTTTGGATGGTTGCTCCTTGGGCGAAAACACTTTAACAATTCCTTCAACTTCTTCTTCTAAGGAAAGAAGTCTTCCAGATGCTATATTATACAAACCAATTGCATCTTTACTCTTCAACGCCAGAATAATGGCAGAAACGACATCTTTGACATAAATAACATCTCTTTCCTTTTTACAATCGCCCCAGACTTCGAGGGGTTTTCCTGCAACGGCATTTTCGACAAAGATTTTGAAGCCTGTTTTGATAGGTTTCCCCTCTTTGAAAATTTCTGTGTGGGGTCCATAGCCATATA
>Ga0209636_10004084_pt1 | contig 14916 bp, 16 predicted proteins | sample DeeMarSWOR152_54_FD_187464 | JGI IMG/M metagenome (GOLD analysis project Ga0209636, IMG submission 187464) | Marine sediment microbial communities from White Oak River estuary, North Carolina - WOR-1-52-54 (SPAdes) (version 2) | ecosystem: Environmental > Aquatic > Marine > Intertidal zone >...
CGTACGGCTTTTTCCTCTGTTTCTTTTGTTCCGTCTAATACCATTCCGAATCCGGCGGATATGCTGTATCCCATGCCCATTCCTCCTCCTTGATGCACTGCTATCCATGTGGCGCCTGCGCAGGTGTTTAGCAGAGCGTTTAGTATGGGCCAGTCTGCAACGGCGTCGCTTCCGTCTTTCATGCCTTCTGTTTCTCTGTAGGGTGAGGCTACGCTTCCCGTGTCTAGGTGATCTCTTCCAACCCATATTGGGCCTATTTCGCCTGATGCAACCATGTCGTTGACGATTTTGCCGAATTTGGCTCTTTCGCCGTATCCGAGCCAGCCCACTCTTGCGGGGAGTCCTTGGGGTTTCACGTGTTTTCTGGCTTTTTTAATCCATCTTACGAGCCTCTTGTTGTAGCTGAATTCTTTTAGGATTACGTTGTCGAGTTTGTCTATGTCTTCTGTCCTTCCTTGCAGGCTTGTCCATCTGAACGGTCCTCTTCCCTCTTCTAGCATAGGTCTTAAGTACGCTTGGATGAACCCTGGATAGGTGAAGGCTTCTTTGAATCCGGCGTCATAAGCGTTTTTTCTTATGTTGTTTCCATATTCAAATGCGACGGCTCCTTTTTTGACGAAGCCTACTATTGCTTCTGTGTGTTTTCTCATGGATTCCATGGACATTTTCACGTATTTCTCTGGGTCTTTGTTTCTCAACTCTTCGGCTTCTTCAACGGTTAGTCCTGATGGAACGTAGCTTATTGGGTCGTGGGCTGGTGTTTGGTCTGTGACTACGTCTGGTATGATGTTTCTTTGTAACAGTTCGGGAAGTATGTCCGCTGCGTTTCCTAGCAAGCCTATGGTTAACGGTTCACATTGTTTCTTTGCGTTTTGAACCATGCTCATTGCCTTTTCCAGATTGTCTGTCCACATGTCAAGCCATTCACGTCTGATTCCGCCTTCGATGGCTTTCTTATCAACTTCCACTATTAGGCATACTCCATCGTTCATTTTGACTGCTAAAGGTTGTGCACTTCCCATCGCTCCCATACCCGCTGTAAGCGCGAATCTACCTTTCAACGTGCCTCCAAAGTGTTTGCCCGCTACACTTGCGAACGTTTCGTATGTTCCTTGAAGTATGCCCTGCATTCCTATATAATTCCAAGAACCAGCCGTGTACTGTCCATACATCATCAACCCTTTTCTCTCCAGCTCCCAGAAGTGTTCCCAGTTCGCCCATTTCCCAACAAGCATCGAGTTACACATGACCATTCGTGGTGCAAGCTCGTGAGTTTTGAACACCGCCACTGGTTTTCCGCTTTGGATTACTAAGGTTTCATTCGGCTTCAAAGTTAAAAGCGTGTTCACTATTGTTTCGAAGCATTCCCAGCTTCTTGCAGCCTTTCCCATCCCGCCGTAAACAATGAGCTTTTTCGGTTCTCTGGCTACATCCACGTCCAAAACGTTAAACAACATTCTTAGGATTCCTTCAATTTGCCAGTTGGCGCAGTGGAGTTTTGAACCCTTAATCACTTTGACGGTTTTTGTCTCTGGGTCGTAGTTGCCTTCCTCAATAAGCCTAGAGATAGGCTGTTTCCCAGATTTTTCCAAATCTGACGTATCAAATCCTCTCCAGTTCTGGTTAAAATATGAAAGATGGTGAGAACTTAAAGATTTTCTGCTCAAACAAAGGAAAAAGGAGAGTTGGAAAAGCATAGAAGAAATTGAGAAACTGAAAAATTATAATGGTTCTTTTGTAGCAATAAACAAACCTCTGCAACCATCCCACAAATTTTCTTTCAAAAACTTTACGTCTTTAAACCAAGTTGACTCAAATGCTTTAACATAATCTTGATAATCTAAAACTAACATTTTATGAAGCTCTCTAACGTATCTAATTTCATCTTTCTCTCCAATCAAATAGTGCATAAAAATTAGCCATTTTGACCTTACAATTTTACTTGTCGCCATTCTCACTAATTTTACTTTTTCATCTTCATAGGTGTAAAGTGCTAAGTATCCTTTTTTGAAGTCGTTCTTGAAAATCCATGGTTCTACTATCACTAGTCCTTTCTCATTTAGGTGTTCATAGAAGTTTTCAAGCGTTTTTACTAAGTTATTGAAGGTTTGAACATAACCAATAGAGCTAAATAAACAAATTATTACATCGAACTTTCCTTTTATTCTGAAGTTTATCATGTTGGCAACTTTAAACTTGGCATTTGGAACTTTATTTTTCGCAATTCTAATCATGTTTCTGTTTATATCTATCCCCGTACATTGAAAGTCTGAAGAGAGGTACTTCAGATGTTCTCCAGTTCCGCAACCCATATCCAGTAAAGTTTTTGGTTGTCTCTTCTCAAATTGCTTTATAACGCCTTTAACAGTCTCAGATTCCTTTTGATAGTCTTTTTTCGTTAGATAAATCTGATCGTAGTATTTTGCATAACTTCTCAAAGCCTTTGTTTTCATGTGTTAAGAGTTGGTTTTCAAGTTTTATAAGTCTAATATCTAGAATCCAGCGCGCGCTGTTTCAAAAAGAATTTAGATTTTGGAAAATGCGATTTTCCAAGTCGCACTTGAACGTGAGTATGGATTCAGGTATAAATTTTGAAAGAACTCTTTGATTTTACCTTTTTTCCGAGCTTTTTGGAAAATAGGCGACACGTAATCTCTTCTTCCGAAAAAGTATGTGTAGATGTAAGGCTTGAAGAAGTTAGGTTTACCATCCGGTGTCGAGGGTTTGCTGAATCTAATCCCTTTTCTGGCTTCCTCGATCGGCAAAAAGCCTTCAGAAGCCATGTATTCTGCAGCCGTTTCGTCATCAACGTTTTCTACATTTAACATGTATGCAACATTAAGCCCTATCATCCTTCCAAGGTTGCCTAAGGATTCGATAAATTCGCCATATTCTTCGCCTAATTGTAAGCCTAGAAAGTCTCTAGCGCAGTCGGCGGTGCCTTCGCTAATGATGCATCGTTTTGTATTCAACAAGACAGCAGCCAAGTCTAATGCTTTGTTTTCGCGATAATATTTTTCTGTGAAAAGGTTTGCGACGTGATGCTCATATTCGTGGCATAATGTCCAGATCAATCCGTATCTGTTGAAGGGCCTGTCAATGTTGAATACGTTGATGCTCGTGTAGTTTCCTTGGTAATAGTTATATGCTCCCCATGGTTCGTCCGTCACAGTCTTATAGACGACACCTTTGTTTTCAACTTTAGTTGGAAAATGGACGAAAATGCGTTTCTCAAATAACCCTGTTATTTCTTGGGTGCGTTCTACAATCACCGTGTCTACCATCTTCTTCAGCGCCTCTCCAGAGATTTTGCTTTCTTCTCTCCATTTCAGAACTTTTTCAGAAACATCAGAGCCTGAGAAAGTAGCGCATGCATCTTCTACTATTTGTTGTGCCTTACGGACTTTGTTTTGCCCGAATTTGCGTGGGATTATACCAAATATTCCTTCTACCAAACGTATGTACGGAATGTCTTCTCCTAAAAGCCATTTTACGACAACTCTTAGAGATTCAAGGTCGCTTATTATGGCAATCCTTCTTAACTCATCGTCTATTTCTCTGGCTTCCCCAATTAACACGTCAAGATTCATTAGAAGTTTCTCAGGAGTCAAACGTCTCTTTGCTTTCTCTGGAGAGAGGTTTTCTGGGCCAAAGTAGGCATCTATGATGCTTACTCCTGTAACTTCTTTTGTGAAGTTACCAATTTGCCCCAACAATCTAAGGTAGTCTTCTCCGAAAGTCATGACAGTTCCCAGATGGTTTGATTGTTTCGGAAACTAAACAGTTTCATCGAACTAGAAAATCTCGTGCGGGAGAGTTATATCAGAAACTTGCCGTTTTTGTAAAACAGCTTGCCATCCGCGTAGATTTCTCCATCCTTCTTCATGTCTTTAAGAATGTCCCAGTGAATAGCCGACTTGTTCAAGCCTCCCGACTCAGGAATGGAGGCTCCAAGGGCCATATGTATTGTCCCACCCATCTTCTCGTCGAAAAGCATGTTTTTTGTAAATTTCGTTATGGCATAGTTTGTTCCGATGGCAGCTTCTCCGATGCGGTCTGCGCCCTCAATCTTCAACAGTTGCTGTAACAGTTCATCACCTTTAGTCGCCGAAGCCTTCACAACCCTGCCGTCTTTAAAAGTAAGCGTTATGTCTTCAACCTCTCTGCCAGAAAAGATTCCCGGAAAAGTGAACCTTACCGTGCCGTTTGCTGAATCTTCAATGGGACCCGTGAACACCTCACCGTCTGGCATGTTTTTTTCTCCGCTGCAGTTTATCCACTTTCTGCCCTTCATGTTATAAGTGAGTTCTGTGTCTTCGCCTACTACGTGGATTTCACTTGCTTGATTCAAGAACTCGCAGATTTTCTCCTGCTGCTGATGGATCTTCTTCCATTCTGCAATTGGATCCACCTTGTCAACTAAACAGCTGCTGTAAACGAAGTCTTCGTATTCTTCAAGCGACATAGCGGCTTCCTGTGCTTGAGCATTTATAGGATAAGGCAAACCTGTCCATTTGAGTTTTCCCTCAGCAGTCCGTTTCATGAAGATTTCCATAAGCTCTCTTCTAGAAGCTCTATAGATCCGTATTTTCTCCGGGTCTATGTTTGTTAATCCTTTGGGGTTTGGTTGGCACCATACACCTATTGAAACGTCGATGTTTTCAGCTACGAATTTTTCGAAGGGCGAAACAAATTTCAGCTGGTGCTCTCTTGCGTATTTGAAAAACGTGTATTGAACATCAAGGTTCGGTATGATCAGCGGGTACGCATCGCTCAAAAAACATTCTTTATATATCTCGTTAATTAATGGAAAGGCTAATTCGCTTCCTTGTATAATCACCTTTTCCTCCGGTTCGACTTCAACACTATAATGAACACAAAGTTTTGCAAGCTTCCCAATTCTCGGATCAGCCATTTAATCCACCACTTAAAGTATCTTAGAGAAAGGAGAATGCATATTAATAGTTTGTGATTGAACAGTTTTTCAACGAGGGTATCCATAAAATTCCTACAATCCCTAAAATATTTTCATGTATGCACAAAACTTTCAAAGAATAGATGCAATAATATGAAACTGTGATACTATGCCTCTATTCATGGTGAAGAGGAAAGCCTATGACTTGTATAGATTTGGCAAAAGAGATGTGGAGTTGAGAACAGTTAAGCCTCAATGGAAAAACAGCAAGCCTGGAGACATAGCTACTATTCAATGTGGAAGAGACATTTTCAGAAAGAGAATGAAAAAGATTCATAGAGGGACACTTGCGAGAATATTTCTTAAGGTAGATTATAAGCGAGTATTTCCTGAAGCCTCGACCGTGTTTGAAGCCGTTAAGGCAGCTAAAAAGCTCTATCCAGACGCAGAGGAGTTCATGGCTTTCGAGCTTGGAGATATTGTTTAGTTTATGCGGTTATTTTTAGCAAACCGTGCCTGTAAGATTTCGTTCACAGTTTTTAACTGGCTTTCTGCTGAAAAACACGAAAATTGCTTAGTGTATGTTTCTATGTATTTTTCGATTGTCCTGTTGTATGTTTTCTAATCTTTCGCCAGCTTCTTAGATATTAAAGCTATTACAGAAACTATTGCAATCCAGAACAAGCAATCGACAAACAACTCGAAAAAACTAAACTTGTCAGGTGCGTCCGTTTGAGTAATCCGCCACACCAAGGGAAAACCATAATGCTTATACTCTGGAAGGCCAACCTCACCAGGCGGGTTCTCCATAAGCCCACTGAACAAACCTAAGCAAACACCAATAATTACCACCAAAACCAAAGCCCACCAATCCATTTTAACCGCCAGACCCTTTCACCTTACCCTAAACTCCATACCCCAACAACTTAAAACTTTTACCACGCTAGGTTTCCATGCAATTTTCTATAGGGGTCTATACTTTTCAGCTTACACGGAAAATCTTCGATTCTCTAATGGCTATTTTGCCTTAACAATATTGTATCCAGAAGCCTTCCGCAACCTGTTCATAACAGCCAAACCAAGCCTATCGGTAGGTACACCCTCAGCAATTATAACATCAACACCCTCCAAATCAAACTCCCTCAAAAGCCTAAACAAATTCTTCGCAATAACCCTCCAGTCACTTCTGCTCCCCAAAGACTTGACAACATCAGCCCTATAGTAACCAGCAGTTTCATCCGTAGCAAGAACACCAACATTACTGCCCTTCTGCATGTAAAATTCAGCCAGCTCCTTCACCTTATTCACAATAGCCGATAATTCTCCTTCTACAACAATCACATCCGCATCTGGAGCATAATGCCTATGCTTCATCCCAGGAGAATGCGCTTCGTTAATTGCTAACTCTTTCTCCGCAACTGCAATTGGATGCAACTCTACCCTCCCAAGAACCCTTTTCAACGCCTCATACGGCGTTCCTCCTGGACGAAGAACCTGCGGCGGATCAACAGTCATATCCAAAACCGTGGACTCAACCCCAATACTGGTTGGTCCAGCATCCAAAACAGCATCTATCCTCCCATCCAAGTCATACAAAACATGCTTCGCTGATGTTGGGCTAGGCTTTCCAGCAAGATTCGCACTAGGAGCAGCAATGCAACAACCGCTTTCCTTAATCAAAGCCAAAGCAACATTATGCCTAGGCATCCTTACCGCTATGGTACCCAAACCACAAACAGTGACATCCGGAACGATTTTCGAACGCTCAAAAATCAATGTCAACGGACCAGGCCAAAAACTTTTCATAAGCCTTTTCGCCTTAGGCGGAACCCCTTTAACTAGTCTACAAACATCTTTCACATAGCCCACATGCACTATTGGCGGGTTGTCAAAGGGACGCTTTTTAGCCTCAAAAAGAGACCTAACCGCCTTCGGATTCAAAGCGTCAGCACCCAAGCCATAAACCGTTTCTGTCGGAAAAGCAACCAAACCACCTTTTTTGATAAGGTCTACTGCTAAACGAATATTTTCCATTTCCAGCTTTTGCGAATCAACTTTTAACAGTAGGGTTTTCTTCATTGTTTACCTAGCTATTAGAATCTATTCTAGGCATTTAAACTTCTTTAAAGTAAAACGTGAGCAAAAAACCAGGAGGGCTTGTCAGACAACGTAATAGTCGATAACTTTTTTCATGCTTTTCGGTGCAGCCTGTTTCATGGCAAGCTGTTTCAGTATCTTTATCACTTGAGGCTGAAAACGAGCTATGTCAGTTAACGAAATTAATCCGACCAAACGTTTTCCATCGACCACGGGCAGCTTCTTAATTTTCATTTGAAACATCAGTTTAACAGCTTCTTCTAGATCCATGCTGGGCTCAACAATAACCAATGGGCTGCTCATAATGTCTTTCACCTTAGTTTTAGTCGCATCCTTCGCTTCTGCAACAACTCTCTTCAGCAAATCCCTTTCAGTTATTATACCCATTGCCTTCCCGTTTCTGACAGCAATTAAACATCCTATCTCAAACTTGTTCATCACTTCTGCTGCCTCTTTAACCGTTGATTTTTCATCTATGGTTATTACTTCCTTCACCATTACATCCTCAGCCTTCAGAGACAAGGAAGTTTCCTCCTGTTTCTCAGCAGACAATAAATCCACCGACTTCTGTATTCTTAAAGCCTTATATATAGATTGGTGTGCACAAAATTTTGACGTTCACTCGCCCAACAGTTTACGAACCAGCCCTTCAGCGTATTTCCCTACGGGAATGTTTGCACGTTCAAACTTCTCCTTAGGCTTCGTTAACGGACGAGTAGCGTCAATGCCTACTTTAGTTGTTAAACCAGTCTCTTGGTTTGCAGAAGAATCTAATGTTGAGCCCCGCGCGTTCTTTATGATAAGCAAGTCTTCGCTTGCTTGAAATCTAGTTGCAATAGCCCACTCCACATCAGGAACGTTGTAAACGTCAACATCAGAATCCACAACAGCCGCATGCTTCAAGCTTGGATGCGCCGCGAAAGCAGCCAACAAAGCATTTTTGCCATCGCCTTCAAGTTGCTTTTCAATAGAGATAATGGCGTGAAGCCATCCACTTCCGCCCAATGAAAGGTTAACCGCGTGAACTTTCGGCACAACCTTTGAAACGGACTCCCATATTAATGCTTCACGTGGCAAACCCATCAGAAGCCTATGCTCAGACCCAGACGGCAGAATCCCCTGATAAACAAAATCTTCTCGACGCATTACACCCACAACTTCCACAACAGGCTGCTTCCTCTCAACATCATATGTTCCAGTTATATCCACAAAAGGGCCCTCAACGACTTCTGTACTAGCGGAAATTTTGCCTTCCAAAACCAGTTCAGCGTCTGCTGGAGCATGGGCATCAACATGTTCACATCTAACTAAACGAAGTCCTTTATTCATCAAATTGTTTGCAACATCAAACTCGTTCACACCGAAAGGAACGGGAGAAGAAGCCGCTAACAACACTGCTGGATGAACACCAATAGAAATTGATATGTCCAAATCTTTACCAGCATCTTTCGCCATACGCCACAGTTTGTAAAGATGCCGCGGAACCAAACGTATCGCTAAATGCCTCTTGTCTAAAACCTGGAGGCGGTGCACGGACACGTTCTCAACGCTTCCGTCAACGCTTTTTGCATGAATGACTCCTGAGGTAATGTATGGACCAGCATCCTTCTCAAAATGTGTTAAAATGGGAGTCTTAGACAAATCAGGTTTTTCTATGGCTTCCTTCACTACACCGTCCTCAACAACTTCCGGTTTTTGTGGCGAACGCCAAGTTTCAACCAACCTATTATAGAGTTCATTCTGGTCTATGTTAAGTGCTTCATAAATTCTTTTTCGAGTCCCACAAACGTTGGCAACAACCTTCGTATCATAATTTTTCAATTTCTCAAATAAGAGAATAGGCCCTTCATTGTCGAATTTTTTAAGGATGAACGGAACTTCGAAACGCATGGAGACTTCATCTTTTACATGTAAAATTTCCCCTTTCGTTTCCATTTGTTCGAGGAAGCTTCTTAGGCTCATGCTGTTGCTCCTTCTTTCTCGGGTTGAGTGTGGATAACTTTTTCAATTAACTTCAGGAAAATCGATCGCGCCTGCATCTCATCAATGGTTTTTAAATATACGGAGACTAATGCTATCTTTTTCTTTCTGGAAGCCAAATGCTCAGCAAACATGCGGGCTGAAATGACGTTTCTATCGCCTAAAATTACGGATGAGGAAGGTGGTCCAAGCAAATCTTGAGGTTTGGGTACAGCTATTGCCAGTGTTCCAAGCTTGTCTTCATTTTCGCTTAGCAGAACCAAACATGAATTTTTCGTTTCCACATATACCGCCAGAAAATGCACGTTCTGTTCAATTATTTCATCCTTAACAACTGTAGCACGTTCCATAACGAATCCTCACACTTATTTATTAGCTTCATACATTCACTATTTATTGTTTTCAAAGGCGACGTGGTAATGGCTAGAAATCGAGCAGAAAAAATTCTACGGATACTCCGAAAAACTTTCACGTTGCCAAAATGGACAACCTCCAATAGGAAACCCTTCAAAACATTAATCGTAACAATAATTTCACAAAACACCGCAAATAGAAACACAGCCAAAGCCTTCGAAAACCTTTCGAAGCAATTCCAAATAACACCCGAAGCATTAGCGAATGCCGAAACAAGCAAAATTGAAGAATGCTTGAAAGTAGCTGGCTTATACAGAAACAAATCCAAAACAATAAAAAAAGTTTCAAGAATCGTCATGCAAAAATTCCGTGGAAACTTGACACAAATATTGTCAATGCCCTTCGAAGAAGCGAGAAAAACCCTTCTACAACTTCCAGGAGTTGGACCAAAAACAGCCGATGTTGTTTTGCTTTTTTGCGCAGAAAAACCTACAATCCCCGTTGACACACACGTTAATCGCGTATCAAAACGGTTAGGCCTAGCGCCAAGGAACGGAGACTATAAAGCTATTCGCAAATCACTTCAAGCACTCTACGACCCAAAAGACTACTTAGCAATCCATATTTTACTGATTTTGCTAGGTAGAAAATATTGCAAAGCCAGAAATCCCTTATGCAAGCAATGCCCAGTGAATGTGCTTTGTCTCTCAAGGAAGATTTGAAATAAAGATGACTGAACCATAAAAATTTACAAGGATATTTTCCCTTAAGTCAAGATGGGCTTTCCAAGAACTATTCCTTAAAAAAGGTTTTTAAACGTTGTAAAGTCTAACTGGTTTTCTTCCGTGGAAATCGGAGTTTCCTTCAAATTTTCATCCAGTTTAACTCTTCCTACAGTGACTATCGAGATCTTCTCAGAAGCAGGTGTATAGATTTTCATAACCTTCCTTCTAAAATCAATTTCTCTTAAAGAACCTATTCCGAGGAATTTCCTTTCAGCATCGTATAAAGCCAAAAGCAAACCCTCTTCTTCACCCTTATGAACGACTACAACCATCTTATCTGTGATTTCTTCCACCTTCTTAATGTCGTCCGAATCTATCCAACGTCTTTTACCAATAACTATGCAGATTTTATCCGATAATTCCGCAAGATGCAATGGTTTCATTCTTATAAGCCCATAGATTTCTCTTGCTTGTTTTATGTTTCCATGGTTTCTGCCTAAGCCAATTAACTCATCTTCTTCGATATTTAACCAACTTAGCGGAATAGATTTAACCTTGGCGTTTCTCAAATATTTCATGTATCCAAGCTCTCGCAAACTTCTTCGTTTTCCTCTACTCCTTTGCTTTATGGCTGACGGTGAATCCACAATCACTTTTCTGAATTTTTCAAGGATGTTTAAAAGGGATTCCAATTCATCTTTTTGTTGCATACATAAAATGATGTTGGGGTTGAGCTTCTCAGCGAGTTGAAGCTTATACTTAACGGCGTCCTCTCCTTCAATCCAGCCGTCAGTGTTTATGATCACAAAATCGGGATTGTTGCTTGAAATTTCCTGCTTTAATGAAGCCAAACCTTTTACCATCTTGTTAATGGCTCTGCTTGGTGATGTCAAACCAACGAAAAAGGCGTTTCTTGCTTGTAAGTTGAACAAGTCCGTTACTGGTTTTGTTACAAAAGCATAAGAAACAGTGCAAGGCGGTCCAACATCGGATTGACCTAGGTCTCCATCCAAAATTGCTACTTTCTGTCCTTCAGTAAGCAATTTGTTTATCAGAAACGTGCAGAAGCTTGTCTTTCCTGAATCAACCGTTCCAATCACCATTGCAGTAAAGGGCTTAACTTGAGGATTTAACAACTCTTCGAATGCCCTAACCCATGAGGATGGAATAGTATCTCCATCCACCTCCTCAATGTTTGCGCTGTCTCCCAATGAAATATCAAATGTAGCTGTTTCCCTAACAGCAAAAGGCAGTCTCTTCCCCTCCCGTACCACAATCCTCCTCATATTTCCTAACATGAAACCAAAGACTTCCACTTTACCTGAAACTGCAGAAACAGAGGCTGGGCCTTCAACCAATAATGTTTTGCCGCTTTCAACCGTTCGATTCATCAGTTTTCCTCCGCGTAAATGTATGACCGTTTCTTCCAGCGATCTTCACAGCTGAAATGATATCCCTTAATCCCCTTCTATGTTTAGTCTCACTTATGTACCGATTGGTTCCCGCTTCCCTCACGCTTTGCAACACCACATTTGAAGGCAGTATTCTATCTAAAGCCCGCAGAAGTTTATCTTTATATTCCGGAACCCCGTCGCCGATTTTCACCAAAATCGAGGTTGTAACGTCACTTTTAAAGCTTTCTAGGCTGCTCTTTACCTTATCTAATATTTCTTCAATACTGAAGCAGTTTCCCGTTTCAATAACCTTACCATCAGCTAAAACTGCTAATCCGAAAACTTCGCCAGGGTCTACGCCAATAACTACTTTTTCGTAACATTCTTTTCCTTGAACAACCCGCAATGCCTGATTTACTAGCGCTTCGGGCTCCATTCCTTCTCTGAATGTTAGGACTTTTTCATGTTTTATGAGAGGTTGTTCCTTTTCTGTTGTTATGACAACTTTAACCTCTATGGGGATGCGTTCATTTGGGGTTAAGCTTAAAAACGGCGCGTTTTTCTTTTTCAGTTCTCTAACTATTAAGTAGTAGGCTTTTCCTGAAACCGTTGTCACAGCTATTTTCGCTTTCATGTTACTTTCCTATTTGTATAATGTTTATAGCACAAAACAAGTTATTAGTTTCGCTGTTTATATTCGTTGATGTGCGTGGATGTGCTACACAAGATTCCAACAGGCTGTAAAAAGATTGATGAAATTCTGGAAGGGGGTATTCCAAACAGGAAGGTCAGCTTAGTTTATGGCGAGGCGGAAACTGGTAAAACGACTTTGACTATGCAGTGCGCGGTGAACTGTGCAAGGCGAGGTTACAAAACATTATTTGTGGATTGTGACGGCGCATTTTCGACGCGGAGGCTTTCCCAAATTGCCCTAAGAGACTTCCAAAATATTGCAGATTTAATAATTTTAATGAAACCAGACAATTTTAGCGAACAAGCAATAGTCATGGACCGCCTAACAGATTATATAACTAAAAGCTTTGGGCTCTTAGTTATCGACACTCTCACATCTCTTTATCGCGTCGCGGTTGCAGAGTCTCCTGAAAAAACATTCGAACTAAACCGTGAACTGAACAGACAGATGGCGTGTTTAGCACAAATTGCCAAAACCCAAAAAATCACAGTCTTGACAACAAGTCAAGTGAGAAGCGTTTTCAACGAAGCACTCGTAAGCATAGAACCCGTGGCTACTAGGGTTTTAAAATTCTGGGCAGACACGATCATCACAATGAAACCTACAGAGAATCCACAAATAATCAAAGCAGTTTTGGAAAAAAACCCTAAAGCGCAACCATTTACCTGCTACCTAAAAATAGAAGAGACAGGAATACATGAGTATTCAATTCACTAATGGTCGTGGAAAATGGAACTAGCACAACTAGTCGTTGAAGCGTTAATCTTAATATTTCCAGCATACTGTGCAAACGCCATACCAGTAATCACAGGCGGAGGTCTCCCTCTGGACTTCGGGAAAAATTTTTTTGATGGAAGACCAATCTTTGGCAAAAACAAAACCTTTCGAGGCTTCTTTTCCGGACTAGCTGTTGGAACGACTGTTGGCTTCGTAGAAAGTGCATTTTTCGATTACTCTGTTAACCCCATTGCATTCGGCTTACTACTATCCTTAGGAGCCTTATTCGGAGACTTAACCGGAGCCTTTGTAAAGAGAAGACTTGGGCTCTCCCCTGGTGACTTGTTGCCTGTTGTTGATCAAGTTGATTTTATAATAGGAGCAATTCTGTTCTCTCTTCCCATTTGTTTACAAACACTTTCTTGTGGGCTTATAATCACTGTTTTGATTGTAACTCTTCCCTTACACTTGCTAACGAACTTTGCGGCGTACAAACTGGGTTTAAAAGGTAATCCTTGGTGAAGCTTTCACCGACTCAATTTTATCTGTATCGTGCTTTCAAGGAATATGTATGCCATGATTAGAAAAGCAACACCTATCAGAAACATCAGGTAGGCTTGTCTCGGCTTGTAAGCATATTTTGTGCTTTGGTACATGGTTATTGCTCCGATGATGCCTAGTGAGTAGAGAATCATGGCCACAATACTGTCGGTTATAAATTGTTCCGATAGTTGCGGGTAAAGGAAGAGAAAGCGTCCACCACCGGGAAGTTCCACGTAAGCCGATGGAAGCGGTCTCCTTATTACGTTGTAAAGGCCTCCTCCAAAGAAGAATATGGCTATAGCAATGGCTATCACTGAAAGAATTGTGGTGGACGGCTTTGTTGTTGAAATTTTTCTGTAGAATCTGTTTAGAGAATAGGACAATGACGATACTCTTTTCTTAACCCTGCGTGACACTTTGTTTTTCACCGCTTTTAATTAAATACTCCGCCACTTCCTTAGCCCATTCTCCTGTCAATGGATTCTTAATAATCTCACTTAAATACTCTTTCCAAGAAATTTTCATCGCCTCTTCCCATATATCATACTTTTTAACAATAATCTCATGAGCCTTCGCGTGTGGTTCGCAGTAACCTTTTTCGCCAGCCTCTCTACTGCATACTACGCATTTCAATTCTTTTCTTCCTCTCCTTTTTTAATGGGCAATCTGGATTGAAACACAGCGTCCATGGGCGTTTTCCTTTTATTCGAACCTGAACTGTAGGCCAGCCGCATCCACGGCAGTTTCTTCCAAGCGGTCTAACCGAGCCTCTTTGTGGAAGTGGAAATGAAGTCTTGCATTTACCTTTGAAGTAGTTTGTACAGCCAATGAAACGTTTACCCGTTTTCCTTGAGTAAAGTATCATGAGCTTGCCTGTGCCACAAACTGGGCATGTGCCAATTATCCTCTCTTCCAGTCTAGCCGTTTTTATGGCTTGGCTCAGCTGTTTGCCAATTATTTTCTCTTTCCCTTTTAACTCCTGTACCACTGGTTTAAGGATTTCAACGGCATCCACCAACACTTTTTCCCTTTTTTCGTTTTTGGCTTGTATCTTATCCATCCTTTCCTCAAGTTCACTTGTCAATTTTATTGAAACAACAGGTGGACAATATTTTTCAAGAACATTGAGAACCTCAAAGCCTAAATTTGTCACTACCATTCTTTCTTCTCGAACATATTTTCTATCGTAAAGCGTCTGCATGATATTCGCCCTCGTCGCTTTAGTCCCAATTCCAGTCTCTTCCATTTTTTTGAGGAGACTACCTGGATTATATCGAGGCGGCGGTTTATTGAACTTGTCCTCTAAGATCACTTTTCTAACCTTGATTGTTTGTCCTTCTTCTATTGGAGGTAAAAGAGCTTCTTCTGACCTCATGTAGGGTCCATAGAAGCGCAGCCAGCCTTCCTTTAAGGTTTGTCTTCCCCTTAGGTAGAAGTGATGCTCATTAACGTTGATGTGAACTTTCATGCTCTGTTTTATTGCTGGTTCGCTGAAAG
>Ga0209636_10004085_pt1 | contig 14915 bp, 11 predicted proteins | sample DeeMarSWOR152_54_FD_187464 | JGI IMG/M metagenome (GOLD analysis project Ga0209636, IMG submission 187464) | Marine sediment microbial communities from White Oak River estuary, North Carolina - WOR-1-52-54 (SPAdes) (version 2) | ecosystem: Environmental > Aquatic > Marine > Intertidal zone >...
GGCGGGATGACGCGGTTCGCCTCCAGGCGCACGACGTAGCCCGTTTGCGGATCCAGCTGCACGCGACGCACCTCGCTGTAGAGGTTCCCGGGTGAACGTTCCCAGCGCTGCCCCTCCCAGTGGTCCTCGGGCATCCAGACCACATGGCCGTCGGCCCGCTCGAAGCGCTCGTAGACGTTCACGAACGCCTGGACGTAGTACTCGCCCGGCGGGATCTCGCTCAGGCTCTCGACCGGCGAGCCCAGGTCGCTGGCATCGATCACGGCCGGCTGGCCGGGCGCCAGCGATTCCACGTCCCGGCCGAACAGCGGCACCCCTGACCGGCCGATCTGGAAACGCGGCTCGGGCGCGGGCCGGCGCGTGATCATCACGTAGACCCGGCCGGTCACGGGTTCCGAGCGTATCGAATCCGGGTAGGAGATCTCGAAGCGGAGCTCGGTCGCGCCTGGGACTTGGCCGGAGGTGCTCGGACCGGTGGCCTGGGCCGTCAGGCCTTGTGGCGTCATGCCGAGCGCGAGCAGGCCGACGAGTATGGCGGCGCAGACTCTCGCGGAACGTGCTGGTACGCGCTGGACCATGAATTCTCCTCCGTGAACGTGGATCTGGACCTAGTGGTGCTCGAGTCGCGAGCGGTGGTCGCCGAGACGAGACGGGCCTCCGAGAACGAGAAACCCGAATCAGATCAAGCCCAGTGTGATGCTAATGATCGCCTTGTGCAACTCGGCGGCCTTCACGCATCCACCCGTTGCTGGCCGCCCGTGGAAACGGCATCTTTGGGCACAGGCAATTGCACCGTTCTACCTCAAGGGGGGGATCATGATTCCATACGTCCTGACCCTTCTACTCGCCTTTACCACGACGGCTCAACAGACACCCGAGTACAGAATCCAGGCGATTCGCTATGGTACGATCTCACAGTATCCGGTAGCGGGTCTCGTGGTGGGGGCACCTGAAGACGAAAGGCTCGACATCGCTCTGGTGTTCTGGGTGATTCGTGGTGGTGATCGGAACATCCTCTTCGATTGTGGCTTCTATCGTGAGAGCTGGATGGAACATTTCGATATCACGGACTACATCCGCCCTGATGAAGCTGTTCGACTCGCCGGTCTGGATGCGGCTGACGTCACTGATATCATCATCAGTCACGCGCACTGGGATCATATCGGCGGTATCGATCTCTTCCCCAATGCTACGATCTGGATTCAGAAGGCGGAGTTCGAATACTATGTCGGCCCGGCCTGGCAGGAGGGAGGTCGACATGGCGGGATCGATCCGGAGGATATGGTGACGCTGGTGCGCTGCAATACTGAGGGGAAGCTCAGGCTGATTGACGGGGATGATGTAGAGGTTCTTCCGGGGATACGTGCATACACCGGTGGGCGTCATACCTTTGCCTCGCAGTACATTCTCGTCGAGACCGATCCGCCTTATGTCCTCGCGTCAGACAACTGTTACCTCTACCGCAACTTGGAGACACGCTCGCCGATCCCGACATTTGAACCGGCGGATGCACCGTCTAACATAGCGGCGCTGGAACGCATGATCTCCCTGGCAGGTGCTCCCGAACGTGTGATCCCGGGCCATGACCCGCTGCTATTCGAGAGGTTCCCGGGCAACGACCGGATTGCCGCCATCAAGTGACGATACCCATTGAGGCGAACCCCGCCGCCGGGCTAGCCGAGGGCGGGGCTCTCAACTTGTCTGCATTACCGGTGTGACGGCCCCCGATCTGAAAGGTAGCTAGGCACGCCGGCGGAGTCTGCGCCAAGCGATACCTGTCTAGGCGCCCCCTCGGAACCAGAGCCTCTCCCTCCAATCCTCACTCTTCCGGCCGACGGGCATGATGCCGAGCGGCTGATGGTCTTCCGGAAGCCCGAGCACATCCTGCACATCACGGTCGCGAAAGGCACCGATGAACACGCTGCCCAACTCCAGCGCTTCAGCCTGGAGCCAGATGTTCTCTCCGGCTGCACCGACCTCTATGTGCACATATCGCTCCGCCCGCTCACCGTACTTGACCGCCGTTCGCTCGTAGACCGCGGTGATCACGAATACCGCTGGTGCGTCGACGATCGAACTCTGCATAAGGGCCGCGTCAGCGAGTGTCTGTCTGCGGTCGCCGTCGCCGACGTGCTCCAGGGCGTGTTCCAGGGGCACGTACCGGTACACCCCTGGCTCGAGCTCATCTACCGCGCCGGCTACGAGGTAGAGCTCCAGCGGATACAGCGCGCCCGCGGACGGCGCGGTGCGGAGGCCGCCCATCCACTTCCATTCGCTGCCGCGCCACACTGACGGAGCATCCTCGATGCGCTCTGTGACGCCCTGCGCGGCCCAGAGGAGCTGTGAGATCTCGGGCAGCGATAGAGACGCATCTTTGAAGTGCCTGACCGAGCGCCGCTCAGTCAAGGTGCGCTCTAGTGATGTCGCGCCGTCTTGACGCGGTGCCGGCAGCGCAATCAGACGACCAGATGGGCCAGTCTCTTGCGCGGCCAGCTTGGAGACCTCCCCGATGAAGGCTGAGAGAAGGATGCTGCAGACAGCGAGCGCGCATCTGCGGATGGCGAATAATTCGCGGAACTCACCGGCAGCAAGGAGCTTCAGCATAGGCACCTCCCGCAGTGTCCCAGCCTGAATCGCGGGGATGGTTTGAAACGACATGCTTGCACAGAGGCGAGTTTGCTGCAAGATATTTGTCCATTCGAGGACGCGCCAGGCTGGTGAGTTCCGATGGTCGTCATCGTTAGCGAATAGCACGGGCAAACGGCGCTTGAGCTGCGGCCCATGCTGAGCCATCCCTGGGCATCTGGTGAGGAGATCCTCTATCACCTGACCGAGATTTTCATCGTCCTGAGTGAATACGACGAGGCCCTCGATCACCCAGAGACCCTTCTCTCAGTTCGTAGCCAGGTCAGCCCGTGGCGGCTCCGTCTCGATCCGGTCTTCGATCCGCCGCGTGACCAGCCGCACTTCCAGGCGCTGCTGGCCAGACACGATTAGCGTCGGGCTGTGACAGGTGGTAAGAGGAACCCCGCCGCCAGGCCAACCGACGGCGGGGCATTCAACTTGTGTCGCCGTGACCAGCGTCACGGGCTGGCGGCCCCTACTGTTGAGTCATCGGATCGACGATCCTGAAGGTGGCTGCGGTTCGCCAGAGCGCCTGCGCGGGCGGCTGCCACCTCAGGTAGGCGGGCATGTTGAAGAACCAGTCACCTAGCCTGAGCCTCCAGTCTGCAGATGTCCAGTAGATGTAGTGACCCGGGCAGTTGTAAGACTCGAAGGTCACGAGGTCGGTGCTCGCGAGCCCGGGAATGATTCGGAAGGTCGCATCCTCCTTGAAGAGTTGATCATCGCTCGCCTGATGCAAGTGAAACACGAAGTTCTGGTGTCGCAGGTAGTATCCCGGATAGTTCAGCGACTCGAACGAGATCCAATTGGGGTCCGCCAGACCGGGAACGATCCTGAACGTTGCGTCCTGTCTATCGAGAGCCGACCCGACGGGTGTGACCTCGCCGCGGAAGGATCTGTGACGCACGTAGTAAGGCCCCTGCACCACCTGGAGTGAGTGGAGCGTCCCCACGGCCACGTCCGGTGGCGGAACCGCCTCCCGCGAGATGAAATAGACGAGACTCCACTGACGGTTCCCATTCTCCCGTACCACGGGCACACGAATCGCATACTTGTTGTACTCGCCGGCACTCTCGAACAGGTTGACGTCGAGTGGCCCTGGCGCCGTGCCCGATGTCAAGGTCAAGAGCGTGCCCTCGTCGAAGACGGCGATCATGATCGGGTAGAGGTCGTCTCCCCGGCCTGCGGCTCGCATGAATATCTGAGCGGTCTGCCTGAGGGTCTCGATACCAGTGGCGATCAGCGCCGGGAAGTTCCCTGCGAAGAGGGCCAGTGCGCTCGCGACCCCCGCTCCCATAGCCTCCATCAGATCCTGGGTCGATGGCCCCCCGGGGTCGGATTCGATGACCTGATACAGGTAAATGAGCGGATACGTCGGCCGCCGGTGCTGCGGCGATGTCTCGGTGACGCTGAACACGTTTGTGAGCCCCGTCAGGAAGCGTTCGCTGTTGCGCACCATGTTCTGTGCCTTGTCCGTGACGCCGCGCCGCATGTAATCCGGCGAGTCAGCCGACCAGACCACGTACGGCTCCTCTTCGTCACAGCCCCACTCCCAGCCCACGTCGTCGGCACAGCGATGCGACTTGATAGCGGCGAGGTAGATGCGGAACAGCTGCAGGCTGTCCTGCTGAGGCGGCGGCGCGGGCAGCTCGAGCGTCTGAACGCCCGGCTGAAGTTCGAGTTCAGGGCGCTCCATCTGCATCGGCTGCACCACGCGCAGGCTGCGGACCGTCTGCATGTCCACCCCTTGTTGTGTTGAAAGGGCGCGCAGCTGTGCGTTCCGCACATTGGGCTGTACCTCAGCCTGAAATGGCTGCAGTCTCTGGGAGAGCGTGCGGATGAAGGTGTTGGACACCTCCGCCGCATCTAACGCCTGCGACAACTCGTCTTCGAACTCCGACTTGCCACCCGGATAGCCGGCCGCATGTCGCTGCAAGGTGTGGCTGAGCGTGAAGACGAGGTCGGGATCGCTCTGCTGGATCAGCTCGCGAAGCTCCGCGGTCTGACGCTCGGACAGCATCCGGTTCATCGCGGACGCGTCCACCGACTGCACCCGGACCTCACCGCTTTGTACTTGGTCGGAGATGTTCTGGAGGAATCCCCGGCCGGTAGTCTCCGCGCCCCTGGGGAGTATGCCGACCGTTACGACGAACGAATTCAGACCGCTGAGCTCGGGATCAGGCGCTCTGGTCAGCTGGCCGATACGCAGCTGGAAGGAGAACGTGCCCGCTTCCGCCGTCTGCTCGGCGACACCGGTGTTGATGGCCCGCTGGATGTCGGCCAGTGATCGGGGCTGCTGCCTCCGCATCACTCGGGGCCGCACCATCAAAGGAGCCGCCCGTGTCGGTGCGAACGCCACGGTAACCTGCGTCCCGTTAGGCCAGAGAGGCACATCAAATTCGAATGTCTGAGCCGGCCGCAGGTTGATCCTATGGGTAGTCTGGCGGGCGGCGCCCTGCGGCACCTCATCCTGGGCCAGTGCCAGCGATGCGGGCGCGGCGATGAGAAGCAGCAGCGCTAGCGCCGCTAGCAGCCTGTTCAGCGCGGCTGAGTTTGTCATGACACCCTCCGTTGAAAACCGGCCGATCCAAATCTGGGCTGGGCAGTACGGCGGCTGTACGCGTTTGGAAAGCGTTGAGCACCCTACGATGAGGGCGCCGGTTTGTCAACGGCGGTGGCGGGCGGAATCTGACTGTCGGCCGGCTATCCTTCCTCTACTCTCGTGGCCGTCCACTCGACTTCACCGCGCGATGTCTGATATGTGCCCTTGGCGGTATCACCTTCGACGGTTCCGCTGTAGGTCATCTCGAAGCTCCGCTCGCCTCTCGAGAACACCACGGTGAACGAGAGCTTGTTCCCTTCCACGGATCCGTTCTGGATCGGCACGGAGCCCATCCGCGTCTCCATCGTACCGGTGAGCGAGCTGCCGTCCTGCTCGAAGGTCACCTTGCGGGTCATGGTGCCTCGCGGGGTCTCCGAGCTGATCTCCCAGACCCCTGACATGTCGACGGCGCGCTCCTGCGCCACGGGCTCCTGACTCCTCGCCGGAACGGCTGCGAGCAGGGCGAGAAGTGTGCCGCCCAAGAACGCGTGAGCGTGTTTCATGTGATGCTCCTCCTTCTTACTCGTAGCGCAACGCCTCAATCGGATCCAGCAAAGACGCCCGGCGGGCGGGCCAGATCCCGAAGAATATTCCGACCGCGGCGCTGAAGGTCACGGCGAGCAGCACAGCCTGCGGCGAGACGAAGGTGTTCCAGTTGGCGAGTCTCGACAACGCCACGGCTCCACCGGACCCGGCGATGATGCCGACTACACCGCCCATCATGCAGAGTACGAGCGCCTCGATGAGGAACTGCATCAAGATGTTGCGCTTGGTCGCTCCGAGCGCTTTGCGGACTCCGATCTCACGGGTACGCTCGGAGACCGATACCAGCATGATGTTCATGATCCCGATGCCGCCCACCAGCAGACTTACGGCCGCGATGGCCGCCAACAGGAAGGTGAAGGTCTGGGTGGTTTCCTCCATGGTCTCCAGGAACTCCGTTCGATCGCGAATCTGGAAGTCGTTGTCCCTCCCTGGAGCGATGCCGTGTTCTCTGCGCATGATCCGCTCAATCTCGATCATTGCGACGGTCACGGAGTCGGGATGGACAACCTGCACGGTGATCGAGTTGACGCGGTCACTGCCGAAGATTCGATACTGTGCGGTCTGGAGCGGAATCAGGATCTGTTCGTCGGGATCGTGCCAGCCGCCCATGGTGCCCTTCTCCTCCAGAACACCGACGATCTCGAATGGTATGCCCCGGATCAAGATCTGCTGGCCGATCATGGCGGCCCGATTCGTCTCGAGCATGTCGGGGACGGCGTAGCCGAGCACAGCGACTCTCTTGCGTGCGAGACCGTCCCCCGCCGTGAACATCCTTCCCACCGCGATCCCGTAGTTGTTGACGGGAACGAACTCGGGGACGGTGCCCATGACGCTCACATTGATATTCTTGTTCCCGTACTCTATCTGCTGAGAACGCCTCAATTCAGGGACCACGGCGGTCAGGACGTGCGCGTCACGGCTGAGTGCCGTCGCATCATCGGTGGTGAGACTCACGCGGTCTGCGCTGGCGATCCCGCGATGGAAGGACTGCCCCGCGTAGACGGAGAGCAGATTGGTGCCCAGTGACTGAATCTGGTCTTGCACCGCCTTCTGCGCACCGGTGCCGAGGGCCACCATGGTGATGACCGCGGCCACCCCGATCACGATGCCGAGCATGGTCAAGAAGGAGCGCAGCTTGTTCGCCCGGATCGCGCTGAGTGCTACCCTGATGACTTCGCCGAACAGCATATGGCGTTCCCCTTCTCTAAGTGCGAAACCCCAGCCTATCGCCGCTGCACGCCGGGTATTCCGCCGGGCCGGTTCGCGACACGCTCCTGGAACTCCCGCTGACTCGCCAAGAGGCTGGCACTGGGTAGCACCAGTACCGTGTCTCCAGCGGTCAGACCTGAGACGACCTCTGAGTAGTCCAAGTCAGTCAGGCCCGTGCGGACGGGGACGGGAGTGGGTACCCGGTTGCGCACCACGAAGACGATGTAGTTGCCGCCCGCGAGCGCAACGTCGGTGACGCTGCCTTCCTGCCCGGGTCCGCCCGGACCGCCCGGGGCGCCCGGACCGCCGGGACCACCCCCGGCTGCCTCTCTCAGGCGCTGCATCAGTGCTCGCTCCTCCGGCGTCAACGACTGGAAGACGGCTCGCATGTCGCTGGCTCCCTCGAACTTCGTCTGCAGAGCGCGGACCGCTTCGGCGCTGACGCCTTCGGGGAGCGTGACCTCGCGTCCGCGCCAGGTGACGGTCGTGCCGGAAGCGTTGCCGGCCGTGGCAGCGACCGGCGAACCCTCTCCGCCCGCGCGCGGTGCGGCGGTCCGTTGCGCAGCGGCGAGCTGTTCTGCAACGGCATCGGGATCGAGACCTAGCACTTCGGCGGCCGAGCTCACGTCACGCTCGGTCCTCAGCGCGGCGTTCGGGATAGCCAGGACATCTTCGCGGGCCCCCACATGTACCTCGACCTCCGCGTTCATCCCCGGCTTGAGCAGCGCCCTGGTGTTGGGGATTCGCACTAGCACCGGGAACATTGTGACGTTCTGTGTCACGGTTGCCTGCGGCTCGATCTTCAGGACACGCCCGCTGAACGGGCGGTTCTGGTACGCATCCACCGTGATGGTGACCTCCATGCCGGGCTGGATCTTGCCGATGTCGGTCTCATCGACGAGGGCGCGAACCTGGACGGTGTCGAGGTTCGCCATCTGCAGCAACACGGTGCCGCCACCGACTTCTCGGGTAGCGGAGGAGATGACGCTGCCGACCTCGATGTTCTTCTGGATGATCACGCCGGAGATGGGCGCTTTCACCTCGGTGTCCTCGGCGGAGATGCGTGCGTCTTCCAGCGAGCGTTCCGCACGTACCAGCTGCGCCTGGGCGCTGGCGACCGCGAGCTTCGCGTCCTCGTACTCCTGCTCGGTGATCGACTGAGTCTTATGCAGTTCTTCCGAGCGGCGGAGCTTCGACTGAGCGTTCTCGAGCTGGGCCTGCGCGAGTGTGAGGTCTGCCTGAGCCTGACGCAGTGTGGCCTGCGGAACCCGTGGGTCCACTCGGACCAGCAACTGGCCGGCGGTCACGAGGTCACCGGTCTCGACGGTGACCTCGAAGATCTCGCCCGATGCTTTCGATTTGACATCGACGGTGGTGATCGGCTCCACGACGCCCGCTGCACTCGCCGAGACCACGATATCCCGAGTCGAGACCGGCACCATCTGATAGACAGGGGCCACGGTCTCCTCGCCGTTGCGGATGAGGAGGACCGCGACGACGGCGATCACGGCAACGACGGCTACTATGATTGCTATGCGCTTCATGCGATTCTCTCGGTTATGACGTCCTGTTCAATCAGGCCGTCCAGAAGATGGATCTGGCGGCTCGCGTGAGCAGCTATGTCGCGTTCATGCGTGATCAGTACGATGGTCTGGCCGCCATCGTGCAACTTCTCGAAAACCTCCATGATCTCGGCGCTGGTCTGGCTGTCCAGGTTACCCGTAGGCTCGTCGGCGAGCAGAATACTGGGCTCGTTCACCAGCGCGCGGGCAATGGCCACTCGCTGCCGTTCGCCGCCGGAGAGTTCGCTGGGACGGTGATCCATGCGGTCCGCCAGACCGACCCGCTCCAGAGCGCCCGCGGCCTGCTGGCGCCGCGCCTTGGCGGGCACTCCCGCGTAGATCAGCGGTAATTCGACATTGTGGAACGCCGTCGCTCGAGCCAGGAGATTGAAGGTCTGAAATACGAAGCCGATCTCCTTGTTACGGACCCGGGCCAGCTCATCATCGTCCAGCTCGCTCACCTTCTGGGCGTTGAGCCAGTACTCGCCCGAGGTGGGTGTGTCGAGGCAGCCGAGCAGGTTCATCAGGGTCGACTTGCCCGACCCCGACGGTCCCATGATCGCGGTGAACTCGTTGCGGCGGATCTGGAGATCAACGCCCCTCACGGCACGCACCACTGCAGCTCCGAGCACGTAGTCTCGGGTCAGCTTGAGGGTGAGGATGGCGACCTCCGCTGTCGGCCTATCGCCGGCCCAGGAAGCGATCTGCTTGGTGCTGATCATAGCTCTCTCCCAATGAGAGCTTCGATCTGTGCCTTGGCCACCAGGTAGTCCAGGCGGGCTTGAACGATATCGACCTCGGCCTGGTCCAGGTTGACCTGCGATGCCAGCACTTCCACGATGGTGGCCGCCCCGAGACGATAGCGTTCCTGTTGAACGCGCAGGTCCTCCTCCGAGGCCGCGCGACTGACCAGGGCGATCTCGAGTCGCGTCTGGGCCGAGGTCAGCGAGGCGAGGTGCTGGGTCAGCTGGGCGTTCACCTGTCTGCGGGCGTCCTCGGCTTGGGCGCGCGCGTTGTCACGATTCACCGCGCTACGGGTGCGATTGAGCTCACGGGTGAATCCGTTGAACAGCGGCCACGAGGCGCTCAGGCGAACTGACCAGCTGGGATCTAGTTCGTTGTACTCCTGGCCTGACCAGGACCTGGAGTAAGAGGCGCTAATCTGCGGCAAGTACTGTGAGAAGGAAGCCGAATATTGAGCGTCGGCCGCTGCTGCTTGGGCGTCGGCTTGATAGATCGCCGGAGACTGGGTCAGCGCCTCCTCGCGGACCGTGGTCGTGTCGATTTCACTGATGACCAGCAGCCGTTCCTCGCGGACCGTGTTGACCCTGCCTTCGACTCCGATCAGGCGAGCCAGCTCCGCTTCGGCGGTAGCGAGCTGGGTCTCCGCGTTGAGCATCTGAAGCCTCGCGTTGGCGACTTCGACGGTCGAGCTCAGGGTGTCGGACCGAGTCGCCGTGCCGGCGGCCAGCTTCTCTTTGGCAATCTTGAGTTGCCCGCTGGCGCGCTCGATGCGCGTCTCGGAGACACGCACCAGTTCCTCGGCGGCAAGCGCGTTGAAGAACGCTTGCTTGGTCTGGAGTGTGGTCTGGAACCGCTGATTGACCAACGACGCGTCGGCCGCTGTGGCGTCGGCACCGGCCGCGCGCCCGTCGTATAACCGACTCAGGCCATCGAATACCACCAAAGAGGCGCTGAGACCGGCCGAGTACGATTTCGACGACGCCGTGACCGTGCGCTGGGTGGCCTGGTCATAGCGGGTGCTGGAATTCTTGCTGGCACCGGAGCTCAGACTGATGTTCGGCAGCCAGCTACCGATGACTCGGCGCTTGCTAGCAGCCGCCGAAGTCACCTGACCGCGGGCCTGCACCATAGCCGGCTGCACCTGGACCGCCATGCGGATGGCTTCGTCCAAGGTCACGGACCGTGTTTGAGCAGCGGCGGGAAACGCGATCACCATTACCGCTAGCGCAGCCAGGCCGCAGCCCCTATTCAGGACCTTTGCCTCCACGTTTTCTGTCTCCCTTGGTCTTGCCAGGCTCGAGGTGCGCGGTACTTGTCTCGGTGACCTGCACGCGTCAGAGCCGTCAGCTTAGCCAGTCACACCTCTATTACACATGACAAGTCGTCGGCGTTGAGCGTTAGTCTTTGTCGGGACTTACGAGCCTGGAGAGGAGCGCGGCCGTGAGGGAGGGGCCTGTGTAAAGGGCTACAGGTCCGCCAGCGCCTCCAGCACGGTCCCGGCGCTCAGGAGCTCCGGGAGGATCCGGGGCGGGACCCCGGGCTCGGCTGAGTAGAGGACGTAGAGCGGGACACCGCTCCTGCCGAAGCTGCGCAGAGCTTCCGTGATCTGCGGGTCCCACTTCGTCCAGTCGGCTTTGAGTAGTGCCACGTCGCGCGCCCGGAACGCTTCTTGAACTGCAGCGTCCGCCAGTGCCACCCGCTCGTTCACCTGACAGGTCAGGCACCAGGCCGCCGTGAAGTCGACGAACACCGGCCGGCCCTCGGAGCGGAGTTCCTCCACACGGGCGCGGGAGAAGGGCTGCCACTTACTGCCGAGCCGCACGCCCGGGTCGTCGGACACCATGCGGGAGCCGGCCCAGGCCAGGGCCCCGACCAGAAGCAGTATGAGGGCGGCCACCGTTCGGGCGACGGCCCGTGCGGTCCCGGTTCGGGACGGAGCGCTCCAGCGTGCCAGGATCCAGGCCGCCAGGCCGAGGAAGATGAGGGCCAACAGGAGCAGGGAGGCCCCGTCCACGCCGGCCTGACGGCCGAAGACCCAGAGCAGCCACGCGACCGTGGCGAAGAGCGGGAAGGCGAGGAACTGCTTCAGGCTCTCCATCCAGGGACCGGGCCGGGGGAAGCGACGCAGGAGCGCCGGTGACGCGGAAAGCGCCACGTAGGGCAGGGCCATTCCGATCCCGAGGGCCGTGAAGACCACGAGCCCGTGGAAGGCCGGCCGGGCCAGGGCGAAGCCCAGGGCGGCGCCCATGAAAGGGGCCGTGCACGGCGTGGCCACCACCACGGCCAGGACACCCGTAAGCAGGGAGTTCCCGTAGCCGGACCCTCGGGCGACGGCACCCAGTCGGGTCAGTGACGCCCCCACTTCCACGACGCCCAGGAAGAGGAGCCCCAAGGCGAAGAAGAGCAGGGCCATGAAGGCCACGAAGAGGGGCGACTGGAGCTGAAAGCCCCACCCCAGCTGCCGTCCTGCGGCCCGCAGCAGGAGCAGCGCCGCGGCCAGCATCCAGAAGCAGATCAGGACGCCAAGCCCGTAGGCGGCTCCGTGCAGGCGCGCCCCGGCCGGATCGGTGCCGCCCTGCTCCACGAACCCGAGCACCTTGATGGACAGTACGGGCAAGACGCAGGGCATCAGGTTCAGTAGCAGCCCTCCCAGAAAGGCAAAGGCCAGGGCCAGGAACAGGGTGAGCGGCTCTCGGGAGCCCGGGGAGGCCGCGGCCACCGGCGTCTCCGCACGCCCAGCTTCACCCGTGATCACCTCCGGGGCGATGGCCAGGGCCGTGTACGGCGCGTCGGCCTGCGGCGCCCGCACGAGCAGGACGCCTTCGAGCCGGTCGGCGGGGCGTAGGGCGAAGTCGGACTCCGAGAGGCGGATCCGCAACCCATCGCCGGCTCGGGCCACGGGCTGGGGCGCGGCGTGGTCGATCACGCCGCCCGCAGCCGCGAAGAAGGGGTTCTCTGGGAGTGAGACGACTCGACCCGAGGGTGGAGACACGTCGAGCACGTAGCCGGAGGAGGTGTAGCGGGCCGCGATGCTCCAGCCCTGCTGCGGCACGGGCAGCCGGGCCCGGGCCGCCGCGAAGGCGTCGGCCCAACGGCGATCGGGCTCGGGCGCGGCATCCCGCACCGGGAGCTCCACGCTTACGTCGGCGCTGGCCGGATAGCAGGGCTCTTCACAGATCAACCAGTCCGCCCGAGCGGCCAGGGTCACCGTCGTTCCGACGGCGAGGTCCGAGGGCGGCCGGATCTCCACCACTAGGAGCACCTCCCGTTCGTACCCGTAGCTGACCAACGGCGGCCGTTCGATACGGGAGGGATAGGGCCACTGGATCTCACCCGCCTCGAAGCCATCGGGAAGCTCCCACTCCAGGCTGGTCGGGATCCCCGAGTCGCCGGCGTTCCGCCAGTAGGAGTGCCACCCTTCCTCCATGACCAGGCGGAGCCCTACGCTGAAGGGCTGCCCGGGGCGCATGGAGGCGACCTCGGATAAGAGCCAGGCGTCGCTGTGGGGACTGGGGTCGCCGGGCTCCTGGGCCGCGAGAACAGACGAGATGAGGAGGGAGAGTAGCAGCAGGCGCCCCCACTCTCCCCAGCGAGTGAGGCCCATGAGCCCTACTTGTACTTCACGCTGCAGCCGTAAGGCTGGGTCGTGGGGACACTCACCGGCTCACCGGCCATGGCCTCCTCGATGGCCGCCACCAGGTAGTTGTGAGCGCCCTCTAGGGTTTCGATCCGCGCACTGGGCTTGTCGTCGATGGCGCCGTTATAAAGGACAGTCCCGGCCGGATCGATGAGCACCATCTGGGGAGTGGTCCGGGCGCCGTAGAGGCGGCCCACGGTACCGTCGGGATCCAAGAGCACCGCCGCCGCGGCGCTGCCCACCTGCTCGCTACGGCTGTTCATCTGGTCGGGCGGGAAATGGCCCTGCTTGCCCGGTGCCGACGAGACGATGGCCAGCCAGACGACGCCCTTCTCCCCGTAGGTCTGCTGCAGCGACTGCATGTTCCCGCTGTTGTAGTGCTTGCGCACGAAGGGGCAATCGTAGTTCAGCCACTCCAGGACCACCCACTTGCCCTCGTAGTCTGAGAGCGTGTGCTCATGGCCGTAGGTGTCCGGCAGCGTGAAAGCGGGGGCGGGCTCGCTGATCTCTGCTTGAGCTCCCTGGGCCGCGAGTTCCGCTGCCGCAGCCAGCGAGACCAGGATGATCGCGGCCACGAGCGAAGACAGGACCTTCGTTCTCATCTGGGACTCCCTTGTTCGGTGCCTGTGGTCTGTAATCTGTTGGGGTGAGCATACGCCGGGAGGGGGTGGCAAGTTCCCGGCGGCCCCCTCTTCTTGCCGCGGTGAAGAATAGCTCTTGGACGCCTCTTGCGCCGCTACTCGGCACGCAGGGCGACAACCGGGTCGACCAGCGTCGCGCGCCGCGCCGGGAAGAAGGTTGCCACGATCCCGGCGACCAGGAGTGCCAGGGCGGCGGCGGTGAAGGTCAGCGGATCGAAGGGGCTGACACCGTAGAGGAAGAATGCCAGGCTGCGAGTCACGCCGAGCCCGATGGCGACCCCGAGCACGACGCCGAGCAGCGCGAGGACGGCGCCTTGGCGCATCACCATGGACACGACGTCACGGTTCCGTGCGCCGAGCGCCATGCGGATGCCCATCTCCTGAGTTCGCTGCGAGACCGAATAGGCCATCACGCCGTACACGCCGGCGAGCGCCAGGACCAGCGCGATCAGGGCCACCGCTGACATGATCTTGGCCATGATCGTGTCGCCGCCCAGGTTCTCGTCGATCAGGGCCTTCAGCGGCCGGACGTTGTATGCCGGTAGGTTGGGATCGATGGCCAGAACCTCCTGGCGCACGGACTCTACCAGCGTCTCGGGAGGCACGTCGGTCTCGATCACCCAGTCTAGGTATCGGTCGTCGTCCTGATAGGCCGAGAAGTAGACCATGGGCCCGACGCTCTGCACGTCGTTGTTGTAGTAGGCGTTAGCGACGACACCCACGATCTGCTTGGGCCCGGAGTAGACCAGCAGCTCACGGCCGATCGGGTTCTCGCCGGGCCAGTGCCGCTCGGCCATCGCCTCGTTGATGACGATAACGCGGCGACGGTCCGGCCGGTCGATATCCTCGATTACGCGCCCCTGCAGCGTGGGTATGTCCAGCGCCTCGAAGTAGCCCGGCGAGACGTCTCGGGTGCTCGTGATCTTGCGCTGCAGGTCGCTCTCGATGTCCTCGCCGGGGAGCCAGTAGTAAGTCCCGGTGTTCCCATGCAGCGGCAGGATCGTCGTCGCGCCGACGCTTCTGACGCCGGGAAGCGACGAGAGTCGCTCGCGCAGTTCGGTATGGAAGGCGATGGTGGATGCCGAGTCCGGGTACTCGTTATCGGGCAGCACGAGCATGAAAGCCAGCACGTCGGACTCGTCGAAGCCGCGCTCGGCCAGGCGAATGTTGATGAAGCCACGGACGAGGAGTGCCGACGACACCAGCAGCACCAGAGCCAGCGACACCTCGACGACGACCAGCGCCTTCCTGAGACGCGTGCCCTTAGCCGCCGTACCGCCACGACCACCCTCCTTGAGTGACTCCACCATGTCCAGCTTTGTGTTTTGGATCGCGGGGGCGAGGCAAAC
>Ga0209636_10004086_pt1 | contig 14909 bp, 17 predicted proteins | sample DeeMarSWOR152_54_FD_187464 | JGI IMG/M metagenome (GOLD analysis project Ga0209636, IMG submission 187464) | Marine sediment microbial communities from White Oak River estuary, North Carolina - WOR-1-52-54 (SPAdes) (version 2) | ecosystem: Environmental > Aquatic > Marine > Intertidal zone >...
GCCGGGGTATTCTATGATTATACGACGGAAAACGGTATGATCATCATCGATCTCGCCGTCTACCAAAAGATCTGGAAGGACTTCCGAATCAATCGGGTTACACTCTTTCTGAGGGATCCTTCTCGTCTTGGAGAAGTCAGGAGGGACATGGTGGGGCATTTTTCCGGGAAGTATCGGATATTGGCCGTCGCCAACAGGGAACTGAGGGATGAGATTCTTCGGATCTTCGATCAGACCTTTGCTATCGCCAACGCACTGAAGGTGATCGCCTTTATCGTGGCCATTCTGGGAATTATCAATTCCATGTTGGCCTTGGTCATAGAGAGGGATAGGGATATCGGGATTTTGCGGGCAATCGGCACGTTCAAAGGGCAGATCCGAAAAATGACCCTCGTGGAGGCACAGCTTATGGCAGTGGTCAGTTTTGTTCTTGGCGCGTTGAGCGGCATTCTCCTCTCCATGGTCCTCATCTATGTAATCAATAAACAGTCCTTTGGATGGACGATTCAATTTTTTCCGGTTCCCTCCGTGTTTATCCAATCCCTTGTACTGGTGCTCGTTGCCTCCTTTCTCGCTGGTCTCTTCCCGGCCCATGTGGCTGCCAAAAAGAGGGTGGCCGAGGCAGTCAAGATGGAGTAGGCGGGAGATGCTGAATCCGAAAAGATGGTGGCCCATATGGTTCTGTTTCTTTCTCCTCAGCGCGGCTTTTGGCCGGGCCCAGGAATTCGAACGAGCCCTGCCGGGAAGGGCCTTCTCCTTTCCCCGTGACCACTTTGCCCATCCCCAATTCCGGATCGAGTGGTGGTACTACACCGGTCACCTGGGATCTCCCGATGGGAGGTCTTTTGGCTACCAATTGACGTTTTTCAGGACCGGGCTCCGGAGGGAGAGGACCGGTCAGTCGAAGTGGGCCCTGAAGAGCCTCTATTTCGCCCACTTTGCCCTGACCGATGAAGACGAAAAGGCCTTTTTGTTCCGTGAAAAGATCAGCCGGGGCGCCCTCGGACAGGCGGGTGCGGCGATGGATCGACTCCACGTTTGGGTGGAGGACTGGACCCTCAAGGGAGATGGTGCTGACCATTTGCTCGAGGCCCGTGATCCCTCCATGTCCATTCGGCTTCGCCTGACCCCATTGAAGCCCCCCGTCGTCAATGGGATCGACGGGGTCAGCCAGAAGGCCGAGGGCAAGGGCTACGCCTCCCACTACTACTCCATGACCAGGATGAGAACCCAGGGGGAGCTGGCCATCAATGGAACGGTCCTGACGGTTGAAGGTATCAGTTGGATGGATCATGAGTTCGGATCAACACAGCTCCAGGATTACCAGGTTGGGTGGGACTGGTTCAGCATCCAGATGGAGAACGATGTGGAACTGATGCTCTATATCATCCGGCATGGAGACGGGAAACCTGATCCCTATTCCAGCGGAACCCTCGTCAATCCGGACGGCACCTCCCGCCATGTGCGCCTGGAGGAATTCGATATCCGGGTCCTGGATACCTGGAGGAGCCGAAAGACCCAGGCCCGATATCCCGCTAAATGGAATATCAGGATTTTCCAGCCGAACATTGACCTCACAATTACCCCTACCGTGGCTGATCAGGAGCTCACCACCCAGGAGTCCACCCGAGTAACCTACTGGGAGGGAAGCGTTAACGTGGAGGGCACCTTTGAGGGAAAGCCCATTACCGGCGTCGGATACGTGGAGCTGACCGGGTACGCAGAACCATTGGGCGGGAGAATCTGAACGAATATTGCCTCAGGCGAATTGCATCTCAAACCTGATCAAGGGGCCTTTTCCGCCCTCTTCCCTTTCCCCCTGAACTCTCGAAGGGGTAATCCATCTTTACCATGACTAAGAATGGTTACCAGAGATTCTTCAATGTTCGCTCCAGGGGATTTGGGCAACAAGCCCTTGATCCTTGACAATGAAAAAACACAAGCTCATCAAACACCACTTACGTTAAGCTCAGTTGAAATCCTATCGATACGCCAAACAAAATTCATGGTCCTTGCAGGGCTCGCTCACAGCGCCAATGTTGTGTTACAATAAGATTGAAAAGGAGCACTAGACCATGCCGAAAGTAATGATCCAGCCAGCTACTTATAAGAACGTCCATCAGGCCGTAGGTCGGGCATTTGAGCTCTTCCCATTGGAACTGCGGAAAAAAAGGGTCTTGCTCAAACCCAATGCGCTACGAGCTTCTGAGCCAGAAGAAGGCATCGTCATCCATCCTTCGGTGCTTCGTGCCGTGGTGGAAACGGTCGAAATGATGGGGCCCGCCTCTATCGTTGTAGGGGACAATCCGGGCATTTCCGGCTATGGGGCAAACGAGGAGGCCTTCAGAAAAACAGGCCTGATGGAAGCGGCGAAAGGCTATTATTTGAACATCGGAAACGATTCACAGAAGGTTGATTTCAATGCCGATTTTATGCCCACGGTGAGCCTCTCCCGGGCTGTAGTGGACGCCGATATCATCGTCAGTCTGCCTAAGTTCAAAACCCACGGGTTAACCGTCATCACCGGGGCGATCAAAAACAGTTACGGCTTTTTGCCCGGCGCCCAAAAAGCAAAACTGCACAGGGCCGCGGGCAACGCCGAACGCTTCCATGAAATGCTGGTCGACGTGTTCCAACTCCGGGTACCCGATCTTTTCATAATGGACGCCGTGGTCGGTATGGAGGGCAATGGACCTGTTTCCCCCGCCCTCAGAGACATTGGCCAGATCCTGGCCTCTGACAATGCTGTGGCCCTGGATGCCGTTGTTGCGACAATGATGGGGCTTGAACCGGGTCGTATTCGCTTCCTCCGGAAAGCCAAGGAAGTGGGGTTGGGAGACTATGACCTTGGTACGATTGAACTCATTGGAGAGTTGAAAGAACTACCCGACTTCAAGATTCCTCCGTTAGGTGGCGAAGCGAATCTTCACAACGACTCCTTCCAGACAACGCTCCACAGCCGGACGATCTTGCGACCGCAGGCTGATCCTGAGTTGTGCACAGGGTGCGGCACATGTATTGACCAGTGCCCGGTATCGGCTTTATCCATGAGTGATAATCTCCCCCAGGTGGATGCCGACACGTGCATCATATGCTTTTGCTGCCAGGAAATCTGCCCTGAGAAAGCCATTACCCTGAGATAAATAGGAAAGGGGGCAGCCTGTCAAGGGCTGAACCCTTCGCCACTGGACAAAATAGCAAAATAGAGGACGTTGTTACCTACATTGCAAAAACTTCTTTTTTGACGATGAAAAGGGAAATGGAGTCTGCTCTTGAAATTGGAAAAATGAGGGTATATTGCTTCTTAATATTTGATTAAATAGAAAATTTACCATGCTTTCATAGCAATATAGAGTTTAAATTTCCATCTATTCATACTGTTATGTGTAAAAATGCTATTGATAAATGAAAGAGGATATAAAATGAAGAAAAAAATGATATGGATTGTATGTGCTATAGTTGCAATTATTGTAGTAATGCCTCTGATGATAGGGAATCTGGAAAAGGAAGAATTGAATGAACAAACAAGAAGTCATTTGGATGGTGAGTTCATAGAGCTTTCTGGTGGAACTACGCATTATGAATTCAAGGGCCAAGAAGACGGAAAAACTATCGTACTTGTTCATGGAAATGCGGCACCTTACGTGACATGGGACAATAACGTCGATGCATTAGTAAACGCAGGATTCAGGGTTTTGAGATATGATGTGTTTGGGCACGGTTTTTCAGACAGGCCTGAATTAGATGAATACACCAGGGATTTGTACGACAATCAGCTGGTTGAACTGCTTGATAAGTTGGCGATTACAGCTCCTATATATATGGTCGGCACTTCCCAGGGGGGAAGTATAAGTGTTTACTTTGCAGCAAAGCATAAGGGGAAGGTTGTAAAACTGGCACTTCTATCGCCCTTTTTTGACAGTTTTGAAGGTGCAGGCGGGGCAGCATTACTGAAAACATTATTTATCGGGGAATATATCATTCGACTGGTCGGTGACAAAAAATTCGTTGACCCATCAAATGGTTTTTATTCTGACAAAAAGCAGAATGCTCTTATAAGCAAACTCAAAAAGCAAATGTATTTTAAGGGGAAAAAAAGAGCCATATTGGCCAATTTGCGAGGTGATGCGCTGGATGATGCAACTGCTTTCTACGCAGAGGTCAAGAAACAAGAAATACCTATGCTGCTAACATGGGGGAAACAGGATCAGAGTAATTCAGGCGAATCCATGAGCAGGCTGCGCGCGTTGATACCAGCGATTAAGTATCATGAAATAGAAAATGCGGGGCATCTTGCCCATTATGAATTTCCAGAAAGGATTAATCCCATACTCATTAATTTTTTCAAAGAATAATCTGGAGCATGTATGTCAATTTATTTCGCCAATGAACACATAACAATAGGATACAGCGGAATAGCGCCGGGTTAGGGTGTTATTAACTGGTTCTTAACAAATTTTTAGATAGGTTGAGCCTCAATGCCAGCCCCCGCTGATCCTGACGCTATGCTAAGAGAATCAATACTCTCGTTGAATACTATTTCAGGTTATACAAACATTTTAAGGGGAAAAAGGAAGGAGAAAAAATGGCTAAAACAAAATATGATAAGTATTTCTTAAAAGAACCCTGGGGAATAATTCATCCGGGGACTGATCCTCAGGCGCCGGTATACATTGGGATTGGGCAGAAGGCTCCCGTAGAAGGGTGGGATGAGCCTCTTACACAGGTCCTTCGCGCCATTTATAAACCCTACAAAATGATACCTGAAGGCCATAGACATGCCGTTTCCGAAATTCTGTACTTTATTGGTGGCGATCCAATGAATTTTAAAGAATTCGGGGCCGAGGTCGAGTTCACGATGGGCGAGGGTAAGGAAGCAGAAACACACATCATCACCAATACAACATGGGTGTATATCCCGGCGAATTTAATGCATTGCCCCCTAAACTTTAAGAGGGTGGATAAACCGATTATGTTCGGGCATATTATGTTTGCACCCACTTTTGAGTCAACCATTGTAGGCAAAAACCCTTTAAAGCCGTGATACATACTACGGCAGGGAGATGTCATCGACTTTCCCCTCCAAAACCGTACCGTGCAATTACCGGTCCGGCCGATGATTGGTACAATTTGGTCGGCACCTGCCAGGGAAAGGCGGTATGCCTCCGTCCATGATGCCTTTAACTGCGGTAATATTGATTGTCCGGAACTCAGTCCCGGGAACACGATCTATCTACCTGTCAGTACTCCCGGCGGGATGGTCAGCCTTGGTGACGTGCATGCCTGCATGGGCGATAGTGAAATCACAGGATATTCCATGGAAACCGCTGCGGATGTATATCTCCGCATCGATTTAATCAAGCAGGAAGAGAATTACTACCTGAACTACCCGCAGATAGAATCGGAGAGGGCTATTGGCTCCGTAGGATGCCATTTCGGACAGCCGCTTGGGGAGAACGTGAAGGCAGCCTTTCGTGATATGGTGATGCGCTTGCACCGCTTTTATAGTTTCACCGTGTTGGACGCCTATGAGTTGCTGGGGCAGGTGGGAGAAGTACGTGTGCACCAAACGCTTGATAAGCTTAATGCCGTTCTGGTCAAATTGGACAAGAGGTACCTCGTATGAGTTCACGGAGAAAAATCTAAATAATGCAGGACATAGTTGAATTTGTCGAATAACTTTTACCATGAAAAAATTAGTGAGTGAATACTTTCCTGTGGTGTTACTGAGATGAGCTCAATAGCATAATCTCAAGTGTAAGTTGCAAAAATCAACAACGTCCACCACTCTGCCTAAATTAAAAGGATGCTTAGAAACTGGAGCGGAGGTATTTCATAGATGCATTAGGGGAAGTCGTGGAGCGAGTTAACGGTGCGCATTGTCTGGTAAAAGCGGTGAAACCTGCGACCTCGTAGGAGTACATAACCCAGATGTAAGTTTGAAGGAGGTTTAGGGTGAAAATGAATCGAAGGACATTCCTCAAAGTTTCGGCCATAACTGCTGGTACGGTAGCCATTGGTGGAGGTGCAATCTATGTAATAACCAGAGACTCGGACATTCTCGATGATCACTTCGAAGGTACTGAAAAGATCCTTGTCACCCGCTTTGGCAAAGGTAGAACAAGCGGTCTTATGAATGAAATTCGACATGAGTATAAACATCTCACTTCCGAGGTGCCTTACATTGGTGGTGAAGAGAATATGTTCACCGAATGGCTGACCTATGGAGTGTACTATTTGGCTGTGTATCGAATACTCAAAGCGGAAGGACAGAGCGTCGAAGAAGTAGGCAAGGTTATCTTTGATATATTCCAGACCATGGCGGATTATCCGAAGGGGCTACTTCGTCTCGTTGGAAGTCTCAAATACAACAAGCAGTACGTAAGTAAGCTGAAAGAGGCAGTAGCAAAAACTCAAGAACGTCGCTATCCTGGTGACTGGGTAGCAACGTTTATCGAAGGCGATGGAGAAGAATTCGACTATGGTATAGACATCACGGAGTGCGGGATTTGCAAGTTTTATCGAGCGCAAGGTGCGGATGAGTTAACCCCGTATCTGTGTTTAAGCGACTATGTTGTGAGCGATGCCTTTGATAGGGGGCTAGTACGATACAAGACACTGGCTGAAGGGGCTGATGTATGTAACTTTCGATACAAGAAAGGACGAGAGACTTTCGTGAACCCACTAAGATACGGATGGCCGCCTAAGTTTCTCAACGAAGGGGCGTAGAATACAAGATTGAAGGGCTATGATGTCAAAAGGGGCCCGTTAAGCCAATAAAAAAAGCAACATGGCAATCGAGAAAACAAAGGATGTGAATACTATGCGTTTAAGAAAATCAACGTCGATTACATCCGCTTTGATCGCCCCCTGCGGGATGAACTGCCGCCTATGCCGTGCCTACATCCGAGAAAAGAAGGCGTGCCCTGGTTGTTATGGAAATGACAATCTTAAATCCAAATCCTGTGCTATGTGCCGTATAAAAAATTGCGAGGTTATACAAGCAGGGAAAGTAAAGTACTGTTTTGCATGTGAGAAATACCCCTGTGCCAATCTGAACCACTTAGATAAGCGTTACAGAACAAAATACAGCATGAGCATGATAGATAACCTTGAGTACATAAAGCATTTCGGAATGAGAAATTTCATCAAGCAAGAAAAAGAAAGATGGTCATGTTCAACGTGTGGCGAGATAATCTGTGTTCATAAAGAGAGCTGCATTTTTTGTGGCACCAGGTGGCGTTAGTTTATCATATTTTCGATGGCCTTATTGGGCGAAGCTTTTGGTGCGCGCATCGCCCATTACATGCCAATCTGAAAGAGGTAAATACATGGAAGTACGAAAAGCACAAGCATCGGATATAGAAGAACTGATTGGACTAAATCTTGAGGTTCATGCTATCCATTTGCAAGAAAGACCGGGTGAATTCAAGGAGTTATCAGCCGAAGATATTAGATCCTCTTTATCAGACATACTTTCTCAGGAGTCTGCAGAGATTTTTGTATGTTGCGATGAAGAGCAGATCGTAGGGTATGTCTTGGTGCGAAGAGTGACCCCACCAGAAAACCCAGGTCAAAAGGTACGAACATTTCTGTATGTTGACCAGATAGATGTTAAGGGAGTTTATCGGAGGCAAAAGGTCGGGACGTTGCTTCTTGATGCAGCCAAAAAGTTTGCGATGCAGCAGGGCTTGGAGGTTATTATTCTTGATGTCTGGAAATTCAATAGGGAAGCCATGTCATTCTTTCGTTCTCAAGGGTTTGAATCTTGGATCGAAAGAATGGCAATATCTGTTAAATAGCCTGTAACATCGCAATCCACCTGACCATCTGCAGCCATCAGCTTCCGCTAGCAATTGTTTGCAGCGTCAGGGCGGGCCGCTTGCAGCGCTCGCTCAAGGACGCTGATCTCCAGCATTTTCCTGCAAAAGTGAGGCGGCAAACTTGTACACGGCATTATTAGTAGGGGTAATGTTTGGTCTCTCGTCTGGTTTTTCACCTGGTCCCCTTATGACCTTAGTTGTCACTCAAACGCTCCAACACAACGCCAGGGAAGGAGTGTTCGTGGCAGCAGCACCCATTGTAACGGACGCACCAATAATTCTGATCTCATTTTTCATTCTCAATGAGTTATCCACCCTCGAACCTGTGCTAGGGGTTATTGCCTCAGTAGGTGGTCTTTATGTTCTCTATCTGTCATACGAGACGATTAAAACTGGTCCGGTAAGGGTAGTGACATCTCCGATTCAGCCCAAGTCACTCAGAAAGGGTGTTCTGGTCAACGCCCTGAATCCTCATCCATATCTATTCTGGACCACTGTAGGAGTGCCTTTTATCCTTAAGGCCCGTCAGAACGACTCTATCGCACCGTGGCTATTTATCATTTCTTTTTATTGTTTTCTTACTGGTTCGAAGGTTTTCACCGCACTCATTGTTGGCAGATTCCGGACATTTTTAGAGGGAAAGATATACCTATATGTGATGCGAGTCCTTGGGGTAATCCTCTTCGGCTTTGCAGTGTTCCTGTTTTGGGAGGCACTGGTTCATTTCAAATTGGTTTAATCAGGTAACTTTTCTCGATAGTTTTTTCAAAATCGATTGGAAATCTAACCAGCAAGCATATTTTCGGTGTCAATCGATTCACAATAAGGAAGATGCTCGATGAACACCAAACAGAAATTTGCCATAGTAGCACCTCTGATATTGATAGTTGTTATGTATACAATTTTTCAGTTACTCGCGGGGATATTTAGGGAAAATTGGAGGATAGGCTGGTATCTTGGTTTAGTACTCTATTGGTTAATCTGGGGGGCGGTTTTTCCGTCATGGGTCATTGGAAGGGAAAATATACGAGCGTTAATCAAACCCCAAAAACTCGATACGAAAATACTTCTTCTTGTTTTATTTCCCTTGGTAATGGCCTCACTGTATCGGTTTATTCCAGGGATGGAATATGAGAAGGCAAGCGCATGGATATTTCTTCTTTTATTGTCAACAGCATTTGGTAATGGTTTCTTCGAAGAAGTATTGTGGCGAGGTGTTTACATGAAATTATTTCATGATAGCACATTGCTGAGAATCATCTGGCCGAGTATCTGGTTTGCATTATGGCATTATGCCCCTGGGTCAGTTTCGCCAAGCAAGAATATAATAGGAATTATCGTTGGGGCTGGAATTTTTGGTTTCTACTTGAGTTATTTAGCAAAGAAAACGAATACCGTGTGGTGGTGTATAGTTACCCACACGACAGGTGGGATTATTATGGTGGGCTAGCCTGAAATTATGCAACATACGTTGAGCTGAATTTTCACAGGGCCTAACCACTCGCTGGGGTAAGCCGGGGATGCTCGGCGAATTGCATGCTATGATGAAAGGCAATGATTACCTGGGCTTTTAAGGCTATTGAAAACCAATTGAAGACCAGCCGCGAACCAGGGACTCCAACCGACGGCTGACCGCTGCGGCTGAAGATCAGCATTATGTGGCGTTGATAGGGATTGAGATTTTTATCAAGGGAATTCATCATGCACATAGACCTGGTAGCAGATACTCACAAGTCTGATTATTGCACGCTTCGCTCGTCTTCCGAATGTGTTGCATGTGATATTGCCAACTCTCTCATGTGTCGATTTAGATTGAAGGACCTTGTGATTTTTTTGCTTGCATTCTTGCCATTTGGTGTTGCTGTAGTAGCCGGAATGGTTCGAGCTGGTTATGGGATTTTTCTTCTCGGCTGGGCTGCATATTGGATTTTCTTCTTCTTTGTATGGGAGGCCCGTGTCTTATGTAGACATTGTCCGTACTGGGCTGAAGATAGTCGTATCCTCTATTGCCATGCGAACTATGGTGTTCTTAAACTGTGGAAGCATGATCCGAGACCTATGAATGCTTCTGAGAAATTGCAATTCATTGTTGGCGCCTTTATCTTCATTGGTTACCCTTTCCTCTTCTTAGTTATCGGAAGGGAATACATCTTGGCGTTAGTTGCAATGACAGGATTGATAGCAAGTGGTGCTAATCTCAAGATGAACGTCTGTACGCGGTGTATAAATTTTTCATGCCCGTTGAATAGTGTGCCGAAGTCAGTTGTAGATCAGTATCTTCTGAAGAATCCCATCATGTTAAAGGCCTGGGAGTCGAAAGGATATAAGATAAATAATTAGGTACTCCGCAACATGGCCATTGGCAGGACGGATGGTGAAACGCCTGTGTTTCACGTTGATATAATCCTTGCTATGGTCACGGGCCGTGTTCAAAGCAATAATGAGAAAGTAGTAGGTACCCATAATAATGAATACATAACATGGTTGCCTAACAATGGGATCACGCTGACGTTAAAATAACACGGCGCAGCTTTTCCTTAACCGTTAGACGACTCAAGGGAAGGTGAGCTGCATGGGCACCAAGGAACAGGCCCTCATTGTGGTTCCCTTGATCATCGGCGTCTTTTGCGGTCTCTTCGGAGTTCTCGGATACTTCATAGGAAGTGCCCTCGGGATACCGATTCGCCTTTATCTGCCGATGCCGCTGCGCGCCATTGGGGCGATCGTACTGGCTTTTGGATTCGTCTTCATGGGCTGGCTCTTCAAGTACAGGAAGCCCACCGAGGTCCTTATCTCCACCTACGTGACAATGCGAAAATCCATCAGGGAAGCACCGGCCGAGGAGAGCCCGTCAAGAACGGAGCCTCTGGTCGTAAAAGGCCCGCATCGGCATGTGAGGCATCCCCTATACTTCGCGGTAGTGGTTCTTCTCCTTGGCTGGTGGCTGGTGCTCGACTACACATTCCTCCTCTTCATGGCACTTCTCTTCCTTTTCTTGTTCAATTTCGTGGTGATCCGATTTGAGGAGCAGGAGCTCAGGGCGCTCTTCGGGGAGCAGTATGAGGCCTACGCGAAGGCAGTACCGAGGATTATTCCATCGTTCAAACGGAGATGGCATTGAGGAGCCTCAGGGAAAATCCAGAGTCGTCTAAAAAAGGCAGAGGGATAAAACTCTACCTTTAGACCCTTTTATAAGGAATTCGTTGCTTTTATTGTTGATATGTGACAGATTATGGAGCGGCCTAACCATCAACTACAACAGACGCGGTAAACCGCGTCGCTGACCTCTATCACGATATGCCTAAAGATAGAGCATAAAGGATCGAAAAGGCTGGTGAGCTTGGTGATTTTTTTAAGGACTTTACGTACAACAGATATCTTCAGAAAGGAGCGTGAATGATGTCCAACAAGATTCTCCAGATCAATTTGCGGTTTAACGTCTCGGCTGCGGAGCTTGCGGAGGAGTTTGAAACTGCGGCGGGTTATATTAAGGAGGTGCCAGGGCTGAAGTGGAAGATCTTTTGTATGAACGAGGAGAGAAGAGAAGGAGCGGGTATCTACCTGTTCGAGGACGACGCTTCTCTCAAATCGTACCTCGAAGGGCCCATCGTCGCTGACATGAAGGGAAAGAAGGCTTTCAGTGACATCGACGTGAAGTACTTCGATGTCGTAGAGAAGGCGACAGCAGTAACCCGTGGTCCCATTTAGGCAACGATGACAAATTGCAAGATGGGAAGTAGGGAACGTTGTTACCGACAGTGTAAAACTTCTTGACGATGATACTTCAACAGACCCGCCTAGATATCCCCGGTGTCTTGCATCACTTCATGGTCCGCGGGATCAATAGTCTAGCCAATCTCCACTGGATGGACATGGTCTCGTTGTCGAAATGAACGTGAACGAAGCCGTAATTCCCCAGCTCATTACCTGCAAGTGCCCCGCAAACCCCGCTTTGTAAGCGGGGTCGAGAGGCCCAATGGGTCAAGAGGCCCAATGGGTCGAGGGGCACAATGAAAAATGAAATTTCATTGGCTCGCAATCTGCTCGCCACTGCGTGCCTGGGAAACCCTGCCCATGCCCTGTAGGCGGGGAGCTTCACTCTTGGTAGGAGGCCGAAAGTTGCCGGCAAATAGCCAAGATACGAGGATTGCATTAAAAAGGTGGCTATTCTTCCACTGATACCTTAGGGAAAGAAGCATTCCTGTAAGAAGCCCCTCGTAAAACTGTTGGGTCTTGGAAGATAGTACTTGACAAGATATGGCATGTTGATATAATGGGCACCTCATAAATGGAACGATAGTTCCATTTTACGGAATACTACCTTGGATATGGAAAAAGAGACAAATTCTGTGAAGTCCATTTCTCGTGCTGCCGATATTCTTTTCTGCCTGAGTAACGGTATTAACACGGTGACTGATATCGCAAAAAAATGTGAACTCAGCAAATCTACAGTACACAGATTACTCAAGGCGCTCAAAGAATCGCATCTCGCAACGCAAGACCCTATTAACCAGCAATACCACTTGGGACCTTTAATTACCCGACTTTCATCAAACCCGCAAACCAATCATAATTACCTGATTACGTGTTCAATTGAGGAGATGAATGGACTGTGGAATATTGTTGAGGAGACGGTGACCCTGAATATCATGATTGGAATTCAATATGTCCGGTTGCACGAAATCCCAAGCAAGCATGACCTTAGAGTAATTGAGCGATATGATCCGGTGGGGCCGATATACGTCGGAGCGACAGCGAAAGTGTTGCTTTCGCAACTCAATGATGAAGAACTAAAAGCCGCTATAAAACATATTCGGATTAGCTGTGTAACCGAGCATTCCGTTACTGACAAGAAAATATTGCTAGCCCAATCAAGGAAAATTAGGCAGCAAGGATATGCCATCAGTTATGGTGAAAGGATTGCTGGAGCTTTATGTATATCTGCCCCTATCAAGAATTACTTCTGGCCGGCTGCTTTGAGCATCGTGGGGCCTGAAATCCGTCTAAAACCGAGAGTAAACGAGCTCGTAAGAGAGGTGACGGCGAGGAGCAGCCGTATTACCAACAATATTACGGATTTTTATCAGGGAAGGGAGGTGATGAATTATGGTCAGATGATGGGAGAGAAACAGGCTATTGAGAATTCAGAAAGGAGGGATAATAAGCCATGAGAAGATTATCCATTTTACTCAGTATTGTACTTGTTATCATGATGGCCAGTATTTTTGTCGTTTCCCCAGGCATCTCGGAAGCTAAAGGGCCGGTGATCTTGAAGATGGCAAGTGCCGCCATGGGTCCATATATAGTAGACGAAAAGGCGTTCGCCGATAAGTTCAATGCGCGTGCCGGCGGTGACTACAAAATCGAGTATTACCCATCCGAGCAAATGGTCAAATTCCCGGAGATCCTTGATGCCGTGAGAACAGGGGCAGCCGAAATGGGTGCCCTTACCCCTAACGCATTCTCCTTTAATGAGCCGAAGTTAGGTGCGGTAGAATTGCCCTTTCTGTTTAATAACGTTAGGGCAAATGCCTATGCCGCACCGCTCATAGAGCCGATATACGGCAAGATATTAGAGGAGAAATTTAACCAGAAGTTGCTCTGCCTCCATCACTATACCGGGCTGGAGCTCTTCTCCAGGAAGCCCGTTAGGACCCTGGAGGACTGGAAAGGTCTGTTGGTTCAGGCCCTGTCTCCCACATGTACCGGTCTGATAACCGCATTAGGCGCTGCCTCCGTGGCGATTCCGTATACAGAATCCTACCAGGCACTGGAGAAGGGTGTTGTCGAGGCGGTACTTACAGCACCTGCGGCCGCAAAAGTTTTCAAATTATTCGAAGTTTCTCCTCATTTGTCGACGGCCTACTATATCAGTGCTTCACACGGATTCTCCATCAACCTTAAGGTATGGAATAAACTGCCAAAGGAAATCCAGGACATACTAGTTGAGGAAGCTCAAAAGGCGTCAAAGATAATCAGCGACACTGAGATGGTGAAATTTCAAAAGGACATAGATGAACTTGGGACTCTCGGGGTTGAAGTCTATAGCGTTCCTATGTCGGAGAGGGATAGGTGGAAAGAAGCGGCTCGTCCGTATATGGAAAAACAACTGGATGTAATGGGTGATGTTGGTGAGAAAATACTGAAGATTGCTGAGGAGGCAAATAGGAAATATCCTTAAATAAACTCGGGGCGACACAACAACGGCACACCTGCGGATCTCGTTTCAGTGGGGTGCGCCTGACATTGATAGAGCGTTGTATGCGACCGGGAGGATCGAAATTGATTACTAAAGTGGTCAAAAAGCTGGATTACCTGATTGACCGTGCCAGTCATATCCTTCTCGTATTGAGTGGAGTCCTGGTATTGTTGATGGCATGGGTCGTAAGCTATGGCGTGGTCAAGCGGTATGCATTTCATGCCCCGGACCCATATACCTATGAAATAAGCACCATGTTTCTCCTCTTCTGTGGCGTCCTGGCCGTAGCCGCTGTGGAGAGGCTGGAGCGGCATGTCAGGAACGACATCCTTGCTGTCCGTTTCCCCGAAGGCATGAAACTTATCGTGCTGAAGATTCTTTTCCCGTTCTTGGCACTTCTTTTCTGCGTCTTGCTCACCTGGAAGAGCGGCACCAATGCCTTGTACGCGCTGCAAATCGGCCAAGTCAGTTCGTCGCCGTGGGCAGTGCCGTTGGCCCCAATTAAGTTTGTTATCCCTGTGGGTTATGGCCTTCTTTGCCTCGTTCTTTTTGGGAAATTTTGTCAAGGCCTCGCTCAACTGAAGGGCAGTAAAACCGGAAGGGGATAGAATAAGCACTGAGCTCGTTGCTCCTTCATGAAACCGTATCTTGATTGTATGAGGTATCTATGGATTTGGCGATAGGAGCACCGATATTGATTGTCAGCATGCTCGCTTTGATGATGCTGGGAATGCCCGTTATTTACTCCCTGGGAATTACTTCTGCAGTTGTTGCCTATTTCATTTACGGCCCTTTTAGCCTCGAAAAAATAGGATGGACCACATTCCAAGCTCTCTACGATATTAATTGGACCCCTCTCCCCCTGTTCGTTCTTATGGCCTGCCTTG
>Ga0209636_10004087_pt1 | contig 14906 bp, 15 predicted proteins | sample DeeMarSWOR152_54_FD_187464 | JGI IMG/M metagenome (GOLD analysis project Ga0209636, IMG submission 187464) | Marine sediment microbial communities from White Oak River estuary, North Carolina - WOR-1-52-54 (SPAdes) (version 2) | ecosystem: Environmental > Aquatic > Marine > Intertidal zone >...
GTTCACGCCCGAAAATGAGCATATTACTGACGAGATTCAAGAGGTCGTCGACAAGCACTGGAAACTGCTACTGAAGAAGTGTGGTATGTCATGAGCCTAGAGCAGCACAAGTAGAATTGTCATGAGCCTAGAGCAGCACAAGTAGAATTGTCATGAGAACGGCAACTGTTGAGAACAACGGAATAGCCAGCCTTTTGGCTTCTGTTGCTGTTTTTTCAGTGAGACGGGACAACGCCCTTATCTGCTCCTCTCCAATGACCTTCACGTCGGAAATGGTTTCCGTGTGCCATGAAACCTTTGCAGCCTCCAGATCAGCCAACGCATTCATGGCAGCTTGCCGAATGTAGCTGATCAGCTTTGTGTTGTCCATAGCCTCGCCTACTGGATGATAACCACGTTCTGTTAACACAATGCCATTTACTGCGTGGGTGTCCGTGGTCAGAACCTCGCCATTGGCGAAGCCCATCTCCTTCAGTGCTGACAAAATCTCTTCCCTTAGTCCAGACACCATGTTGTTTCCATCGATTGTTATGTACGCCGTTGTCTCGCCGTCAACCTTAATTGCTATTAGTGTTATGCCTCCGAAGCCCATGCCCTCCCTAAGCCCAAACTCCGTTGGAACAACTTTTGCGGCTCCTATTTCAAAGGGGATGCGCCTACAGCTCAGCGCCTCGTCTAGGCTACTAGATGCGGCTTTTTTCAAGGGTTGCAAAGCTTCTTTGAGATTAAAGGGTCCCTCAATGCTGTTGTGGGCGTCAATCACGATTGCCCATGCCAGACCTCTTTTCTTGGCCTCGTTTATAATGGCAGCCTCTAATTCTTGAGGTAGATCCTCCATCGTTTTGGGTGAAAGAGTTAACGTTAAGACGGCACAGTTTCCAAAGATTTGGCAGCTTGCACTTGCCCCGTTTCTCTTAGCTCGAACCAATTGGGTAGCCTCAGAAAACTGAGGAGAAAAGTCAAGTGTCTCAAGGGTTCTGTTTACAACTTTTTCACTTTGAAATTGAGACGAGAGATCTAGTTCGTGACCAACCAGTCCGTGGGGAACGGAAACCACGGCCCGGAACTTGTTTTCTAACGCTTCTTGCATCATGTAGGGAAAGAGGCTGCTGCCGACATTTTTGAAAGGGCCTGAGTGAAAACTTGGAATAATCATCATCGCCTTAATATTTTCACCAGTCATGAAAGCCAGAACGTGAAGCTTTAGATCTCGTTCACATCCAAGCTTGTCAAAGACGTCTTCAAGGGGCGCGTTCAGGTTTTCTGTCCAGTTTGCCATGAACGCCCTAAAGAGTGGAAGAGCGGCTATCCCGAGAGTCCTTTGGCCGACGCGGTTCACATGAAACGTGAAAAAGGAAACGGTTAGCATAGCGACAAAGACAAAGATGGTAGAGAGAATGAAGAAATTTACTCCAAGGTTTCCTATGATGGAAACCACGAAAAAAATGGAGGTGGCGGAGAGCGCGGGTTGCAAGATAGAGGAGGCGAACACTCCCTTGCGGTCTGAAAATGACGTTGTGGAGAAAACCAGAAAACGAAGGAGGAGAGCAAAAGAAAAACCCAGAAGAAAGAGTCTAGCCCAGACAAAGGAGTTTCCGAGGAAAAAACTCGTTAAACCCCCGACAAAGATTAAGCTAAACCATATCAGACAAGAGAAAAGGGAGAGCGCAGAGCAACGCCTCAAGTTGAAAACTGGATCTTTCCTCATAAAGCCAACGTAAATTATCAGATCGGCCAGCAAAGTGGTACAGGAGAAAACTGCACCGAAAATCAGGCCTAGAGCCAGATCAAATGAAGTGCGAACCAGAGGAGAAATCGTCAGCGGCCCGCCGAGCATGCATAAAGTGCAGAGTGAAACAACAATTTTCGTGTGCGACGGTAGCGTAAATAATGACGAGTACCTTTCAACCATTCCGCCAAGGTATGTGTCCAAAGCATTGTCGGAAACCAAGTTAGACCCCACTCTTCGACAAAGATCTTTTCAATGCTAGAGCTCAAAAAGTTTGAGGTTGCGAAGATACTTATGTGACACAAAAACCTAGAAAGAAGGCAAAAATATCGTTTGGAATGTCGAAAATATACAAAAAAGGGGAGAACGCGGAGTTTTTGTGAGAAAACTACAACACAGGAAAGGCGGGAAGATGCCTCTTGCTGCGTTTTTAGGAGACCCGAGAGTGAAACGTGCAGTTATTTTGAATAATGCGAGAAAAGGAAACTAAGGCACACAAAAACCGAATACTGGCAAGTAAGATAAAGTTTTATCCTTGATTGTGATAAGTTTAGCCGAGTAGACGTGTCTGAAAATCGTGTGCCGCCGACTGTTTTTCAAATACTTGAACGAAACATAGGAGGCAAAATACTAGCCATTTTAGACCCTTCTTATGGATTTGAGGGCACTTTGGCTGCTGTTACATATGAGCCGCCTGGAATATGGCTCTCTAATGCCGATGCAGTAATACTTCGAGCTACCATAGCTCAGCCGATACCTCAGATTGTAGGAAAGGAACATAGAAGTGAGGTGTTTGTTCACCTCAACTCGGTTCAGCGCATTGAGGTCCTACATAAAACCAAATGAGCCGCTAGTAGCGCGCACGAAGCAGTCTTCGTATTTTTAGGGGGTGCGGGGGCATCGAGGTGAATAGAGTGAGAGAAATCCTTCGTGTCAGTGTTAGACTACTTGCCCGCACCGTTTTGGTTATATAAAATCCACACAAATAAACTTTGAGGTTTCTTCTAGAAGAAACTTCTATCCGAGATTCAGTTAAGAGACAACATTTTCCAATTGGATCCGAAACTAGAATTTTAACTATATCTTCCTACAGAAACGGTAGTTTGTCTAGGGCATAGAGTTGCGCGAGGACGCAGGTGAGTATTAACCCCACTGTTAGGATTACTACGAGTTCAGGTCTTATCCTTACCCCTTGTGTTTCTTCTTCGAAGAAACGGAGAAGACCTGCACTTGCTGCGGGCATAGGCGCGCTTCTGTCACGTTTCTTCTGCCTCTTACTCTTACTCATTCGTATGTCTCCGACACTTTACACGAATGTGATTTCTCTAATTAATGTTGTGCCAGTTATCAACCCTTTTAATCCTTGTTGTCTGTGTCGTGTTCTCTTTCTCTCTCCAACTTCATTAATCTAGTTCTAGGGGAGATTCTTTATTGACTTGGCGCTGTCTATGGAATGGGAGTCTCTGAAGATGTGCCCTAGCAAGTTCACTGTTTTGACCATAGGTCATAGCAACAGATCTGTTGAAGAATTCTTGGAAATGCTCAGGGAGCACGAAATCAGGACACTTGTTGACATACGTAGGTTTCCCACCTCAAAGGTTGAACACTTCAAGAGAGAGGAGATGGAGCGGTGGTTGCTCAAGCATGGAGTTGAGTACGTTTGGCTCGGAACAGAATTAGGTGGACATCGCCGAGGCGGATACCAAACCCACATGAAGACGGAGTTGTTCGAAGAGGGCATAGAGAAGCTTCTTCGAGTTGCAGAAGAAGGAGGAACTTGCATCATGTGTATGGAGAAAAGCCCAAAATACTGCCATCGTCGCTTTGTGTCGACGCGCTTGGAGGAAAAGGATGTGAAAGTGATACATATTCTTGAGAAGGGACAGGTGAGCCTTATGAAGTTTGAGCGATAATATAGAAGCTAATTAGAGGGGCACTGAATATGGAGGTGCGCGAATTTCAAAATATGATGCGTCGGATTTATTTTCGTCGAGATTCCGCACGAGGAGCAGCGGGGACATTCAACTGGCTCAAAGAAGAGGTTGAGGAACTAGCGGCAGCCATAGAAGCGGAAGACAAAAAAGCCTTGGAAGACGAGTTTGCCGATGTGCTCGCCTGGTTGACTTCCTTAGCAAACGTTCTCGGGATAGACTTGGAAGGCGCAACTATGAAAAAATATGATGGCAAATGCCCAAAGTGTCGCCGAACGCCATGCAACTGCATCACCTAGAATCATCTTTCTTCTAGAGTGTACGTCGCACGATCCCGAATAGCAGTATGACAAGACTCCTGACGACAAGTGACAGACCGGCGAAGATGATGAGCCCACTAAGAAAGGCGAACCACCCAATGGTTCCCGCCGACAAAATGATCAAAAGGTAACCAGCACCGAGCCAAAAAACCATCCCAGAAAGTGCTCCTGCTCTTCTGCTCAGATAGTTCCCAAGATAGACCCTCAAGATTAGAACGGGTAGGTGGAACAATCCATATGCTACACAGAACTGGGCAACAGCCGTATAAAGCACTGGATGACTTGATGTGGGAGCTGGAAAATTCACGCCGGGATACACTTCGACAAGCTCAAAAGACCTGAAAAACTCACCAATCTTACCCACAAGATTCGGAGTAATTACAAAAATCACGCCTACCAAGACAAGGAAAAATCCGAAAGACGCCAGGCCGAGCATATCTGACTCTTTCAACCGTCTTTGATCCATAACCATCTAACTCACCACAGCAGACCTGCAAGCACACAATATTCATTTTTCCTCTTAAAAAATACACGTTGGTTTCTAATAATTCCAAACGAAAGAGTAATCAGCGGAGTCAATGACCAACTTCTATGATTAGGCGAGATGATACGCATGAAAGTGCTTTTCGTGGAGCCACCTAAGGATTATTGGTTTGTCATGGGCGAATATCTTCCGCCTCCCTATGGAATTCTTCAACTCGCAGCATTCCTTGAAAGCAAGATGAATGACGTGGAAATAGATGTTTTGGACTGCCAGGCGCAGTCTTTGGATTGGAAAGGACTGGAGAATCACATCGAATCTTATCAGCCGGATATCGTTGCTTCAAGCGCCCTTTCAACATGCAACACGTACGTAGCCGCTCGAACGTTAGAGACAGCAAAGAGAGTGAATCCTGACGTCCTGACAGTCGCGGGGGGGCAGCATTTCACTGCTACGGCTCAAGAAAGCTTGGAAACCTATCCAGAGATCGACGTGATTATTCGTGGAGAGGGAGAACAAACACTTGTAGGATTAACCCAAGCGACAAGTAGAAACACCTCTTTGTCACGTATAAGAGGCATCTCTTTCCGCCATAACGAAAGAATCCTACACAATCCTCCGCAGCCACTGATTGAGAACCTCAATGAACTACCTCTCCCCGGATACCATTTCGTCGAAGATGCAATCCACAAATATCATTTCACCGTAATGGCGGGGTCCAAAGCCGGCTATGCCTTGGTCGAGGGGTCAAGAGGCTGCCAACACCGCTGTAGCTTCTGCACTCAATGGAGACACTGGCAAGGAATATGGAGAGCAAAATCGCCCAAACGAATCGCAGACGAAATAGAGTCATGCTACCGAAACTATGGAATCAAATTTCTATGGTTAACAGATGACAATCTTGGCTTGGACAGCCGTGCACACGACTTGTGCGACGAAATTATTCGCCGAGGCATCTCTGACGATATCATGTGGTTCATGCAGATAAGATGCGATGACGTAGTTAGACACCGTAAGCTTTTGCCTAGGATGCGGAAATCAGGCCTCCAATGGGTGCTCCTTGGAGCAGAAAGCCATAGTGCATCTACTCTTGAAAAATTCAACAAGGAGACAAGTCCTGAAGACGCTACGGTAGCAGTGCAATTGCTACATGAAAATGACATATTTGCTCACACCATGTTCATCATTGGAGAACGCAACGATACTGCTGAATCAATAGCTAGGTTAAGACAGTTTGTGAACGCTTTAGATCCTGATCTAGCGATTTTCGCGATCCTCACCCCGTTTCCAGGAACCGAGATCTTTGAAGAAGCCAAACAAAATGGATGGATTGAAGATTTCAACTGGGCCCACTACGACATGGTTCACGCTGTCATGCCAACAGAGACGCTTTCCAGACAGGAAGTGCAGAAGGAACTCTATAACTGCTACCGAAGCTTTTTCGGCTCATGGAGCAGAAGGCTCTGCGGGCTTTTTTCTGCAAAACAGATGAAGAGAAGAGTTTATAGGTATATGGCCACTCAAGGCATCCTAAACCAGTTTAAAAATCTCTTTTGAGTTGCAGCTTCCATGGCTCAGAACCTACTTCAAAATTTTACTTTAACATTTCTAGTAGGCCTATCACTTTTTGGATTGCTCCTTGTTACAATGCTTGCGTTCAACCCGCCGATAGTGCAGGAAAGCTTGCCTTTGCGGAAGCCAGCAATTGGATCGCTTTTCGGACTCCTCTGCATTCTAGGGGTTTTAGCAGCCTTTTTTCCGAAGCAATGCTCCGCAATGTTTGAGGGAAAAAGTAGGCAGCTTGACGAAGAACATTTTCCTTCTCATGGGACTCCGCACACTTTGCATGGACACCATCCTCAATGTAAGGGCTTTTCTGCCCATGTGTTTAAAGTAAAGAACAGAACATTGTGTATCGCATGTACAGGGTTGTTTCTTGGGGGACTGGGAGCTTTCGCTGGAACTATTCTATATTTTTTTGGCAATTTGCATTTTGAAACAAACGCTACTCTAGTGGTTTTGGGAGGAGTTTTGGGAGTCGGTTTTGGGTTATTTCAATTTAAAGTCCAGAGAAGTTATGTTCGTCTATTTTTGAACATTTCCTTTGTTCTGGGAGCTTTCTTAGTCCTAGGAGGAATCGATGAACTAGTTGAAAGCTTGTTCGTTGATCTTTTTCTGATCAGCCTTAGTGTTTTTTGGCTCTTCACACGCATATCGCTTTCACAGTGGGACCACTGGAGGACGTGCCAAACCTGCAAATCTATTTGCGAAATCTGCAGATGAGGAAAGAGATCAATATCTGCGGCGTACCCCGTAGAGGGCACCAACAACAATTAATATACCAAAGATAATCAATGCGAAAGGCCAGATTTCCACGGTTGCAGGAATCATTTCTGCCTGTTGCATAAACCATATGAGCCCCGCAAGCACAATGATCACGCCAATAGCCAAGCCTACAATTGCACCACCGTGAGGGATGCCGAAACACTCTTCTTCAAATCGTTCGCGTTCGTATCTCCAAGGTGGGCGCGGTCCTTTGTATAAAGGTGCTCCACACTTAACACACACCAAAGCATCCTCTTCATTCTTGGCGCCGCATTTAGTGCAATAAACCAAAAACATCCACTCCTAGACTTCCGTTGTTTTTATTAATTCAATCGGAAAGTCTCTTAACACTTTTGGTAGAGCAACAAGCATTCTGCCAAATGTTAGCAAGGCGAACCTCCACAAACGTGTCATAGTGAAAAGTTGTATGAAGGCCGATCAACTCATCTTTGAATCGCGCGCGATGCATGTACGTGCTTTGTTGTCGTGCTTGGAAAAAGGTGCACTCCATTTGGGACAGGAATTCGGATTTGCTTTTATCTCCACTCCGCGATCCCAATAGTAGGGCGCTCTTTACTTCTGGAAGAATGGTTGTTCACCAGCGTCTGAAAAATGATGTTTCATCGCCTCAAGAACGGGTATTAGTCAATCTTTGCTGTCCTACGCCAGTTAATTCCCATAGATGTGGTCTGTTGCCTTTCCGCACAACTATGTTTTCACCCTCCATAAGACGAAGATGATGAAGAATCGCCCCGTAACTCATCTCCGTTTTTTTCGCGACATATTTTGCATTTGCTGGCTCCCTTTCAAGGAACAAAACTATTCGTGTCCGCACTATCAACCCTGGTCGAATATTTCTCGTTGAGGACAAGAACGCCTTTGGGTGGTGCGCTTCCTTCACCATGGTTCATCAACACAAAGTCTCCGTCTTCACTCAAAAAGCTAATCATTGCACTATGTGCCCACAAAATTTACGAGGCTGATCTGTTTTGGTTTTTTGCCTTCAAACAGAGAGTTGATCTCGTCCTTTGCAAGCAAAAGTCTTTGCTCATAATAGTCAGGAAGCCCGTACTTCTGCACGAGCTGGTGTGCTGAATCCAAATATTTTTCGATTCCACCCTTGTACACAGTTAAGGTTAGGGCACCTCCACACCCTGGGCACTTGCCAAGAAGAGGAAGTCTTCTGAACTTCCTGTTACAAGATTTACATCTAAAGTTTTGCGCCGTAAACGCCCGGAGATTTCCTGCTATGTCGCGGATGAAGTGAGTTGTTAGAACTTTGCTTGCCACTTTCTCGGCGTCCACTGCCGTGATCTTCTCCGCCAACGCGAGTTGACTGTTCAACTTATCAATCATCCGTGTAAGTTTCTTATACATGCTTTCCCGATTGCCCATATTAATGTCGGAAACTGGCAACGTATAACCAAAGCCTTCAAACTGCGCCTCAGTGTTCAACCGATGCCCAATAATGTCAATGAGTCCACCGACTCTTTGAGGGTCCATTGCATGCCATGTCTTTTCATAAAAAGCCCAAGGATATGCCGCTGCAACATCTACATCATGAGCTTGCCGCTGAACCTCCTGAGGATTAACAATGGAAATGATCAGGAGAGGCGCGTCCATTATTCCACCTATCTGCGCTGGCAAGTAAGCTTTTGAAAAGTTGAGAAGAGTATCTAAGACCAGCATCAGCGTGTCCTCATCTCCATCGCAGTCTCTGCGTTTAGCTGAGTGCCAAAGGGGATGAGCATAGCAGACATCCAGAGCGGTGAAGCCGATGATCCTGCCGAGGATGCCGACCGAAGTGTGAGGTGCCAATCCCACAACTATGTGCCCAACCAAGTCTTCAACACGCTTAACATTGTAGTGTGGAGGAAGCCTATACACCTTCTCCAGAAGGTCATCTAAGAAGTTGGCCACATGAACAAAATACTCTGCGCACTTTATTGGAACAACCACATCCTGCACTCTTAACTCGCACATCTGATCGGAATCCGTTAGGGTGTTTCCATTGTGGTCATGTTTATACCCTAGCTCACGAAGTCTTTCTACAGAAAGACCGATTTCTCTGGCTCTGAAGTGCGTGAGTGGGGCGTTTGTGGCGTCAAACCGTATTGTTCCATCTTTGAACACCGACAGATCATGCCTTGCACGCAAGATGCCTTTTTCAACTATCTCAGCCGTCTTAGTTTCATTCGTCAAGCCAATAACGCCTTTTATGAGAGTGGGAAAAGGAAGTTGGAGTCCTTTGCACGCCTGATCAATTAACCCCTTCAAATCAATAGAAAGCTTTTCGTAGCCCACCACAGGAGTTTTGCACGCTGAACAGAAATCTCCTTTCATAATCCTCTTGCATCGGAGGCAAGACTTCTCTAGAAAAGTTTCGACACCACAATGGGGGCAGCTTATTTTTTGGCTTAGCCTTTTGCAGTTTGGACACCGGCGCCTAACGAGCTCAACATTAATCGTATTTTTCTTGGAAGCCTCTACGAGGTTTCGTTGGGAGCCTCCGTTTAGCCCGACTGGAAAGAGAACATGTATTAAGGGTCTCATCGCCCTTCTCTTCGCCTTCTCCGGTCGCCCCATTCTAGCTCCGATAAGTGTCGGCGCCTTCGCTCTTACACTGAATCCGGCTAACTCCCTGATTATTTGTAAAACTGGTTTGGCGCGGACCACTCTAGCTTTGGAATCGCGCAACCCAAGACATAAAGCGAAAACATGTGCTTCATCGCCCTCCAGCTTGATGTTCTTTTCAATCACTTTATGCGGTATACAAATTCTTTCCAGCAGTTCCTTTACCGATTTGTCAATCGGCCCAGTTATTTCACTAACAATCTCATCCTCGCCACGAGTTTGAGATGTCAAGAGCCATGATCGCAATTTTTGAAACTCTTCAGAAGAGATGCCGGACCAGAAATACGTGAAGAAAGGATGAAGAGGCACCTGGAGTGCCGAGGCTAAAGCGATAGCCTCTTTGGCGGCGGGCCTGTTTCTGAACGGGTCGTTTAGTAAAGCTTCAAGAGAAACTCCGGAAATTCCTGCGGCTATCGCAGCTTTCTCCACATTTCCATTAAAATCTCGTTGAACAACCCTGTGAAGTTCCTCACGCCACCACTCTTCTGTCAAACCAGACGGAAGAAGGGGTCTGTTGGTATACAAAAAGTCGCCAAACCCCACAAGGATGTCTCCTACAAAAAGAATTTTGTCAATGGAGTTTTTTATCTGTGCAAATTTTTCCAGTGTAACGCGGACCACCGAACCATCTCTCAACCGCACAACTGGAGGCTCAATAGAGTCTACAGGAAGGGCAACTCCCGCTTTTCCTGGGCCCTCGATGCGCAACTGCGTGCCGCCGGCCAAAAAGTAATCCAGAACCATCATGGTTGCTGGGTGGATGCCGACTGCTGCTAGACCAGTGTTTCTGGCCCTTCCGTAGCGCAGTCTGAATCCTCCGCGTCTCGACGGGAACGAGAATATGGGTCGGCCCGCTATGATGTCCTCCATGAATCCAGCTTTCTTCTTCTCCTCGATTTCCCTGATACTCTTCAGCCATTCCCAACCTTCAATTCCCATCCTCTCTACAATCGTCCAAACTTTTGCAGAGCGACCCACAATACCATCATTAATAACGCGCAGTGCCCCACCTCTTATTCTATTGGTTTCTATGCGCGGGAGGTCACGGAAGGATGAAACTTCGATTGGATCAGATTCTGTGCCACTAACCTCTACGGGTATGAATTGGAGAGACTTCTTCAATTCTTCATCTGACACATGATACTGAAAACGAGCGACGGATCTTTCAAACAACCGCACTTCCTCAATGAAACGCTTGATCTCCTCCTCAGTTGGTTTGTAACGGTCCAACCCGAGTAAGCGACGGACGAAATCTGCAACCACCAAAGTCAGGGCCTGCTCTGTGCCTCCAGCTGACCGCACTGGACCAGCAAAGTAGATGGCAAGATAACGTGTTCGGTCGAGGTTGTGTTTGATGTTTACTCGTGATACGCCTTGCAGAGGAGCCGCAGTGATTCCCTCAGTCAATATGGCAAGAGCGGTTCTTATTGCCTGCTCAGCTGCGTCACGCGCGTCCATGTGGCCAAACTTGCCGTAGACGATTTCCTCTGCAATCTTGAAGGCGAGCTCTTCTCGCGGTAGTTTCTTGCTTAGATCTCGTATACTCTCAGCTACGCCGAGGGGGCCAACCAAGCCCTCAACAAGTTCAGCTAGATCCTTTGCCACTTCGGGCTCAGGGCTTAAAGCAGGGTCCAGTCCCTTTTCTCTCGCCTTTCTCGCAACCTCGTATGCATTTTCAAGCTGTTTTTCCAAAGCCAACGCATATTGCTGATACTCCCTGCTCATCCTTAGGCTCAAAAGCATCTCCTTCTGTAGAGTCTAATGTGGCGCATATTGAATATTATTGACACGAATGGTTAAATGACGACCCTACTCGCGCGCTTGTGGCTTACGCAGTTTTTGCACATTTGACTAGGTCCTTAATCACATTTCTCGCTTTCTTGCCTTCCTCTACAACTGTCCCGGTGACAATGATGTTTGCTCCGGCCTTCACCATGTCTTTTACCTGATGACTCGTTTTTATTCCTCCGCCTACGATTAGAGGAATATTGACACAATCCTTCACCGTCTCTATCATGTCGTTTGGCGGTGGTTGTCTGGCTCCAGATCCAGCCTCTAAGTATATAAACCGCATACCGAAGTATTGGGCGGCTAGTGCGTGTGCTGCAGCGAGCTCAGGTTTGTTGTATGGAATCGGGCAGGCTCGTCCCACGACGCTGACCGCAGTACTGTCTCCGACAACTATGTAACCCAGCGGAATTGCTTCTAGACCAAACTTTTTTATCAGCGGAGCTCCCCAAACCTGAGCCCCGGCGATGAAGTAGGGGTCAAAAGAGTTCAGAAGAGACATGAACCATATAGCGTCGGCGTGTCTGGATATACCTGTGATGTTGTTGGGGAAGAGAATCACTGGGATCTTCACAGCGTTCTTTATCGCTTTCACGATAGTATCTAGGTGAGAAGTCGACGTAAGAGTGGATCCACCAACCATAATAGCTGATGTATTGCAAGACTCAGCTTCAAGAGCGATTTTCGACGCAAGCTTTTGGGACAACTTCTCAGGGTCCAGTAGTGTCATGTGAATAGCCCCGCTTCTCCTAAGTTTATCTGACAGGTATTTCTCCACTTTGCCTATCATAAGCAGGCCTCACTACGCAACGGTTGCCCTAGAATAGAACTTGTCAGTGAATTGACAGTAAACGTCAATCTCTCGAAGAACGGGTTTGAAGGGCAACTCTTCCGTCAAGCCGCACCCTCCGCACCTAACAGTGGCACGCCCATCATCTCTAGATAGCTCGACTCTGATGGCTTCTTTTCCGCATCTTGGACACAAGAAAACCTTTGGCAACCGTTTCTTCGGAATACGTGCTACTTTTCTTCGCCTTCTACCCATATCTAGGCCTCTGTTATTAGATCCAATTATTTTTACCCAGTAGTTCTGCTAGTTTCCAAGTATATCATCATTGCTTAAATACTTGCTCTAAAGCGCGTGCGCGACACGAAAGGCGAAGAGAGAACAACCGAACATATCTGCTCATTGATCTCCTGTTTTCTCCTGCCCTCAACTCACTCCGCGAATATGAGTTATTAAACAGAACTCGCTAAGTAATGCAAAGTGGTAAAGTTGAAGCTAACGAGTGAAATCTTGAGATTGGAACTGCCAACAGTTGAAAACCGAGTCAAACGTTTCATCGCAGATTATGTAAAGAAATGCGGAGCCAACGGCGTTGTTTTGGGAGTGTCTGGAGGAGTGGACAGTAGCACAACTGCTGCCATCGCGGCTTCAGCTCTAGGCGGTCAAACTGTGTTGGGGATCGCGCTACCCGAAGAGGAAACACGTAGTGTCACAGACGCAAAACATGCAAGACTCATCGCCGAAAAGTTTGAGTTTGAACTGAAAACCATAGATATATCACCCATCTTGAGATCGACCTTTCACACACTCCCCGCCTATGATGCAGCTGACAGACTCAGTAAGGGCAACCTAAAGGCCAGGATTCGCATGGTCTGCCTGTATTACTATGCTAATCGACTTAACAAACTGGTTTGCGGAAGCTCAGACAAATCGGAAACAATGATAGGCTACTTCACAAAGTGGGGAGACGCGGCCGCAGATATTGCACCCCTCATGGACCTCTACAAAACTCAAGTGAGACAGCTGGCTATCCATTTAGGTATCCCCAAAGAAATAGCCACAAAGCCTTCAACTCCTGCACTCTGGCCAAATCAGACAGCTGAGCAGGAATTGGGCATCAAATACGAGACTCTTGATCTGGTTCTCTTCGGCCTTGAACACTTCATGACCGCCCAAGACATAGCTGAACAGTTAAATCTACCAGCGAAGTTTGTTGAAACGGTAAAAAAGCGGTGGCTAGCCAACGAACACAAAAGGCGACCACCTCTCACGGCAAAGCTGGGATATAGAACCGTAGGATCAGACTTTAGACTCCCCTACATGTCACGCTAAGTTTTTCTAGGAACTAAACAAAATATGACCAGAGGAATTTCAAATGTTTAAACAGCTCAATGTGGCCCTTGCACAAACAAGCTCTAAAATTGGAGACAAAGAACACAACCTAAACGTGATGAAGAGAAACATCAAACAAGCAAAGCAGAAGAACGCAGACCTCGTTGTCTTCCCAGAACTCGCGTTGACCGGCTACACGTGTAGAGACCTAGTGTACGAAATTGCAGAACCCGTTCCAACGGGACCTTCAATTCGCCACTTGGAAGAAGTAACAAAGAGAGAAGACGTACACCTAATCTTCGGAATGCCTGAGCGCAGTGAAAAAACACACGCCACACTCTACAACACAGCTGTTCTGTTGGGTCCAAACGGGTTTATCGGAAAATATCGAAAGACACACCTACCAACCCATAGCGCCTTCGAGGAAAAAAGATATTTTAGACCAGGATACCAAGCACCAGTCTTTGAAACTAGCATCGGCACTATAGGGATGATCATTTGTTACGACATCTTCTTCCCAGAAATAGCTCGCCTGCTGAGACTGAAAGGCTCAAAATTGATAGTCTGCATATCTGCCTCACCAGCAGTGCGACGTGAATTCTTTGAAACACTCACTGTTGCGAGAGCAATCGAAAACACAGTCTATCTGGCCTACGTAAACCTCGTCGGAGTTGAAGATGGACTGCAGTTCTGGGGAGGAAGTAGAATAGTTGCCCCAAACGGCAAGATCATATCACAAGCCAAATATGAAGAAGAAGACTTGGTGACAGAGAGAATAGACTATGCAGACTTAGAGAGAGTAGAAACCTTTGTTCCCACCCTGCGTGATATGAGACCAGAACTTTTCAATCTTCTCAGGGAATATTCAGAAAATATGTGAAGGTGGTGAACAAAATTCGGGTGATTCAAAACGAAGACTTAAGTCGCGTGTTGACCAGAGTGGTTCAGAGTCACAAACACCTGAGAATATACCTGCAACGGGGAGCCCGATGCGCGCTCATTTTCTAAGAAGCAACGACAGCAAACATCCTACAGGCGTACACCAGAATAGAAACACATCCAAGCATTCGAGCTAGAGAACTGAAAAAGAAAAGTTATGTTGCAGAGTAACCGTGATCTCGAAGTGATCACACGTGATTCGCCCCATATACAATCAAAATCACAATAAGATCACAAGCCACTATGATTCAAAAGTCACATGTCAACATGAACCTCACACACGTGATCTGTTTTGTTTCAAGCAGCTATGGCAGTGATCACAAGCTAAGAAAAATCACACACCGATCCTTTATTTAATGCGCGCGCATAAGTTAAATGACTCAAGCGAAGGTAGTGGGCGCATTAACTCACCAAACAAAATGGATGATACAGGGAGTGTTGCCAAGATTTCATTTTTACATAAACCTAGTTGATTATACGTTTTTGGAAATAACAGCCTTTACGTTTGTAAACTGCATCTTATAGAAAAACTACCAGAAGATTTTTCTACCTGTATACAAAATTGTATCCTTTAGCTCTCAGTTGCTGGTGCATAGATTGCGCCTAAAAAACACCGTTCAAAAATGGTTGATGTCCTCTC
>Ga0209636_10004088_pt1 | contig 14904 bp, 12 predicted proteins | sample DeeMarSWOR152_54_FD_187464 | JGI IMG/M metagenome (GOLD analysis project Ga0209636, IMG submission 187464) | Marine sediment microbial communities from White Oak River estuary, North Carolina - WOR-1-52-54 (SPAdes) (version 2) | ecosystem: Environmental > Aquatic > Marine > Intertidal zone >...
TGCAACCCAGAAAGCAACCATGAGGATTATTCCAACCCAGCCCATACCGCCGTAACCCCAGTCCATCATGCCGGGTCCCATCCCGTAGCCGTAATACGCTCTCCACGGTCCCCTCTGGGCTAACACCGTTTTGCCGAACAGAGGGGTCGCAAGAAGGAGTATGCTCAGTATCGAAATAGCCAAAGCTCTTTTCATTAACAATCCCTCCTTTTTTCCCTTTCGGATAAAGTCATCAGTAGAAGCCGAAGGCTTGTCCGCCAATCTGGTGTTTCCTTATATCACAGGGAAAAAATCTCATTCCGTTTCCAAGAATCGCCCCGGGTCCTGCGCAAACTTGTCTTTACATCCCACCGCGCAGAAATAGTAGGTCTTGCCCTGGTATTCATACGTGGCGGCTGCCTCTTCCTCCTTAACCTCCATTCCACATACGGGATCTGTTGCCATAATACTTACCCCCTTCATATCTGGTTAACTCTTAAGAAGCCCCTCTCATTCAGCAATGACTGGTGACCTGAACCTGCTCAGCCTCAGGGCGTTGCTCACTACCGTTACGGACGAAAGGCTCATGGCAGCGGCGGCGAAAATGGGTTTGAGCAGTATCCCGAAGAAGGGGAAGAGAATCCCGGCGGCCACCGGGATGAGAATAGTATTGTAGGCAAACGCCCAGAAGAGATTCTGTTTGATGTTTCTCATAGTAGCCCTGCTCAAGGCAATAGCCGTCACCACACCTCTCAGATCGCCACTGATCAAGATGATGTCCGCTGACTCCATGGCCACATCCGTACCCGTACCGATGGCAATCCCCACATCAGCCTGGGCGAGGGCAGGGGCATCGTTGATGCCATCTCCCACCATAGCCACCTTCTTCCCCTCGGCCTGGAGCTTCTGCACCTCAACTGCCTTTGCCTCCGGCAATACCTCCGCAAGAACTCGCTCGATGCCGATCTGCCGCGCGATGGCCTCAGCGGTTTTGCGGTTGTCGCCCGTAATCATGACTACCTCTATTCCCATCCCCTGGAGGGCGTCTACAGCTCCCTTGGAATTCTCCTTCAGCGTATCGGCTACCGCTATAATGCCTACGGAATTTCCATCGATGGCCACAAACATGGGGGTCTTCCCCTGGTCTGATAATTCCTCAGCTTTTCCATCAAGTTCATCCGGGGGTATTCCGTGATCCTTCAACAGTTTCACGTTGCCCATAAGCAATGACTTTCCCTCGATGGTAGCCTCTATCCCGCGCCCCGCGATGGCATTGAATTTCTCAGGGTTAATCAGCGGAATATTCTCCTCCCTGGCCCGGTCCACAATGGCCTCCCCAAGAGGATGCTCCGAGCCCTTCTCTGCAGAAGCCGCATAGCGAAGGATATCCTCTCTCTTATACCCCTTAGATTCCACGATATCCGTCACGGACGGTTCCCCCTTGGTTAGCGTTCCCGTCTTATCCATCACAATGGCGGTAAGCTTGTGTGCTGTCTCCAGGGCCTCACCTCCCCGAATGAGGACTCCACATTCAGCACCTTTCCCGGTCCCAACCATAATAGAGGTAGGGGTGGCCAACCCCAGAGCACAGGGACACGCGATGATGAGTACAGCAACGCAGTTAAGCATGGCATAGGTGAGGGCAGGTGTCGGGCCAAAGAGGTACCAAACGATGAACGTGATGATAGCGATCCCGATCACGGCGGGAACAAAGTAGCTGGCGATGATATCGGCAAACCGTGCAATGGGGGGTTTGGAACCCTGGGCCTCCTGCACCATCTTAATAATCTGAGCGAGCATGGTGTCCTTGCCCACCTTGGTGGCCTCAAACCTGAACGTACCCGTCTTGTTGATGGTTGCACCGATCACCTCATCCCCTCTCTGCTTCTCCACAGGGATGGATTCGCCCGTGATCATGGATTCATCCACCGAGGAATTGCCCTCTTTGATCATCCCATCGACAGGGATTTTCTCCCCAGGACGCACAACGACCACATCTCCGATGGCAACCTCCTCAACCGGGATATCTACCTCACGGTCGTTTCTTACCACCCTCGCCGTCTTAGCCTGCAGCCCGATCAGCTTCTTGATGGCCTCAGAGGTCTGCCCCTTGGCGCGTGCTTCCAGAAGACGACCCAGGAGGATGAGGACGATGATGGCGCCGGCAGTGTCGAAATAGACCTCTGCCACGAGCCCTCTTGCTGAAAAGACCCACGGGAAAAAGGTGACCAAGACGCTGTACACATAAGCGGCAGAGGTGCCCACGGCGATAAGGGTGTTCATGTCCGCGGATCTGTGTTTGGCCGTCTTCCATGCCCCCACGTAGAACTGCCATCCCACCCAGAACTGAATGGGTGTTTGAAAGATGAACTGGAGATAGAAATTGACCTCGCGACTCAGGCCAAACAGTTTGGAGAACCCGAGCAATGCCCAGTGTCCCAGCAGAAAGACGGGGATAACCAATGTGAGACCGGCAACGAACTTCAGTTTAAGCTTTCTGTACTCGGCCTCTCTCGCCGCTTTTTCCCGATCGACGATGTCCTCTCTCTGAACCCTCTCTAGCTCAAGAACCTCATAGCCCGCATCCTTCACCGCCTTCCTAAAATCCTCCATGGAAACGGCGCCGGGAATGTACTGAACCGTAGCCTGTTCCGTGGCGAAATTGACGCTCGCTCGCACCACCCCTTCCAGCCCATTAAGAGCATCTTCTACCTTCTTCACGCACGAGGCACAGGACATCCCGTGGATAGGTAAGGTGACCTTCTCAATTCCTGCCTCGTAGCCCAGATCCCTGATAATTGCCACGAAATCACTCATCTGAACCCGGGATGGATCGAATGTAATGGTGGCTTTCTCCGTGGCGAAGTTCACCTTGGCATCGGTGATGCCGCCCGTCTTTGACAGCCCCTTTTCAATTTTGGCCACGCAGCTTGCACAGCTTATTCCCGTGATGGGAAGATCAACTTTCTTCAAGCCCTTTTGGAGAGCCATGGCCTCAGGCTTTCCCTCCTCTTTCTTTTCTTGCTCTTTTTCCTCTTGCCTCATAAACTTCTCAGGAGAGGCATCAAACTTCTCCTTGCAGGCCACGTTGCAAAAGTAGATAAACTGGTTTCTGTACACGCTCATGGCAGCAGCGCGGGGAATCTTCACGGTCATCCCGCAAACGGGGTCCGTTGCATCTCCCCATTCTTTGGTCCCCTTAATATATTTCTGAGGCTCCCTGTCGAAAGCCTCCCTGCAGTAGGGAGCGCAAAAATAGTAGTCGGCTCCCTCATAAGTCGTTTTGTCGAGGGCCGATTTCTCATCCACTGTCATTCCACAAACCAGATCGATGGCCATAGTTTCTTAACTCCTTCTCACCGCGATATCGTTAACCCCGGAGGGGAAAAACTCCGCCGCCTCTCAACCCAGCACACGAATAGGTTCGACCGATGTCCCTTCCTTCCCAATTCTGAATCCCTTTACAGCGGTTCTCCCTCCTTGCAAGGAGACGATAATGTAGGCGACGTCAGGGTACAAGGCGAACTCCACGTCCCTCTTCGAGGGAAATGGATTAGCGTATGGATGGGAATGGTATATGCCCACCATATCGAGATGTTCCTTCTCTATCTCCTGAAAAACCCGGAATTGCTCCTCCGGGGGCATCGAAAAACTGACCGCCGACCGATCGGCATTGGGAACCTCGTAAACCCGGATCGCCGTCCGCCCCTTCCCCACCAGGATTCCACAGCACTCCAGAGGGGCTTCCCGCACGGCATGGCTAACCATATTTTGGAAGATCGTCGTCGGGATTTTCACCATTCTTGTCTCCCCGAAAGTCCCCACGTATGAGATCATTCCACAGGGGGGGAGATTGAGGATCTGTCTTCCTCTTTTTGAACCCCCAAAAGTTCCGCTTTTCTGCAGAGATCCTGAACGGTGACGGAGTCCAAAAAGCCCTCTACCTTCTCTCCCACCTGCTCCCAGATGATGCGGGTTACACAATCGGTGATTCGAGAACAGTTCTTTCCCGTCTCCTCCGGGTGAATACAGGAGACGGGATCGAACCCCCTTTCCGTCACCCTTACAATATCGCCTACCCTAATGTCTTGGGGTGCTCTGGCCAAGGAATACCCCCCCGTGGGTCCTCTCTTGCTCGAAATAATACCCGCATTTCTCAATGGCTGAAAAATCTGCTCCAGGTAACGCGGAGATATCTCCTGCCTTCTGGCGATATCCTTAATCTGAACGCCCTTTCCCCTTCCGTGATAGGCTATATCAAAAATAGCCCTAACGCCGTAGCGGCTTTGTGTAGAGAATCTCATATGATTAATATAATATTCTTTACAAAAATAGTCAAGAATTTATCCGAAATGATTGACGAACTTGAAACGGATTTTCCGTGAAAGGAATCTTACGACATTCGAGGCTTCCTGATGGTTAACCGGTCCATCCTCTTGTTATGGGCACCAATTTTTCTTACCTATCCGGGAAAACCTGTTCCTTCCTGCGGGTCATTCCACGTTACGGCAGAAGGCCTTCAATATACCCTCTTAATCACCATGAAATCTAACACAATAATTCTTGCCAAGATTTCGCTGCTGGGAACAACCTCCTTCTTTACGCTGGCCCATGCCTTACACGATCTCCACATCCCCGATAAGCTTGTCCAGTTGCTCTTTTTCTCCAACCACGATATTCACGTGATCTATGTGGAATATGCCAGGCTGATAAATGCCATGAGTTCTCATCCGGGAAATAATCTCCATACGTACAAGGCATATTGCGACCTGGTGGGGATGGTGTTGGTAAAAGGGGAGGGTCGTTCCGGGAGGTCTATGTTGCCATGCTCTTCAGGGGGGTTTAAGGGGAATTTTTGGGTACTGGATCATTTCGCATTGAAACGATCGAACCTTATTCTGGTCATCATCCTACTCGTGGTCATAACGGGATTGGGCTGTCTTCAATGGGGAAAAGGGCTATTCTCATAAGGCTCCAGGATAGTACCTTTGGTTACAACTCCGGCCGGGAGAAAAATCTCGTTTCTCTTGCAACGATCCTCGCCATGATACCCGATGTTCTCCTGTTGGATGAGCCCACATCTGGTATCGATGAGTTGACAACGGAAAGGATCAATGCACTGCTCAACCGCTTCTCCACATCTTACATGATCATTTCCCAGGATAGATAGATATTGAACCGGACAACACAGTCCATGTACAGGATGGCAATCGGGAGATTGGAGATCATAACCGGATCCTGATTCGGGGGAGACCCATCGGGGGCTATTGTACTGTGGGGTTCAGTAGATATCCCTTCCCGTGGTCGTTGTGACCAGCTTGCCGTGCTTCACGCCTTTTGTTCCGATGAGCCTGTCGGCAACCTTCTTGAGTTCTCCTCCCTTTCCCTTTACTACCAAAACCTCAAGGCAATTGTGCTTATCGAGGTGGACATGGAGCGCGGATATTACGGCCCCGTGAACCTGGTGTTGATAATCCGTGAGCTTTTCCGTCAGATCGCGCGTCTCATGATTATAGACCAACGTAATAGTTCCCACCGTTTCTTCTTCCTCTGCTTCCCATGATTGTTCGACCAGTTCATCCCGTATAAGATCCCGAATTGCCTCCGAGCGGTTAGCATACCCCTTCTCGGTGATTAATTGATCGAAACGGGAAAGAAGGCGACTGTCTATAGACACGCCAAATCGAATGAGTTCTGACATCTCTGTTCTCCTGAAACCTGTATGCTCCCTTATTTTAGTACTGTGTGGAGTGGATTATGTCAACGATTTTTTGGGTCCATGCCTCTAGCCATGTTCTGCTCCTTGCCCCTCCTGATTCCTTTAACCCCCTTATTTCGCCCGACCAATCCGGTATGCACGAGATGGCAGGAAAGCTTTCAAACATCCTCCCTTGAAAAACAGCGGGCCACTTCCTATACTATACGGTAACGGATAACGAAACGAGGTCAGTTCCTGTGCTCAAGGTAATTTTCGTCTTGTCCATTATAGCGGCGTGGCTTTTCGTTAATATCTACATCTTCCCGAAGCTCGGCATCAGGACCTGACTGTCGAACCTGTGCAATGTCGAGGGTCGACAGGACAAGGGAAAGTAGCTATCCGAGGATTCTATGCCGATTTACGAATATCGCTGTAACAAGTGTGGACACTCCTTCGAAATGATCCGGAGTATTTCCGAAGGTGACCGAGAGACCCATTGTCCCATCTGCAGGAGCCCAAAGATCAGCAGGTTGATGTCCGTATTCAGCTCCTCCCAACAGCCAGCGAGTAATCCCTCTGGGAATGTTTCCTCCTGTGGGCCGGGGCCATATACCTGAGGGGTATAATCCCGGTAGTGTGCCGGGCTCAGGGTTTTCCATACGAAGTAAAGAGAAAGGAAAGGGGGAGCGGCGATGGCCGAAGATATGCTGTTTCACGCAACCGATGGGAATTTCGAACCCGAAATCCTTCAATCCAATATTCCAGCGGTGGTGGATTTCTGGGCTCCGTGGTGCGGTCCCTGTCACGTAATGGCACCCGTTATTGAGGAATTAGCGAAGGAATACACGGGCAAGGTAAAAGTGGCCAAGATGAACGTGGATGAAAACCCGGCAACGCCCAGCCGATATGGGATCAGGGGAATCCCCACAGTTATTCTCTTTAAAGAAGGACAAGTCTTGGATCAGATCGTTGGAGCCGTCTCCAAATCGAGAGTGGAGGAAATGATCAAAAAGGCCCTGTAACAGGTACGTTTGATCGGAGGGACTTGCCTCTCGCTTTCCTATGTGGCTGCCTCGGAATCGCTTCGGGGGAAAACGCACGGGGTTCCAATGAACTCCCGGTCAACTCGAAGCCGACACTCTTTGTGCTTACCCCCAATGGAAAATCCGATGATATTGACTCTTGCGATTTCTCGGTAAAACTATTGAGATTAAATCTCAATTTCAATTCTGAATTCGATGAAATCAGAAGAAAAGGTATTTCGAGATTTCCTCGCCTCCCGGTATTTGAAGTTCACCCGTGTCGGGAGCTTCCTCTTTACAATGAGTAACGCGATGAACGTCTCGCTCAGGAGTAGAGGGGAGACGTAATTTTTGAGGATAACCAATCCCGTACACGTTGTATCCTCGGTCCGTTGACATTCCTTGAGTCACCGTGTAAAAATGGCCCTGTTTCGCTTGAGTTGACGAGCCAACCCAAGAGGGAAAATCCTGCTCAAATTCTGAGAGGAAGGAATTCTCGTTTGATGGGAAAAACCCACCGTTTCTATTACGGCTGGGTAGTTGTAGCCGTATCATTTGTCACCCTCTTTCTCACCTTGGGCACACGTTTTTCCTTTGGAGTGTTTTACGTTGCTATCCTGAAGGAGTACGACTGGGGGCGTGCTCAGACCGCGGGGGCCTTTTCGCTTGGTCTGATGGTCCATGCGTTCTTTTCGATCGTGACGGGAAAACTCATCGATCGGTTTGGTCCCCGCACCCTCTTTCCCCTCGGGGCAATCTTCCTCACCATAGGCCTTGCTTTTGCCAGTCTCATCAACGCTGTCTGGCATCTCTATGTCCTCTTTGGGGTAGTCCTTGCGCTCGGCATCAATACTTTGGCGTATGCCCCTCATATGTCTCTCATTCCGAGATGGTTCATCAGGAAAAGAGGGCTTGCGGGAGGTTTGGTAATTGCGGGAACCGGCCTGGGAACTCTGACAATAGCCCCCCTGATTCAGTTCGCCATTGACAACGTTGGTTGGCGTTCTTCGTTCCTGGTGCTTGCCGGGATCATCATCGGTGTGGTGGTACCATTGACCGCCCTCTTTCAGCGGAACTCTCCAAGGGATGTGGGCCAATTTCCAGATGGCATTGAGCCACCCGCCAGGGAAATTCATACCGTTCGACCGATGGCATTTGGGAAAAATCCTCAATTCACCGGTACCTCTGCACAGTGGACATTGAAGGCTGCCCTTTTCACTCGTGCCTTCTGGTGGTTGGGTTTGGCGAATTTCACCGTTGGGTTTACCAACAATATGCTCGTGTTACATCAGGCTGCACACGTGGTAGATGCGGGATATACCCCAAGCCTCGCGGCGTCGATCGTCGGTTTGGTCGGGTTATTGCGCTCGGGCGGAGGCATTCTCTTGGGACTTCTCTCCGACCGCATGGGCAGGGAAATCGCCTATAGCTTCGGGAGTAGCGCCGCCCTGGTGGGTATTTTGTTCCTCCTCCTCGTAAGGAACACGACTTCCCTCTGGATGCTCTATGCCTTCGTTATCCTCTTCGGCTTCGGTTTCGGCTCGGTTGGTCCAATTTTTGCCGCCACGACGGCTGATCTATTCCCCGGAAATTGGCTGGGGCGCATTATGGGGACCTTTTCCATTGGATGGGGAATCGGTGGGGCACTGGGAGCTTACCTCGGAGGTTATTTCTGCGATCACCTGGGTAATTATACCCTCCCCTTCGTGCTCGCGATGATCTCCATTATTCTGGGGGTCATCGGGGTTTGGATCGCAGCCCCGCGTCATCGCCAAGCGTCCTCCCCTTTAAAGGGGCTTCGAAATCCGGAAGAAACCCCGTCCTCATCCCAGTGAATACTACAAGGTCCAAGAGTCATGCGCGATCAATTTCTGCCCTGAATCGAAGAATTGCTGAACTCGACAAATTCACATGTGCGCTTTCACGCAAATTACCAAGTTCCCCCATCGTATGTTTCCCGGTATATATCCTCACCTACTCAAGATCTCATGGCGCGCCCTTCTCCAGCGGAAATGATGCGTGCCCCCTTCATCGGTGGTCGCGGGCCTGGAATTTTTCCTTGACAATGGGTTACCCTTGCATTAAACGTATCCTTTCAACACCTCATTGAGATTTCTCAATAATGTCTTCTATGAGGTGGAATGTCCGTTCATGGTTTGAACTTGCCAATGGTTCTCCCTATGGAGGTGCAGCTTGGTTCCCGAGCAGGGTGAAGATTTCCATCGCGTGAGTAGGCTTCCTCCATATGTTTTCGCCGTCGTAAACGAGCTCAAACAGGAGGCGCGCTGGAGGGGAGAGGATATCGTCGATCTGGGGATGGGAAATCCCGACATCTCAACACCTCGACATATCATCCAGAAGCTCATCGAGGCGTGCCGCAATCCCCGGAATTTCCGGTACTCAGCCTCCCGAGGAATCACCAAACTCCGAACGGCTATCTGCGGCTGGTACGCCCGCCGGTACGATGTTGAGCTAAATCCCGAAACCGAGGTCGTTGTCACCATCGGCTCCAAGGAGGGCCTCGCCCACCTAGCCCTGGCAGTGATTGAACCGGGAGATGTGGTCTTCGTCCCCAACCCGACGTATCCCATCCATCCCTACTCCGTGATCATTGCAGGCGGTGATTTACGGAGCATTCCCCTGACCCCCGACCGGGATTTCTTCGAGGATCTGACCTCAGCAACAAAACTCACCTGGCCCCAGCCAAAGATGCTCATCATCTCCTACCCTCACAACCCCACGACGAGGGTGGTGGATTTGGGATTCTTCGAGAAAGTAGTTGCGTTCGCCCGTGAACACCGGATCATCGTAGTGCATGACTTCACGTATGCCGATCTCTGTTTCGACGGGTACCGAGCGCCGAGTTTCCTGCAAGCCAAGGGGGCCAAGGAAGTGGGAGTTGAGTTCTATTCCCTCTCAAAGAGCTATAGCATGGCGGGATGCCGGGTGGGTTTCGCCCTCGGTAATCCACGGATAATCCATGCCCTCACCAGGATCAAAAGCTACCTGGACTACGGGATCTTTCAGCCAATACAAATTGCCTCCATCATCGCGTTAAACGAGGATCAAACCTGTGTTGAGGAAATCGTCCGAATTTACCAGAAACGCAGGGATACCTTGATCGAAGGGCTCAGACGTGCTGGCTGGAATATCGAGCCACCCAAGGGAACAATGTACGTATGGGGCCGCATTCCGGAGGCCTACCGCCGGATGGGTTCCTTAGAATTCGCCAAACTCCTCTTGAACGAGGCTCGAGTCGTCGTCTCGCCGGGGATAGGGTTCGGGGAATATGGAGACGAATACGTCCGCTTCGCCCTCGTCGAGAACCAGCATCGTATCAACCAGGCCGTTCGGGGAATTCGAAAAACCCTGTGAGGAAATCCGAATCCATATAGAGCCAGGGCTTTCCCCTTCATCTCGTTACCCATGGTGGTGATGTCCCGCCTCACAGCGTGTGCTCCACATCCCTTCTCAGATAATTTTGCCTATAGGAGAGCTTATTCAGGGCATTGATATACGCTTTGGCGCTGGCCACGATGATGTCGGTATCGCTCCCATGTCCGATGACTGTCTGCCCTGCTTTCTCCAGGGTACATTTAACGGACCCCTGGGCATCGGTGCCGCCTGTTATGGCGTCCACCTCATAGCGAACGAGATTGCTTGTGTCGCCCGTTATCCTCTTGATGGTCTTGAAGACCGCGTCAACGGGACCATTCCCAAGGTCAGCGGTCTTGACGACATTTCCATCGACCTCCATCTGGACCGTTGCGGTTGGAATCAACTCGCTTCCACTGGTTACCGAGAGAAAGGTTAACTGATATCTGTCGGGGATCTGGATGATTTTGTCGACGATAATCGCCTCTATGTCCTCGTCATAGACCTGTTTTTTGAGATCACAGAGGTTCTTGAAAACCTGAAAGGCCTTTTCCATCTGGTCCTCGGTCAATTCGTAGCCCAGGCTATTTACCCGATCGCGGAAGGCATGTCGTCCGGAATGCTTTCCCAGGACAAGGGAGCTCTTGCTCAACCCAACGGTCTCCGGAGTCATAATCTCGTACGTTATCTTGTTCTTCAACAGTCCATCCTGGTGGATCCCGGACTCATGGGCAAAGGCGTTTGCTCCCACGACGGCCTTATTGGGCTGAACCCGGATACCAGTGATAGATGAGACCAGACGGCTCGTGGGATAAATCTGCTCGGTTCTTATCCGTGTGTCGAGGCCGATGAAGTCTTTCCGAACCTTAAGGGCCATGACGATCTCTTCAAGAGCGGTGTTTCCCGCCCGTTCCCCAATGCCATTGATAGTGCATTCCACCTGTCGAGCCCCATTCCGCACTGCCTCCAGCGAGTTCGCCACTGCCAAGCCGAGGTCGTTGTGGCAATGGACACTGACCACAGCTTCCCGGATGTTCGGGACATTTTCCAACAGATACTTGATGAGCTCCCCGAACTCTGCCGGAACGGTATATCCCACCGTGTCGGGAATATTTACCGTGGTCGCTCCGACGTCGATCGCCTCACCGATCATCCGGGCGAGATAGTGCCAATCGCTACGCGTAGCATCCATGGCCGAAAACTCCACGTCATCGGTGAACTTCTTGGCCCGCTTTACCGACTTGATGGCTAGATCGAGAGCAGCCTTCCTCGACAACTTCAGCTGATGCTCCAGGTGAATGTCCGAACTGGAGATAAAGGTGTGGATCCTCGGCCTTGCGGCTCCTTGGATGGCCTCCCAAGCCCGATCGATATCGGTGGGGTTTGCCCGAGCCAAGCCTGCCACCACCGTTTCCTTCAGCTCAGCCGAAATGGACTGGACGGCCTCGAAGTCCCCTTGTGAAGCCACGGGAAATCCAGCTTCGATCACGTCGACTCCCATCTGCTCCAACCGTTTGGCCACTCGTATCTTTTCGGTAACGTTCATGCTGAACCCCGGAGACTGTTCACCATCCCTCAGGGTCGTATCGAAAATCGTTACGAATTCCGGCATCGTTTTCTCTCCTCTCCCGTTGTATTTGGCCCCTTTCGCCGGCTTAACGCCTAACGTGACCCTACCGATACATCTCTCGCCCAGAACTTAACGAGGAAACAGAGAGTTTCCTCTTCGGGATTTCCCCTATCAGACTCTGGAATGAGTTGATCTCTTTCGCACGGGTGGTTTCCCCGCCCCCGTATGCCTGTCAATAAGACTTCTCCCGCCACGTGAGAGGGCTACCTGGCCCGTCCGGGCGATCTCCACAATGCCGAAGGGGGTGAGAAGTTCCAACATGGCATCGATTTTCCCTTCATCTCCGGTCACCTCCAAGGTCAGACTCTCGCGACTGGCATCCACGATTTTCGCCCTGAAAATATCCGCAGTACGCATAATTTCGGCCCGGTTCCTCTCCCTGGCACTTACCTTTATCAGGGCCATCTCGCGGGTGATGAAATCGCCATTGGCGGTGGTGAAGTTGACCACCCGAATCACGTCAATCAGCTTCCTGAGCTGCTTCATCACCTGTTCGATCTCAAGGTTGTCTCCTACAGCCGTGCAGGTAATCCTAGATACTGTCGGGTCAATCGTCTCCGCGACGGAAAGGCTGTCGATGTTATAGTTTCGCGCGCTGAACATCGCTGCGATTCGCGCGAGCACCCCGGGTTTGTTCTCGACCAAGATGGAAATCGTATTCTTCATCTCTCAATCCTCACGAAGGGAAGGTAAGGGGTACTACCCTCTTGGCTTTCCTGTCGGGCTTGCCCAGAATCATCCGATCAATATCATGGCCCGGCGGCACCATGGGATACACATTCTCCATCGGATCCACGATGAAATCCACTACCACAGGTCCCTTAGTAGAAAGCGCCTTTTCCAGGCATGGCACGACCTCGTGTGGATGATCTGCTCGGAGCCCGGCAACCCCGTAAGCCTCGGCCAACTTGACGAAGTCGGGCTGGACCTCCAAAGAGACACCCGAATACCGCTCGTTGAAGAAGAGCTCCTGCCACTGGCGAACCATGCCCAGGGAGTGATTGTTGAGAAGGGCCACTTTGATGGGAAGGCGATATTGAACTACTGTGGCCAGTTCCTGTACATTCATCTGAAAACTCCCCTCCCCCGCGATGTCGAAAACGGTTCGATCGGGAAAGGCAATCTGAGCGCCGATTGCCGCTGGAAGACCATAACCCATCGTGCCCAAGCCGCCTGACGAAAGGATGGTCCGCGGCTGGGTAAAGGGGTAAAACTGAGCCGTCCACATCTGATGCTGTCCCACTTCCGTCGCGATAATCGCATTCCCTCCGGTCAACCGATGAATCTGCTGGATCACGTACTGGGGTTTAATTACATCACGCGAAGGTTCATAGAACAGGGGATGCTCCGATGAGTACCGATTGACCTCATCAAGCCAGGGCTTGCGAGCGGCCTTCCACACATCCCCCTGCTCCTTGAGAAGCTTGACTATTCTTGCAAGGACATTCTTTGCGTCACCCACGATCGGGACGTTTACGGTCACATTCTTACTGATTGAAGAGGGATCGATGTCAACGTGAATCACCCTAGCCGAAGGGGCGAAAGTTTGAACATTTCCCGTCGCTCGGTCATCGAAACGGCTACCGATGGCAATCAGCAAATCACATTGGGTGACCGCCTTGTTGGCTGCGTAGGTCCCGTGCATCCCCAACATACCCAAGAAAAGGGGGTGATCGCCGGGAAACCCTCCCAGTCCTAAGAGTGTGACCGTTACCGGTATCCGCGCTGACTCGGCCAAAGCGATGAGTTCCTGTTGGGCACCGGAGTGGATGACCCCCCCGCCGGCATATATGACCGGCTTCTTGGCTTTCAGTATCTCTCGGATGGCTAGCTTGATCTGGCCAGGATGTCCCGAGGTAACAGGGGAGTATCCGCGGATTTGAACCTTCTCCGAGTATTCGAAGGGAGCCTGTCCCGAAAGGACATCCTTGGGAAGATCAATAACCACCGGCCCAGGTCTCCCCGTCGATGCGATGTGAAATCCCTCCCGAATGGCTTTCGCCACCTCCGCCGCATCCTTCACCAGGTAGTTATGCTTCGTGCAGGTCCGGGTAATCCCCAGAATGTCTGCTTCCTGGAACGCGTCGTTCCCGATTTGATGGGTGGCAACCTGCCCTGTGAGGACCACGACCGGAATGGAATCCATGAAGGCTGTTACCACACCCGTAACGACGTTGGTCGCACCTGGTCCTGAGGTGACCAGGCAAACCCCGGTTTTCCCCGTCGCCCGAGCGTAACCATCGGCGGCATGAAGGGCCGCCTGCTCATGACGCACGAGGACGTGTTTGATCTGGGGGTAGTTTATCAGCTCGTCGTAGAGGTTGATGACTGCACCTCCCGGATACCCGAAGATGACCTCAGCACCCTCCCGGAGAAGACTCTCGAAGACTATCTGTGCTCCCGTCAACCTTTTCACGGTCAACCTCCTGATTTTTTTATCCCCGCCTTATCCACTTCTCTTGAAGAGACGGACAAGACCGTTGAGCGCCTACTGAAACTAAAAAAGCCGCAGGATCTCTCCCACGGCTCCAAAGAGAGAAGGCCGTGGGTGCTCTCGCTGCCCACGGCCTGACCTCTTCTACGGAATTGATTCTCCCCCCGGGCCAGGCAATGGGCAGCTGCTAAGGACCAGGACCAAACGCAAGCCCATTAGGTAAATGACTCCAGCCACTAAATTAAACCCTATCTGACCCATGAAGCAATCCTTCCCTTTTGCAAAAGATCCGGATTGAAATTAGTGATAAAAACTAATCCATTCCTAGTCGATTTGTCAAGTATAAAAATGCAGAGACGCTCCTATTCCCTGGAAACAGGGGTGATCTCCATGGGAACGAGCACGATTTCAATACGCCGATTCCTTGCCCTTCCCTCCTCAGTGTCGTTCGAGTAAACGGGGTGGTACTCGCCATATCCGGTCGCGGACAGTACGGTAGCATCGATACCGATCTTCTCCTGAAGATACCGGGCTACATTGGTCGCTCGAGCCGCCGAAAGTTCCCAATTCGTGGGATACCTCCTCGCCAGTTCAGGTCCGATTGGAACATTGTCCGTATGGCCTTCCACATTGATGGCCCTGTCCTTCACGTCCAACAGAATTCCCCCAACTCGCTCCAATACTTCGATTCCCTCGGGCTTAATGGTGGTCCTTCCCGAGTCGAAGAGGATTTCGTCGAGCATGTTCACCTTTAGTTTTCCCTTCA
>Ga0209636_10004089_pt1 | contig 14902 bp, 10 predicted proteins | sample DeeMarSWOR152_54_FD_187464 | JGI IMG/M metagenome (GOLD analysis project Ga0209636, IMG submission 187464) | Marine sediment microbial communities from White Oak River estuary, North Carolina - WOR-1-52-54 (SPAdes) (version 2) | ecosystem: Environmental > Aquatic > Marine > Intertidal zone >...
CTGTAAAATATTTTGGTCGCGTCAATCCGTTGGGCAAAATCTTGACTTTTAACAACAGGGAAGACCTTGTTGTATCAGGAGTCATCGACATCCCTTCGAATTCCCACCTCCAGATGGATTTTATTGCTTCTCTGCCGGACAGATGGGAAGACAATTGGAACTGGGCAGATCCCTCTTATGTTCTTTTGGATAAAAATGCTTCTGTATTTGACTTAAGAGTGAAAATTGCTGGATCTTTGAGCAAACACAGTCCCTATCCAAATGCAGACAACTTTAAGGTCGATTTGCTGCCTATGACCAATGTTCATCTGGATTTTGGGCGCAGAACCTATGTCTACATTTTCTCTGTGATCGCTGTATTTATCCTGCTCATTGCCTGCGTCAATTATATGAATTTGGCCACAGCTTGCTCAGCTAATCGAGCCAGAGAAGTCGGAGTGCGAAAAGTCATGGGAGCCATGCGGCCTGAGCTCATCCAACAGTTCCTTGGCGAATCGTTCCTCATGTCTGCTATTGCGCTCGCTCTGTCCTTAATTCTGGTGAGGCTCGGACTCCCGTTGATCAATAATCTCACATCCAAACAGCTTACAATTTCTCTCCTCACCAGTCATTTGATGTATCTCTTTCTCTTCGGACTGATTATAGCTGTGGGATTGGTATCAGGGATTTATCCGGCATTTTTCCTTGCAGCCAACAAGCCTGCGAATACGCTCAAAGCCTCTGCATTTTTAAGGTCCGGACGCTCATCATTCCGGGTGGTGACAGTGGTGGGACAGTTCGCTGTATCTGTATTGCTTATCGCCAGTACGGCCGTAGTTTTCAGACAATTGAATTTTATCCAGAAGAGACCTTTGGGATTCAAAACGGACTCTGTTATTAAACTTCCTATAAACCCGTCCCTGATGAGTCGGTTCAGGAGTTATAAGAGTCAACTGCTTCAGAATCCAAAGATTTTGAGTGTCACTGCCGGTCAGGATGTTCCCTTTAACGAAGACTATAAAACAAGCGGAATGGAATGGGATGGAAAGGATCCTGAGATGGTTTCTAATGTGCGCTACTCCATCTCCCATTTTGATTATATTGAGACCTTTGAGATGGAAGTTGTAGACGGCCGCAGTTTTAAACAGGACTCTTTTGCCGACCATAACAATTATGTCATCAATCAAGAGGCGGCTAGATATATGGGGATGGAAAATCCTGTCGGAAAGAGGCTTAAATTTTGGGGAAGGGAAGGAGTCATCATCGGAGTGTTGAAAGATTATCATCATGTTTCACTCCACCGGGAGATCATGCCTCAGGTGTTTACCGTCAATCCGCGCAACTTTAACGCGTTGAAATATGTTTTTGTCAAGATTGCGTCAGAAAATATCCCGGATACACTCGAGTACGTAAGAGAAACCTCATTTGCCTTTGCTCCCGATTATCCGTATGAATATAATTTCCTGGACCAGGGAATACAGAATCTCTATCAGGCAGAACAAAATCTGGGAAAGATTTTTAGCTACTTTGCTGCCCTTGCCATTTTTATCTCTTGTCTTGGCGTTTTTGGCTTAGCATCTTTTACAGCGGAGAGACGGACCAAAGAAATAGGCATCCGTAAGGTCCTGGGAGCGTCAGTCTCTAACATAGTGGCTCTTCTTTCTAAGGAATTTTCCAGATGGGTTCTCCTGGCAAATATCATCGCTTGGCCTATAGGCTGGTATCTGATGCACAAATGGCTTCAGAATTTTTCTTATCGAACAGGAATGAGTCCATTTTTGTTTATTTTTGCAGGAGTCCTCTCTTTTGTCATCGCAGCGATTCCGGTCAGCTACCAGGCTATCAAAGCCGCCCTGGCAGATCCAGTCGATTCTCTGCGATACGAATAAATCTCCTTTAATTCGGGAACTTAATTCTGGGACAGTATACTTGAATACCAAATTCGAAGAAATTCGTACCTAAAAATTGTGACTTTAATATCTTGTTACAAAAATCTCTCAATAATTAAATGAATGAGTATCCTGTCACCGAAATTGTGCCACCGAAATCGCTTGTGCTGCCAACCTTTTTTGCATTTTCTGCGTCTATACAAAAGAAGTTTGAATATTTCGAAGTGCTGTGTTACAATAGCCTCTTCGAAAAATTCGAAGTGCTTATGAAAAAGGAATGACTCATGAAGAATTTTACTAAAAAAGAAGAGCAAATCTTGTTAGCCATATACCATCTTGGAAATGAGGCCTACCTGATTTCCATCAGAGAAAAGATTAAAAAATACACAGGAAAATACTATTCTGTCGGCACAATCTATGCTCCTTTGAACCGGCTGCATGTCTATGGGTATCTAACGGTTTCTGTGGAAAAGCCCGAGACTTCCTCAGGTGGCAAGCCCATCAAATATTACAGGCTGACAAAGAAGGGTTGTGCTGCCCTAAAAGCTATCAAAAAACAGAATGAGTTGATGTGGAAAGGCTTTGATGCTCCTGTGTTCGAAGACTAGGCTGTATCATGAGAAGAAATTATATAAAGCTTCCTCGGTTGGGCTTCTGGCTGTTGAGGCGTGTCCTTCCCAGACAGGATTTCATTTATCTGAATGGCAATTTCGAAGATATATATGAAAACTTAGTTCATTCTGAGCGTCGGTTCAAAGCAGGAATCTGGATCTGGGGGGAAATCTTCAAATCCCTGCCTGGATTCCTCTGCGCGGCGCTTTATTGGAGGATGATGATGTTTAGGAATGACTTCATAATGACTCTGAGAAACATAAGAAAGCACACGCTCCATTCGGCCATCAACATTGCTGGGTTGTCTTTAGGAATGGGAGTCTGTCTTCTTATCTTTTTATGGGTTCAGAATGAATTTGGGTATGACAGGTTTCATGTAAATAGAGGAGAAATTGCACAGGTTTATTCCGAGACGCAGTATTCGAGTGGATCCAGCCAAATATTTATGGGCTCTTACTTTCCTCTGGCAAAAGTCCTTAAGAGGGAATGCCCCGAAGTCATGAATGCTGTCCGGTATGAATTTACGACTGGTCTGTCATTAAGACGTGGTGAAAAGCAATTCATGAACGATATCGTCGGGCTGGCTGATCCCACCTTTTTTGATGTTTTTTCCTTTCCTTTTATCAAGGGAAAACCCGAAACAGCTCTAAAAGAGAATTATTCGGTTGTCCTGACAGAAAACATGGCAAAAAAGTATTTTGGGAGCGAGGATCCAATCGGGAAAACCCTCACCTTGGACAATGAGCTAGATATTCAAGTCACAGGCGTAATAGAGAATGTCCCGCCACAATCCTCCCTGCAGTTTGACTGCATCGCCCCTTATCTTCTTCGCTTTGCTCCGGATTTCAAGGAGCCCGAGCACTGGGGAGGGAATCCGCTCGAGACCTATGTCCTGCTTCATAAAAATACAGATCATGTTGACGTGGAGAAGAAAATCACCTCCATCGTGGAAAAACACGCCCAGTGGGAAACAGCCAAGGTGACCTTCCACCTTCATCCTTTGCTAAAAAAGCACTTGTATTCTCCTCAAGGAGGCGGCCTGATCCAAACACTTGTGATTTTTTCTGCAGTTGCCCTTTTTGTGTTGTTTATCGCATGCATCAACTTTATGAATCTGAGCACAGCCAAGGCTGTCACTCGGGCAAAGGAAGTCGGAGTGCGCAAGGTTGTGGGTGCCCGGAAGTCCGACCTTATCCGTCAGTTTTTCGGAGAATCTTTAATGCTTTCGCTCATCACTCTAGTCATAGCGATCGCTCTCCTTGCAGCCTTTCTCCCCACATTCAATGAGCTTTTGGATGAGCAGTTATCGCTGCGTTTCCTATTCAAACCGGTGGTTGCTCTCGGATTTTTAGGCATTGCCCTGTTTACGGGAGCACTTGCCGGCATCTATCCGGCTTTGTATCTTTCGTCGTTCCAGCCGGGCTGCATTCTCAGGAGAATGATCCGGACTGGAGTCAAAAGCTCAATGAGGAAAATCCTGGTGGTGGTTCAATTTTCGCTCTCCATCATCATGATCATCAGTACGGTCGTTGTCTTCAAACAGATGGGATATGTTATGAGCACGGATTTGGGATTCGACAGAGAGAACCTGGTCGTTCTCCAGATGAGCCAAAGCACGCAGCGCCAATTCGAACCCTTTAGAAACGACTTGTTGAATCATCCTCAGGTAGTCAGCACGACGAGAAGTCTACAGGGCCCTTGGCACATAGGATCCACGGTCAGTGCAGTGGATTGGGATGGCAAAGTGCCGGATGAGTCTGTCAGCATGCATTGGGATTATGTGGGATATGACTATTTCAAGACTTTTGATATGGAGATCATCGAAGGAAGGGCCTTTTCCAAAGAATTCCCCACGGACCAGAAAGAAGCATACATCGTGAATGAAGAAGCTGTGAAACTCATGGATATGTATGTGCCGGTCGGAGAGCGGCTGTCGGTCTTCCGGAACGAAGGCAAAATCATCGGAGTTGTGAAAAACTTCAACTTCCAGCCCCTATATCATCAAATCAAGCCGTTTGTCTTCATGCTCAGGCCCGACACAGGATCTCTTGCATACGTCAGGATAAGGCCAGAGAATATTTCTGGGACTCTGGAACACATCCGGAACACATTTACAAAATTCGAGCCAGATTCCCTCAGGGATCCGATGTTCTTCAATGATATACTCACCCGCTACATCTACACATCAGAACAGCAGACAGGGAAAATTTCCAGTTACTTCACCATTCTGGCTATCCTGATCTCCTGCCTCGGGCTCTTCGGTCTTGCAGCCTTCATTGCAGAGAGGAGGACTAAAGAGATCGGCATCCGCAAGGTTGTGGGTGCCTCGATGAAGGACGTGGTTTTCATGCTCTCCAAAGATTTCACCAAGTGGGTGCTGCTGTCCAACGTTATTGCTTGGCCAGTCGCCTATTTTGTCATGCAGAAATTTCTCGAGAAGTATGCTTTCAGAACAAGTATTGGAATTGAAGTTTATGTTTTATCCGGATTGGCAGCTTTTGCCATCGCCCTGCTGACCGTCACCTACCAGGCGTTGAGGGCAGCCCGGGCCAATCCCGCAGATTCCCTCCGCTACGAATAAATCACAGATCATAATTCATAATTTAATAATTCGGGGACTAATAATTTATTGTTCCCGATCTCTTGTCTGAACTTTTATGTGCATTCTTTCGTTATTAACATTTGAATGTTAACGTTAGGAAGGGAAAGTATATCGAAAAATTCCACAACATTCTCTCCGGAACTGCGGATAGAAGAAATATTTATTTTTTTATGGGAGACTCAACATGCTCCTCAATTATTTTAAAGTTGCTTTGAGGGCTATCAAGAAACATCCAGCGTATTCGTTTATAAACATATCAGGGCTAGTTTTCGGTCTGGCTATATTCATGCTGTTTGGCGTGTCGTCTGGAATTCATTATGATGCGGATAAGTTCCATACAAATGCAAAATATATTTATGGCGTCGTCCAGGCGTTTTCTTCAGGGAATAAAGGCGAGGAACATACTGCATTCACCCCAGCACCTCTCTTGGGAACATTACTTGAAGAGTTTCCCGAGATTACAGACGGGACACGTGTCCTGCCATTGGATCAAACGATCGTAAAGCATCAGGATCGGATTTTTTTTGAGAGAGGAGTTTTGTTTGTGGATCCAGATTTTTTGTCGATTTTCACGTTTAATACTATCGTTGGAGATCCCTCCTCGGTTCTTTTGGATCCTTTTTCCATCGTCGTCACCGAACGAGCGGCATTGAAATATTTTGGCGATAAAGATCCTATCGGTCAGAGCCTCACTCTGGACAACCGAGTGAATACCACAGTAACTGGTGTTATCCAGAATCCGTCAGTTTATTCCTCGATCCAGTTCGACTTCCTGGCTTCGATGGAAACCGCCAGATCACTGGCAGATAGGATGGACGATTGGAAGACCAACAAGTGGGCCACGTTTGTCATGCTCTCTGAATCGGCTGATCCCTCTCAGGTAAATGCAAAGTTTCAGGCAATTATCGATAAACATTTTTCTGATACATCGGATTCGCCAGATCGGATGTATCTTTATCCGTTTCTCGATTTCCACGTAAAGTCAGTGGATCGAATCGATAGTTTCTTGGATACACAGAACAGCATGCTGATGATTCTGTATATGTCGATTGCTGGATTGGTGCTGCTCATTGTTTGTATCAATTTCATGAATCTATCTACAGCACAGTATATGAACCGAGTCAAAGAGATAGGGATGCGAAAAGTCGTTGGAGCCAAGAGGCTGCAACTGATCCGACAGTTCCTGGTGGAGTCCGTTATTCTGGCTCTGATTGCACTTCCCCTCGCCCTTCTCGTATACCGCTTCATGATGCTGGCCCTGTTGGCATACATTGGAGTGGATATCGAATTTTCGATTTTTAACCATCCATTTCTGATCAAATACCTTCTCATTGCCACGGTCGGTATTGGTCTTTTTGCCGGGAGTTATCCCGCTTTCTTTCTATCTGGTTTTAAGCCAGTCCAGATTCTTAAAAGAAAGTTCCAGTCCGGCAGGAGGGGTTCACGAATGAGAAGAGTACTTGTTGTCTCTCAATTTACGTTTGCGATTATCTTGATCGTGGGGACCATGGTGATCAGAAAGCAATATGATCATCTGTATACCGTCGATTTCGGGTATGACAGAAGTCAGATCTTGGTGGTCCCGATTTCTCAGGAATTCCGCGAGAACCTGGAGTCGTTCCAGAAGGAGTTGGTGAGTGTTCCGGGAATCGTATCAGTTTCTGCTTCTGAATCGATTCCGCCTGTATGGATGACAGAAAAAGCAGTTCTTACAGAGGGACTGCAGGATGATGAAGCGTGGATGATGAATGCTTACGGCGTCGATTACAGTTTTCCCGAAACGATGGACATTCAGATAGTGCAGGGCAGGAGTTTTTCTCGGGATTTCGACGACTCAGATCACTATATTCTCAACGAAACAGCGGTGCGTCAACTCCAGTGGGACGAACCAATAGGAAAATCCATTAAGGTCGGAGGCACCGAAGGGCAGGTCATTGGTGTCGCAAAGGATTTTCTGTTTACGGACCTGGACTATGGCATGGGGCCAGTCGTATTGTTTTTAGCATCGGATACCCGGAATTTTATTATCGTGAAACACTCTCCATTACTAAAGAAAGAGGAGGTAGCTGCTCGGATCGAAGCAAAATGGAATAATTTTTCTCCATTCATCCCATTCGAATCCTTCCCTTTAGAGGACCATTTTTCTCTGTGCTACCGTTATATGGATATTCTCGCTTCCGTGTTTGGGATTGTCGATGTGATCGCTGTATTACTTTCCTGCATGGGGATTTTTGGCCTTGCTTCTTATGCCGCGGAGAGAAGGACGAAGGAAATCGGCGTTCGGAAAGTGTTGGGGGCCTCGACCTTTCGGGTTGTCCGGTTACTCATGAAGGAACTGCTGTTGCTTATAGCAATTTCAAACCTTATTGGGCTGCCGATTGCTTATTTCATTTCAGACAGCTTAATGGAATCGGGATTTACTTACGGTAAAGTCCCTATCGGTTTAGAAGTGCTCCTGATCGCTGGGTTTATCACGGTGTTTACAGCAATTGCTGCTGTCACATCCCGGACAGTGAGGGCAGCCCTGGCCAATCCCGCTGATTCCTTGCGCTACGAATAAGCCACATGCATAATTTAATTCGGGGACAGTTCTGTCCCCTTCTTGAAAATCTATCCAGAAAAATTATTCATTAACTGCTTGGGAAAAATCATGACTTATTCCAATGATGGGGAATTCGTTAAACAGACGAAATTGCCTTTCAGGCTTTTTTACTTTTACTACCCCATGCTTCAGATCGAGAAAAACTATGCCGCTTTTCCTATGATCTTTTCCAGGGAAGAAAACCAACTTATCCACTATGGTAAGATTTACGACCCAGAGCTTAATGAGCTGAACCAGAACTCATGGTATGAACTCCACAGAGCGACAATCGAGTGATTCATTCAAAATTTTCGCCCAATCCTAGAAACACCTGATACATATCCCTGATTTTACAGCCTGTGCCTCTATGTCCTGTCTCAGAATGCTCGTGTTTATGAAGACTTCGGGTTATTCAATGAAAGCTGTCAATCTGTACAATGACTAAGGCCAAGTCGGGATTGCTGAGCGCTTCTCTGAATGTTTCTGTGAGGGCTGAATTGAAGTTGTCTGGGCCGGCAGTATACACACATTTCACACCACAGGCCCGAGCAATTTGTTCAATGTCCAAAGCTTGGGCTTTTTTCCCCATTGCATCTTTTTCCACACCTGGATGGACTTGGAAGCCTGATGCTGCAGTAGCTTTATTATCCAGGACAACCATTAGGATTCTGCTCTGGTTGTGGACCGCATTACAGATGGCAGAAAGGGAGCTGTGGAAAAATGAAGAGTCGCCAAATATCGCCACAGCACGCTCATAAGCGCCGGCTTTGCTCAAACCATCGGCCACCCCTACCGCAGAACCAAGAGCGTACTTCGCATCGAGTCGGTCTGCCACCGTAACCAGACAGCCAGGATCTCCGATGAGCAGTGGCTTCTGCCCTAAGCTCTCTGCTGCTTCTTCAAGTTTATCAATGACTTTGTCATATTTGCAGCCTTCACAAAAATTTTCTTTGATCGGCCTTTCTTCAAATTCCTTTTCTTTCCAGTAATCTTGAATGGGTACAAATTCCGGCATAAATGAAGTAAGGGCGAGCTGTATCTGCCAACGGAATAATTCACCTTCTCGGTTTACATGACGGCTCTGTTTACCGTAGATTTTTGTTTGGCAGCCCAAATCAAAAGCCAGCGCCTTGATCTGGGTCTCTATGAAAGGCTCGTTCTCTTCGAGAATCAGGACTTCCTGACAGTCCATTAAAAACTGCTTGATTATTTTTTCGGGCAGAGGATAGAGAATTCCCAGTTTGAGCAAGCGAAAATCTTCAGGTTGCTCATCCCCAACAACATCAAGCAGCTTCCTGTGGGCAAATCCAACCCCTACAATCCCTTTTTTGCCTCGACCAGTAACCGCGTTAAAAGAAGAGCTGTTTGCCCATTCTCGCACAGCTTCGATTGTTTTATGAAGAGCCCTGTGTTTTTCCACAGCGTTATTGGGGATAGGGACAAACCTCCAGGTCTCTCTTACTAAACCAAGATCAACTGCATAGACATTATCTATAGAAACAGAAATTTCCTCCACCTGTTGAGTGAAGCTCCGAGTCTCTCGTAGAATCACTGGAATATGAGATCGTTCTGAAAGATCGAAAGCCTCCTGCATCATCACATAAGCCTCAGCCGGACTTGAAGGCTCCATCATCGGCATTTCCAACGAGGCCGCCAAGGGCCGTGAGTCCTGGTCGTTTTGGGACCCGTATCCCCCGGGATCGTCTCCCAGGAGGATAACCAGTCCTCCGTTAACCGGGGTCAGATTGAGAGCCATCAGCGGATCGATCATCACATTCAAACCAACGCTTTTTGTGCATACCAGCGCACGGCGTCCTGCTATGGATGCCCCGATTCCCATTTCCATGGCCACCTTCTCATTACTCGACCATTCCACATAGATGTCGTGTTTTTCCGCCAGGCCAATCAAAGTCTCCACAGTTCCTGAGCTAGGTGACCCTGGATAGCTTGTCACAAGCTTGATCCCACTTGCTAAAGCGCCAAAGGCCAGAGCCTGGTCCCCGTTAAGTTTTTGAATCGCCATTACTATCCCCTTTAATCAAGGTTGCAAGTTTAACACAATTATACATCGTGGTTGATTCGATCATCCACGTTTCTTTCTGTTCATTCGAGAGATTTGTTTTTTCTTCGGCACCAGTAGAAAGCAAACGGGATTCCGGTGACAATAAAAGCCAGATCCACCACAGACTTTTGCCATTCGAACCAGCCCCTGAGTATGATCAGACTCATAATCAGCAAGAGAGAAAGAAGGGGAAGGAAAGGATAAAGAGGAACATGGAAGATGTGTTCACCTCCAATCCGGTCTCTCCTCATTTTGAAAAGCGCCAGTGTTGAAAGCCCGTAAAATATCAGGATGGCAAAGACCAAACCGGATGCGATGGTCTCGAATGTTCCCCGGATAATTAGAATGACTCCAGCCCACAAACAGTGAGCAACGATCGCCCTGGAGGGGGTCCGGAATCGGGGATGGATGTGATCCAGCCACTTGAAAAAAAGTCCGTCTCTGGCCATAGCATAATAAGCCCGCGGTGCAGTCATCATGGTTCCGTTTATGCTTCCCGATGAAGAAATGATTACCAGAATAGCAATAAGAGCAGCGCCGACAGGGCCGATGAGTACAGTCAGGACATCCGAGGCGACGATGGTGCTCTCCCTCATCCCCGCAATTCCCAGTGTCCTATGGTAAGTCAAATTCGTTAAGGCATAAAGCAGAATAACGATGCCAATACCAATGATAAGGCTTAGAGGGATAACCCGTCTGGGATTTTTCATTTCTCCGGCTGGGTATCCCACACGTTCCCAGCCTGTATGGGAGAAAATGATCAGCATCAAAGCAGCGACAACATTCCCGACAGGACCTAAGCTCCCCTCAGGAGCTGTCTGGGTCGAAAGCAGATTCTCCTGTCCCCCGCTAAAGAAAATGCCGATGAGAATGATAGCAAAAAGAGCTCCCACTTTCAGGATTGTGGAGAGCTTCTGGAAGAGGCTTGCCCTTTGAATTCCGATATAATTCAGGATGCCGAACAGAAATATGACGGCTAGAGCAGCCATGACTCGGCTTGCTCCCTCTAAAACGATGAAATAGCCGAGATAGTCTGCAACGATCAGAGCTAGTCCTGCGGCTGCACTCGTCCGGATGATAAAGAGCTGAGCCCACCCAAACATAAATCCAGCATAGCGGCCAAAGCTTCTGCTGATGTAGATGTATTCTCCCCCCGTATGAGGCATCCGTGTGCCCAGTTCGGCATAGATCAGCCCGCTTGTAAACACAAAAAAACCTGCGAGGAGCCAGAGAAGAAGGATGGGTTTGAACGATCCGAGGTAGCCTGCAATGATCTGGGGGGTTGAATAAATACCTGCGCCTATACAGATGCCGATAAGTATGGCGATTCCGTCAAAGACGCCTAGAGCCTTACGGAGAGCAGGCTTTAAGGACGTATCCTCATCTGGCATGCTGCGTAACATATAGCACAGCAAGGAGTGCCGGTCAAACCGCCAGTGGAACCCAGAATTTCCGATAGAACCAACAATATGCACATTCCAGTGTCACTACGAACACCCAAAGGGTGCGCGGTAATCTGACACTTTCAATCGGCAATTTTGGGTGGAGCCGCAGCCTTATGTCTTATTCATTCCGGAGCGAATTGACTGGATTGGTGACTGCAGCGCGAATTCCCTGAATGCTGACTGTGGCCAGGGCTATCACCAGAGCTCCAACAGCAGCCACAAAGAACACGAACAGACCTATGTCGATACGGTAGGCAAAGTCCTGCAGCCACTTGTTTATAGAATACCAAGCAATCGGGGAGGCGATGAGGACGGAAATGAGAATGAGCAGGACAAACCTTTTGGACAGCATGGTCACGATATCTGTTGTCGAGGCGCCAAGCACTTTTCGGATTCCGATCTCTTTTATCCTGGATCGGGCAACAAAGGATGCCAGACCGAACAGACCGAGGCAGGCAATGAAAAGTCCCAGGCTGGTGATAATCCCCAGAAGCCTGCCCATCTGTTCCTCATACCTGTATTCCCGTTCAAAACTCTCATCCAGGAAGGAATACTCAAAAGGAACGCCTGGAAAATGCTCGTCCCATGTGCTCCGGATGAACCGCATGAGGTTATTCATGTTCTCCACACGAATAGAGAGGGTGATGGCTTCGAAGAGGGAGTTTTCGATGTCCATAACCAAAGGTTCCACCATTTCCTGCATACCCCGGTAGTGGAAATCATCGGTGATCCCGATTATTCTCTTGTTTATCCTGTGGTAGGAGGCCATGAAATTTTTTCCCAAGGCTTCCTCGGGTGAGGAAAATCCCAAATCTTTGACTGCGGCCAGGTTGATCAGATATCCTTCCCTTTCGTCATTCCCAGCGCCCCGCTGGAAGCGTCTTCCGGCGATCATTTCGATTCCGTATTCGGGTATGAAATCATAGTCCATGGTAATAACCTTGATGAATGGGGCGCCCTTGAAATCCTCCATTCTCGGTGTCATATAATAACCGGAATTTGTCCTGTCTCCTGGAACAGAGGAGGACACCGTGGCCCCTGTGATCGAAGGATTCTGGAGGAAGTCATTTTTGATAGCCTCGTAATCCCGTCTGAGATGCTCCATGTTGCTTTTGACACGAAGCACCAGTTTTTGTTTCAGGTCAAATCCTAAAGCCCGCCCCTTCATGAAATTGAGCTGTTTGAAAACAGTAAGAGCGCAGATGACCAGAAAAATCGAAATGGCGAACTGTCCGACGACCAGTATCTTCTGAACTCCAGATCCGCGCGAGGTTGGGGCCAATTTTCCCTGAAGAACAGAGACCGGGCTGAAGCCTGTTAGAATGAGTGCTGGATAGATTCCGGATCCAATGCTGACAAAAAGAAGCAGTCCCAGCAAAGATAAAAGAACGACGGGTTGTGCGAGGCCGGACAAAGTCAATTCGGTGCCTGCCATTTGGTTAAACGGGACAAGCAGAAGGGAAGTCAGTCCAAAAGCCAGGATAAAAGCAAGGAATGTGATCAGGAATGACTCCCCCAGGAACTGCCAGACAAGCTGTCGGCGCTGAGCACCCACCACTTTGCGCAGGCCCACCTCTTTGGTCCTGGTGGTGGAAAGGGCGGCAGACAGGTTGATAAAGTTCATACAGCCGATGAGCAGAATCAGGAAAGCGATGATGGAGTAAATATAGAGATAGTACCAATTTCCGGGAGGATCGATTTCTCTCATATAATGGGAAAACATATGGATCTTGGTCACAGGCTGGAGGAATAACTCATACAGATCCATTTTCCGATTGTATTTTTCTGAATATTTCTGGAGGACTGTTTGGGAAATGCGTTGAATCTGCTCCTCAAAATCCGCGACATCTGTGCTGGGAGCCAGTTTCACGTAGGTGTATTTTGCTTTAGGGTTGAGCCAATTTTCCTCAAAATCCGCCAGGTTGCTTCTCATGGTCTCCATGGACAGGAACATGTCGTATTTCAGATGGGTGTTGGCGGGTGCATTTTTTATAATGCCTGTCACCTCGTAATCCTGGAGCTCTACAATGCCTGTATCATAGTCGATCTCGATCTGGAGCGTTTTTCCGAGTGCAGCCTCTTCGCCGAAATACTTTTTTGCCATTCCCTCGGTGATGACAACCGTGTTGGGATGAGTAAGGGCTGTTCGAGGATTTCCTTGAATGAAAGGCATGCGGAAGAGCACGAAAATATCCTCGTCCGCAAACCAGACCCGGTTTTCGAAAAAACACTTTTCGCCTTGGACCACCAGGACATGGCTTGCGTTCTCATAAGGTGGAACCACCCTTACAGCTTGCTCCACCTGGGGATAACTTCTCATGAGTTCTGGTCCCAATGGCGCGGGAGTTGCTACAAACCAGTGTTCACCGACGATATTGATCCTGTGCACAGCCACCCGGTAAATGCGGTCTGCATCTTTGTGAAAGGAATCATATGAAAGTTCGTTTTTGACATAAAAGATAATCACTGCACAGCAGGCAAGTCCGACAGCCAAACCTGCAATATTGATCAGGGAATAGATTTTCTGCCGTTTGATTTTTCTGAGTCCAATTTTCAGATAATTCGAAAAAAGCGGGGGCAGCCAGCGGCTTTTCTGCCAGGAAGGACGTCCGCTTATGTGCCGGGTATCGGTCTTGAAATATTCGGAGCCGATGCTGGGGGCTTCACCGATTTTTTTTACAGCTTCTTCAAAAGCCTCTATTTCTGAGAAACCAAGATCTCTCAGATGTTCAACCTTGTCTCTGAGATGGGACTCCAGTTCTTCTTTGTAGCCATCCTCCAAGGCGTCATTTTTATTCAGGGTCTTCCGCCAGTGTAATATTGCTTTTTCAAGATCAAACATTCGATGCTCCTTTTGTTTGTTCCCTACTTCAATCAAATGAAGGGGTGAGGGCCCAAAGTTTGGAGAGCATTTTGTGCACCTTCATCCATTGATTTCTTTCCTTCTCCAGTTCTTTTTTGCCCAATTCAGTGAGGTGGTAGTATTTGCGGCGCCGTCCGTTTGTGGATATTTTCCACTGAGACCGGATAAAGTTCTCTTTTTCCATGCGGTGGAGGACAGGGTAGAGCATTCCTTCGGACCATTCCAGAGTGCCCCCGGAAAGTTGGATGACGTTCTGGATGATCTGATACCCGTACATTTCTCCACGGTCAAGAATGGTTAAAATCAGAGGCTTTGTCGAAGCGGCCATTAGGTTTTTCGATACCATCTTTATGCTCTCATACCTAGATTTTCTAGGTATTATACCTAAAATTTCTAGGTATAGCAAGCGATTTTTTTTATTAATTTGGGGACACCCATTAGAAGGCTATTGTCAAGCAGATAGAAGCGTTTGGCATAGGGGCAGTAGCGCCGGGCGAAGTTGGCGGCTTCCACAAAAGCCCAACCCAGATACTTATTTCCGTTTTTACGGTTATTCTCTCCTTTCTTTTTCTCGTTTGAGAGCCTTTGGCTGCTCACACATCGGCAATAGGAGGAATAATTACCGACTTTTGGAAAACGACGGATATCACCTGTCTCGAGCGAAATCGTCAGGGCCAGGATGTCTCCTATTCCTGGAACGGTTTTCAACTTGACAAACTCAGGCAGCACTTTCATGCAACCGAGAACAGCTGTCTCTAATTCTTTTATCTTTTTTGTCAGGAAGCGGATAAGCGAGACATTGGCTTGGGCAGAGAGACACACATATCCGTCTGAGAAAAGACTCTCTATCTCTTACTCACTAAGCCTTT
>Ga0209636_10004090_pt1 | contig 14900 bp, 13 predicted proteins | sample DeeMarSWOR152_54_FD_187464 | JGI IMG/M metagenome (GOLD analysis project Ga0209636, IMG submission 187464) | Marine sediment microbial communities from White Oak River estuary, North Carolina - WOR-1-52-54 (SPAdes) (version 2) | ecosystem: Environmental > Aquatic > Marine > Intertidal zone >...
CTAGCTGTTTGTCACAGCAACATTTTTCCTTCTACATCAACGATTTATAGATATTGTCCATTTCCGATACACACTTTTCCCATGTCGCCCTTTGTTTTATGATTCGGAAGCATTTTTGGCCAAAACGTTTCCTCAAACGTTGGTCTTCTACTAGTTGGATCACCTTTTCAGCTAGAGCTGTCGGGTTTCTTGGTGGAAACAGGAAACCGTTTTCTCCATTTTCTATCCATTCTCGGTTTCCGAGTATGTCTGTAACCACGGGGGGCAATCCGCAAGCCATGGCTTCAAGAAGAGAGACGGAGGTAGAGTCCACAAAACACGTGGAAATATAGATATCTGACGCGCAGAGGTATCGGGCGACTTCGTCATAGGGTACCAGCCCAACGAAGCGGACATGTTTTGAAACATTTAGTTTCTCCACTAACCTCTTTAAGTAACCCTCCAAGGGTCCCGCACCCTTAATTATGAATTTCGCATTTTCATGGATTCTTACGATGACGGGGATTGCTCTGATCAAGCATTCAACATTATAATGATTATTGTTGTAGAACGGTCTTGTGCTTATCATCACAATGTCGGTTTTCTTTATGCGAAGTTTTCTCCGGATGGCACTTCCATCAACGTTGGGATTAAATCTGTTCATGTCAACACCGAAAGGAATTACTTTAATTTTGTGTTCGGGAATTCCCATACTAACCCATATCTCTTGCAGGAATTTTGCATCCACTGTTACTGCACGAGCCTTGGTTGCTGCGATCTTCGCCAAACTCTTTTGAATAAAGCTGGCGTGCGGAAGCGTTTGTACTTCAAGTCCCCATGAGGTCAACACGAAAGGAATACCGCTTAGGACACTAGCTAGGCTGTATTGATGGTCAACATGAAGGTGCACAAAATCAGGATTGATTTCTTTGAGAATCTTCACCACTTTTAGCATGTTTGGGATAATATGTCGTTTTGTTCGATTTGGGGCTTGCAGACGGAAGACCGGAATGGACTTTAGCTGTGGTGCAACCCAACAGCTAGACTGGGTTACCAAATACATGATATACTCCTTTTGAGAAAATGCTTTCATCCATCGGTAACTATGAATCGAGAGGGGGCTGATGTGACACACTTTGGTTTTCGCCAAGCTTTCACCTCGTTAGTCGGTGGTCAGACTTTTCCTTCGTTGGGATAAGTTGAAAGGTATTAATGAAATGCCGATTTAAAGATAACGAGTTTAGCATTTGCATGCATGCAAACTGTTGGACGAAACCTACATCAAAACTGTTAATGACGAAAACGTGATATCCGTTTTAGTAGACTCTTCTTGGTGAAAATATAGATTAGAGAAAAGACTGCAACGCCTAATAGAAGGTAGATAGCCACTTGAGTGAAAAACGAGCTTTTTATAGTTACAAAAAATGGGGAGGAAAAAAGGGTTTTTCTTGTTACTGGGTCTATAATTTTAACATTAACTGTAGTTTGTCCCGTCTGTAGGGGCTTTAACATAAAATATTGGAAATAAGGTATTGATGCATAGACTAATATCTCATTCCTGTCAGCTTCAAAGATTGAAGAGTCATACTCGATTTTGAGGATGTATGTCCTAGGAGCGGTATAAGTTCGGATTGTAAGTGGTATCAGCGCACTTTCTTGGTCTACAATGCTGAACGGGGTAAAGATCTCGAAAACAGAACCATGAATATAAACAGAAAATGGACTCCTTGTGAGACTTTGATATAAAGGTTCATCAGAAAGAATGTACTTCACGGTGTATATAGAAGCGTTCTCTTCGGATGTAACAATTGGAATGACCCAGTGCATTTCTTCATCTAGAATCAGCAAGGTCTCTAATGGTTTTTCACTTCCATTGATCGTGACTTCACTAGGTGTGCGTGCGCCTGAGCATATGGCGAGGCTATCTGGAAATGTTTCGCTTGAATTAATGCTTATTGTCCCTTCGCTTTTACTCGGTGAAAAATACTCCTCAACTATTCCCTTTTTTGTTATTTTAGATGGTTGAAAGCCAGAGAGACTGAAAAACCATGCGCTAAACCTATAAAGAATTAGATGAACCTTGAGTAGAGTCGTGTCTGCAGGAAAGTTGTAGATTATCGCGTTTTTCCCCAAGAGCGAGTCCGTTAAGTCTACAATTGTGTTATTGTCTAATGTTACAGCACATTTCTTGACAGCCTTAGAGAACACGGTTATTTCCACGATCCCTTGAACGGAGATCTCGCTTTCCAATGTTTCAGACCAATTGAAGAAAGCTTCACGCACGCGCACAGTTTCGTTCTCTCGTTGTTCTTCTTTGTCGTAGGTTGGCTTTAATGTTCCCTCCAATGCAACATTTACCTTTTCAGCGGGTATTCCAGAGAAACGCAAAGACCCCGCAAAAGGGAAAGCCATCATCGTTGAGTTGACTATTTCTTGATTTATCGTAAATGGTTGTTCATGAACAAGGATATAGTGGAACGTAGCGTTCACTTCTGTGATCTCCTCCAGATCGGACGGCGTGCGCGAATAGATTTCTCCTCCTATGAATAGACCATCTAGCGAAGCTGATGACAAGTTAAGAGACGCGAAAGATTCAGAAAGCGGCAGTTGTATGAACCATGGGCCAGACGTGGAATTGTACCTCATGGCATAAATAGGATAGTCAAGGCATTCCTTTGTGAGATCAACAGTATGGCCCAAAAACCATTTACTCAAAGCGTAACTGTCCGTCGGAAAATGATTACTAACCTGAATAGATACATAGTAACGATTCCCTTGGTGGTCGCTCAGTAATAAGGAGACACCAATATACGCTTCACCACTATCATAATTGCTACTAGTTGAAAAGGCAACCGAAATAGAGTGATTTCCCGAAATTTGCTTAGGGTTCGTGAAGGACAAGTTGTAGCGGGCAATCGCAATCATTTCTGACGAAGCATTGAGAAATAGCAGCAGTTCATTATCCACTCTTGTCAATGAGCAGACTCCAACTCTAGTTTCATCAACCAATGCGAAGTTGAATTCGGAATCAAATCTCTGTGGCGGTTCGAATCCTCTCACTACATCTATAACCGATCTTGTAGGATTTATCTCTGAAGACAGCTCTACAGAAGAAAAATTGGATGGAACAACCGTCAAATTCTGGAAAGCTCGCACTGTAATGTTCGATCTTGACCAAACATCACTGGTCTCTTCATCAGACGCAAAGTCGGTTGCCATATCCGGTAGAGAGCTCATGCCACGAACTCTAGAGAACATAATCGTCAAAACTAGGACAACAAAAACAGAGAGCAAACATTTCTTAAGTTTCTTATTCACCTTCAAATGCACACTCAATCTCTAGCTATTAAATGCCGTCTTTACGATCTACTTTTTCACCTCATAAACAGCATATTCACCATATTCATAGATTTGTGTCATATTCTCGTCTTGGTCAAAATACTTCTTGCCCATAGCGAAAGACCAAGGTGAAAGCACGAAGTAGTCAACGTCCACTTCCAAAGGGTCGGTTTGTCCACGGTATACGTTGACTGGATATATGTCCCATATCTGCCATGCTCGTTTTTCACCGGTTATACTGAATAAGGGTTTTCTTCCGGTAATTCCTGCAAACAAACGTTGAAGGTATTGATCCGTGAGAAGCCTAGAGTTTCTCGGAATATTCTCATCTATCCATCTTATCGCGATCAAATCATCCTCATAAATGTGTAATGCACTAGTGTCTAATACCGCCTCCCTAGCAGGCGAATAGAAGACTAAGTAACTGTAAAGAAAGAAGAAGGAAAATGTAAGAAGCAACAAAGTGAAGCCGCTATGGCTCCACTTAGAAATACTAGCTCTAATCTTAATTGATTTTCCACGCTTTCTAAATCGTATATGTGGGAAAACCATAAGCAACGATAAGGAAGCCCCCGCTAGAGTTGAACCAAAAACTATAAGCGGCCCGCTGAATCGCTCAGGCATAAACGCCAAGCCGAGAAAAGGTTGAACAATTCCTATTAATCCAGTTAGAACGCATGAGAAAATAAGTATGAACGAAGTGGACCTTTTACGAAACAGATAAACGAGCCCTGGAACGCCTATTATGATGAGGGGAAATATCTCTTTCAGGAAACTTAAAAAAACTTCAGCGAAAAAATCCCACCCCATCACTGGCGAAGTAAACTGATACGTACTGATGCCAAAAAACATTGTATAGAGAGTTTGTAGGCCACCTTGCGGATATACGTATTTAAAAGGGTTTGTGACATTGAATAAAAATGGTATAGTTAGAACTGAGGAAAGAGCAAGAGTCAAGACAGCCATTTTTGCAAAATTGAGGATCAGAAATTTCTTTCTGAGCTTGAGCAATAGGAGCAGAAAATCAAGCATCATTATACCTGCGAACATCAAGCCTACAGTTAAGTGGTACAAGAACAGGGCAACGATAAAAAGAGGCGCTAAACTTATGCTTTCGTTCTTGCTATTCACGAGGTTTTCATGGACATAAGCTAGCGCAAATGGAAAGATTGACAGTGCGACCCACATAGGATGAAAATAATAGAAATAACGCGTCATGTCAACATTGAAGATAGGTGGTCCTGCGATAAACAGCACAGCGCTTATGAACGATGCAGTCAGGCTTCCGGTAACATAGCGCGCAAAATAGAACATGCTCATCATGAATACTGCTCCCAACATAGTCTGCCCTATAAGAGCGGTAGTTAGCATGTCTAATCCCGTTAGTAGAGATAGCTCGGCGAGCAGAAAACGGTGGAAATTACTCAATACGTTAAGACCCGCATGGAAAACCGGTTTTCCTGTCGAAATTATATTATGAGCCACATACATGTGGCTGTAAATGTCCCATCCACGAGGAGCAACGGTGCCTAATGAAGCTTGAAGATAAAGACCAAAGCCCACCGCTATTGAACCAAAAAAGGCCATTCCCTTGTAAAACACATTTCTTTCATTCTCAATCTCTTCCTTTTCGTCTTTTTTGCCTATTGGATTTGTATCACAGATGAGAAGAAAAGGCAAGGAAAAGACGAGTATGGCTAACAATATGGTGTACGAGGAAAGAAAGGTGATTATTTGTACTAAATTCCCTATTAGTGGTAGCACGCATAAGCTAACGAAAACAATGTAGGTTATCGTAGTTGCAAAATCGTTTTTTCTGTTACGAAACACAAACTTGGTGACACTATATCCAGGAAGAAAGAAAAACAATAAGCCCAAGATAGCTTTCAACGCTAATTCTGGGGAAAACACATGTACAAGAGCCAGAGCAAACAAAACGATTATATCCAAGAACTGGCGGGACTTGCGAATCAGTCTGTGCTGTTTCCAGTTCATTCCAAAACCCCCTGAAGACTTTCCATCAATTTCTTGGCTATTTTGGCCCTACCAAAATTATTCACGACTAGGTTTCTAGCTCTTTCACTCATATCCTTTTTTTCCTTCTCGCTCAAACTGCAAAACTTCCTTATCGTAGACGCTAATTCGATGCTGTTGAGCGGTTCCACGATGTATCCAACTTTGTATTTTCCTATGAGCGAAGCTAACTCTGAATCTTTGAAAGCTGTTGCTATGACAGGTAGCCCTGAGGCACAGTAGTCAAAGAATTTCATGGGGTGGGCATAGACCCATAACGGCTTGTCATCGTAAGGCACGATACCAGCATCACAGCAGGATAAGATTCTAGCAACAACTTCCCTCTTCTTTTCTCCAAGGAAAATAACGCTATTCTGAAGTCCCAGGTTTCTGATCGGTTTCAACATCTCTTTGATTTTGCGTGGTTCCCCTTTTCCCATCACTACAAACTTTAGCCTAAACGTATCATTATTCTCAATTAAATTGTGCAAAGCTTGCATGACGACCTCCGGTCTATAATAGCCTCCAATAATGCCAGCATAGACAAGGAGGATATCTTCTTTGGGCAACCCCAGCTCGGACCTTATCGTGAGTTTTTCATGACGCTTTCTTGGATAAAAGAGTTTTACATCAGCCCCGTTGGGGATGAAGGCGACTCTAGAAACACCTCTAGCTTTCAGATACTCAACTAAGCACTGCGTAACTGTGGTTACCAAATTCGCCTTTCTATAGAAAACATCAAATAGCTTTTTTAGAATTATATGGTTCCACCTAACTAGCCTGTACTTTGAATAATAGATGTTTGCGTCTTCCCATTTATCTGTGACATCAAAAACCACTTTCTTCCGCAACATTCTACCTGCCAGAAAGGGACCAATCCCAAGGCTGCCAGGGGGCAGACTAACTACAATGAAGTCTACTTTTTCACGAAGTGCCACGGCTAGAGAGAGAAGAAAAAGAGAAACTGTCTGAAACACATCTATGGCTATCACACCCAATCGGAGATCTAAGCTCAAGGCTCTGTACACTCTAATTTTGCCGATTTCTTCCCCTGCTTTGGCCCGGAAAATATTGCGTATGTTTATGGGAGTCACCACTGAAACACTATTGCCCATGGACACTAAAAGACGGGCCAGGTCATGGACTCTAAAGGTGCCTGAACCACGAATTGGAAAGAAATAGGCAGGCGCCACGAAAAGCAGTTTCACTTTGCCGGTATCCCTCCAAGCCAATCGTCGATCGCTTTCATGCACGCGCATTAATCACTTTTACAATCGTTTTCTTATGCAGTTCTCCGATGTCCTGTTTGCTGAACTGTCTTACGTGTAGGTATGCGTTAGAGGCTATCTTCTCCATTTCGTTCGAATGATCTAATACATATCGTATTTTCTCAGCCAAGACGTGAGGGCTCTTGGGTGGAACTAAGAATCCCGTTTCGTTCTCTGTCACCAAACGTGGGTTGCCACCTACATTAGTTGCGATCACTGGCACGCCGGAAGCCATTGCTTCCATTATTGTGTTTGACCACTCTTCCCAGAGGGAAGTCAAGACGTATACATCTGCGACATTGTAGTACTTGGCAATTTGCTCATGTGGTACATACCCCAAGAACTTCACTTTGTCTATCAAGCCTAGTCTCTCAACCAGCTTCCTGTACTTATTTCCTTCAGGCCCGGTTCCTACTACTGCGAGAATCACGTTCCTGTGCGTTTCGAGTACCTTCTTGTAGGCATAAAAAAGGGTTTCAATGTTTTTCATAGGGTGAAGTCTGCCTACAAAAAGCATTGCTTTTACGTCTTCTTCCACTCCCAAAAGCTCTTTTTTCAATTGTTTGACCTTGTCTTTCGACACGGGTTCAAACATCTCAGTATCAACCCATGAAGGTATGGACGTTACCTTCGCTGTCAGCTTTTTGATCCTTTCATAATCCTGAGGGCCGTGAGTTACAACCCAGTCCACATGTTTAAGAAGAAAGCTTTCCACTCTTCTTAAAGTGACCCCAATAGCTCCTAGAAATATTCTACTGCTTAAAATAGGGACCCGGAGCCTCTGAACAAACAAGATAGTTGATAAAACGGCGTCGCAGTTCACTCTGACTATACCTCCTCTATTTGTTATTCTGCTTGTCAAATAGACCGCTAGGCCCAAATGCAGACCGCCTCCATGGCACATAATAGCGTGGATGTTGTACTTCTTGACGATCTTGACACCTTTGTATATCATGAAGACGAGATGAAGCATCCTAGAAAGTATTGAATTCGCCGAAGATATCAACGTGACTTTATGTACTTTGTAACCGCAAGCTAAGTTTTTATACCTGACCCTTCGACTGCTTGTTACGTGGATTTCCCAGCTACTATCCATCATGGCTGTTATCAGAGTTAGCTTCCTTTCGCTGGCATCAACATTAAAAGCCTCACCGGGGTCCAAGAGGAAGAGCAACTTTATCTGAGAAACCACACATCCCTCCGTAAGATATCCTTTTGGGCGCGCTTGTTTTTCAATCTAAAATCTCGCGATATAGCTTCTCATATTCATCCACTATAACATCCCAATTGAAGTTCTCCTTGACATATGCAGCAGCTTTAGCGCCCATTTTCCTTGCTAGATCATCGTTCTCGAGAAGGCTTTTCACATACTTCGCATATGAGCTGATATTAAACTTTTCGACAAGATATCCCGTCTCTCCATGTACCACAATGTCTGAAACGCCGCTCACATTGCTCGCTACTGACGGTTTACCAGCTGCAGACGCTTCTAAAAGCACTGCAGGCAATCCCTCGGATAGTGATGACAATACGAACACATCTGCTACATGATAGTATTTGTACGTTTGGTGACGAGGAAGCCACCCAGTAAAAATAACATTCGTCTTTATCGATTCCGCCAGCTTCTCATAGTATTCTCTACGAGCTCCATCACCCACTATGACCGTTTTCACGCTAAAACCTTCTTTCAAGAGTTGCATTGTTAATGCGATAAGAACCTCCACTCGTTTGACTTTTGAGAGTCTACCAACAAACAAAAGAACCTTTTCATCTGGTTCTATTGATAGCTCCGCTCTTGTCTCATTTAGATTTGAGTCCAGCCTGAAATTTCCTAGGTCAACCCCGTTCGGAATCGTGGAGACTTTGTCTCGCGGAACACCGAACTGTTCAACCCCTGCTGCCGCTTTTTTAGTCAGTGAGACCACTCTATCATATGAATTGAGAACCCATTTCCCTATGCTATAGGTGTAAGTCTTTGCAATCGCGTCTACGACGGTGTCTCCGTAAAACCAAGTATATCCAAGTAGCTCACCGAAGGTCAGCACTGTGGCAATCTTGTATCTTCTTTTCACGAATATTGGTGCAATTGAAGTTAAGAAAGCGTATTCACATGCTTGGATAATTTCGCACTTCAGTTCCGACACAAGTTTGCAGAGAATTTCAAACTCCTTATGAAAATGAGGAATAGAGTAGTGAAGCTTACGCAGAAAAAGCGAGGGAAGGTAGATTATTTCGATGTTACCGCGACGAAAAGGCTCCGAATACATTTTCTCTGTTAACCGGTAGTTTTCACTTGGCTGCAGGACAGTTACTTCATAATTTTTCTTCATTGCTAAGTGTTTGGCTAAATCGTAGACCGCGACTCTGTGCATCTCGGTTGGATTTATGAGGCATACTTTCATCGTTTCAAAAAATCCTCCTGAAAACTCTGCACGATTTGCACCATCAGAGCCAGCTATGTTTTTTATACCAACCTATTGTTTCCGATAGGCCAGTTTTTATGTCTATTTTGGGGGTGAAGCCGATGTCTTCGCATATTCTTTTAGCATTGTAGAGGTAGTTACTGGTGAAGAATCTTACTAGAGAAGCTGTTAGAAGAGGCTCACGGCTGAGCATAGTTCCCACACTTTCATTGGCATTTGCTACTGCCCATGCGAGACGCACAGGTATATCGAACGACATAAGTCTAGTATCCATAATCTTTGCCGATAAATGTATAAACTCCTTAGACCTCACGCTCTCAGCGCCTGCTATTATATACAATCTCCTAACCGCGACTTCGCTTTTTTCCATACACATAATGAGTGCACGCGCTACATCTTTCACGTATATCGGTTGAAAGAAATTGAGCCCTCCGCCTATGAGTGGAAGAACTTTCAACCATTTGATCGCTTTGAAGAGTCTGATAAAATCTTTGTCTCCCGGTCCAAAAGTATGAGTAGACCTAATTATGGTAGCAGGAAAATCTTTTCTATCAATCGCCTCTCTTACTCCCAATTCAGCTTGATATTTCGATTTTTCATAATTTGACATGGGAGAACACGGATGATCAATATCCGCTGGAAAGTTTTTCAGTCGCCCCATTACTCCGGTTGTGCTGAGGAAAACGAAATAATCCACATCAAACTTCAAACACTGATCTATCATCATTTGCGTCCCGTACACATTGACACGGTGATATTCACTTTCAGGAACCTGCCACTTACCTAGCAAAGCCGCCAAATGAAATACAACATCTACATCCTTCACCGCATTTTTGACATCCGCGACATTCGTTACGTCCCCTGCCACAATTTTTACGGTGCCCCTATGCATCCACGAAGGCACAAAAGACCGTCGCACACCCTGGCGCACTAGCGCCTTCACATTGTGCCCGGTTTCATTCAGCATGCTCACCAAATACCTTCCGATAAAGCCTGTTGCGCCAGTTACAAGTATTTTCATAGAAGCACACGCATAGTGTTGTAAGCGACCTTAAGCGTTGCTGTCACGCTACCAATGCACGCATGATTAACGTTACTTCGACTCTCTAACAGCAGTTTGGGGTACTTCCTTGATGGCTTTCGCAGGAACTCCCCCAACGAAAGTATATGGAGGAACATCTTTGGTGACGACGGCTCCAGCTGCTACTATGGCTCCCTCGCCAACAGTGATCCCGGCGATTATGATTGCTCCTGAGCCAATCCAAGCGTTTTTCTTTATTTTCACAGGGGCCGCAAAAGCGGGCACACGACCTTTGTGTTCTGTTAAAGGTCGAACATGGGTTATAAACATGGCTCTGGGTCCAATAGCCACACCATCTTCAATCGTCAGGAACTCCGGCCAATCAGGGTCAATGTGAACATCTGAAGTAATCACTACGCGCTTGCCTATTTTTGCTCCCATCGAACGATAAAGGATTAGTTTGAGTTCACCGCTGGGAATTTTCGACGCAATAATGTAACACATGTAGTTATGCAAGACTCTGAAAAAGTACCTTGCCTTCCCTAAGATACCTGTGTAGCCATGTGCCTTCGCCAAATACGGTAGTTCCGACAGTAGGCCTTCTACTCTATTATACTCCAGAGGTACGCGTTTCAACATTCTGTCTTCGGTCATACATCTTCACACCCATATAATCTCAAATACAGTCTAGGTAGAATCTATCGATCGATTGAGTCCTACGTTCCCGACGAAACAAGCTCGCTTTTCATCCGCCGACATATGGTTCATTACCGCTCTTGCACAAATATATGTTGAACAACCCCTTCTTTCAACAAACTCGAACAACTCTCTAAGTATCGAGTATCCTTTCCCCTTTCCTTTCTTGTACAAGAATCTGAAAATGCTTTTTTGTTCAACACCTTGCAAATCCGTTCGGTTGGGCAATAGAAAGAGGTCGTAAGGATGAAGGTATACCGTTGTTATTTCTGGATCGACTTGTGACAGAAAGAATTTGAAGAAATCCAAGCCAAACAACATGATATAACTAAGACCTATAGGTATCCTTATCCATGGCAACACGGACAACGGAATTTCTAATATCGAAGAACGTCCCCTCTGATTTAAGTTGGCCATCGAAGGCCAGTACGGTGTTCGTGGAGCCTTAGGAAAGTAATATTTATTCAGTATTTTTGAACTTGGCACGACTGAAGAATCGTATTTGTAGCCTAATATCGCTAATACCTCTAGTGTTTCTTCGTTGACCTTGTTGACAGGAGCCCTAAAGCCTATCGGAGAAATATGCAAGTTTTCATTGATGATTTCTGTAGCTGTTTTTATGTTTTTCAACTGTTCATCACGACTATTCAAGTTCAACAGTTGGTGTTCAAATCCATGACACGCAATCTCATGTCCATGCTTAATAACTTCCTTTATCGTATCAGCAGTGTTTTCGGCTACATCGCTTGTCAGAAAGAAAGTGGAACAAACATCGAATTCCTTGAACAGATCAAGCAACAGTGGTATGCCATCAACGACAGAGGAATAGTCGAAGGTGCCGTTTTCTAATGGCACTCCTTCAACGTCAACCGTGAATACAAAAAATCTTTCCAAATAAAGTCGCCTTTTTCCTAATGCAAAGCCACCTTATGTCCGTGAGATCCTAACAGATCCACGCCTTAACTGAATTGACATAGGCCCGAATTTGGTCATCAGTCAGAAATCTCTGAACCTTAGCAGGTGTCCCATACGCCACCGCTTTGGACGGTATATCCTTTGTCACCACTGACCCTGAACCGATCAGCGCGTGCTTTCCAATAGTCACGTGCGGTAAAACCATTACGCCCATACCTATTCGAACATAATCCTCAACTGTAGCTCCCTCGTAACCTTGTCCAAGAATCATCGTCTTGTTATCGGAGAATATGCATCCAGCTGCTATGAAAACCCCATTTCCTATCCCAACTGACTGGGCTACATAACAGTGACCCGCTACATACGATCCGCTTCCCACTCTAATGTATCCGTCCAGAACCGTCCCAGTTCCAACTATACAGTTGTCTCCGATGGTCACATGTTCTCTAATAAGGACGTTGTGCCCTGTGCGTAGTTTCTTCCCGACGACAACGTGCTTGTAGATTGTTGAGCCAGACCGGATTATGGACGCCTCGCCTATTTTTGTAAGTGGCTCCTTCACAATGAAGCCCGCGACCTTGGGGTCGGTTGCAGCGAAGTCTGTTTTCTGAAGCTGCAATTTTGTCGGATGTCCTATTATACAGCGGCTACCGATAATGCAGTTGTCTCCTATGATTGAACCAGACAATATTTCGGCGAAGCGACCTATGCTGACGTTATTGCCTATCTCTGCTTCATCGTCCACATAGGCGTTGGGTCCTATTTCCGCTTTCTTGCCCAAGCTAAAGCCTCGCCTATCCGTTAACCCACATTCTCCATGAAGTCTTCGACATTATCTGCCACGTAATCCATATCATCCGTCGTTAGTGATGGGTACATAGGTAAAGTTAGGACCTGTTTGGAAATTTTTTCGGTCACCGGTAGGTCTCCTTCTTGAAAACCAAACTTCGCTCTGTAGAAATACGTTAGATGTACTGGGGAGAAATATACCTTGGTCATCACGCCTTTCTCAGTAAGATGATTTCCAAGATCGTCTCTAGCCTTCTCTCCATTCCTTACTTTCACAGTATACATCTGGTACACTTGGAAAAACTCCTCCCCAGCATTAGGAACCTCTATTTCAGCAACCTTCGACAGTTTTCCAGACAGGTACGCAGCATTTCTTCGCCTCATCTTGATGAGTTTTGCCAGCTTTTCAAGTTGTGAGATTCCTAATGCCGCTGTTATGTTAGACATGCGCCAATTGTAGCCCAAAGTGACGTAATCCATGGTCTTAGCTGAAGTAAAGTAATTTTCTGTTTCAAGCCTACCATGAGACCTTATGAGCTTCAGCTTTTCGTAAACGTCGCGGTTGTCGGTAACGATCATGCCGCCCTCACCTGTTGCAATGACCTTATTTCCGCAGAAACTGAACATCGCAGCATCACCAAAGGAGCCAACGGCTTTCCCCTCAAATTTGGCACCAATGGATTCCGCAGCATCCTCAAAAAGCAACAGTCCCTCATTTTCAGCTAGTTCCTTTAGCTCTCCGATCTGGCACGGAAGCCCGCTGTAGTGAATCGGCATAAGGGCCTTCGTATTTTTCGTTATCTTCTCTTTTACGCAGTCAGGATCTAAACCATAAGTCTCGGCTTCTATGTCCGCAAACACCGGTTTCGCTCCCACAAAGAGCGGAGCGTTTGCGGTAGCAATGAAAGTGAAGGAGGGAACTATGACCTCATCACCCTTGCCTATTCCATAAGCCAGAAGCATAGCATGTAGGGCGGAGGTGCCAGAGTTGAAAGCCACAGCGTATTCCCTCCCGACGTACTTCGCGGTCATGCTCTCAAACTTCTCGATGTTAGGACCTATAGCCCAAAACATGCCCTGTCTAATGCTCTCTGAGACCCTATTTACGTCGTTCTCGTCCCAATAAACCTCGTATAGAGGAATTTTCCATCGAGTCATTTCAGGTTTTCACTTAGGCTTGTTCTTTTTTCGCGTGGGCCGAGCATCATTTGGGTTGCTTCGCGTGTCGCTGTATCTCGCCACAGAAAGTTCCATCGCCAATTTAGCAATCTGAAGCTCTAGCTTGTAAATTCGATAGTCGAGATAGAAGAAAACGGATAAGAAGAACAGAAATCCAGCCCCAACTATAGTAGAGATTGTATATGCTGTTCCAAGTATGGCGCCGATAAGCGAGATTAGAGGTGGGGCTCCTGAGAGAAGCCCCAGTCCAGCGCCTATTAGGAGCCAAAAGACAAAGCCTCGTCCAGTTATTTTCCGTCTTCTCAAGAGATAGAGATCTAAGAGGATAATGACTAACGAAACCCCAACACCGATTAACGTATACCTTTCCAACATCTGGAACTACCTTGGTCCTCTGATCTCTTCAACAAACGCTAACAGAAGCCTCACCGGATATAACAGCTTTTTGCCAAAGGAGAAGCTTTTGGATTCTCCCCGTTCTCTGTCAAGAGTTTTAATGGGAACCTCCGTCAGACACAGGCCTTTCCTCGACGCTACAAGGGTCTCCGCGATCCAGAATACAGAATCATCAATTAAACCACGGTCCATATATTCTGAGAGCAAGATCTCTATGGCTCGCCTATTCCAAGCCCTCATCCCCGATGTAACATCAGTTACCCCAATGTTTGGAAACATCGAAACTATCGTGGAAGAGAAGACTCTGCCACCTTCCCGTACGACTGAACCTTCATTCGTCTCGGGTGCAATATAACGGGAGCCCACGGTTATGTCAGCCGCGTTATCTGTTAAGGGACCTAACATCTTCGGGATTTCATCAGGTTTGTGTTGTCCGTCCGCATCTATCTTGACCAAATAGTCGTAACCGTTCTTGGCAGCAATTAAGTAACCAGTCTGTACAGCAATGCTTCCTCCGCAGTGAAAAGGTAATGAAACGACATCTGCCCCGGCTTCCTCTGCTCTCTTGGCAGTTCTGTCCTCCGAACCATCATCGATGACAACAACTTTAAAATCAGGATATAGGGCAAGCGTGGATTTCACAACTTTCCCGACTGTTCCCTCTTCATTGTAGGCTGGAATCATCACCATAACTTTTCGTGACACGACTTACACTTGCCCTTAACAGTCATCCTTTAAGATTTTGCATGGCTTTGTCTACACTTTCCAATAAAACTCGGTATACCCCGATTGGGATCTAGTGGCTCAAGGCCTAAGAGGGTCTTCATCTTCAAAACATCGGCATAGATACTATATTCCCCATTCCTTGAGGAGTTATACACA
>Ga0209636_10004091_pt1 | contig 14894 bp, 7 predicted proteins | sample DeeMarSWOR152_54_FD_187464 | JGI IMG/M metagenome (GOLD analysis project Ga0209636, IMG submission 187464) | Marine sediment microbial communities from White Oak River estuary, North Carolina - WOR-1-52-54 (SPAdes) (version 2) | ecosystem: Environmental > Aquatic > Marine > Intertidal zone >...
GGAATACTTGCGCGGCAGGCATGCCTTGGTTTACTGCAATTACGTAGATAGAAACTATTCTGAGAATGTTGACGATGTATGTGCCGACGGCTCCGATAACGAAGCAAACTATCTTTTGTATCATAGGCATCGTTGATTTTTTAAAGAACAGGAGGATGACGCAGGTATAGATGAAGAGGCTTTGTACGCCAGCGCATGGCCAACCTATCGCAAATGTGGCATGACCTGAGGAACCAGATGCATAAAGGACAGGCGTGCCTTGTGCTGGGTAGGGCATAAAAAACGTTTTGTAGCCCATCCAGTTTAGGATTTGTGCTGCCGATGACGCTGTGAAAGGTACAAAGGCTTGGAAAGGCGTGAAAGCTCCGTATGGGTAAAAGGTGTCTATCATATAGACAGCTCCTGTTGCCCCAAGGAGGCCAAGAGAAATAGAGAAATGTTTCAAACCGTCAACTTTGTACGCAAGCCACATTGTAGTAGTAAAGAAGATTGTGAAGATTAGATATTCTAATGAGATAAGCCAATATCGCAGATTCTCCAATGAGAAGTGCCAATAAGTTAGTGTTTGTTTTCCCAGTTCCATGAGCATTGAATCTAGTCCGAGAAGGTTCACACCTATCACATACACAATGGGAATAGATGCAACAATGCCTAGGACTACTATTCTGAATTTTTTTAAGGAAGCTAGGTTTTTTTGGGTAAATTTTTCCCAACCTAGTATGAGTTCTAGAAACAGAAGCCACAAAAAGAAGAGATAAAGCGTTCTACCCTTCCAAGTATAATTGAATGAAATTGGATCAAGAATGTAAAGTATAAAAATGGGAATAATAAAAGAAAAGGGAATTACGAGGTTTTTTGCGGCGGTTTTGATGTTTATTTGAGCTAGGTATAAGCGTATTTTAGTTAGCAAAATGATGCCCTCCAAGCTTCGCCGACTTTACCGTCACTTTTGGGTTGTATATGGAAAATTAGAGTAAAAGTGTTTTGTAAGTGGCGTTGCTACTGTTTCCAATGACGATCTAGTTTCCAGATAGTTTTAACGGAGTAGACTCCATTTTTGAAAAAAGAAAGGGGTTTCAAGGTTTGGGTTTTCGACGCAAGAAGATAATAATGAAGATTGCTCCAATGGCTGCTATCAACGCTAGTGTTACGGCAGCGTATAGGGGGATAGTGAAAGTTTCTTGAGTTCCTTTTATTGCTGATACATCTACCTTAACGTTGCCTATCTCCGTTTCTATTGTAGCCGTGTTTCCTTCAACTGACGTTATTTTCCCTTCAATGGTGCCCAGCGTTGTCTGGATTGTTGCGATGTCATTAACTATCGATGTGACCTTTAAGTCAATCGTGTTTATGCTTGTCTGAAGCGATCCTAAGGTCGAATTGATGGTGGCTGTTGTTCCGTTAAGGCCGAACAGTTCGGCGTTAATGGCAGTTATGTTAGCTTTGATTACGTCTAGATTGGGTATTATGATGGTAGCTATTTCGTCTTTGATATCAATGATCAGCGCGTCCTCAGCCGTTAATTTTGGGCTTAATAGGAGACTCTTCGAGGAAACTCCCTTAGTTTCAACTATGGTCGTGGTGTAGGTTGCCTCTATGGTCAATATATAAGAACCTAATGTAGCGTTAGCAGGTATTGGATAGGGAATTCTGTAGAGTCCCGTAGAAATGTATTCAACATTCGCTGTCAAGTCTAGGTTCATAGTGCCATTTGCGTAGTGCAGGGTTGCTTTGGTTATTGTGGCGTCCACTAGCGTGCCCTTGAAGGCTATTTGAATGTAGAACTCTGCTATTTCTCCCCTGAAGTGTATTGTTCCCACTTCAGTTTCGATGTCTAACGGCGTGACATCTATCACAGTAAACGTCGTAATTGCGTAGTTAGAAACGTTAGAAACGTCGAAAGCCTTTACAGTCTGTTCGCCAGCAACGGAGATTGGTATGTTAAAGACAAATATGAAGGCTCCATCTTGGTCGGTTGTGACAGAGCCCATTGGCATATCATTGTACGTTACAAGCACTTGTGTCTGATTTGGGAAGTCTGCTCCATAGACAGTTGTCTTTGTTCCTATAGGGCCTGAGCTCGGGTCTATGAAGAATTGTCCAATCATAACGAATTTTGTTGCAACATTGTTGTCGGTGACTGTTTCGCCGGTCACTGGCGAAGCATACGCCGTCACGTTGTACTTTGCCTCAACGGGTGGAGGCGACCAGAAGTAGCTAAGCGTGTAGTTGTGGCCCATCTGCAAGAGACTGATGATCGTGGAGTTGACTTCGATGCCGTTGATACGCATTTGAAACTCCACGTCAGTTTCGTTTTTCCACCCGAAGTTGTAAACGGTCGCGTTAAGAAAAGATGAATCACCAGGTCCAAGGAAGACTGGGGTGTCCAAAGAGACAACTAGTTCTCTCAATACAATGCATTCAACGAATTTTGTTGCAACATTGTTGGTCACGTTTTCACCAGACATTGGCGGAACATATGCTGTAACGTTGTACGTCACCGTTACTGTCGCATCTGGCATCCAGAGGTAGCTGAGCGTGTAAGAAGAAGCCACTTGCAGAAGACTAACAACCGTCGAATTTGCTAGGGTACCGTTGATGAGTATTTGCAACTCCACATCGGTCTCGTTGTTTACACCGAAGTTATGGACGGTTGCATTAAGCAACGTTGACTCACCAAAATTGAGAGTAGCCGGAGCTTCTAAAGAGACGCTAAGGTCTCTTTTGGTGGTGATCTTAATTTGATGGATGCCAAGGTCGTACGTGAAGTATACGGAATAGTGGGTGCTATTATAGGTCAAGGTCCTGCTGACGAATATATCGTCTACTTTGACTTTCCACTCATCCGGGGATTCAACTGAAACGAGTGCCTTTGGAATTGTGACGTTGGCGAAACCTGCGTAGGGACCAACAACGTTGAGGCTAATCTCTTTGTTTAGTAGGCTGAATGTGTGACCAGAGAAACCAGAAGCGTACGTTGCTGTGGCGCCGGTTGTGTTGCTTACCGTGACAACTTTGTGGCTGGTTGTGTCCAACACGACTGTGTAAACGTCGATTATGTTAGCCCAGACCGTCGATCCGTTGAGGTCGAAAACTTTCAGATTTGTGATGTGTAGGTCAGAGACTCCTGGCGTCTTAACTTTGAAGGTTAGGTAGGCTAGTCTTCCGTCACCACTTGCTCCGATTGCTCCTAAGAGGGAGCAGGCACAGGCATCTACTCTTCCTGCTACGTTGTTAATAGTTCCTGGTATCCAGAAAGTTGAACCCGCGGATTTGAGGAATTCGCCTTGGTTAAAACTTGTGCAATTCAGGAGGTCAGGATTGAAAGTTAGGCCCAAACCAAAACGTTGAACCGCCAGGGCATCATGGATAGTCATGTTAACTGTGAATTCTTGGCCAACTACTGTGCCGTTGATTGTCGGAGGATTCAAGTAAACCGTTGTCGTGGAAGCTGACTGAGCTATTACCGGAACGGTTGAGACCCCTCCTACCAACGCTACGACTGTGATGAGAAGCAACGCAAGAAGTGGTGAGATTGAATGTTTCCTCATATACTGAGTAGTTTTCTTCAAGTCTGTTTCACCCAAGTCTAGAATGCACAATGTTCAGCTATATATAACTAATCCTCTTGAATATCCAAAATCCAGCTCTGACATTCTCTACGCTCCTAACACGTGCCTAAAGACGTGGGAACAGCATTTGCTGTATGTATGCGTGCGCGTGCACGTTGAAAGTTTGTTTTCGCCTTCTGTAGCCTTTTGCAGAGAAAGAAAAAAGGAGTCAAAATGTTTTTGTTGCTATTCTTCTTCTGGTTTTCTGATCTTAACGAAGTAGACTACTATTGCTATCACTGCGATTATTCCAACTGCGGCGGCTGCCAAGATGTAGGGATCAATACCTGCCGCTGCTCCTTTCACAGTCACGGTCTGCACGCCGGACTCATCGCCTTCAGTGTTTGCGTCGCCGGCCCAAGTGGCCTTGATTTCGTAGGTTCCACCCGTTTCCGTCGTCCAAGTGTAGGAATAGTGGCTGTTCGAATCAGTTTTCACCGTAGCGAGCGTCGTCCAAGCCACGTCGCCGCTCTCTCTATATCGTATTGTTACTGTGGCGTTTTCACGTACTGGATCGATGTCTCCGCCTATAGTTACGTCGGAGCCCAAATCTATAGAGGTTGAACTCAGAGTCATTGAGATGGTGCTGGTGAGGATTTCACGTGATGCGACATCGATGTCGTGGATGCCAGCGGCATAAGTGAAGTATACAGCATAGTGGGTGACGTTTTCTGTCACGGTTCTGTCTTGGGTTCCGAGTGGAACACTATCAACTATGACTCTCAACTTGTCTAAGGTGGTTACGGATAGAAGTGTTTTTGGAATCGCGATTTCGCAGAAGCATGGGTGAGGGCCAGTAACTTTGAAGCTTATCTCCTCGTCTGCTTGACTGAAGGCATGATCAGAGAAACCGGAATGATACTCTAATGTGCTGTCGGTTGTGTTGCTTACCGTTACAACTTTGTTCTGAGTTGAGTTCAAAACGACCGTGTAAACGTCGATTATGTTGGCTGCGACCATTCGGATATCTGTGCCGACGCGCTCAGACACCAATACGTCGCGGAGATGTATGTCAGAGACTCCAGGTGCTAAGACCGTAAAGGTGAAGGAGATTAGTGTTCCGTCGCCGCTCGCCTTTTCTTCTGGTCCTAATAGAGTCTCGCCATAGGCGACTACTTCTCCAACTGTGTTGTTTATGGTTCCTTCTATCTGGAAGGTTCCTAAAGCTCCTGCGACATCGCTGAGGAATTCTCCCCATTCAAAACCTGCGCAGTTTAGGACGGTGTTGTTGAAGAGTAGGCCTGCTTGCCAGCTGTAAGCATCGATGGCATCGCGGATGTTTATGTTAACTTTGAATTCTTGGCCAACTACTGTGCCGTTGATTGTTGGGGGATCCAAGTAAACCGTTGTCGTGGAAGCTGACTGAGCTGTTTGGGGAAGAGATGAAGCTGCGCCCGCTAATGCTATAACTATGATGAGAATAAATGGAGAAAGCGCCAGTGGTTGGCTTTTTCTCTTCTGTAGGATGTTGGACTTTTTCAAGTTTTCACCTAGTCTTGTAATGCGATGTGCCATTTTTAAAGTTTATCGTCGTTGGGAGTGAAAAAGAAACCGAAAGAAGATTCCACAACTTTTTGCAGCGGGAGTGTGCACGCGTGTAGTCACTTCTAGATATTCAACTATAGTCTGGTTGATTCTTTTTCTTTGCTAAAAATATTATAATCAAAGTGATAATCGTGAATATCAAAAAGAGGAGCGAATTTGGAAACTCTGGAATCACGTCTGTTCCAATAATCCTGATGTTGCGTGTGCTAGGGGGAAACGTGAACGTGGAGTATATGGAAGTGTGAGTAACATTTTCTCTAACAGAAATGCTGCTCGTCATGTTTGCATCTTCCAGAAAAACGGTCCAGCTACCCGAGCTAGCGTTTAGAAGAATCTTGGGAATTGTGACATTACAAAAGACAACGGCGCCTGATGGACCAGTTACGTTGAAACTAATCTGCTTTTCAGATTGATTGAAGTTAAATGAGGCTAGTGTGGAGTTGCAATGTGTGGTAACGTTATGGATTTGTCCGTTCAAGACGACCATATGCCTTCGGAGAAGACTCCACGGTTTTATAAGCGGATGTTTGTCCCATCCATATTCATCTGGATACGGCGTGTCTCCTATGCCGTCGCGGTTTGCATCCGTCCCAATGTAGTCGCTCCAGTAGTTGCCCTCTGCGCCGTTATCCCAAACGGTGGCATTACCGAATCGTTCCACTTGAGTTGGGTTATCGATGAAGTTATTGCGATATAACGCGTTGTTTTGGGATTCTGCGCTGGTAATCCAAACACCTTTCGGATTGTTTGTGATGTTGTTGGCAACAATGTGGTTGTAACAACTGCCAGAAATTCTGATGCCCCGATCGTAATTGTCTATTATTACGTTCTCGGTGATGTCGGAGAAATTAGATTCGGACAAGAAAATACCGAAGTAATTCTTTCGTATAACATTGTTGCGAATTGTGACGTTTGATGCGTGCATTATTTGTATTCCACCATATGGATAGTCTCCGCTTTTGCTTCCATTCTGTATTGTGAACCCGCTAACCTCTACGTTGGACGCAATGATGCTGATGATCATTTTGTTTTCGCCGTCGCCATCAATGAAAGTGTTTTCGCTGCCAGCTCCCTTGAGTGTTAGAGACTTGTTTATGACTAGGTGCTCGTGGTATGTTCCAACAGATACCACAATGGTGTCTCCGGGGCTTGCTGCGTCAATCGCCTCTTGGATTGAATCTCCGGGATTCACGAGGAATTCATTTAGACTCGCTTTCGCTGTTTTTATGAATGACGTGCTGGATTGTGCACCGATAGACATGCTAGACACTATTGACAGTAGAAGCAAGAAAGCGAGGATCGTCAAGGAAGCTTTCTTGAACATTCTTCAATGCCCCCATTCAGTTGTTCACAGGTATAATATTTCTCTTTATGTAGTAAGGTTGTTAATCATTTCTTGCGAAATTGTTTTCTTTCAGCATTAGAGGATATGGAAAGCAATTTTAAAAAAGGTTGTGGAATTATCTTCTGTGTGCGTGTAGGCAAAGCTTCTATAGAAAAAGGGGGGTTAGCGCGTTAGATACGCGTTTTTCGCTACCAGGGATATCCGTACCAGAAGGCTAGGTAGGTGTTGATGTCGGTGGGGTTTACGTAGCTATCTGCGTTGAAGTCGCATTGGCAGTTGTAGTTGGGTTGTCCAAAGCTGCTTCCGTAGGCAAACGCCATGTAAGTGTTCACGTCGGTGGGGTTCACTAGGTTGTTGCCGTCCACGTCGCCGAAAACCTTGACCTTCACTTGGCCGTTGATATGCTCGTCGTTGCCAGGGTTGGTGTCGCCGATTAAGGTGACGTTGGCTTTTAAGGTGTAGTTCGAGGGCACACTTGAGCTTGACAGGTCCCAGTTGAAAGTTAAGGTTGTGTTTTGTCCGGCCGGTAAGTTGTTCACTGGTTGAGTTCCTATGAGGCTGTCGTTGGCGTAGGCGCTGACCGTGAATGTTGCCGAGGTGGTGCCGAAGTTCTCTACGGTGACGGTGACGTTGACGGACCAAGCTGGATATGCTTCACTTATGGGACACGGACAATAGTCCATACAAGGCACAACATCGGTGACGCCCACATCGGGGGCCTCCAGCGGTGATGTTATGACTGCGTATTCTATTTGAACGTGCCATCCGTCCCAGCCTGGGTATCCTAGGATGGACCAGTTGCCGCCTGGACAGGGATCCCAGATGACTTGGTAGATGTCTTGGGAGACTAGGCTGGCGTTGTTGTGGGTGGTGTTGTTTCCCGGCGGTACGTGTAGGTGAGGAACTGGTATGCGACCGTTTGGTATTTGTTGGTTTTCGAAGGCGTCTTTGTCGGGGTCGCAGATGGCAATCAGCATGTTGGACGAGTTTACGCCGGCTACCGTTACGCAGTGGTCGAGTTCATCGCGATACCAACTCGATGGATCATTTGGATCTCCGCCTAGATACATCCAGAAGCCAAGGCAGAGAACTACGTCTTGGCATCTTTCAACTTCTTCCTCTATAAAGAAGAAGTCAGGTTTTGCTACGGTGTGTTCGTAGAACGAGCCATTCTTGCCTAGATTGGCAGTCACAAGGTTTATGTCATTTTGGTTGATGACGTTGTCGGCCGGGATTCGATTTGGCCATCCGGTGGTGACTGGCCAGATGTCTGCAGCCATATTCCACCCGGCTAGCAATGGTGTTGTATTGTTGGCTGCCACTACCAGATTGTAATCTGTTTGATCCACGATTCCGTCGCCGTTTACGTCTCCTTGTGGATTTATGGTGCCGTTACCAGCCCAAGACAGGTAATGGGTGATTCCGGCTTCCATATCAATTACGTTTGTGCCTATGTGGCCAGGTCCCGGAGGAGATGTGCGCATACCATTTGTGTCCATCAAATAGGCTAGATGTGGGACAAAGTGTTGAACGTTCTGTGGATCGTGGTCCCAGTCATTCGCCCATACGCCAGTCGTGTAGTTCGTAAGTAGATCAGATAGAGGCTTGCTTGCATTATATCGGGAGTCCATCCACCACAGGGAGTTTGCTACAGCTGTTGGTGCACACCAAGTTGCCCCAAATTGGTTCTGGTCGAAATCTGGCATTCCGCTTGGAGCATAGTCTGAATACGATTTTTTCCAGTGGAACGCCAGAACTAGTTCTGTATTACCTGTAGCTGTGTTGTTGCCTGGATAGTCGTCATGAGCAATTGTGGCGTTTGCACTTACTGTGTAGGGGCCTGGAGGGACTCCTGCTGTGTTCCAGTTGAACGTTAAGGTTTGGACGTCTCCTGGATTCATGTTGAAGATTGTTTGTGGTGGTGCAGCTTGTGTTCCAGGCTGATAAAAGGCGTAGACGGTAACGGTCTCTTGGAAATCTCCGTTGTTTGTAACAGTTACGCTAATGGGGTCGATTTCTCCTTGGTACACCTGATCATACAAAGAGAAAACTTCGGTGACAGCTACATCGTGGACTGGTTCTGCCACCTTTTCTACAACCATGTCGACGGCTACCTCGTCAACGTGACAAACAAACGGTAAACCCGTTGGGTCAACCAACGTGATGTTGTCACAGTGACTGAGGACACCGTTGCAATTGTCGTCCCAATTCTCGATCCAAAACACACCAGGCAACCATCCTGGGCAAACTATCTCCCAATCATATTGGTACTCCGGTTCTATCTTAGGCCAGTACATGTATTCATAGGGGACATCAAGTAATTCAATGAATATCCGCTGTCCTTGTGAGACTGGTCCTCCCATCGGGTCAATTACTGTCAGATTGAGAGTCAGCGTCATGCTTTCTACGTGGTACTTGTCCTCCAAGCCGCTGGGGGGATCTAACTCCATTGTAACATTGTCGCAAGGACTAAGCAATTCGTCGGTGTTGTCTTCCCAACCCGTTATGTGGTATTCATGTGCAATCTCACAGAAATCGGGGTCAAGTTCATGCCAGGTAGTGCATGTGGGGTCCGCGATTTTTCTGTTGAGGATGAGGTCGTAGGTCATATCGTCAATATGCCATCTCGTCTCAGGTTCTTGACCTGTCGCATTTACCAACCAAATGAAATCGCAGACATCAAGCACTCCGTTGCAGTTGTCGTCCGAATACAAGTCCCACCACGTTAGATTGTAAATGTTGCAGTAATCTGGATAAACTTCATGCCACCTAGTGTCCCATGGAGATTTGAAGACTGTATAGATTTCTTCAAAGTCGCTTTTCAACTCGATCTTCATCCACCTGCTTTTGTCCCACTCATACGAAACATTGAGGGTGACGGTTATTCTGTCCACGAAATACATAGCCCAGTTTCCAGATTCTTTTTCAGTCATGTTGATTTGGTCGCCCGGGGAAAAATACGGAGACGTCATGTTTTCCCAGGGCTCGGTAACATGGTACCATTTGCAGTATTCTTCTTCTGGATAAATCGCATGCCACCAAGTGCAAATAGGATCTACAAGCTTCTCCCTGAGAATTATGTCAGTAGCGTAATCTTCAACGTGCCACCATATTCCTGGAAAACCGTCCAACTCGACATGATCGCACACATCGATGAAACCATTCTGGTTGTCCGCCCAATTGACAATCTGGTAATGGTTGCTGTAGTCTTGCGGTGGCGCAACCTGATGCCACAAAGTCCATGTTGGATCATATATCGGCTCGTAGGGTCCCTTGTATTCCACCCATATTGGGTCCCCTTGAGTATCGTTGTACAGACGCATTGTCCACGTCATTCTATCCACGTGGTACCAACGTTTCTTCTGGGTGTCCTCGTTAATCATGTCGATTTGGTCGTTGGGACTTAGTCCTTCTGGGAATGGCTCACCCACATTTTCCCAGCTGGTTAGAGTCCAATTCTCACAGAAGTCAGGATAAAGCTGATGCCATGCAGTTTCATAAGGTGGAGTAACAGGAAGTTCTCCATACTTATAGTGCATGTGTACTGGTGTAAGGGTTTTGTTTGAATTCATGTGGATGGGTTCAAGGGGTGGACCGTCAAGGTAAACGATGTCGCCGGATGATTGCGCACTTGTGGGTCCATTCATGTTAACTAGAAGCAAAGACGTAATCAGCAAAGTCAAAGCAATCAGCGTCAAAGCTTTCTTATTATCAATTCTCATTTTTAGTTCCTTCTTTCTCCTTTCTCTTTTAAATAATGCCAACATATGTTTTGGAGGAACACGCTCTTAAGATTTTTGGAGATGCGCGTGCATGTGCATACGCGCCCACGCAGTATATGTCTGTATGTACGATACATACTTGGGAGGAGTACGTTTATCAGTCAAAGAATTAAACGGTATCATCCAAGAAAAGAACGCGCGCGTGGGACAATTAATATGACATAGAGAAGATTCAGAGTCATAACGGAAATAGTAGTGCGTTCGGCAGTGAAGTTGAGCAGAGCTTATATTATGGAAGCATACAGAACAGTGTGCTGATTAAACGTGAAGAAGATTGCTTTGTTAGCTTTTGTGCTATTACTATCGTCGCCAATGACAGTTGTTATCCGCTTTTCAGCGCCAGTGAAAGCAGAGGCGAAGATAATTTATGTGGACGCAAAAAACACTGGTTTTGAAGATGGATCAAAAGAATACCCCTACAACACCATAAAGGAAGGGATAAACGCAGCAGCTTCAGGAGACACGGTATTCGTGTATAATGGAACATACAGACAATCTTTTATTGTTCTTGATAAAGATAATTTGTCTCTTATCGGGGAAAACAGGGACTTTACTATTATTGATAGCATGAGGATGGATTGGGTTCTAGTAATTACTGCACAAAACATCACTGTAACCGGTTTCACGATACAAAACGGCTCCTTAGGAACTGGTGGTGTCTTTCTCGATTATGCGGTGAAGAGTAGAATCAGTGATAACATCATAAAAAACCACCTCGATTCTGGTATTTACGCTCGTTTCTCCAATGGCAATGTGATAGAGAACAACTGGATGTCAGACAATTATGCGGGTATAGTTCTATCAAGTCTCTGTACCGAGAATAAGGTAAGCAACAATGACGTGATAGGCAACACCCGTGGTATTGATTTGTCCCACCACGCCCGTTATAATGACGTTCGGAACAATAACATTGTCCAAAATACTTACGGCCTCTCAATCAGCCACGAGAACAACTCCGTATTTGGCAATCGGATCGTAAACAATGATGTGGGCGTCTATGAAGATTTAGAGGTTGGGGCTGCTCACGGATACAGAATCGTTCATAACAATTTCATCAACAACACAAAACAAGTAGATCTGCGTAACTCAAGTGTTAACGCTTGGGATAACGGGCTAGAAGGCAATTATTGGAGTGATTACAACGGAACAGATTTCACCCAAGATGGAATCGGTGACACCGCCCCATACATAATCAACGGAAACAACACAGACCGTTATCCTCTTATGGGAACATTTGCAGAATTTCCGGTTACTTGGGAAGAAACAAACTATTATGTCACCACTATTTGTAATTCTACAATGTCAGCCTTCAAGTTTGACCAATTCAACAAGATGATGAAGTTCAATGTTACTGTTGAAGAAGGCATAGGATTCTGCAGAGTAACCATTCCAAAAATCATAATTCAAGATATGTGGCATAAAAACTACAAAGTTCTAGTTGACGGAGAAGACCCACTCATAACGAATAATTGGACAGACACTGAAAGCACATACATATACTTTACATACCAATATTCAGAACACGAAGTAGTGATGACTCCAGAGTTGCCCACATGGATATCAATGTTACTTGTGCTCATGGTGCTTACAGTTGCTGTGGCCATCTACAAACGAGGGCTACAAAAAACACCAATTCACTGAACTATAATCTTCGTTTCCTTTTTTGCAAGTGCACTTTGCATGACGTTCCCTTTTTTTCTAATCCTAAAGCGCGTGCCTATTGAGTTTAGCAGTTGTCTTTCGTTTAACTACGGGTTCCCTTGTTGATAGAGAGTTAGCGACAAGATGATTACGGCGAGATTAAACATCGGCGAGCTTGCTTACATACTTTCTGACATTTTGTTCAAGCTGTATTTCCGTAGTACACTGATAGGTAGGTGTTCACGTCGATGGCGTTTACGTAGCCGTCACCGTTGAAGTCGCAGTTCGGGTCATAGTTGGGATCTCCAACTTGAGAACCATAAGCAAACGCCATGTAGGTGTTCACGTCGATGGCGTTTACGTAGCCGTCACCGTTACAGTCGCCGGGCAAACGTTGGCTTCCAGCTAAGAGGATGTCAAAGCTGAAACTCGATATTCCTTCTATGCCGTGAGATATGGATAAAGTCAGCGTTATTTGGTAAACTTCACCGGGGTCTATCCGTTGCAGGCTGTAGTCCCACCCGAGAGCCATGTATTCGGATGCTTTGGAGGGACTCCATTCCCTCGTCGACATAACAAGAAATATCGGTTCGTTTCCTTGATTTAGAACATAGACGACTATGTTCTTCGAAGATCCCGGTTCAAGGGTGCCCCAGGCAATTAAAGACACTCTATCGCTGCAATCGTAGTTCCAATAGACTCCAACCCCCTCTGTTTCTACAGCTGAGACGTTGGTGATGGTCTGGGCCATTGAGAAGACAAGAATATAAATAACCAGCAACGCAGCAACAAATGCGACGATGAAGCCCCCGTAGGATCGAGGCAAATTCTGAAAGGCTCCTCTCTCTTTGCATCAACATCTTCAGTTAGACACATTTAAGATTTCTGTAAGAGTTTTCGTATTTTCATTCAATCATAGCATACGGTATTATTTCTATGCGCGCACTTTTGTAGGAAAAAGGTGGTTGACGCGTCAAATACGCGTTCTCAACCACCAAGGATATCCGTACCAAAAGGCTAGGTAGGTGTTTATGTCGGTGGGCGTTCACGTAGCGCGCGCAAATTCTGAAGAGCCGAGGCACTTTCAACTTCGCGTTTATGTAGAAACAACTGATTTCCCAAGGCTCCAACATGCTGAAAGGTCAACAAAAGTCGCTACTTAGGGTTTGAGTTGCAACGTAAACAGTTAGAGGCGAGAGAGAAATGAAATTGATAAATATTATAGAAGAATATTCTATTTCGACAAACTCTACATGCATTTAACTACTTTTTGATTGTTTGTGTGATAGTTGATCTTTGAATTTCTCTGCATGCATGCAAGTATTTTTTCTTCAAACGATCACCTACTGCACGCGCACAAGAAAGACGGTTACTAGAACAAAGAGTTTGAGTTTTTTCATCTGTTCACAGTATTTCTGTCCAGCTTTCAACTTCGTAGACGACTTTCAAGTAATGAATTGCCATCGTAGTTATATCCGAGATATTAATTATTCCATCTTCACGATAATCAACCGAACTGTTCCAGTTTTCGTCTCCTTCGCTCGTTTGCCAAGCCATAGCAACACAACCAATGTCGTATACATCAATTAGGTTGCTGTCATCTAAATCTAAATCGTAAGGGATTATGTGATATCTTCTCATCAGCATTGGATCGTCAACCAAGTCTTGACAGATGTACCATACTTCATACAACACGGTGTTGCCACAACCCACATGATGAAGACGTGTTCCTTCTATAGCTTTTGAAACAGTTCGTTTAGTGACCTTATTAATTGTTCCATCCATATGTCCCCAAAACAAATTAGCATCAAACTTAGCTTTTTCAGCTCCAACAACACCACTATAGGTTAACACTTCTCTTGCACCCCAACAATAGCTGAAATAACTTGTGTAGCAACTAACAAGATAGACAATAGTGTTAGCATCAACAAACCAAGACTCTAAAGCATATGGTTGTACCATAATGTTATAACCTGAAGAATCGCTTGATTGTGCTTTGCGTATTTCTTTTGTTGTGAAGCCTTGTTCAAGATAATAATCATATTTGGCGTCGCGTGCGTTCTTTCCTTCTTCAGTAAATTCGTATGCTTCTACAGCAATCCCACCTTGACATCCATGAGTAACAATAAAAACAATCCCATAGTCACCCCCAACACAAATATTATAGAATTGTAATAGTGTGCAATTCACAGGATTCAAACTTACAACTTCTTCTCGGTACACTGTCACGGAGTATCCATGTAGGTTACTTGCATCTATTACGTCACTTGACCCACAATCTCCGCCATCAAAGAAGTATGGCTCAAATACAACGGTTGTAGACTTTAGCGGTGTTGGTTGTGTTGGTTCGTGAAATGCTACTGTTGGTTCAACAGAAAGAATTAGACAAACAACAAAACCCAAAAAAACAATGAAACCTCCTTTCTCTCTCAGCATTTCTTCACTCTCGTTTTCTCCCTATTTTTTGTTGCGTTTTATGTTGTTTGCAGCATTCTCGTAATAAAGTTTTTATGTTTATGTAGTTTTTGCTGTTGTGTAGCCCCACTACTTCACCGTTCATATTCCGTGCATGCATGAAATTAAGGCTGTTTGAATTATTTATTCGTGAACGATTAAGCCTGCGCGCGCGCATGCGTTCAAGAGATAATTAGCAGGAAAAAGATGGGGTAGACAGGCGCTTTTTTTGTTTACCAAGGGTATCCGTACCAGAAGGCAAGGTAGGTGTTGATGTCGGTGGGGTTTACGTAGCCGTCAGCGTTGAAGTCGCAGTTCGGGTCATAGTTGGGGTCTCCAACTTGAGAACCATAAGCAAACGCTAGGTAGGTGTTCACGTCGGTGGGGTTTACGTAGCCGTCACCGTTACAGTCACCGGGAACTTTGACCATTAGAGTGTCGCCAATTATGGTGTTATCAGCGGGATTGGTGTCGCCGGGAATTGTGTTTGTTTCCACTTTTATTACATAACTTACG
>Ga0209636_10004092_pt1 | contig 14892 bp, 12 predicted proteins | sample DeeMarSWOR152_54_FD_187464 | JGI IMG/M metagenome (GOLD analysis project Ga0209636, IMG submission 187464) | Marine sediment microbial communities from White Oak River estuary, North Carolina - WOR-1-52-54 (SPAdes) (version 2) | ecosystem: Environmental > Aquatic > Marine > Intertidal zone >...
GTTATGGTTTCCGATATCGCGGATATCAAATCCAAGCTGGACAAGATCATCAAGAATCTCCATCAACACAGTATGATCTGAAGCACTCAACTCGATCGTGGCAGGAAAAAGATCCTGCTGGGCAAGGCCTGTATTGTTATTGAGGGAATCAAGGTATTTTTCGAAAAGGATTTTTTCATGTGCACGTTTCTGGTCAATAATCAGCAGCCCGGATTTTACCGGGACAAGAATATACCTGTTTTTAAATTGAAGGAGTCTGCCCGGGATGGTTTCATGGTCCGGTTCAATTTGCTGCTGAGAAGGCTGATCACGATTTATATCAATTCCCGGGAGTCCTTCATATAATTTTTCCCAGTTTCTGATTGTCTCACGGTAGAATGATGTATGATCTTTTCTTATCCCTGAAGAATCATCTGTAAATGGATTATATCCCGGGTCGACCTTAATATCCGGCACTTTAAAATCCCGGTCCTTTTTAAAGAAAGGTATGTCGATCACACCTGTAGTGTTAAAATCAAGTGTTGGTGCTAGATTGTATTTGCCTAAAGCTTCTCTTACAGTTGCCATCAGAATCTGGAAAACAGACCGTTCATCTTCGAATTTGATCTCTGTTTTTGTCGGATGAATGTTAATATCAATTGCTTCCGGACGAATATCAAAATAGATAAAATATGTTGGTACAGATTCAGGAGGCAGGACCTGTTCATAGGCTTCAAGAATAGCTTTATTGTAATAGGGATGGCGCATATAACGGCCATTTACAAAAAAGAACTGTTCACCAAAGGTCTTCCTGGCTGCTTCAGGCTTGCCGATAAATCCACTGATACCGGTGATACTGGTTTCTGCATTAACGGGTATCAGGTTCTGGTTAATCCCTTTCCCAAAAATACCTATGATACGTTGTTTGATATTTGATGGAGGAAGACTATAGATCTCTGTATCATTATGCGTCAGTGTAAATTGAACAGCAGGGCGGGTGAGTGCTACATGGATGAATTCATTAATAGAATGTTTAAGTTCAGTTGTATTGGATTTGAGGAATTTTCTCCGGGCGGGCACATTAAAGAAGAGGTTTTTAACCATGAAGTTACTACCTGCCGGACATGATACAGGTTCCTGGTTTTTAACGGCTGATCCGCTGATTTCCAGTAATGTTCCCACTTCATCTTCGACCCTGCGGGTTTTTAAAATGACTTCAGAAACAGCTGCAACGGAAGCCAGTGCTTCACCACGGAATCCCATCGTGTGAATAGCGAACAAATCCTCTGCTTTGGATATCTTTGAAGTGGAATGCCGTTCAAAACCCATCCTGGCGTCTGTCACAGACATCCCGCAACCATTATCTATTACCTGTACAATTGTGCGCCCGGCATCTTTTAAAATGACAGTCACTGAAGTGGCACCCGCGTCAACAGCATTCTCCATCAATTCCTTGACAACGGACGCAGGACGCTGGATGACTTCCCCTGCAGCTATCTGGTTAGCCACCGAATCGGGTAATAATCTGATTATATCTGGCATATGTCAGAAAAAAAGCAGCAAATAGGATAAAAGTAACAGGAATATCAATATAACAACCAGGCGGGCTGTTGAATATGTTTTGGTTTTTCTTTTTCTCAGATGATAATCGGAAAATGATCCTTTCCCGAGCGTTCTTTTGTATGAGTCATCAACCTTCACACCCATTTTTTGTTCAATCTGATTGATCCTTTCCTGCAGCTTCTCCTTCCGCTCATCATAATAGACAGGCTCATAATGAAATTGCCTGGGTTTGGCTAATTTGAAAAATCTGGGTATTCCCATAACTGTTTATTTATCTGACAAAATTAATCATTCTTAAAGTTCTTTTCCGCACATTTTACAGAATAATGCATCCGGATCATTATGCGGATTTTGACATCCGGGACAAATCTTTACCTTTTTCTCCGGTAACTTTCTTGTTGAAGCGGCAATTTCAAATGTTACGATACCTGTAGGAACTGCAATGATACCATAACCGATGATCATGACGAAGCTGGCAATAAACTTTCCGAAATCAGAGACAGGTGTCATATCTCCATACCCGACGGTAGTCAGTGTTACAATTGTCCAGTAAATGCTTGCAGGGATACTGGTGAATCCGCTATATTCCCCTTCTATCAGATACATCATTGTGCCGATAATCAGTATGATGGTTATGACAGCGAAAAGAAAAACCAGGATTTTAACACGGCTTGCTTTCAAGGCTTCAATAATGATTCTTCCCTCGTTGGAATACCGGGTGATTTTCAGTATCCTGAAAATTCTGAGCAGCCTGAGTCCCCTGATCACGGCAAAGCCCATTGCTCCGGTAAAGATTACTCCAAGATATGTTGGTATGATCGCGAGGAAATCAATAATACCATAAAAACTTGAAATATACCGGAATGGCTTTGGTGATGTCCAGATGCGGACAATGTATTCAATTGTAAACAGGATTGTGATGATCCATTCAATCAATATAAGCCAGGTGCCAAACCTTGAGTGAATTGCAGAAACACTCTCGAGGATAACCGCCAGGACAGTGATAAGGATCAGAATGATCAGCACAATGTCGAATGCCTTTCCGGCAGGAGTCTCAGCTTCAAAGATGATTTCATGTAATTTTTTCCTGTAGTTCCTTTCCATGTTTAAAGGTTTTAATTATTTAAAATGAGTATAAATTACTTTTTTGATGCCGATAATTTACAAAAAGTGTCATAAAGGATAGAAGGGGAAATTCGAAATGTCGAAAACCGAGAATCGAAATAAGCTCGAAATAAGATAAATGAAACCTGCCTGAGTGCAGACAGTTAAATTCGAAATGTAGAAAACTGAAATTCGAAATAAACTCGAAACATGAAAGTCGAAAGAAGAAATAGGAAATAATCCCGAAGGGATTGAACTATGAGTAACCCGGTACGAAGTGCCGGGCATAGGATATGAGTAATAATCTCAACCCTGAAAGGGTTGAATAAAAACTATATAAAATGCCAACATACAGACAAATTCTCTATCAGATTGTTTTCGGCACAAAGTATCGTAATAATACATTAAGGTATTCCTACCAGGAGGAAATGTATAAATATATCTGGGGAATATTTAATAATAAAAGATGTTTCCTTTACAAAATCGGAGGAACCGAAAACCACATCCATATGATATCAGATCTGCATCCTTCAATTCCTCTGGCAGATTTGGTTAAGGATGTTAAACTGGCTACATCTGACTGGATAAAAGAAAAGGGTATTTACAGAAATTTCGACTGTTGGCAAGATGGTTATGGAGCATTTACATATTCAAATAAGGATAAAAGGAATCTCATTAAATACGTTGATAATCAAAGAGAACATCACAAGAAAGAAACATTTGCAGAGGAATTCAAGAGGTTATTAAAGGAACATGGTATTGAATTCGATGAAAAATATTTGTTTTAGATTCAACCCCTTGCGGGGTTGATGTGTATAGTTGATTCCTCGCCACCGGTTTCACCGGTGGTTATTCATAGTTCAACCCTTAACAGGGTTGAGATAGTGCATGATTGAAATCGGCCAATTTTACCGGCATTGATTGGAAAAAAAGTCTTTAACAGGGTTGAGATATTGCATGATTTGAGTTCATCGGTTTTACCAATAGTAAGTTATTGTTAAACACTTGAAAGGATTATGAATTTGTATGATTTTGGTCCCTGATTTTACTGGTAGCAGTATATAATATATTGCTCTAAATCAACGACAAATTAGTCTGTAATAATAGAATCTGTATTAAACATGTTAGTAAAAACTTATGCCTCCGCTGTCCATGGCATCTATGCGACCACCATTACCGTTGAGGTTAATCTTTCTCAGGGTATAAACTTTTTCATTGTCGGACTGCCTGATAGTGCTGTAAAGGAAAGTCAGCGGCGGATCGATGCGGCATTAAAGAACACTGGTTACGAGGTAAAGCGAAAGAAAGTAGTGATTAACCTGGCGCCGGCAGATATTCGTAAAGAGGGTTCAGCCTATGATTTACCTCTGGCTATGGGGATCCTGGCGGCTTCTGAACTGTTGCCTATCAGGCAGCTGGAAAATTATATCCTGATGGGAGAACTTTCCCTGGACGGCACACTGCAAAAAATCCGCGGGGCATTGCCAATGGCTATCAATGCAAAGGAAAAAGGATTCAAAGGCCTGATTGTACCGGCAGAGAATGCACGTGAAGCTGCTGTTATCAAGGGAATAAATGTATATGGAATGAATCATATTATGGAGGTAACAGGTTTTTTGTCGGGTCAAAGATCCTTTGAACCTGTAAAGGTAGATATTGAAAAGGAGTTTTACAGCAATGTTAACAATTATGATACTGACTTTTCTGAGGTAAAGGGTCAGGTGAAGGTTAAGCGGGCACTGGAGATTGCAGCTGCCGGGGGACATAATGTTATAATGGTTGGTCCTCCAGGTGCCGGTAAGACCATGCTGGCGAAGCGGTTGCCCGGGATATTACCACCTCTTTCCCTCGAAGAGGCGCTTGAAACAACAAAGATCCATTCCGTTGCCGGTAAAATAGAATATTATTCATCGCTCGTAACGAAACGGCCCTTCCGTGATCCTCATCATACAATTTCAGATATCGCACTTGTTGGTGGAGGAACCTATCCACAGCCCGGTGAAATATCCCTGGCCCATAATGGGGTATTGTTTATGGATGAACTGCCTGAATTTAAACGGAATGTCCTGGAGGTGCTGCGACAACCCCTGGAGGGACGCATGATTACCATATCAAGGGCAAAATTTACCATTGAATATCCATCCAGTTTTATGCTGGTTGCATCCATGAATCCCTGTCCATGCGGTTATTATAATCATCCGGAGCGGGACTGTGTTTGTGCAGCCGGGGCAGTGCAGAAGTATTTGAACCGTATATCAGGGCCCCTGCTCGACCGGATCGATATCCATATCGAAGTTGTACCTGTCCCTTTTGATAAGTTATCCCAGTTGCAGTGTGGTGAGAAAAGCCATGTCATCAGGGAAAGGGTGGTCAAAGCAAGAAAAATACAGGAACAACGGTTCTCAGCATTTAAGGGTATTCATTGCAATGCACAGATGAGCTCAAAACTTATGAATACCTATTGTCGCCCTGATCAAGCAGGGCTTGCGCTGCTGAGAAATGCCATGGAGAAGTTCGAACTGTCGGCCAGGGCATACGACAGGATATTGAAAGTCTCGAGAACCATTGCCGATCTGGATGGAAGCGACTACATTAAAACTTATCACATTTCTGAGGCGGTGAATTACCGGAACCTGGATAGGGAAGGCTGGGGAGGGTGAAGAGTTCAAAGTTCTTAGTTCTAAGTTCAAATTGGGTGAGGGTTTTGGGTGTGGGGAAATGGTTCCCGGTTCTCCGGAGTTGGTTAATAAATTGATTCCTGGTGGGTTGGGGTTTTGAGTTTTGTAAGAATGATTTTGGAAATGTTACACAATTAGTTAACTTTGTAATGAATAGAAAGCGGGATTTTGTTTTTTTAAGTCATATTTTAAGGAATTCTTTGAATCACAATCAGAAAGAGTTCAGGATAAAATTGATCATGTATTATTTCTAATTTCAGTAGCAGAATGGATCCCTTCAAAATTTTTCAGAATTATAAAAGGTACTAATGGATTATATGAAATAAGAATAGAGTTCAAGGGTAATATTTACAGAATTTTCTGCTGTTTTGATAAAGGATACCTTTTAGTTTTGTTTAATGGTTTCACCAAGAAATCGAAAAGGATACCAAAAAAAGAAATTAATAAAGCTTTAAAAATAAAAGATGAATAATTTGAACAAAAATAAAAAGAAAGTACAGAATAAAATGGATATTACAACTTTTGATGAGCATCTTGATAAAAGATATGGTCCGATAGGAACAAAAAGAAGAACAGAATTCGAGATCAAGGCCAGAGCATTTGCCATTGGTGAGATTCTACGGCAAGAGAGAAAGGATGCCCATATGACACAGGAAGAGCTGGCAAAAAAGACCGGGACAAAAAAGAGCTATATCTCAAGGATTGAAAATGGCCATACCGATATTCAGTTATCCACACTGTACCGGCTGGTTGAGATTGGATTTGGCAAAAAAGTGGATCTGACGATAAGTTGAGGATTGTCAAACATTATACTATTAAGAAACTATAGTAACTGATCATGACAGTAATAAAAACAGAGGAACAGTATGAAGTATTAATGCAACGAATTGAAGAATTGTTACCACTTGTCACTATTGAAACAACAACGACTGACAGGAATTTGATTGAATTGGAGATAATATCAAACCTGGTTGAAGAATATGAAGAGAAACACTATACTGTTGAAATGCCGAAGCTACCGGAAATCATAAGATATGAAATGGCTGAAAGGGGAATTACCCAGAAGGAACTTGCAGAACTCCTTGGTGTCAGTCCTTCACGAATAAGTGAATACATGAATGGCAAAGCAGAACCCACATTGAAGGTTGCCAGGCTTTTAAACCAAAAACTTGATATTGATGCTGATTTTATCCTGGGTTAGGATAGGGTTCTTTCCATGAATTATTTAGGAAAGGTTTGAACAAATCTGAAATGCCGATTACCTTAATAATATCATGGTTGGCTCGCCTGGCGCTTGTTCCTTTTGATAAGCTATCACGGCTACAATGGAATGAAGATAAGTGATTTTCAGTTCGCGGCTGTTGGTGAGGGTGTGCTTCGGGTAAGGAGTGTGATTAAAAATTGGATGTCGATCCTGGGATTTTGATCGGATAAATAACAATGACCCGATAAAGGGATCCGGCTATTTGGTTTAGTTACTTGATAATGTGCGATTCAAAAACCATCCTTTCATTTTTTTTTTAACTTTATCTAACCGCTCATTCTCAAATTTTTATCATATCTGGAACAAAATCAACTAAACCAATACCTTACAGTGATGAAAAGAATAAATTTTCTATTGATTTGCCTGATTTTATCAGCATGTAACTTAATAGCCCAACCCGGTTTTTCATACCAGGCTGTTCTGCGGGATACCGACGGTTCACTGAGAGCCAATGAATCGGTGGTACTCGATGTTGAACTGATCCGGGACTCTGTGGCTGTTTATACCGAAAGCCACTCGGTAACTACGAATGATTTTGGTGTTTTTAGCATTATAGTGGGTGAAGGAGCCGGGGAAGAAACTTACTCTCCTGCAATTTTCCTGAGCAGTGATTCCTCTTATATCCTTGAAACATACCTGAGGGTGTCTGAAAGCGGGGGAAATATGCTGAGTGAAACAAAATTGCTGGGCGTACCTATAGCTGATGTTGCCAGGGTGGCCCTCAATGTCCGGGTAACTTTTCCGGTAGGTGCCGTGACTCCTTTTGCAGGTAGTAATGATAAAATACCGGAAGGCTGGCTTCTTTGTGACGGTACACTCTATGGTAGAACCGCATACCCTGAACTGTTTAATGTGATCGGATACAGCTGGGGAACAACAGGTACTGACCTTTTTCGGGTTCCTGATCTGAGGGGTGTTTTTCTGCGCGGTGTCAGCAGCAATAGCTCGGATGTATTTGCTGACCCGGATAAGAACACTCGCATCAGCCGGCACTCAGGCGGAAACATCGGGAACGATGTAGGTAGTTACCAGACCGATCAGTTCGAAAGTCACAGTCACACTAATAAAAATACTTTTATTGTTGATGGTGCTGCCAACAGATACGGTGGTGGGAGTTGGGGAGCTTACTCCCAGAACCCGGCCATAAACAACACCGGGGGAAATGAAACCCGGCCCCAGAACGCTTATGTCAATTATATTATTAAATACTGAACGGAACTCATGCTACGGGAAAGCCAGACCTGTCTGCAAGTCGTGCATAATTGGCTATATGACCGGTGAATCAGGGACCACCCGGCAGATAGCCAGGCTCCTTCATCAAAAACTAAATATTGATCCCTGGATTTCACAAGGATAAATATCAATGACCCTTTAAATATTCCGATCGTTTGTTATAGTTATATGATATTTACGATTCAAAAATTGATTTTTTATTCTTTTTTCGTACTGTACCTAAATTGCACATTATCAATTTATTATTATTTCTTAATATAGAATAACTTAACCAATAACTTACAGAAATGAAAAAAATAAGTTTATTATTGATTTGCCTGGTTTTATCAGCAGGTGCTTTGATTGCCCAGACGGGTTTTTCATACCAGGCTGTCCTGCGTGATACCGACGGTTCACTAAGAAAAAATGAATCAGTAATTCTCAATGTTGAACTGATCCAGGACTCTGTGGCTGTTTATACCGAAAGCCATTCGGTAACTACCAATGATTTTGGTGTATTCAGTATTGTAGTGGGAGAAGGAGCAGGGGAAGAAACATACTCATCTGCAATTTTCCTGAGTGGTGATTCCTCCTATGTCCCGGAAACATACCTCAGGGTATCAGAAAGCGGGGGAAACACACTGAGCGAGACAAAAATATTGGGTGTGCCGGTGGCCGAGGTAGCCAAAGTCGCACTCAGTGCAAAGGTGGATTTTCCGGCAGGAGCCATTATCCCTTTTGGAGGCAATACGGATAAAATACCGGATGGATGGCTTCTTTGTGATGGTACACTGTACAGTACAACCGAACATCCGGAACTGTTTGATGCCATTGGATACAATTGGGGGACAACAGATCCTGATCTTTTCCGGGTGCCTGACCTGAGGGGTGTTTTTCTGCGCGGTGTCAACGGCGGAATTTCAGATGATTTTACCGATCCCAACAGGGATACACGTGTCAGCAGGTACACCGGAGGAAATATCGGGAATACGGTTGGCAGCTATCAGGCTGATGAATTTAAAAGTCACACCCATACAAACAAGGAGAGCATAATGAGAACTGGTGAGTGTGGTTTATTTAGTGGAGGTAGTCATGGCTGTACAACCCAGAATCCGGCTATAAATAACACGGGTGGAGACGAAACCCGTCCCATGAATGCGTATGTCAACTATATTATCAAATACTGAGGGGGATACATGCTATGAAAAAGTTCATCATTATATTTATAGGATTTATGCTGGGGATTTCACTACCCGCAAGAAGCCAAGCTGGTATTCCTTTTGCAATCGGAATGGGAGGCCAGTCCGATTCACTATCCGTTACATATACTATCGGACAGCCTTTTGTGGCAAACCAATATCATGAGGCTGGATTTGTGAACACGCTCATGCTTCCTGTAGATACACTTTTTGCATATGAAATTGGTGCCATTCCTGATAAGGTTGTGTTTCATAACCAGGTCTGCCGTTTCCGTTTTTTCTGGGCAGGACACCCTTCAGCAGATTACTCTTTCCAGTTAATGGACAAGTATGATACTACCCTGACCATTGAACAGGAAGATACGTCCGCGGTATTTCAGTATGATCCTCAGCCAGGTGATTTTTCCCCGTTCCGTGTTGAATTCAAAGCAATATCCGGAGAAGATACCCTCACACAAATGGTAAATTTCACCCCTCTGCCGGACCTGTTCCCGGAACAGGATATCATTAAATACATGCACAGTGAGATCACATTTGATACCATACTGATGCACCGTACCTGGGAAAACGGTCCACCTATGAATTTCTCCTCTATTGATTCAATGGCAACCACTGATCTGATCGGAAAAACAATAGTGTTTGAAAATGGTACCGTTCCCTTTGCTTATGATATGCCTAACCTGGCCCGGTTAAATATCTTTGCCACAACGGTGATTGTCCGGGATGCGGTCAAACTTCCACAGACCGATGTGAATCTGTATTGTGAAAACCTGATCTTTGAAGATACAGGAACCGGGCATTCCTGCTTTATTACCACGCCAAAAACACCTGGCCTTAATATTTCTGAAAAGCAGGGCCTTCCCGCTGGAGATTTTCACTGTTATGCAAAAAAGGTTATAACCCCAGGGAATAATTACCGGTTTTACCTGAATGGGGGTACAGGCAGTGCAGAAAATCAGGGAACCGGTGCTGATCCCGGAGGAGGAGGAGATGCAGGAGATTTCTACTCAAATCACAACCTGAAAGCCTATGTGAATCTCAGAGGTGGATCGTATCAGCAACCATACGATTGGGAAAATAATTATCCATTGGGTCCCAGAGGTGATGATGGAAAATATTTTTATGAATCCCAGCCTTACAAATGGTTGCATCCAAATGCCGTTAGATTGATGCTTCAATTTGCCAGGGAGAGGTATTTATACGGACAGGATCAGGCAACCATGGATATTTGTGAAAAATACATCGGGGAGATCAGCAGTTTTAAAAGCACACCTTACTGGGATACGGATACTGTTAACAGACTGGATCTGGAACAGCTTCTGTATTCGTTTGCGTCCATAAAGGAGCAACTGGAAAATGACCTGGATTATTACGGCAATCCCAGGGGCTGGGCGCCGCTTCTTTCTTTTGAGGCAAACCTAACTAATTATGAAAATGAGATTGAATATGCAATCCGGGTATTTTACCTGAATTACTGGTTATCGACCAAAGCAACAGATTTGCAGGATCTGCTGGATGGTGCCTGGGAACTCAAGAAGCAGAATGCTGCAGAGATTGAACGTCTGCAGCAATTGTATGCCCATGCATCTTCCGAATTTGGGCCTAATTTACTGCAGTTTAAGACTATGAGCGACCGGCTGGATTCGGTTACTTTTGTATATGATCAAAAAATTCTGGAATTACTTACAAGGGCAAAGGATAAGGTTGAAAATTCATGGGAAAGCAAATTGAGAAAAATAGGTTATATCGCCGGACAGGTTTGTAAATTCATTCCCGGGCCGGCCACCCAGGTACTTGGATCAACCTTGCAGACAGCTGCTTCGTTTGATTATGAAGATCCTTTATCCATGGAAAACTGGAGTAAGGTACATGAAACGCTGACACTTGCATTTAATGAATTTTCGACAGTGGCCGATAATGTATCAGGCGCGATTGGCGGAATGAATCCTGCTTCCATTGCCACAGCTGCCGGAAAACAGGCTATGCATAATTGTGAGGTGGTTCTTAATAATCTTGCTCCTGAAAATCTTATGAAAATAGGTCCTGCCATTAAGCAGCTGACCATACCAGATAGTAAAGTGAAGGCTGAATTTGAGCGTATGAAAGCTGCCACACCGATCCTGAAAGTCTGGACCGATACCATGGAATATCTAGCCGCTGAAAAGGGATATGCAGCCCAGCGCCTGTCTTTCAACCGGTGCCAGTTAACTGCTATTCCGCGTGAAATCACAAAACTACTGCTTGCCTGTGATGCTATGGATGACATCATAATTAATAACGAGAATGTGGTGGATCCCAGAGCTCTTTCATACCTGAATGAAATGAAGAATTCTGCCTGGGAACGTATGCTTAAGTACCATTATTACCTGGCCATGGCTTACCAGTACAGGTTCCTGAAGTCTTATGATCAACCGCTGAACATGCAGCCGCTGTTCAATAGTTTTGACACCCTGGCGGTCCATAATGCCGAACTTTCACCTTCACAATACCAGGCACTACTGCCGGTATTCCAGGACCAGCTGAAACAGATCTCGGATGAATTGTACGACCAGTTTAATACAGGCACCTATAATGAATGGAATGCTCCTGTCAGGTACACACTGAGTGCGAATCAACTTGAAGAATTAAACACAAATAAACAGGTGAACATTAATATCTGGGAAGAAGGCAAAATTCAACTTCAGTATGCCGATTGCCGTGTGACAAATATTGATATTGATCCGGCAATACTGAAGATCAGTCAGGATACCATTCTCAGTGATGCTTCGCTTACCATGCTGTTTGCACATTCGGGCAGATCGGCTCTGATCAGCCAGAAAAATGGCCAGCACTTTCTGTTTAACCAGTACAACAAGGATGCAAGCGTATATTATACAACAGACAATATCATGACTCCGCTGGGCTGGGGGAAAATTTACTTTTTTATCAATAAGGAACTGAAGCCTATAACACGAAGCAAAGCAAGTGGGTCATTGATAGAGAAAATCCTGAATCAGGCAGCGGATGAAGACTTCATGATATTTACCCGTCCGTCAGCCTGGTCGGAGATCAAAATATCTACAGATTTGTTTACGGCAGAACAGACCAAAATGCAATACAGCATTGAAAATATGACTCTGGTCATGTCCGTCGATTACCAGCCTGTTACTACATTTTCAAATGTCCTGGTGAATACTGCCGATGGATTGATGCCCCTGATCCTGTGCAATGAACCCGACAAGAACGGACGATATCATGGCTGGGGGAGTTTCACGCGCAGCTATGATAAAACAGCAAATCCTGTTGTGTATAAAGCACCCGAAGAATATGGTATTTATAAGTTTGATAAGTGGGTCATGACGGTGGGTTCGAATCTTGAGGAAATCTATTATAACAGTGTAGAGGTAAATCCGGCCTACCATACCCGGCTCACTGCACATTACAAATTGAATGTTCCGAAACTGGATGTGCCGGATACACTCTATGCCACATGGTCACAGATCAGCCTGGATATTCCTGTACACAACCAGAATGTTACTGAACATCTGGCAATGGACTGGTTTTCTGAAACCAGCAGCGATTGGATTACTATAAAGGAAGGAACGGATAAAGGAGAGGAGGATGGGACAATCACACTTCAGTTTTCATCTAATGCGGGAACACAACGAACAGGCACTATTACAGTATATGCATTTGATGCCTCGAATCCCGAAAAGGAAGTAGTTATTATCCAGAGTACAAAAGAAACTGCTATTCGGTTGAAGCACCCGGTTGAACAAACAATCAAGATCTATCCTGTACCTGCCAGTCAGGAGATCAGGATTAGCCTGCCTGAAAATGCTGCCGGTAAGCAATGCATGATCTCAATATTTACAGTAGAGGGCAGAAATATCTTTTCACAGGAGTGGATTCCGGAAAATTCAATGGAGCACAGCATCGGGCTCTCCGGATTCAATCCGGGCGTTTATATTCTGAAAGCGATCATTGAAGACGAGGTATATATTCAAAAGTTTATAAAAAATTAACATTGAATACTCAAACCGCAGGGCGGGAAGGATTGCCGAACGGACTCTTTGGTTTCCGGTGATGTACTAGAAATCTTTCAGATCACCCGAATCATATACAATCTTCCCGCCCACAATGGTTAGATTCGACTTAATATTTTTGATTTGATCAATTGGACAATCCAGTAAATCATCAGATAGAATTGCTAAATCTGTCAGTTTCCCTGGTTCTATGGATCCTTTTAAAGATTCTTCAAAAGAAGCATAAGCATTGTTTATAGTATACATTTTCAGAGCTTCCTCCCGGGTGATGGCTTCCTCAGGAACGATTACAGTACCTCTTTCCGTAGTGCGGGTTACAACAGTCCATATTGATGATAGCGATTAAACATAGCCTGAAAGGCATCAATCCTGTCCTGGTGAGATAAGGGTTTTTGGGGAGGAAGCTGCAGCAGGTTAAAGGCTGAGGCCTGGATAAAACCCGTTAACTTACCGGTTTCTTTATCTTTCATAATACCCCTGTGAACTGTTTTTTCAGTAATCCCGGACACCTGCATGGCTGCGGTGTTTATCATACCGCCAAATGATCCGTTTAAAAATACCGGATTTAATGGTGCAACACTATCCAATTCTGAAAGACTGGGATGCCGTAAATCAATCAGGCGGGTGAAAAATATCTTGGGAAGTAGAATCCATTCCCCTTTCTGTTTTACCAGGGTCTGGTTTTTGATCCAGTCCAGAAGTTCGTTAATTGAATGCACATCGGGTATTGTTTCCTCAATTTCGCTTATGGAAGCCGTTTCCGGATGTAAATGGGCATCTATTATTCCAGGGATTACTGTTTTGCCATCAGCGTCAATAATTTTACATTGACTTCCTGCAAGGCTTTCGATATCATTGTTTGATCCGACTGCAATGATGATATCATCCCTGATTGCCAGAGCTTAAGCTATGCTAAAATCCTTATCTACTGTAACGATTTTCCCATTCAAAATGATTATATCTGGCGGACTTACCTTACTGCATGCCATTAGAGTGAAAAAGAAAAGGAATTGAATAAATAGTGAAACCCCGGGTTTTCTTTTCATTGTTATTGATTTTATTATGTATATGATAATCATGATATTGTTTGCTGCTAATTTATCACCAATAGGCAGGTTATTAACAAAAGTGTCGATAGTTCAATACGTATTGTAAATTATAAAATGCCGGATATTATTTTTATTTTCAATATAATCTCTTCACAGGAATCAAATTTAGCAAGGTTATACGGTAATTTTATTAGTTAAATGAAATTAATTTGAGTAATAACCATAAAGGGATAGATGGGAAAGTATATTTTTCACGACTTATCAAGAGCTGTTAACCAAACAATATTGATTTCCGGTTAAGATAGCAGAAGGCTAAGGTAAAGAAAGTGTAAAGGTGCAAAAGTGTGAATGAGTGAAAGTTACTGCCGATTGTCAATCGGCAATAATAATAACGTTGTATGAAAAAGAAAAGTCCGGTTTGTAAACGGACCGATTTAGTTCCCGGTTCTCAGTTCTCGGTTTTCGGTGGTGTGAGATTTGGGTGTGGGGAGAATGGTTTCCGGTTTCCGGTATGTGTGTGTTTAAGTTAACGGGTGTGATTCAAAATAGTTGACTTGAAGACTTGCAGATTTGTGAAATCTAAAACTAACTGTTTGATTTAAAGGCAGGTTTTGAATTTTTTTCGACATTTCGTTTTTATTTCGATTTTCGATTCCCGGTTTTCGATTCTCCATCCCTTATTCTTTGATAATGGTTTAACTATAAATATTTCTGAGTTTGATCATTCCCTTTTTGTAAAAGTCTAAATTCTGTGGTATGTTTATAATCAGATTAGTACAGAACAGATAATGAACCAGACATCCCGCGAATTTCAAATCT
>Ga0209636_10004093_pt1 | contig 14892 bp, 13 predicted proteins | sample DeeMarSWOR152_54_FD_187464 | JGI IMG/M metagenome (GOLD analysis project Ga0209636, IMG submission 187464) | Marine sediment microbial communities from White Oak River estuary, North Carolina - WOR-1-52-54 (SPAdes) (version 2) | ecosystem: Environmental > Aquatic > Marine > Intertidal zone >...
ACTCTGTTTTATCGATTGATGGTTTTGAATGTTTTTTGCTTAAATGTCAAGAAGAGCTGAATGAAGTCAAGAAGTTCTCTCGTCTTCTGATTTTGTCAAGACAAGGTTTCCCAGATTTCCTGATATATCTTGACAACCCTTCGAGCTTCTTCAGGAGTGACTGGCGGTTCTCTATTTCTTTCGATGCTTTGCACGAACGCATCTATCTGGTAGTAGTGGGAGCTGTTCACTATTCCCCCGTACTGAGGGTGGATCACTCTGCCGAGCATTTTCTTCAGCCGAGATGAAGTGAAATATAACGTCTCGAAGAGCGGTTGCCGCAAGTAACCGGCAGGGGATAGTGGGACTTCGCGAAACATATTGTTCTCCACGTCGATAAATAACGTTGTGTCGGTTCCTGAAAGGAGAAGGATGTTCGATCTCAGACAATTCGCAGTCAGCGAAAAGAATCCTAACACGCCTTTGCCAATCAGCTCTGCCTGTAGCTCATCAAATGGGCGGTCTGAGCCTTCGTTGACTTTCATGGTTGTTACGGTCTTGACCTCAACATTCCCTGTGAAGGCCAACATCAGGTAAAGCAGATGCGGCATGATCTCTCCAAACCATCCGCCCGGCAAATCAGAAAACCAATCACGATGATATTCTGTCCTTCGTCCCCACAGCGCCTGCACTGAAACCACCTGCCCTATCTCTCCTCGAGAGACCTGCTGCTTCACCTTCAGCATCACCGGGAAGAACAGATAGTTATGAACAACAGAAAGTCGCCGATTTACACTGGCTGCTTTCCCGATCAATTCATCAGCATCTGCAAGCTTCAACACAAAGGGTTTCTCCATTAAGACGTGACACCCAGCTTCCAATGCCATCGTCCCCACCTCCAGATGAGTCTTAGGCGGGGTACAAATGTTGACCAAGTCAGGTGACACTTCACTCAACATTTCGGATGGACTTCGATAGAACGACTTAATGTGGAACTCCTCTGCAACCTGTTGCGCCCTATCAATGTTCACGTCACACACCGAGACGAGCTCAGTCAAGGGATTCGCCAATAGACTAGGTATGTGTTCTGTTGTAGCCACATGTCCGCAACCGACGACGGCGACATTTAACATTCACTTCACCATTTTCGATTCAGTCAACCAGTGTTTCTTCATAAATCTTCAGGGTCATTTCAGCCATTATCTCGTCTGTAAACCGCGATTCAACTGTCCTTCTGGCGATCCTGCCCATAGCAAGCCTTTCATCCTCATTCTCCAAGAGCCGCACTATACACCTTTCAAGGTCGGCTATGCTGTTGGGGTCGAATGTCAAGCCGTTCTTTCCGTTTTCTATCATTTCGGGAACACCTCCGGAGCGAGTTCCCACAACTGGTTTGGCGCAAGCCATGCCCTCTAAGCAAACGTATGGAAAGTTCTCCCATATGGATGGCACAACCATGAGGTCGGAGGATTTTATAGCCTTGATTTTATCGGCGCCAAAGAGGGGACCTGTAAAGATTAATCTTTCGTTCTGGGCACCACTCAAGCTCCTACTGATCTTCTGTTTGTAGTAGCAACGGCCTGAATCTTCTTGTCCAACAAACAGAAAGAACACGTTCGGAAAGCGCTTCATGACCTTATGCACTATTTTTACCATTACATCCATACCCTTCAATCTGCTCAATGTACCCAGAAACAGGATTACAGGATTTTCTTCTGGAATACCTAGGTCGTTTCTCAAACTGCAAGAAGGAACCTTGTCGAATTCATGTACATCAATTCCGTTGGGAACGATCCTAATATCAGAAGAATCAATGGCACACTGCTTTGCGATAAGGCGAGCCAAAGCCGCGCTACAAGAGGTAATTCTCGTCGCAGATTTCACAACGGCCAATTCTAATGCACTTGCTAGTTTGTTATCGATTGCACGGGGCAATCCCGTCCATCCATCAAACTGAGCCATTAGGAAGGTTGGTGTGTGACAACGTAATACTAAAGGAATTGGCGATTCAGTCTTCGAGAAAAAGAAACCCTCAGAGTAGTAGTCTGGGCATTCAACTATATCTATGGCCTCTTTCCTCAGCAATGTCGAAATGCGTCTCCAAACCTTGAAACTGTAAGCAAGTTGATCCAAGAAAGCGCCTCTGATCCACTTCTTGTGATGCAATCTTTTGACCAAAACAGACCCATCAAAGCGAGTTCTTTCTGCCTTGGGCGACAGCGAGATAACAGATACTTTATGTCCCATTTTCGCAAGCGCGTGCGAGATGTAGTAGGTGTAACTTCCAATACCCCCCCAACCTGTCTCTTCAGGATACTCACGAGAAAGAAAGCATATTCTCAACATGCACACAACTCTGTATGTACGAACGCTGTCAAACGTACTTTCCAGTCTTGGAAATCAATGATTTGACGTACAAATGTTTTCCATTTCTAGTCTCAGGAATCGCATCAACTATCTCCCAAATTATTCTACAATCGTGACCCATCAAAAGTCTTATCTGGTTTTCGATCTCCATTTTTTCGGATTCATTGATCTTGTCCGTAGTGATGAGAATTCTTATTCTCTTGAAATCCTCCTGAATCACCTGAAAGCCTTTCACCCAATCCTTCAGAGCAAAAAGGAGAGTAAATATCGCACCGTAGATGATGGTTCCATCTTCCTTTATGAAATGATTCAGCGTTCTTCCTGTGACCTTTGTTAAGGTTGGCAAAGGATTGCCACATTTACAGCGTTCAGCACTGATAATAGCTGTGTCACCAATTTCGTATCTTATTAAAGGCATTGAGTAATTATGAAGGTTGGTCAAAATGACTCTGCCGTGTCCTTCTCTTACTGGTGAATCACTCCTATCTAGGATCTCCAACTGATTATTGAACCCAAATATGTGCATTCGCCCTTCTTTACACTCCCCAGCGATTGGACCGATCTCTCTAGAACCGTAGAAATCGTAGACTTTTGCTCCAAATACGCTTTCGATTTCTTGTCTCATCCAATCAGTCAAGATTTCGCTATGGGCGGAAATGATTTCTGGTGTATACACAGACAATTTGTGTTTCTCTATGTACTTGCTAATTTCGAAGAGAGAACCAGAATACCCCTTCAGTAATCGGGGTCTGTGTCTGTTAATGGCATTCACATAATTAGACATATCCTCTTGAGTCATTCGGAAACAATTCAGGAAAACGGTGTTTGTCAACCAGTTGTTGATTTTCGCCCGGCATCCTATTGTTCCTTCAAGAACGTCTCTTTCAGATCCCCACAAGAAGATTTTCATAGCAACGGTGCTTTCGATGTCCAGCATTATGTCATAATAGTATTTGACTGTGGCATTACTCCATTTCTCAAACAATCCATCTTGTACAAACCTTACAGGCTCCCCTGTTGAACCACCCGATGAATTGTACCACCATCTTCTTCTTCCAAGATCCACCGAGAGGAGTTCAGCAAAATTCGTTCTAATAATCTGCTTTGTGAGTATCGGGATTCTTTCGAGGTGAGAGGAATCTGCATTGTGCGTGTGGACTTGTTGGTAGTACGGCACGTTGCCATAGGCGTGTTGCAGCAGTCTTCCAAGATACTCTTGCTTCGTGTGAAGGAAATCTTCCCAATCGTCGATTTCACATATTTTATTGAATTGCTTGTTGAAGTCTTTTCCAAGAATTCTCAAAGCAAGAGAGTACAACGTCCTTTTCATTCTTCTTCACCTGTGTGTGTGCAACTATGGCTTCAGATCCTTCAGGTGGCCGTCTGACCTTCTTGCATCTCCTTCGACATTGAGAGAAAGCTCTTCCATGCTTGTCTATCGAAAAGCATCCTTAGGATCTCGCGCTTTGAATATTTCTTCAGGGGTCCGACGGACGTAACCACCCTAGCGATGATAGATTGGCCGAGACTCCTCAGTCGGTCTCCTGATCGAATGAGAAGATAGCCAAACTCACTTGCAAAATAGAGAAGTTCGTTGGTTTGACTAAATCGCTGTATCACGCCATCTAGATTGACTATTTCTTCACCATCCAGAAAAACTTGTACGTCGCCCATGCTGCCCACGCCCAGTGATTCAGAGAGCACTATATGACCTATTCTTCTGGGAGACAGCCCAATCATTTTGGCCACAACCGTATCATTGGCGACGGGATCGTTTGAGAGAACCAGCAATCCAGTAGGGATAGGATTCCCATCATAGCCGATTAGGCCATCCACCAGACAGAGGTCAGGTCTTATGAGAAGATTCAGATTCGCCAACATATTATCGAGGTAAGGATGGTATTTCGCCTTGTAGCGGCTGGAAATGGTCCCAAACTGATTCTTAAGAGCACAGCTAATTCTTGTTGGAAACAGTGTTCTCAGAGTTGGAGCAGTTATGTAATAGTCGCATTCGAGGAAGGTTTTTGCGATCCAAAGGAACTTAAAATGCTTCGGATGTGGTAGACACACCTTTAGTTTCTTCGCCTTTGTCAGATTGATGAGCTCAACGTTTTCATATTTCTTTGGCAGCTTCTCGTATCCGAGTCTGAAGAAGACTTCCTCTGCAGTTCGACACCAAGTGTCCGATTCGACGACCGCAATTCGCTCTGGTGAATGCTTCTCATTGAGAAGACGTATTAGGGCATCCACGGTTTGGACATCTGTGGTCAAACCTGTTTGAGGACCTTCCAGACTATTCAGATTCGGCTTGATCACGATATTCGCGTTTTCGGGTATGTCTGGCTTCAGTAGTTTGCTTGCAGCCTCTAAGTGTTCGTATAGTTTTTTCTGATGGTCAACTGTAACCATCACGACCTTTGAGGACCTTGTGTGCGACAAAAGCCTTTTGACTCCCTTGGAAGAACACAAAGAAACTCTCGAATATCCTGTAACAAGAAATGAATTACGGAAACTCTTTCGTTCAGCCTGATCATCGAAGCAAACGGTAATCATCGAAGAGTTTCTTGTTTCTTCTCTGATTGCATATCTGATTAGATGTGCCTAAACTCATAGGCAGATGTGATTGTTCTTAGTGCTCGTAAGCCGTCGTTGCCAGTTGCTAACGAGTTTTCGTCCTGATCATTAAGGATTGAACTAGCAAAATGCCATATTTCATCATGAAGATATGGCAACGTCTGCTCGACAAGGATTTCAACACCGTTTTCAGAACGTCCCAGTATCTTCCGTGGACTCTGTACTCTAAGTGTGGATTTTAGGAGATCGGCACACAAAGTTCCTTCCACACACCTGACCTCAATATGATGCTTGCTGGGAAGATTCTTCCAGCTAACGTGCAGTTGACCCTCTAAACCATTCGTGAATAGTAAATCCGCGCTTGACTCTATGTCCAGTCCTGGGATGGTTTCGCAGTCTTTGAATGCTGCAGATCTCACGTTAGCTTGGCCAAACATCCACCGCAGCGTATCCACAGAATGCGGTCCCATGTCGAATAGAGCGCCTCCCCCTTTAGATCTATCGAAGTACCACCTTTTTCTATCCTCTTTTCTCCAGAATACATTGGTAGTCTTAACCTCTAATGGATCGCCAAAGGAACCTGACCGAACCCATCTCCTTAGGCGTCGCAACGCTTTTGAGAAGCGAAGACAAAATCCGACATGAAGTCTTAAGCCATGTCTTTTAGCAGATCTAATCATCTGAGTTCCTTCTTCCGCGTTGAGCGCCAAGGGTTTCTCACAGAGTACGTGCTTTCCCGCCTCTAAAGATGCTATGACTGCGTCCTTGTGAAGAAAAGTGGGTAAACATATGCTTACTGCATCGATTCCTGATTCGTTCTGCAGTAGCTCTTCGTATCGCAAGTAGCATCGGTCGATGCTGAACCGTCTGGAAACACGATGCAAGCGGTGTTCATCAATGTCGGCGATGGCTTGAACTTTCACTCCTGGGATACGCATATAGGCTGGTAAGTGACCGGTCTCGGCGATTTCTCCACATCCAATGACCCCCACATCAAGTGCTTTCAATTCTGCTCCTCCTCGTCGCAAAAGTCTAGACCGTTTGCTGTGACGACCACACCGATGGGTTGGATTCACCAGCTAGAACCATAATCTTCTATTCAGAATACGCAAGTTATTCTTGACAACCAGAAGCTATCAATCAATCTGATGACGGGCTGTGTGTTTTGTGCACAGCTATGCTCCCGTCTAGGATAACTGCTCTGTGAGGTTCATTGAAAGTATCCAAGTCTTCTCAGTCTCTCTTTCACTTCTTTCTCCAGTTCTACATCTGGCAAATGGATTGCAGTTCTTTCAATCATAGACAAATGTGCATTCAATTCAGATCTGAATTCGTTGATTACCTCATGTTCTGTTTGAGACAAGTTATTTTGTTCCTGTGGATCCACATGCAGATTGTATAGCTCTTCCGTAGCGCTTTCTCTGTCATAAATATACTTCCAATGTTCAGACCTAATAGCAATCTTCTTCGAGTTCTCACTTATCACATTCCTTCTCTCTTCTGCCAGCCTGATTGCTGACAGAAGGCTTCTTCCCTGAAAATTCCCAACCTCCGGAAGCTTAAGGAGGTCGACGATTGTTGGCGCTACGTCTATCAGGCTGACTTGCTCGTCCACAATTCCTCGCTCAATTCCAGGACCAGCGATGATGAGAGGAACACGAATTGATTCGTCGTACAGGGTTTCATCGAAGTGAGCGAAATTTCCATGTTCCTGAAATTCTTCACCATGATCTGCCGTCACAAAAATGATGGTATCTTCAAGAACACCTAGATCACTTAGTCTGTTGATCAACGAACCTATACACTGATCCCAATATCTTACTTCCCCGTCATATAGATCGTGCAAAATCTCTAACTCACGGTTTGAGATGAACTGAGGCCTGAAGCGCATTTTGAAGAACACCCGGGATTTCTGCATATTAGTCACGCTTTCAGAACGGAACTTCCTCAAGCAGTCTGCGGGCGGGTTGTAACGGTAGTGCGTATCCATGTAATGAAGCCAAAGGAAAAAGTTGCCATCTAGATTTTGTTCTAGCCAAGAGATTGCTCTCTGGTTCACTTCGTCTGCCCTCAGATATTCCTTCGTGCTAGCTTGGTAACCAATGGAATTAGACAATATCGCGAGAATTGCGTAAAGGGGTCTAACTAAACTAAATACTTTCCTCAAGTATGGTTCAACTGTCATTCTCAGAACTGAAATTCTAGGCATCTCTCCCTCAAACTCCTCAAAGATGTCGAATCCTCGATCGAGCTCTCGCTTCGCGGAAAGAAACGGGTTGGAGGTATACGCTGCGGTCTTGTACTTGTTTTCTTTCAGTACTTCCGCAACTAGTTTCCTGTCCTCAGAAAGATACCTATATCCGCCGTAAGACAGCGGATAGGTTGATGTAAATAGTGACACAAAGGATGGAAGAGTCCAACCACTGTTCGATATGCATTGAGTAAAAACTGTTCCCCTCTCGGCCAATTTATCTATGTTAGGACTCGTTTTCCGGTGATATCCATAGCAGCTTAGATGGTCACCCCTAAGCGAGTCAGCCGTGAGCAGGATGACGTTTTTTTTCGACAATTTAGACACCTAGAATCAAAGCTTGCTATTCCGATCCGAATCTTGTCTGTTGAAATCTGGACCACTCTTGCAGCTCGATTTCGCTTCACTTGACATCTGCTTTGTGAAGGCATAGCCTAAACTTGAAAGCATACCAAGAAACTGCCTGTATCGAAGATTGCAGCCGACCTTGTCTCTTTCCAAAAGGCTCTTGAGTAACGCGTATTCAAGATTCACGAAACGGCCAAAGTACTGCAAGCAGATGTACGCATCATAGAGGTGCTTCACCATGAAACATCCTGCGCCTCTTCCATAGCTAAAGAAAGTGTCTGCTATCGCATCCAGAGATCGTCCATGTTGATGATCATGGTAAATTACTGCTTCCGGATTATAAACCAACTTGAAACCGTGAGAGAATATCCGAAAAAACATATCCATATCTTCTCCTCCTAGTTGCGGAGTCCCTGCGCCAAGCTTTTCGTCAAACATCCCAACAGACTTGAATATCTCTCTTCGGAAAGCCATGTTACTCCCAGTACCTACGCACCAAGGAAAGGGACCGCTCTCTCTCAGTGCTGTAGTTTTAGTTCCCATTTTAAGAAGAGAAGAAAGCGTGAGAGACGAGGAATCAAGTGAAAATTCATGCTTCTCTAATCCTTTGTGAGAACTTAGAAATCTCTCGAACAGCTCCTCTTCCCCTTTGGTGGAGATGTTGCGTCCTGTTACACACATGACTTGGGAATCAGAAAAATTCCCAATTAGCTGAGTGATCCAGTTAACGTCTACGATGCAATCATCATCAGTAAAAGCGATGAACTTCCCCCGGGAGGCCTGAATGGAAGCATTTCTGGCCACACTAAGCCCCGGCCTTGATTCGTGAATGTACCTAAACTGATAGGCTTCAGTAGTCTCTCTAACTTTTTCACCAAGAGCTGGAGTGCTACTATCTGTGACAATTACATCTTTCCTCATATGATTAAGTCTGTTGATAGAAAATAGACAATTAGCTAAGGCGTTCGGCCTGTCTCTTGTACATACGGCAATGGTTACTAACGGTTGGATCTTGAATCCACTCACTGTGCTTGTTCTCTCTTTCCTTCGATTGTTGAATCGAAAGGTTCTGAAACTACATCTTTCATTCTACGAAAATCGAATCCCGCCTCTTTTGACATTTCAATCACATGCTCTAGAAACGAGCAGCTAATAACGCCAGGATCGAAGTAGACGTTGATAATTGATTCTTTTCTCAGCAGATGTCCCCACAAGGCGAAATATTTTTTCAAGCTGGATCTCACAAATGGTAGTTGAAAGTGATGCCAACAATCAAAGCAAACCTGATTATGCTCAGGGCATGAGGTTAAGGCAACTTCAGGTACATCATCTATTTTCGAGATTCCACGACCTACGTAGGAACTGTCGTAGAGTCTCTCCTTCTTCAAGATACGAAACAAAGCTCCATTGTATTTCCTCATCAGATGTGGAGCACGAAAGCCTCTAGGTCTATAGCCAAACTCATTAATCATGAATGTCTGAAAAGACTGGATTTCCTCCTCCATCTGATTAGGGCTAATTGAACCGAAATTTTCAGGGTGTGAAAAGGAATGATTCACTATCTCGTGCCCCTTTTCCAATATCTCATCCACGATGACTGGGTACTTGTTCACTAGTTTGCCGACGACGGCAAAACTGCTGTTGATTTCTGCACTTCTTAAGACATCAAGCAATGAAGGAACTCCCTCCATATCATTATCGACATCACAATCAAAGGAGATGCAGACGACCCTTTCTTTAGTCGAAACACCTTCGATTATTTCCCTGTCGTGCAGAGCTGCATGCAATATCGCTTTCAACAGATATTTATGAAGAAAGTCGTTAGTGATACAAAGGCCCATAGGCTGACCGCCTTAAGCCTCTCCTATGTTTTCTCTGAGCTAGGCTGTTTCCACCAGTCAATAGTCTTTCTCAACCCTATTTCTAAAGTTACTTCTGGATTGTAGGATAGTAGTTTTCTTGCTTTTGCGATGTCTGCTACACACCTTCTGAAATCTGCTGTTCTCTCAGGTCCGTATTTCGGCGCGAGGTCTTCCCTATTGGCTATCGTCAGAATCGTATTGGCAAGAGCATTTATGGAAGTCTCCTCCCCGAAGCCGATGTTAAACGCTTCACCTTGACTGTTCTCAGATTCAACTGCCAAGATGTTTGCGTGAACTACGTCAGATATGTATATGAAATCGCGGCTTTGTTTTCCGTCGCCAAAGACTGTTGGACGCTTTCCCTTTAGAACGCGCTCTATGAAGATCGTGATAACGCCACTTTCATTTTTCGTTGAACGTTGACGGGGTCCGTATATGTTAGTATATCTTAATCGGACAGTCTCTAGCCCATAGGTATTACAGTACACGATGCAATACGCTTCGCCACTTAGTTTTGAGGCCGCATACGGCGAAAGCAGGTCAATTGGATGGTTTTCATCAATTGGCAAATACTTGGGATTAGCGTAGATGTTAGTTGATGCAAAGATGAACTTCTTTACATCTTTCTTGCGAGCTGCTTCCAGCATATTCAGCGTGCCGCGAGCGTTGATTTCGAAATCATAGGAAGGATTTTCAACAGCAAGCACGGGATTGATTTGAGCTGCCTCATGAAAGACCACTTGAGTCCCTTCGACCGCCTTCATACAGACTTCAGTGTCTCGAACGTCGCCTTGAATGAAGTTCACCTTGTTGTCGCAGTTGAGTAGATGTGATATGTTCTCGACAAAACCATTGCTGAGATTATCAAGAATCGTCACCTTGCATCCTCTTTTCAGTAACGCCTCGGTCAGATGAGAGCCTACAAAACCCGCGCCTCCTGTCACCAACACGTCACATTTCTCTAACTTCATTTTCCCAGCAACCGATTTACTGAAGAATGGGTAACCTGATGCAGAAACGCTTTTGAAAACTTCAGGTACTGCCCTCGAGGACTTTATTGAATTCTTTGGCTAGATGATTCCAATCGTATTTTTCGCATACTATTCTTCTGTTTTTCTGGATTCCCCACATGGGATCAACGCCTCTCTTGGCGATTTCCATTACAGCGGAGGCCCAGTACTTTGGATGAGACGCAACAAGTGTGCCATTAAAATCTTGGCCAATGGCCTCTCTTATCCCGCTCACTGCACTTGCAATTACTGGTTTTTCCATAGCTAAGCCTTCAAAGAGCTTCAACGGGCTAATTGAGTGGCTGGCAACATTGTCAGGAAATGGCACGAGAACGATGTCGGCGGCAGCTAGGTATTGGGGGACGCTCTCCTTAGAGATTGCCCCCGTCAAGATAACATTCTCACATTTGGAGAATTTGTTCGCGACTTCCGGATCTCCTTCCCCGACGATCATGAATTTGACACTTCCTTCGTCCTTCAACAACTTGGCGGTCTCAAGAATTATTTCTGCTCCAGCGCATTCGTCAATTCTGCCCGCGTAGATGCAAATCCTTTCTTCATTCCTTATACCATGTTTAGATCTTATTTCTGATCCGTCGACCTTGAGGGGATCAAATAGGTCCGTGTCTACGCCATCAGGGATTACCGTTATATCCTTTCTAGTGTTTCTGACGGACGCATAATCCTTTATAAACTCCGTAATAGCTGTAACTTTCCAGCCATGCCTTACGATGATATCCTCTATTGAGACCAGTATACGCCCTAAAGCTGGTAGCAGAAACCCATTTACCCTCTTTCTCACAAGCTGAATGGTATACAACGCCTGCAGGTCATTGTATTCGACGAGAAGTTTCTTGTTCAGAATTTTGCCACAGATAAATCCAAGCAAACCTGTGTATACAGAAGTATTGTTGATGACGATAATCTCCGGGTTCAATTCTGCCATCTTCTTAATCGTCTTGACAAGAAGATATGTCAGAGTTACAACATATGCCAACAGAAAGCTGTTCGTCCAAAGCCTCCAGATCGGATTTGGCAAGCCTACCCTGTGAGCTTTTATCCCTTCAAACCAAGCTTGATTCTCTCTTGGATTGCGTGAATCCACTCTCCTGATGAAAAGCGTGTATGATGGAGGTAATGTTATAAAGTGAATATCATATCTCTCAGAAAGCTTTTTCATCAGCTCGAAAATTCTCCTATCGCCACCTAACCTAGGAGGAAAATACTCCGCTATCACCGCTATCCTCTTTTTCAAGAAAGTCCACCTTGGAAATCTCGTCAGGTCGGATCGCTTGCGGTTGTCACAAAAATGTGACTATATGCTGTTGCGCGCGCATGTATTGAACAACAACTTGGTTCCACACTACTTATTGAGGATTTCCATCATCTTTTTCAGGGGGGCTCTTACGAGAATTCTGCTGTTCTTAGCTGTAGGGTTGTTATTCCCGGGTGTAACTTGTGGGAAACCCGCTTGGTTGTAGACTCCCTGGATCTCAAAGCTATTGTCTATGCTCTTAAGTTGCCTAGGGTTTATGAGCCCACATACAATGTACGGGTCGTCCCTTGTGTCGCTTGCTTCTACCTTTATCCCATCCTTTACAGCATCGCTTATCGCATCAGCTATTCTTCTGCCAGCATTTCCGTCCCCGAGAGGATTGGGCTTAATCGGGACTCTGTTTCTCAGTTCTTGGGATTTCACTATTTGGTGCTCAGTTAGCTTGCTTACGGTTTCAGGTTCGGTTCCAGCGAGTACATTCATTCCGCATTGAACCGTCTCTGGCCTCTCTGTATTGTACCTTAACGTCACTGTAGGAACGCCCAACGTCAGTGCCTCTTCCTGGACTCCACCGCTATCAGTAAGCACTACTAGGCTATGCAAAAGGAGACCGAGAAATTCAAAGTACCCCAAGGACGGGATTAAAATCAGGTTCTCCTTTCTTTTGAAGGCCTCATATGAGCTGATGCCTTGTAGTCTATTCTTTGTGCGTGGATGAATGGGAAAGATTATTTTGTGCCTTTCACCGATGAGCGATAGAGCCTTGATTATATCTAGTAGGCGAGCAAGATTGTCCGTGTTTTCTTGCCTGTGCAATGTTAAGAGTATGTACTTGCCTGAATCGATATCTAGGTCGTCTAATAGCTCTGTGCCTTTTTGACAAGCGGTGTCCTCATGTTCAATTACCACATCGATTATAGGATTCCCCGTCTGTTGTATCTTCCTTAAAGGTATTCCCTCATGAGTGAGGTTCATAACTGCCAGCTCTGTGGGGGCAAAAAGTAGCTCGGACAACGAGTCCGCAATTATCCTATTCACCTCCTCGGGCATGGTTCTATCATAGCTTCTGAGACCAGCTTCTACATGGGCGAAAGGCACATGAGTTTTTATTGCTGTTAACGCAGCGGCAGCTACCGTGTTGGTGTCTCCCTCAGCAGTGACTAGTGAAGGCTTGTACTTGGCAATCGCTTCCCCTAAGCGAATCATCGCTTTCGCCGTCTGCTCAGCATGATTACCACTCTTAACATCGAGGTTTACATCGGGATCGGGCAACCCAAGTTGTCTGAAGAAGACCTCACTCAGCGCGTAGTCGTAATGCTGCCCGCTCCATGTAAAGATCATATCTACTTTGAGTTTTTGCAGCCACTTGATCACGGGAGATAGCTTTATTGCCTCAGGTCTTGTCCCGGCGACCACCATCACTGAATTCATCAGTCTTTCCCTCAAGATGCCGTCTGGGCTCAAAGAAAGAGAACCGATCAAAAACTCTCTGCTATAATCCTTCTGAGGATCGTAAATCCATGTACTAGCTTCAGCTTCTTCGCGCCCAGCCTAGTTCTATAGTGGATTGGAACTTCCACAATTCTGTATCCGTGCTTCTCCACCAGATAATTCATTTCAGCTTCTACGTCAAATCCCTTTGACTTTGGCTGCCAATTCTTCAGCATGCGCCATCTGATGACTCTGAATCCCGTCAAGGGATCTCTGAGACGCACTCCATTAAGTAAGTCTTGGGCCAACGCCAAGAATCTGTTACCTAAATAGTAAAGATTGTTCATCTCTCGTAGCTCAAAAGAGTGATTGAACCTGTTTCCAGTTACCATACCTACTTCAGGAGTCTCTTCGAGAAGCTGAATCATTTCAGGCAGATACCCTGCAGGGTAAGTGAAATCTGCATCGATGAAAACCACGTATTCTACATCAGAGTGAACATGCTTAATCGCTTGCTCAATGGCGTCTCCCTTTCCTGAACCATCCTGGAATAGAACTTCAGCCCCCATCTTCTTAGCAATCTCCACCGTCCTATCTGTGCTATTGCCGTCAACGACCAAAAATCTCAGGTCATCTAAAGCGTCTCTCAGCTCCGCTATGCTGCGCCCAATGCCCTCTTCCTCATTCAAGGCGGCAATTATCACCAGCACTGAAGGGGGGCGAGGATTCTTCTCCATTTTCTCCACATCAACCACTTTTTTCCGTCTCATTTAAACAGCCAAGGTACAGACTTCTAGAATAAACGACTAGTATCTCCTAAAACTCTGTCGCGTGCAATGTATGGATGTAGGACATGCTTTTTCGAAGTGCGCGTACCAGATGTTTATATGGGCCACAGCGTCAGACGGTCGTCATATTCAGCCAGATGCCGACAAACCGGTTATGAAACATAAAAGCCTGCATTTTCTCTTGGTACAACCAAAGCTCAAAAAATAACTGGTAGTAGAACCCCTCTCGCTCCGAATCCCAACGTGAAGACAAGACCACGGGAAAAACCTGATCATTAATCGAGGTGCCCGCCACAACACTGCGATTCCCCTCGAACCTCAGGTCTTTTATGGTGAAGCTCACGGGCGCCTCCCAAGTCTCTCCGTCAGCCAGGAAAAATCTAGCCTCGTAGAGCGGCGGCAACGGGCTGGCCTCGGAGGCTGTGATGTTCGGTAGCGGCTGCGTTCGGTTGCGAAATTTGGCATACACCAAGTAAGCCTGTGAACTGCCCATATGATTGCGAACACCAACATAGAAGGGACCTTGCATCTCCTCAGCCCGCACAGTAAACGGATAGCCCTCCGCCATACGCTCGGGACCCAGAAGCCAAAGCTCCGAAAACCGTTCCCCCTCCGGAACCGGGACAACCAGGCTAAGCCCGGGAAAGGCAACTGCCAAGCTCAGCACCAAGCCTCCAACCAGAAACACACTACGGTAGTCCTCAAGATTCACTCGTCCGCCACCTCCGGCTTCATCGTCGACGCCCGCTTATAGTACCGCTGCTTGAACCACCGCCAGCCTAGGAAACCGCCACAAATAACCATCCCGACCCCCATCATGGACCCGCTCGTAATAATCCAAAGACGCTGCGTCGACGCCCTAGCCGCCGTATCCTGCAACGCCGCCGCGTCCTCCAATAACCCCTCTAGCGCCTCAACACACAAGCCGGCATTACCCACTGCACTGTCAAAATCGCCCGTGCGCAAGCCCATCTTCGCCCTTGCTAGATAATCGGCAGCTACGTCC
>Ga0209636_10004094_pt1 | contig 14891 bp, 14 predicted proteins | sample DeeMarSWOR152_54_FD_187464 | JGI IMG/M metagenome (GOLD analysis project Ga0209636, IMG submission 187464) | Marine sediment microbial communities from White Oak River estuary, North Carolina - WOR-1-52-54 (SPAdes) (version 2) | ecosystem: Environmental > Aquatic > Marine > Intertidal zone >...
TAGCCCTGGTTATGGGAGTCTTTCTGTTTAGGAAAGGGTTAAACAGGGCCCGGAAAGAAGGTACATTGGCGTACTATTGAGGGTATCAAGATTCTCATTCAGAACCCAACAAATGGCTTCATTAGGAATGAGCATTAGATCTCGAAAATCTAATTCATCCCTGCTGATGGATTTTTTAGAATCAAAATATTCCACAGCCTTTTCTTCGTAGAGAATGCTTTCTTGTGAGCAACATCTCCGAGGGGAAATAAAGCATTTTCAGGGTATATTCCCTCTAAACTCGCTTCTTCTTTGTAGTGGTAATATCCATGATCTTTTTTAGGACTCTGGTAATATCTTTCGAAATATTTTTGTGTTTTTTCGGCCTTTCTGGCCTTTTTTCATCTAAGATGCAAATGTGTTTGTTTCCTAGCTCTTTTTCTTCCGGAGAAGAGTCAATAGATCCAAACAGATCATTCCAATCCTGCAATGTACTCCTCAGCAGACATGGCTGCAGCTGCTCCATCTCCCACTGCAGTGGCTACCTGCCTGTGCTGCTTTTTTCTGCAGTCACCTGCCGCGAAAACTCCTTCCACTGATGTGCACATGTTTTCATCAGTAACGATGTATCCATTGTCTTTTTCCACATCAAACAAAGAGGTATTGGGGACCCGTCCAATGTAGATGAATAACCCATCCACTGCTAATTCTGATTCTTCTTTTGTTTTCACATTTTCCACTTTCACTTTCTGTACCCTGGTTTCACCGAGAATTTCAGTAACCACTGCATCCCAGATGAACTCAATTTTCGCATTTTCAAAAGCTTTTTCCTGAATAATTTTTTCTGCCCTCAACTCCCGTCTTCGGTGAATGACATAAACCTTGGCAGCAAACTTGGTCAGAAACAAGGCTTCTTTGACAGCTGAATCTCCTCCCCCCACCACAGCCACTGTTCTCCCGGAAAATAAGGCACCATCACAGGTGGCACAAAAGCTTATACCTCGCCCAGTCAAATCCTTCTCACCAGAAACGTTCAAATTTCTAGGGTCTGCACCTGTCGCAATAATAAACGCTTTCCCTTCATAAACATCTGAAGCTGCTGTCACCTGCTTTGCTTTCACATCCACTGCGACAACTTCGTCAGATTTAATCTCACAACCAAACTTTTCTGCCTGTTCCTGCATCTTTGCTGTCAGCTCTGGACCCCGTATTCCTTCAGGATATCCTGGGTAGTTCTCGATAAAATCTGTTACTGCAGCCTGTCCACCAGGCAGCAACTTTTCCAAAATAACTGTCTTCAACCGCGCTCTGGACGCATAAATACCTGCAGCCAGTCCTGCAGGTCCTCCTCCAATAATAATTACATCATACATTTAATCACCATAGAGTCTTTTGTGTTCCTGCATCATGCATCTATCCATGACTACATAAATACCATGCGTTTCAGCTTCAGCCTTTGCTTTGTGATTTCTAATTCCCAGCTGCATCCACAATACCTTAGGTGAAATCTTTATAATCTCATCGATGAATCCAGGAATATCTTCAGAAGGGCGAAACATCAACACGATGTCCACTGGAACCGGAATATCCCTCAATTGTGAGTAAGATATCTCACCCAAAATGTCTGATGCATCTGGGTTGACAGGGATCATGGTGTAGCCTTTCTCCTTCAAGTACTTAATAACGTAGTGGGACGGCTTTCTCTCCTCCCGTGAAGCACCCACCACGGCAATGGTCTTCAGAGAAAAAATCCACAAAAGATCGTCTGTCATAATGTCACCATATTGCCTGCCTTAATAAATTTTCCATTACTTTGCTGCTACTGATCCTCCCTCAGCCAATCCCCCTTGAGAACGAAACAGAAAGGTCGTTCAAAGAAAACCTTAAGAGCATTCTAGAGTAGTTACCTCATGCAGGTTTGTGTCACTGCTGATATTGAGCGGTTCTCAGATGGAGTGGCCAAATATGACTGCTCTTACCGCATCAATGATATTGTCTTTATCAGAAAACTCACAGATATGTTCTGTGAGGTTGACATACTCTCCACCCTCTTCATTTTGGGAAAATTCGCATACGAGGAACCTGCAATCATAGATATAGTGAAGGAAAATGGTCATGAGCTGGCCTCTCATGGGTATTCACACTTTGATTTGCGTACTTTGCCATTTTCCTTGCTAAAAGAAGAACTCACTAAAAGTAAAGCTTTTTTTTCTCCAAAAGGGTTCCGTGCACCATACTATGGCTGTAATGCACAAATAATTGAACAATTAAAGCTCCATTTTGTATATGACAGTTCTTATGTACCAATGAGAACCACCCTGATCTCCCATCCTATCCACATGCTTACTGAATCACTCATGGAAATACCTATATCTACTGTATGGGGGCTGCCCTTAACCAGTACAACTCTGCGATTGCTGCCGCTGCCAATAGTAAAGGAGCTCGTCTCTGTGATTTTGAAAAGAAATAAGTATCTTATTGTTAATGTCCATCCCTGGGAATTTGCCAAAGTACCTCAGGAAATATCAGTCCCTTTCTATGTGAAAAAGAATACAGGCCTTTCCTTTTTGAACAAATTTTGTGAGTTACTGCAGTTTTTGCAGGCACTTGGCGGAGAATTCGTCACCATGGAACAGATCTATGAGCACCACAGGGGTCTATGCTAACATAAACTAATAAGAGTGCGTGCACCTGTAAATTGAAAGAATTGAGATGATTTGCTTTCACTGCTTGTTCTGTTATTTTGCAGAGCAGGTAATTCTCACCTCTCTGGCCAGAACATGAGATGCAGTACAGGGGGTTTCCACCTCTATCCACCAATGGACCAGCTCTTGCTCTTTGCTTACTCCTTCTATGCTTTGATAGAGGTCCAGCATATTATCTGAAACCCTGATATCTTTCAAAGATCCCACAATTTCTCCATTCTCAATCTTGAGTATGGCATCTCGCGGTATGGTAGAAAAATCTCCAGCCTGCATATTCTGGAACCTGGTATACCACGTATTGGTCAGGTAGAGTCCATCTTTTACTTCTTGAAAGAGCTCATCTTTCGCATAGGTTCCAGGCTTCAGGTGAGCATTCAGTGCTCTGGGAACGATTATCCCTGCATTGGCAGTAGTTTCTGTCTGAGCCTGGGCTGCAGTGGACGTATTATGAAGATATGTTGTGAGGACACCGTTTTCGATCACTGGCGTTTCTTTGGTGGGAACTCCCTCCTCATCAAAGCAGGCTTGAATTAGCCCTGATGGGGTATCAGTCACAGTAACAGATTCAGCAGCCACCTTCTGTCCCAGATTTCCCACATACATGGAGCGCCCTGCTGATACCATAAAGGCAGAAGCCATTTCCATGGAATAGGAGAGGATAGATCCAAAGAATAAAGGAGAGAACACAATGTCAAAAACACCTTCATCCCCCCGGACAGGATTTTCAGCCAGTTTTGAAAGTTCTCCAGCTTCTTCTCCTGCTTTTTCTGGTTCAAATCCCTTCAAGGTTGGAGAACAGCTCACGCTGTGTCCTGAGGCCTCTTTTTGAGAGAAAGCCCGTATGGAAAGCTCAATGGAAGTGATTTCATCCTCAGCCTCAATGCCTCCAGATGTGGACGTAACTGCATCTTTATTGGTGAGGAACAAAATCCCTGCTGCAGAAGCCGCCTTCTCCAGTGCCTTGTTAACGGCTGCTGTAACCAAATCCGATACATCTACCAAATTTTTTAAGTGGGGATCACTTTTCACTTCAGTATACTGGAAGGGACCCTGAGCAATTCCTGCATATTCTAAATTCTCCTTAGTTACCTTGGTTAACTTCATTAAGGTTTCCAAAGATTCATCTATTTTGTTAAAATTTCTGATTTCTGTGACCACTATCCTCTTTTTTTGGGCCAGAAAAACATGGATAACGCTTTCATTCCAGGTTTTGGCAATATCTATTTCGTTGTTGGAGAACCGCAGCTGCTGGTCTTTCGAACTGACGCTTCTGGCAATGACATCTGTTGCCCCCAGGTCCAGTGCCTTTTCCACCACCTGATTGGTTAGTTCTATCATTGTCATTGTATCACCTCATAGGGATAGCCCGAAGTCTCACTGTGGGTCCCCCGTACAGAACTTCCATTTCCTGAATAGGGTCTCCCTTCCCGCAGTTTCCTGCTCTAAAGTCCACCTCCTTTCCCCGGGCATCAACTGCTTTCCAGAAAGCAGGGGTGGTAACCTCCAGCACTGGCCTCTTCACCATGTGTTTGATTTCCCCATGCTCAATAAGATAGGACTCTCTTCCAATGTATTTTTGGTTATACCGTTTGTCATCTATGTTCCACTCAGTATAGGACTTCATATACACTCCCCTTTTGATATCTTCTACCAGTTCTTCTGTACTGCAGTCACCTGGGAGGAGAAACGTATTAGCCATTCTCACAATAGCTTCTCTGTCATAACTGGCACTGCGGGCTGCAGCATTGCTATTCTCACCCATGCGAGCTGCAGTTTCTCTATTGTGCAGAAATTCATTAATCAACCCGTCTTTGAATAACAGTCTTCTCCTGGCTTTGACTCCTTCATCATCGTACGCGTAGTACCCAAAGCTGTGTTCCAATGTGGGGTCTTCTGCCACAGTCACTTCCTCTGAACCAACCCGGGTCCCCAGTAATTCTTCGTTCATAAAGGAGACGCCCGCCTGGGAGGCTTCCCTTCCCAGGATGCGGTCTGCTTCTGAAGGGTGGCCACAGCTCTCATGGCAGACAATCCCCACCATGTCAGAGCCCACCAGTAAGTCCATGGTCCCTCGCGGAGATTTCTTCCCCTCTTTCATCAATGTCTGCAGCATTGTCACTTCCTGCTCAGCATCTTCTGCCATTTTAAACTGCTCGAATCCTTCCCAGCCACCTGCATAACCAAATCTTCGGGCAGTCTGCTCCACCTGGCTCCCACATTTCACCGTCAAAAAGAACATGCAGATCACAATGGGGAGATATCCCTGTATGCGGGTACCTTCTGAGTTTAAATACAATTTTTTGGTCTGTTTATCTGCAAAAAGGAAGATCCTCGCAGGAATATTTCCCACAGAAACAATTGTCTCATCCACAGAACAAAGGTCATCCAGCTTCTGTTCCAGTCCCACATTGGAGAGTCTTACCCTTTCAGGAACACTCCAAGTGGCTTTTACTGTTTTTTCTTCAGAGAGTTCAGGCGGCGCTTTTCGCTTGCAGGCTTCAGCCTGTCTAAACGCTTCTGTCACTGTTTGTTTTACATGGTCTCTGTCCAGCACATTGGTTGAAGAAAATCCCACACCCTGTCTGGTAATGATTCTTATACCGATACCTTCTTTCAGTATGTGGGAAGCCACGTCCACAATACCATTTTTTAACACAATATCATTTATTTCTTTGCTTTCCAGTCGTACATCCGCATAGCCAGCTCCCAACCTGGAGGCCACCTTCAGTGCATATTCTGCAATATCTTCGTCCATGACATCACAGACCTCAGCAAAAGCTGTGCCATATAAGTCTTTTCTTTTCAATAGAAATTCAAAGGTCACAAAGAGGACAATCAAGCACAACCCAGGTGGTGCCCCCTCCCCAGGTATTCAGCAAATACGTATTAAAATCAGCAGGTGTGACAGTACTAGTCAATAGATGAGCACAGTCACGGTAAACGATCCTTCTGATTCAATGTACAGCGTGTACTTTCCAGAGTAAGCAGGGGCATACCTGAACGTCTTTCCAGTAACGATTTCCATTAATTCACCCAGTAAATCACTGGATGCTGCATGTCCCTGGTGTAAACTCACTCTAACTGGTTGCGAAAAAAGGAGTATCACTGTCTTTCCGTGGAGATCTCCAGGAATATCAAAGTAAACCATTCTTCCTTCATCAACAGAGTATTCATAATTACGAACAGGGTACAACACATTTTCTGTCTCCAGAATTTCTTGATAGTCAATTCTTTGGTTCCCCACCGCATAGACTGCGGACTGTCCAGAAACGAAAATTAACGGGAGGATATCACTGCCCAGAAAGGGAGTCAACGCATTGTCAAAATAGGCTGAAGGACACGTTTCATCTGCAGGAGAGGTCCATCGAGAACTGAACCAGTATGCCACATTGTTCTCTTTCAAAAAGGATAGAGCATCTTCATAGGACATGGTATACAAGGGAATTGCTTCTAACCCATCCAAAGAAAATATCTTCTTATCAATGTAGTAATACCGAATATCATAGGTAGCCACATACATATCAGGCGGCGTGTTCTCGTTCAACCACCTCCAGCAGGGAGTATCATGGGGGTAGAACTGCCTCACATATGCCCATTCGTTCAGTGGTTGCTCTGGAAATTGCTTCAGGTGAGAAGCCACCATCAATGGACCAGTAATAACTATTCCCACGATCACAATGCCCAAAGAAGCTACCATTGCCAGCTGTAAAGCACGTTTCAAAACATTAAACGATAATTCCTCACATTTGCAAACCATCCAGGCAAAAAAAGAACTATAAACTGAAATATACACCAGTAAATAACGATCAAAGGTGGGTCTCACCAGAAAGATAACTACAGACGATAGAAACCATATTACCAGCCATTTTTTCTCCTCACTTTTGGGTCTCACAACCAACAAGAAGAGCAAGCCCATTATTATGATCACCGGAAGTAAAGGGCGAACTGAACTGATCCGATTCATCAGAAAATCCACAATAGAAAAAGGAGAGGTCAGACTTAACCCTGCATAGATAGTTTGAGTTTTAAAATGCACAGTATTTGAGGCCCATAATGGATTCTGTAACTGGCGGCCCAGCCCAAATAAAGGAAAAAGGGGATTCCCCGTAAAATATAAGTTTCTTATTAAGGGAGGCAAAGCGATCAAAACAGGAATACCCACAGCTTTCAGTGGAAATGCACTTCTCTTTTTGAGGTACACAATGACGAGAAAAAGAAAGGATGCCAGGGCTAGATAGCTGGTCAAACAGGCACAGCCCAGAAAAGCTGCTGACACATACAGTGAATATGTATGTCCCTTAGTAACATACTTGGTCAAGTACAACAAGAATAAGGAATTAAAAAGGATGAGCAAGGTCATGTAGTGAGGGGATGCAGAAAATCCCAGAAAGAAAGGCACTGCTACAGCAGTAACCACTGCATACATTTTATGGGAAGGGATCACCTCATTGGCAAACAGAAAAACAACTATCAACGATAATACCCCTGAGATGTAGCTGAGAACGCTCATTAACTGGATGATAGTATCTCCTGATATACAGTATATGTAGCATCCCAGCATCTGGTACGCTGGTGGGTAGGCTGCACTCATTTCTATTCCTATGGAAGGACCGAATAATGCAGGCAGACCATTGGTTTCGTAGATGAGCTTTGAATAGTATGCTTGATAGGCTAGAGAGTCCCATTCTAGCGGAGGAAATAATACAGCATAGAAGAGCCCTCCCAACAGAATAATTGCAGTGACAGTCCATATTCTTCGTTCTGCAGGAGAAAGATTCATTCTCGTCTCTGGAAGTTCAATTTCTTTACTTGGCAGCAAGAAAAGTGCACAGAAGAAGGCTCCATCAGTAATAAGAAGATTTCTTACAGTGAGCAACTGCAGAGCAGCCAACAAAAAAGTGAAAAAAGCAGTTATTCCAAATCCAAAAGCTGCACTTAGTAAAATTTGCTCAAGAAATGAACATTTGAACCATTTTTTTACCATAATAAACCCTTTTACTCCCATGAACACTAAAGCTCCTATTCCCAAAAGGGAAGAACCACTAATTCCTACTGAAGCTAACAGTAAGGGAGCAGCTGGAGAGTGCAGCAGAATGTTGACGAGCCCGGTAAACACTGCTTGATTGACACCAAATTTAAGAATTTCCTGGTAACTGGCAAACAGATTGAAAATGACTGAAAACAGTAAGAATCCAGATAAAACCCAGGGGAGTATTTTACGGTTCTTAAAGGATAACAATACCCCTGCTCCAAGGTAAATGATAATACTCAAAAGGAGTATCAACGGCTGCTGATAGACCAGCCCCCGTATACGAAAGAGAACGTGCAGCAAAACAGAACGCTGCCATATAATAAGAAGTACAGTAAATAGTAATGGTAATCTCATATATGTGCGCTTCAGGGTGGTCACCTCGTTATGGCTCACTGGCAGGGGCTCTTAAAAAGGTTTGTAGTGCAGTGTATAATGTCGCAACAGTTAGAACAGGTACTTTAGCCCAGATCCAGTATTGATCAAGAGGACTCTTTCATCACTAGAAAGATATCCAGAATGAATCAGGTTCTCAAATGCAGCGTAGGTGGCTGCTCCTTCTGGACAGGAGTATACTCCTTCAGTTTCTGCAAGAGTTCTAACAGACTGTAAAATTTCTTCATCAGTTACTGTCACTGCTGTTCCATTACTCTCTCGTATAGTCTTAAGAATCAGTTCGTCTGCAAAGGGGTGAGGCACTTTCAATCCTGCAGCAATAGTTTTGGGATTTTTCCATTCTTCAGCAGTGTTCTTTTTTTCTTCAAGAGCTTTCACAATAGGAGCGCAGCCTGAAGATTGTACAGTAATCATTCTGGGTCTCTTTGTTTTGTTCACCCACCCCATTTCTTTTAACTCTTGAAAGGCTTTCCAAATGCCAATTAATCCAGTTCCTCCTCCTGTTGGGTAAATAACTGCATCAGGTGCCTCCCATTTGAAATATTCAGCAATTTCTAACCCCATGGTTTTCTTTCCTTCCAGTCGGTAGGGCTCTTTTAAGGTGGACATATCAAACCAGTTCTTATTCTCTTTCTTGGCCAGGGCTCCTGCATCTTTTATGGTCCCTTTGACGAAGTGAACATCAGCACCTGCAGCTTTACATTCTCTTTTACATACTTCTGGTGTGTCTTCGGGCATGTACACGTAGGCAGTGATACCTGCTCGAGCACAGTAAAATGCCAATGCAGCTCCTGCATTTCCAGCTGAAGGCATGACAATATCTGCTATACCAAATTCTTTTGCCTTTGAAACTGCTACTGCTAATCCTCGTGCTTTGAATGTACCTGTGGGGTTTAGAGATTCATCTTTTATCCAGAGGTTGGAGAATTTCTTTGACTGGAGTATGGGAGTTACCCCCTCTCCTTAAGGTTATAATATTGATTCATCTACTGGAAGGAATTCTGTATATCTCCAGAGACTTCTTTCCTTTTTGAGAAGAGCTTCTTTGGTTAAGATTGCCATGGAGGGGAGATCATACTTCACCAAAAGTGTGTGTCCACATTTTCTGCACACTGTATGGATTTCTTCATGAGAGTAGTGGGCTCTGCAGTGGCTGCATTCCAGAGTTGTAACAAACATGGTATCTCCTTTGTAGTTCTTTTGGTATGCCTTCATGTATCAACTTTTAAACATAGCCCTTCATATTTCAAGGACCAGGAAAATGCAACCAAGATAATATAAAGGCAAATTGATCTGTTTAAATACAATATTTCTCCCTTAAAACAGATTTTCCATTGATATACAGCATAAAATTTAATTTAATCCCTTTATGTACAAGTAACTCATACAATTCAAGAATCGCATGATATCAATTTCACCATAATTAGTGTGTATGATGATAAGAAATCTTATATAATTTGAATGTATCATTTTCATGATAGTTTTTACTATGAATTGAGCAAAATAGGTGATAAAATGACTAAAAATCAAGATCTGAGAGGACAGAACTCAAGAAACTACATAGAAAAGGAAAATGTATCAAACATTGAAAATGAAAAGAAGTGTTTAGATGCCATGATCTGGATTGGACAATCATATCCAAAAATACTGTGTAATCAGACTCCTCCTCCGGATCCTACATACTCTTTATACTCTGAGTACTGCTATCTTTCGCCGAGGGGAAAGAAAAGGCGTTGTTTTGTGCATGAAGCTGAACTCCGCGGATGCTGCCGCAAAGTGCCAAGAATTTTAGAGTGGATGACTCCTGGCAAAAGTCTCATTTTCCTTGTACATCGAGATATATACAAGAAGAATAAACGTCTCAAACGCAAAGGAAACAGGAGCTGCGGGTCTATTTTCGGATATTTCGTCCTCGATCGTATTGAAATTATTACAGATCCTCACGTGTGTGAGAATATCCACAATGGGAAGTTGCCATGGGTCCAGAGCCTGGTGAAAGATATCAAGAATGAAGCTAAGGAGAGAATCGAAGAGCTGAACCTGGGTACTGTAGGGGGAACTAATCGGAAAATCCTGGAAAATGAAGTCCGTAAAATCTTTGAAAAGAGAAAAAGGAGTTTCATTAAAACGATGGGCAGAGGGAAGAATGTTGAATTTCGCTCTCGCACCAAGCAGTCATGGAATGATGCTGATGAAGAAATTGAAGATTTTCTCTCTTTTTTGGAATATCTCATTGAAAAACTTATCGAAGAACTGATTAAATTACTTTTGGGACCCGAAAAAGTCATAAAGGGAGAAGAAAAAAGAAATTACACTCTTGTACCTCAGAATGTTTCAGAATTAGAAGCAGATCGTTACTGTAGCAAGCGTCTCAAAATGGGTGCTATTTATTTGGTGGATGCTCTCACGACTACTATTACTGATGAATTTGCAAAAGCAATTGGAAATAGAAATATTTCAGTTGCAGCTAGTGAAAAACTGTTCAAGGAAACAGTAAATAGAATCAAGGAAAACTACAGAATTAAAACCGCAGTTCCTGCTTTCCTAGAAGATAAAGTAGAAATACGTGGAGAACTAGTTCTATTTAAGAAAATTAATGGGAAGTACCCTATTTTCGAGAAAAAACCTCATGCATCTTTCCGAACTGCACTGCGGGTAGATGGCGAAGAGCTTCTCAAAGAAATTGCAGAATGGTACAAAGAAGAAGGAAAATACATTCCAAAGATTCCATATTGTGGCTGGGACAATGAGTGGACAGTTTCTTGGATAGCTTCGAGGTTCGGGCTGACCAAGAAATTTGCAGGAAGAGTGCTGCGGAATTACAGAGAAACTCTCATAGAAATGGATAAGAAAAAAGAGGGGGGGGCTGTAGTGTTCTCCGATGTCGGCGAATTTATCGCGACTAAAAAGGGAATTGAATTCAATCCATATGTACCTGAGTGTTCAGATACAAAGGCATGATGAGATGATCCTTCAGACAGGTCAAAGAACCCTCCTAGTAATTTTTCCGTGAATCATGAACAGATGTGCTTATCTTTCGTTAAAGGATCGCTATCTTTATGCAGAAAATCATACACACCAAATACATGAGAGGTGGATGATGCCTGCATTCTAACGTTACATACAAAATAGATGAGTGTTCAAATAACCTTTTAAACCTAAAGGAATTAACCGTAGTATGATTCACAAATTACTGAGCTATACCATGGCTTCCAACGTTTTCATTATAGAAGATGATACAACCATCATGATCGATTCTGGCATGGGGTTAACTGAACGGGTGCCCAAAACAGCGAAAGAAAAGGGACTAACCATTGATATCATTATCGATACCCATTGTCATGTGGATCATATCGGAGGAAATAAATTCTTCCCAGATGCCAAAATCTATGCCCATGAGTTAGATGCCCCTGATATTGAAACAGGTTCTCTGAAGACATTATGGGATTTCGGGTTTGAACAGCCAATGAAATTTCCAGTGGCCAAGAAACTGAAAGAAGGAGACATTATCAGTTCTGGGGCGTATCAGCTACAGGTAATCCACACACCTGGCCATACTGAAGGGAGCATTTCTCTGTATGAACCGGAAGGAAAAATCCTTTTTTCAGGAGACTGCGTTTTTGACATGGGCATTGGACGAATGGATTTTCCCACTGGGAATCCCAAACAGATGATGCAATCTCTTCAAAAACTGCTGAAATTTGACATCGAGGAAATCTATGCAGGTCATGGCGGTATTGGGAACAAAGACAGTATAAGGACTGGACTTGAGTTCTATTTCTAGTATAATATTTTGTATAAATCCCTATTACTTATTATATCATCAATGCTTGTATTCATTTTGCACTCTTACTTTTAGCATCATTTCAAAACCATTTCAGATTGCAGTTTTCAGCTCTTCATGTAAAATATGAAAAATCATTCTTTTTCGCAAAAAACAAAAATTCAGCGAAACCTTTATATTCAGAACATTCTTACAATACTTGAAAGAGATCATTTCTGACCATCAGAGATGAATCGCAGTTAATTGCGAAAATTACAAATAAAATGAGGTGAAGAATATGAATGAACTGAAAGGTTGGCCGTTTGAACCTCTGGACGGTGGGGTTACCCCGCTAGGTGGAGGAAGCGGAGGCGGCTGCGGACCTCCAAGTTAGACTGAGCTGTACCATCCGATGGGGATTGATACATGGAGATCATGTATTATCCCTTTTCTTTTTAGTTTGTAGAATACCAGATTCTCAAGCGTTTTATCCAGAAAGAGATGAAGAATTATTTTCCCATTACATTTATACAGTAAAGAGGTCCTATCCAGATTCTGCAGTTCTTCCCGGAGCCCTACTTCATATTCAGTTTCGAAGAGTAAGATACTTTGCTGGTAGTTGTCATACCCCTTAGGGAGGAATGTCGCCCATGTCTTGCAGTCCTTCATAATTTTTTCGTAATGATTTTTCACAGTATGCCAGGACACATTCAGAGCTTCACCAGCCTTCACAAAGGATACCGAAGGATCCCTCATTGTACTGTAGACCTGCCAATCAAGTTCATTCCACCCATGGGGATACTTATCAGGGGGTAATTTACCTTTTTTCTTTAATGATATGGCTTCTATGCTCTTTTTTGCAGGAAAAGAAGGTATAATTGCTTCAGCATATTCTAAAATACTTGCTCCCTTTTTAAAACAGATGATGGAAGGCTCACCAATTAATGCGATCATGTAGGTTATATCAGGATTGATGCTTTCTTTTTCCAGGTACAGAACAGGGTCATCAATGTTGTCAATAATCTCGACATCTATTCCCGAGTTACACCAGATCGTAGGGCCTGTCAGAATCTGACTTTTCCTGGCCAGTCGAAGCAGCCTTTCTGTGGACTGACGGTTCTTGTAGTGGCTGTATTTTTTATGAAGCTCACGAACTGATATTCTTGGATTACCTGCATAGGTTGTTACAAATGCGTATATTGTTTCCATCTGGTCTGAGTTGAGCATACAAAGGCTATATATACGTTGTATAAGAACCTTCCCCTGGGGAGAGTGAAGAAGACACGCACGTATGATCAGAAGGATGAAAAGGCCTGAGGTTCCCCAGCAGCTTCTGAGCTTCTATTCTTCACTCTCCCAAAGGACTGCAGGGATGTGCATGCCTATCTCTCATCCGTAACCTCCCAAAGGGATACTCTATCCCTGTAGTCCCAACTCACTGGAAGCAGATGAAAATGAAAGATGGTAATCAATGCAGCACGCAAAGGTGAGCGCTTTGGGACACTTCCCAGAGGAGGCCCTGTTTCTCATTAACAGAAGGGGGCAATTACAGATATTATGCCTGTTTTGAATATGTGCGGGTTCAGATTCTGGAGCACTATAGAAATGATCATGTGCGGTCTGCAACAGGTACATTAGTTGAGTGGGCTGAAATTCCAGAACGGATTATGGAACAAGGATATTGCTGGCCTATCCAAAGAGCGAACAGAGTGGACTATCCAACAGACGTCTTTCACCCCCCCTAGGAAGGTCAACAACCTGAGAGTTTCATTAATCCTGGGAGATGAAAGCAGAGAATGTAGCTGATGCCTAATTGTGCCTTCCAAAAAAGGGGGACACAGTCAGATCTGCAAAAGATATTGAACAGCAGTGGATACAGGGGTGAGGAAATTGCTGTATGTCACTAATCCGATTCCAAAAGCAAGAAAGGAAATTATATCTTCACCTCCCTCAAGGACAGAGCAGCAACCTTATAACTCCTAGTATTCCTCTTTTCAATTAATTTCCACCAAAAGCTGGATGAGGACTGGCTGGACATTGAATACCGTTCAGTACCAATAAAAGGTCTTACTGATAGGGATTCTGGAAAACTGGCAGAATTTGGCCTACATGTTTCCTACGTGTTTCCTCCGTTATCTGAACAGATATTCGCTGTCAAGGCTTGAATTTCTGAGACATCTTCTTTTTGATTTCATCAGTATCGCTGTATATGCGCCATTCGGCAACAAGGCCATTCTGAATCTCGGCGGTCCAAAGGACTGTCTCTTTTTCTTCAACTTCGGGTGGAATGTGTGAGTCTGTTGTTTTGCCGATGATTGCCACACCGCTGCCACCCGTGAGGACATGTTCAACATGGATTTTGTATTTTGGGTAGGTTGAAAAATAATCCTGCCAGCCTTGTCGACCACGCTCTACGTACCCTGACATGTCAATGAATGTGAAATCTTCGGTTTGGAGTGCGGTGAGCCTTTCAGGGTCACCTGCATTGATGGCTTCCACAAACTTGAGTGCAACAGATTTTAACACAGCGCTTTCTGCCTCCGGTGCATCATCTTCCTGGGATACATTGGGCTTTGACATATTCTCGACCACATCTTGATATTGACTACAATCCTTAAATAACTTCTCAATTTCGAATCGTTCTGTCCAGAAACTTAAGAGGCAATAATGAAGAATTTCAGGTTTTTATTTCTTTTTAATTTTCGTGTGAGAGGAATAGGATAGGAAAAAAGTGGAAGGAAAAATAGTACAGTCTTAAAAGTAGCGGGTCTCACACTATGTACAGTGACCATTGAGAGTATCTTACATTGGATACACAAGCCTACAATAAGCACATGACTTACTCTCTTTGTTTCTGTACTAACTTCCATCTCCTCTTCGCATTCAGATGTATGACTCCACAACAATTTCTCCCATTTGCACGAGCCCGTCACCATTTGAATCAGTCCACCGCACCATGAGCATGTGGGCATTCTCGTATGTCTGCCAGATTGTGGAATCTCCCATGAGCACAGACCCA
>Ga0209636_10004096_pt1 | contig 14884 bp, 16 predicted proteins | sample DeeMarSWOR152_54_FD_187464 | JGI IMG/M metagenome (GOLD analysis project Ga0209636, IMG submission 187464) | Marine sediment microbial communities from White Oak River estuary, North Carolina - WOR-1-52-54 (SPAdes) (version 2) | ecosystem: Environmental > Aquatic > Marine > Intertidal zone >...
CCCTCCTGACTCTACTTTGAACCCATCATTTACCCGGCCATGAATGATTATGTCACCTGGAAAGGAAATATTACCTGTTCGATAATCCACATTCCCAAAAACCTCAAATACTTCCTTCACAAATATCATATTATTCCATAACTCAAACCGCCCATCACATGTTGTTACTATTGCATCACTTTCTATCTGTGTGTTCAAACCATTCTTTATAAGGGTAACTTTTTCTTTTTTATAAGGAATGAGCTCACCTTTTACTGTTTTCCCTTCTTTACCCTTTTCTAATGGAACAATACGGGCAAGAGTTTCGCCTTTTTTCACAAGCGTATAAGAGGTTAACTTTTTGTAATCTATTGCTTGATTATCCTCACCAATCTCTTGCTTTTGATTTAGAAGATAATCTTCAATAACTAAATGCTGGGGAACCTCGTTGATGGGTCTGTCCCCTCGAGCAATAACTACATTCGTAATCGGATTCAGTTCATTGTTGCATTGATCTATTTTGCTTTTTATTCCATCCCAATCAATACCGTGTACTATCCCCATTGATTCAAGTTGCTCTTGCATAACATCTTCATCTATCAACATCCCACTCTGGGTGGGAGGATAGAAATCTGCCTTTGCAATCATATCGTCTTTTGTAATTCGTATATCAACATACCCATGAAAGACAGGTTCAACCTCCATATTGAGAGATTGAATGTTCTTTTTAAGAACTTCATCATGAATCTTATCTTGCGTTTGAGAAGGTTGTTCGGTTTTAAGCTCATCAACATTAATATCCTCCATGAGTTTTTCTGTGCTATTCAATAAATCTTCTATAAAATAATTTTTATCTTTATCCATATTTACCCTTTACTTGAGAAAATCCAAGATTTTCCCAATCTCAAAAGGTTTTTTAACGAGAGATAAAGCTCCAGCTTCAAGTGCTTTTTTTGCAAAAGGATCAGTCGGATGCGCTGTCAGAATCAAGATGCGTGCATCAGGTTTAACCCTCATTATTTCTTCAGTAATTTCTGCGCCATTCTTCTTGGGCATCCTCAGATCAGTTATGATCAAATCGAAACTGTTATGTATTGCTTCATTCATACCTTTCAATGGATCTTGATGAGTGGTCACATTATATCCCATATCTCCAAGTATTAATTTAATTGTATTGAGAACCATTTCCTCGTCATCTATTACGAGTACTCTCTTACTCATTGATATCTCCTTACTTGTAATACGAATTTATTGAAATTCCTTTCTTTAATTGAACCCTCATTGCGATAATATCGTTCAATAAATAAAATTATTTTGCTTAATATAGACAAAATATAGATATCTAAGAAATTACTTCGATAAAAATTAATAAAATAAAGGTGAATTACTAATTGTAAATCCATATTATCCTGTTTGAGCTTTACTAAATAACCAACTTTGCTCAGCATCTTCATATTCCTTTTTAATCGACAGGATTTCTTCTTTAATAGATAAAAATGTGCCTACAAGATCTGGATCGAAATGACTGCCTTTTCGCTTTTTTACAATAGCAAAAGCTTCTTCTACAGGATATGGTTTCTTTCTATAAGGTCGCTTTGAAGTGAGAGCATCAAATACATCAGCGATTGCAGTAACGCGACCGGCAAGAGGTATTTTTGAACCTTTAAGTCCATGAGGATACCCGCTTCCATCCCACTTTTCATGGTGGCTGAGAGCAATAGTTTCTGCAAGATTTACTAACTTTATAGGTGAACTCTTCAATATCTCACCTCCAATAGTCGTATGTTGTTTCATGAGGTTCCATTCCTCGGAGGTAAGTTTACTTTCTTTTAGAAGTATATTATCAGGAATCCCTATTTTTCCTACATCATGTATTGGTGAAGCATAGAGAATTTCTTCGATATTGCTCTCCTTCTTACCGATTTTCTGATAGATCGCAGCTGCATAATGACTCATGCGTTTAATATGATTACCTGTATCCTCATCTCTGTATTCAGCAGCACGGGCTAAACGATAGATTGTTTCAAGCGATGCTTCCTTGATTTGTTTCGTTTTTAATGCGATTTCATTCTCAAGTTGCTTTTGATAATTACGCATATAGTCATTGTAGGCTTTCACTTTGATAAGCGAACTCACTCTCGTTTTTAATTCTGTGATATCAACAGGCTTACTAAGAAAATCATCTGCTCCGGCTTCGAGTGCTTTTACACGGTTTTCGACATCCTGTAAGCTCGAAAATATTACGATGGGAATGATTTTAGTCTCATTATTACTCTTCAAGTTTTTAGTAACCTCTATTCCGTTCATGCGAGGCATCCTAATATCAAGCAAAATGACGTCAGGGTAGCAAGAGAAAACTTTCTCTAGTGCTTCAACTCCATCTTTTGCGAATATCAACTCGTAGTTCAAATCAGAAAATACAGTTTCAATTAAAGTAAGAGTTTGTGCTTCGTCATCAACAACAAGTATTTTAGGTATCGTTTCCACGTTTTTCTCTTATAATAAAAATATTTATTCCAGACTTAACACTTAATCTATTTCAATTTCTAATTTAAATAGATAAGTTATTCTCTTTCTAAAACCTCTCGTACTTTTTTACCAAGATCATTCATAGTGAATGGCTTTTGTAGGAATGGTATCCCCTCATCCAAAATTCCATGATGAATTATAGTACTGTCTGAATATCCTGATATAAATAAAACCTTTATATTTGCAATTTTTTTTCTTAGCTGTTTATAAACTCACCCCCACTAATCTGAGGCATAACAATATCGGTCACGATTAAATCGATAGTTTATTTCTTCAAGCCCCTGAAGAATTCCATTGACTATAAGCTCATTATCTGATATTCTGAATTTTAAGACAAGTTTGATTTCGAGTTCGTTTATCGGGCTATACTTCACTGTTGTCAGTGTTGCTATCACTGAGGATAGCCCGATTATTTTTAGTATTTCAACTCTTTTTTAAAATTATCACTTAACTTTGGGATATTCCCTACTTAAAATAGGGCATAGTTCCACTTGATCATAAAAAAGACAAGAAATCGATCACACGACCATTCGCCATATGATCGGTCTCTCGCCTCCATTACAAGGTCAACGATTGACCAATCAGTACTTATTTGTCGTTAATTATATTATATCTTCCATTTCAACTTTTCCAACTTGTCAATATTTTTTTATTAAATTATAAGAGACTACCTTGTGATCAATTCCACTTTATTTAATTTTATTTTCTCTTTAAGCCATCGTTGCGCTTCTTCTAAAGAGTAAAAGACCTGATGATTAAGACCACAATTTTCACAAAGTGCTGAAATTATCCTACCAAACTCATAGTGCATTTTTTCATAGACTACCAATGCTACACTGGAAATTTGGTTCTGTACTGATTTATGAAAATCCACACATTCTTTTACCTGGTTAAAATTAAGTATAATACCTGATTCAAAATCATGAATTAAACAACCCATACCAGGTCGAAATGAGGGGTTTTTAATAGCTCTTTTTACTGCTTCAAATACTTCACGTATTGTTATATCTCTCTTTGCTGTAATTATAATTATATCTCCTTTAAATTCATAAGAAGTAAGCATGACCTTCTACTCCCTTAAATGAACTTCGTATAATTAAATTATTATAAAATTATTAGAAAAATGCAAAAAAATCGATAACTAATAAGATAGAGCTATTAAATGTATACGTTAGTGAAGACTCAGGTTTCTCAGTACTCCTATTTATCTTTTCAATTCACTCAACTTTCCCACCTCTAATATGAAATATTAAACCAACATCTACGTTGTGAAAACTACATGACAAGGATGGCGACACCCACGACCATCAATAATACTGCACTAGCGCGTAAGAGAGCTGACGGCACTGAGATCATTTTTGGTACCACATCTAACGTTATATAATGAAATTAAAATCAGCGGCGCCTTGATAAACATCGTGGTCAGATAATAATTTGAATAATGGGAATTCTATTTGTTAAAATTCAAAATAAAGTATAAAAATTAGCAATTTATAAATAATTCTCATATAATTGTTATAAAGAAAGTAGTAGCCTATAAAAATAACATGTTAAGCTTTGTAAAATGAATCAAAAAAGTAGGACAAAAGAACAATTAAGCAAAGAATTAAATAATTTGCATAAACGAATTGCAGAATTAGAGGTCTCAGAAATAAAGCTCAAGCAATCTGAAGAGATATTAAAGGAAAAAGAAAAAAAATATAGAGCTATTTTTGAAAATACTGGAGCTGCAACAGCTATCTTTAATGACGATCATATAATATTAATGGTAAACACAGAATTTGAAAAACTTTCTGGATACTCAAAAGAAGAAATTGAAGAAAAAATATCTTGGAAAGAGTTTGTGCATAAAGATGAAATAGAACGATTAATAGAAATTAATAGATTGAGAGGAATTGATCCAAATTCTGTTCCAAGAAGCTATGAGTTCAAATTTGTCGACAAACATGAAAATATTAAAGATATTTACATAACCGTTGATAGAATACCAAACACGAATTTGTGCGTGGCCTCTTTATTAAATATCATGGATCGCAAAAAAATAGAAGAAAAACTTGCAGAAGAGCATAACTTATTGCGTACTTTGATAGACAATTTACCCGAATTTATTTATGTAAAAGATACAGATAGCAAATTTGTTATTGCTAACAAAGGAGTAGCTAATTTTATGGGAGCGAAATCCATTGAAGATCTTATTGATAAAACAGATTTCGATTTTTATCCCAAAGAAATTGCCGAACAATATTATAATGATGAACAGGAAATTATTCGATGTGACAAGTCCATTATCGATAAAACTGAACCGAGTATAATGCCAAACGGGGAAAAAAGATGGCTCTCAACTACTAAGGTTCCCTTAAAAAATAATCATGGAGAAATTGTAGGAATTGTAGGTTTGGGACATGATATTACCGAACATAAAAATCTTGAAGAGCAATTCCAGCAAGCTCAAAAGATGGAAGCCATTGGAAAGTTAACCGGTGGTGTCGCTCACGATTTTAACAATATTCTTACCGTGATTATCGGTTTTTCTGATTACCTGCTAATGCGGTATAAAAATGATAAGCATTTAATTTCATACATCAATAATATTAAAGAGGCAGGCAACAGAGCAGCCTCCCTCACCCACCAACTACTTGCATTTAGCAGAAAACAAATTTTACAACCAAAAGTTGTTAATCTTAACACAATAATATTAAATATAAAAAAGATGGTCGGGCGTTTAATAGGCGAAGATATAGAATTAATTTTAAATTTGGATCCATCTCTCGAAAATGCTAAATTAGACATACATCAAATTGAACAGGTTATTATGAATCTAGCAGTAAATGCCAGAGATGCTATGCTAAAAGGAGGAAAGCTTATAATCGAAACTAAAAATGTTTTTTTAGGTGAAGAATATATTAAAAACCATATTCCTACAAAACCAGGCTATTATGTAATGCTAACCATCAGTGATAATGGTATTGGAATTGATAAGGAAACACAGGAACATATCTTTGAGCCGTTTTATACGACAAAAAAAGAGGGTAAAGGAACGGGTCTTGGACTTGCAACAGTATATGGTATTATCAAACAAAGTAATGGTTATATTTGGGTTTACAGTGAACTAAATACAGGAACAACATTTAAAATATATTTTCCGAGTGTGAAGAAGGAAGTGGAAGCCGAGAATAAGAAAGGAACTCCTCCTAAAAATCTTTCTGGATCAGAAACTATTCTTGTTGTAGAAGACGATGAAATTGTACGAAATATGATTTCCTCAGTTTTGAACACTTTTGGCTATTCTGTGCTAAATGAAAAAAATGGTGAAGAAACACTTGAACTTGTCAACAAAAATCCCAATAAAACAATCGATCTTATGATAACTGATGTGATTATGCCTAGAATGAGTGGTCGCGATCTTGCTGAAAATTTAAAATTCAAGAAACCCAATATGAAAGTATTATACATTTCAGGTTATACAGATAATGCAATAGTACATCATGGAATATTAGACAGCGGTATACCCTTCCTTCAAAAACCATTCACTATAAATGATATTTGTAAGAAAATTCGAGAAGTATTAGATAGCTAATTTATATTCCAAAAAATATTATATTGCCTTAATTAAATGTGTCATATTTCAATAAATACCTCGCCACACGGGAATCCTCATAGAATCGTAGCAAAAAAATCATTTATCGAAAAGTCTAAACTCTTGCGTGCCACAGTTTCCCTCCTCGATTAATCTATTTAAACTTTTATTTCTCATTCTCAAAGACTCTTCAAAGATAGCTTTTGAAAATATTTTTTACTTATTTTCCCTCATGATTTTATCCTATTTTTGCGATAAATTTTAATATGGAGGGAAGAGTCTATGATAATTGCAGAAGATTTAGATACCGGAAGAGTCTTCATCATGGCTTCTGAACATGACCTTCCTGCCTCTGTCATCAAGGAAGATGGTATTTGGAAGGAAGGAGCTTTTACCGCAGATGATCTGAATGACAATTTTACAATCGTCATATCTCCCGAACGAATAGAAGAATTGATCCGTGAAGCCAAAACAGCATTTTCAACTAAGCTCAGTGGGTCTAATACTGTTAGCCACACTTTTTGATAGGCTCTCTGGTTCTTTTCTATGTCTACCCAATAAGGACTCCTTTTACCCTCATCACTTTCCAACTCCTCACCAATGAACAATTTCCATTTACTGATTTTTTCCATGTCAAATACCTCGAATAGCATGAGAAGGTATACAACCGCTATACTACATTAGTCAAAAACGAGGCGATCTGCCGGAATCACATAATTGGAAATGGTAAATTACATTCAGAGTACTTGGGAAAACAGAATTCCTAGACCATAGGAAAATAAAGTTCCCAGTATGAGGTAAAACAAAATTTCAAGTAGACGAGAATAAAAAAAGTCCTTTAGATTATGGTGTTTTCCAACAATCCAAAACCTAAAAAACAAGAAAATGATTACTAAAAGTATGTATCAAAAAATCCAAAATTACAAGAAAAAAGGATATTTAAAATCAGAAATTGCACAAGGGTTAAACAATTCAATGAATAAAGGGAGTTAGAAGCTTAAATTATAGGTCCTGTAGGACTATTGCATTTATCGGTATTCGTGCTAATTGTTGAAAATAAAGAAATTATAAATTATTTATCATCAAAAAGTGCCGTTTGCAAAAGTTTTGGTGGGCCAAAACTTAAAAAACCGTTCATTATGAATAAAGGATCCCCTTTCGAGAGATCCTTTAGGAAAAAGTGACTGTAATGGAAGATATGAGGTTTTTATGGGTAAAACACTTACTGTTGTATATAGTATAAGCGATTTTATATATTTTTTCCATTATTTCTCTCGATTAACTGCTCAATAAAAAGCTAGGAGCTTTTTAGCTTCCTTCAGGATAAAAATATCTCATGATCGTTTCCCCAGGTGCGCTTTTCCCATCATTGAATATTATAAAAGTCCAGAAAATCCAGTTTCTTGCAATATTGGTTTCAGTCTTGGGAAATTCAGCATAAATAATACCATTTACCGCATCTTCAACCTCTGCATCCTTATCCCCGGTTGTTTTATCAGGAGCAATGTATCTTATTTTTTTAACGGATGCACCTGTTATATCCTGGCCGACAGTCAAACGGACTTTTACATCCTGTCCTGCATATATTTTACCCATTTAATGGACTCTCCTCATCGATTAATCTTGTAATTGTGGATTTTTCATAAATCAATTTCGTGATAGTGGATTTCTCATCCATTAATTTGGTGATTATCGAATCCCCATCTATTACCTCTATAAATTCAGCTGCAGACATTCCAATTCTAATTTCACGTTGAACTATCCCCACAGTTAATTCTTCTTCAACTTCCTTTTGCTGTTGAGAAGTAATTGCACAACCAATAAATATGAGAGAAAAAATAAACATTCCAATAAGTATGATACATATAAAGTATTTTTCATCGCGCTCCCCTTTAATAAGATATTTGCAAGTTAAAACACATCGATTACTGAAATTAATTTTGCATATAAAAAATATCTAGATAATCATAATCTGAGTTACCTACTTTCTTTCCTACTAGATCCATTAGTCCATCAAACCTCATTATTGCGGTATATTAATTATTAAATAATTGAATTTACTTTATTTTGCTAAAATTTAATATTTATTTAGATTATTATATATGACTCGTGATCTGGCAAGATTTTAATTGAAATATCAAGATGCTGGTTTTCAAGGAATGTTTTAAGAATAATTATTACTCTGGAAAATAATACCTCGCCCTCATAAGGTCAGTCATTCCCCGATAGCTATCAGTCCATACCAGGAGCACCTTTGTAAAAAACATCATAATCTCACAATATCCACCGATACATAATAAAACTCAATATCAACCAAGCAATGAGAAACATCGTAGCCATATAATGGTTTGAATGATTTAAAGAAGAAATAATTCTAGAAGATAGGTTAAATTAATTTACTTTCATAATTTCTCAAATATTCAGCTTCTTTTCAATTTCCCGCATGTAGGGCAATTTGAGATACAGCATATTATTCTCGCCGTTTAATTTTTTATCCACTTTCTTCACATTGATAAACAATTCAATAAGAATAACATAAAAAATTTTCATATTTTCAGGCAGGTTATCGAGCGTCATTTCAAATAAAATCTTATTATCTGCGGACATTTTCATTACCCGAAAGATTGCTTCACTTTTCATTCTTGGCAAGATTTCGTTTTTAATTTTTAATAGAAAAGAAGAAAAAGTTAATATTTGATTGTATAATTCATTGAGATCATATCCTTCTGCCTCGTAATATTTATTGAAATCAATTAAATCCTCAATATCTAACCAATCATGTTTTTGAATATTAAAATCATTCAAATAGTACTTTATAAATTGATTATTAATAAATAACTCGTAATGATGTTTTAATCTATCGATTATATCTCGAATATTTTTATCCTTGAACTTCATTGGTTATAATTTTTCCTTCAAATAAAGAGTTATTTTATTTATCAAATCTTCATTTGCATATTTGAGAGCATTAATAACCAACCAGGAAGATGCTTCCTTATCATACCATCTTCTACATGCTATTGGAAAATCTAAAATGTGTTTATCAATTAATTTAGCATCATATTCAATAATCAATTGCATCATTTGAAGCAGTATTATCTCTCTTTTTCGTTCTTTTAAATCCTTTAACTTCTCAATATATTTACTTAAGTTAGGATATTTATCATACCAGCGATTGCCGTAAGTTTGCACATTTATTCCCACCGAATCTTTTTCAAGGCATCCCGTGCAGCGAGCTCTATATTACTATGGTATCCACCTCTTGCAACTTCATAGAGTGGCAAAAATGCGTCTGGGTGCCCTATTTCACCAAGAGCCTTTACACATGATAAGATTACAATTTCATTGGAACCAGTGGCATTGGTCGTTTTAATTGCCAGTGCAAGGAAGCGTATGGATTCCGGTTGTCCGATTTTACCAATTGCAGTTGCAGCACAGCATCTTACTATTGGATCGGGATCACGAAGGAGTACCATATGCAAAGCATTAAGCGCATGTGGATCCCCGATATCCCCTAAAACCTCAGCACTTCGTGCTCTTACATCCCAAAAATTATTAATGACTGTACCAGCTCGTCTTTTTACAAAAAGTGTTCCTTCTTGAAGGGAGGAAAGAAGTGCTTCGATTACTTCATCATCTTTGGAGCCACTTTTTGCGAATATATTAATGGCGAGGAGTTTATCTTCGCGGGAACCTTCATAAATAAGCCTTATGTAGTCTTCAGTTTTTGGGCCTTTGATATTTTGAAGGTATTGCTCCGTATTTTCCTGAGCATATAATAAAGCAAACTCGAAGAAGAGTACTACAACAAAACAAAAAGTCCAGCTTTTCAAACCACTTCTCCCCTCCCATTAACACCCACTTCCATATACAATTATTATTATTTTTATTTAGAATTCAAATTTTCTTACTAATATTTGGAATGAGCGAAGCTTTTTATAATCTTATTGAGGAGAAATATTTAATAAAGGAAGGTTATTCAGCTACTAACCCATTTAATTGCTTCTTCGATGTTTTTAAATACTTGTGTTTTAATAATAAAATCCTCACTGATTGCCATGAACATTCTTACAATTCCATAAGTAAGATCTTTATGGGTTATAACAGCCCATTTGCATGGACCTCTAATATCTTGTATTGTTTTGACATATTCTCGAAACAGTTTAACTTCATTATAATCCGCATCAATTTTTGCTTCTGTGAGATCCGCAATAGTATTCATCCCTTTTTTGAACAAAGGATCAGAGATGATATGATTTGTCGGTTCAACAAGTTCGCCCACACTCATCTTACCCTTGCATTTAAGATAAATGAGATTTTTCTCTGTATTGATTATATACGAGAATTTCATGATTGAACGCCCTCCTTTTTCACATCTTTAAATTAATAAAAGAATATCTATTTTTTTAATTATTAATATTTTTTTGATATTATCTATTATTATATTTTAATTGTCAAGATGGTAATTTGATCACACAACTGGTGGGATTTAATAAGGGTTTTTGAATAGAATATTCATTTGATAAAATAATAAGTAGCCTTCACGGGCTTAACTATTTCCCAGTAACTTTCCGCCCAGACGAGAATCCCAAGAAGTACTATGGCGTAAAACTGCATTGTCTCACAATATCTACCGATATATTATGAAACTCAGTATCAACCAGACTGTGACAAACATGGTTGCTATATAATGATTTGAGAGGGATTAAACAGCGGTTCAGTTTAGCCAGCAACCGTTTTGAGCGAATACACGTAGGTGACCGAAGGAAGTGCCTTAGGAAGTACGAACCTGGTACACCGTGTTCGACATCCTTAAGCCTATTATTATAGGTTTCTGCATTCAATGAAACACGTGATTATTCACAAAGTTATGCAAAGTCAACCAATAAACTTCTCCCCCATCATTCCAAAAATAAAACCAATTGTTGCGCCTAGAGCCGGAATCCACTTAGCAGGCATATGTGATAGAGGAGCTATATCTTGAAACATAAGATATAGAATACCTCCAGAAGCAAAACCCATAATGAAAGCCACTATTCCAGTGTGCTGACTCAAGGTCCAATATCCTACAAGTGCGGCAATGATTCCAATGACACTGAGTGGAAATAAAATTATATACGATTGTTTTTTAGTCATGCCACTTTCAATTAGATCATCATGTGCATTAAATGCCTCTGGCAGATTTTGAAGCCCAATGAAGATCGCAAGTAATAAAGCTACATCATGATGTCGAGCGAAAACAGCACCCAAAGACAAGGCCTCTGGAAGATAGTCCATCAGCATAGAAACTAATTGTGCGACTCTCCCTCCCGCACGTTCTACACTTCGATCGAGAAAAAAGAGACAAACTCCACCGGCCAGAAAGGAAATGGCTAATAATAACGGTGATAGATTTTCGACAGCCCTTGGTGCCAGCACAAAAGCTACTGCTGCCACTAATACACCACCACCGAATGCTGTTACCCAGTGAGCCACAAGAGATCTAGTCGTAAGGTTTCCCATTTTCTTAGATTGTGCAGCAAGTACACTTCCAATAGGGATAGTAATGCCAGCACACAAGGAATAAAGTATGATTGTTATGACGTTCAAATCTCGACTCCAATCGAATCGTACCGTTAAATAATAAAGGTTAGATGCTTACTTTCCTATTGATATATGAGGCATAATCTTTAATTTTTGGATGATATTCTTCATTCATTAAAGGTGAAGAGATCATAAAATCAGCTGTTGATCGATTACAAGCAATAGGAACATTATAAAGAACAGCTATTCGTAATAAAGCTTTCACATCAACATCATGGGGATGTGGCTGCATTGGGTCCCATAAAAATACGATAAAATCAATTTTCCCATCGACAATCATCGCACCTAATTGCTGATCTCCTCCCAATGGTCCTGATTTCAATTTAGTAATTTTATTCTTTAAAACTCGATCCTTTCCAATCTTTTTAATTAAAGCTTCTTCAACTAATTTACCTGTCGTACCTGTACAGATTAGCTTATGCTGTGCAAGAATACCCCAATTCCATTCAACCCATTCAACCATGTCTTTCTTTCTACGATCATGAGCAACTAATGCAATATTCTTTATAGGTTCCATACAATCCTCTTATCAAAGAAAATATTCTTAAGACATGATAAAATACTATTAAAAAATAATTTGGAATATAATATTTTAACTTCATAAAAATTGTTGATTTTTTAATAAAAAAAGACATAACATTTAGTCATTCCTCGGTCACTATCCGATCTGACGAGAATCCCAAGGAAAACTATCATAAGAAAATCATTCCCAAGGCTATTTCCTTTCATTTTCACAAAATCCAGCGATATATGATAAAACTTAATATCAGCCAGGCATTGATGAACATTGTGGCCGCTTTTCTATAATTGATTTTTATTTATGTATCCAATTAATCTTGTGAATTGGGATTTCCGATTTTTCCAGATCTTTCACAATAATATGCGATAATTTATCGGCAACCCCTTTATAATGCAGTCGAATTGTAAATTTGATTAACATTTTGTTCTCATCGTAATCTCTTTTCTTGTCTAAATATAAAATCTTAAGATTCTCTCTTTTTACAATATCAATTAGTTCTGATATGTTCACATTATTAGCAGTTTCTACTTCCAAGATACGATAAGAGTCTTTTGCATATTTTTTTTCTAATCTATGGAGCAAAACCAAGCATAAAAGCCCTATGATGGTTGCAACAAGCGCGAATTCAAAAAAACCTGCCCCTGCACTCATACCGATTGCAGCCGATATCCATATACATGCTGCTGTAGTAAGCCCCCGAATGGTGAAACCATGTTTAATAATAGCTCCAGCTCCTAAAAACCCGATTCCGGTTATGATTTGAGCAGCAATTCTTCCTGGATCAGCGCTCAATACAGAATTTCCCGTTTTTCCTGCATAAGAAACAGCCAGAGCTTCTGAAACTAACATAAAAACTGCTGCACCTAAGCTAATCAGTAAATTCGTTCTTAAACCAGCAGCTCTTCCGTGAATATCACGTTCAAATCCAATACTTGCTCCTAATATACTTGCCATTAACAGCCTTATTATAAAGTTATCTGTAATAAATTTTGGAAACAATATTTGTTCTAACATGTTGATACCTCCTTGTCTTAAGTGATATTTTATTAACCTGGAAATTTTGAAAAATTAATAACGAACGTATAAGTAAAATATTCATTTTTTCTATTGGTAATTATAATAGAGCGTTTTTTTAAAAGGTTTGCATGTAAAAAAGTTGATCTCATGCAATATAGAATGACATTAGAATGTAAACAATAAAAAAGGGTAGTTTCTATGAGAGCTTTGATGGTAATTATAATAGATTATTATTCATTCATAAAATCAATCGGTAAATTATAAAACTCAGTATCAACCAGGCAGTGAGGAACATCGTGACCATGTAGCGGTTTGAATGATTGATTCTAACGTTTACAACACAATCTTCTCCTAAGCGATTTAACGACAGGATCACTAGCGGCTATGGAGTGCAGCGGAATAGACGTCTAGTGCAGCGCCTGGTTAGGGCGATTTTCGCAAGACTGGCTTTATTGCAAACACATAAGCCCTTCTACTTTCGTACTCCACCCCGGGATATGGTTCTCTTTCGATTATCTCTATCTTTTCAAATCCACTCTTCTTCAGACAACTAGAAATAAAATCTGCAGTGAAGAACATGAAATCTATATCAATTTTCTTGCCGAGAAACTCTTCTATATGGATTGTCTCCCCACCAATGTGGTATGTGAAAAGGAATATTCCACCCGGCTGTAATACACGGAATACTTCACGGCAGGCTATCTCTACTTGTTCTTCTGTGAAGTGAACTATTGCGTAGAAAGCTACAGCACCAGCTATTGAGTCGTTTTCAAATTCGAGTTCAAGAATATTTCCCTTTCGGAAGTGTATCTCTGGGTGAATTGTTCTTGCCTGTTCTAGTATTTTTTCTGACAGATCCAGCCCTGAGATTTCAATACCAAGATTCTTCAGGTATTCCGTAGTCTGACCGGGACCACAGCCGAAATCCCAGACCGGCCTTCTGTTCCCGATCTCTAGTGAGAATCTGTGGAGTATTTCTTGGTCTTTCGGTTTCTTTTCGTGTTCACCAGCGAATATTTCTGCATATTCCTTTGCTACCGTATCGTACAGGTTCTCTACTTTATCTAAATCCTGTCCCATAATCATAGCCCTAACTTTTGAATGAACTGCAGATATGAAGTTTATTACTCAAAAAAATTTAATTTTTGCTGTATATCCAGTATATGATTTTTATGTTAAAATGTAAATTGAAGATATAAATGATAACTTCCAATGTGGGTCACTATTATTTTCAATTTCACAATATCCATCGATTTATTAATAGTTCGGTATTTGGATGTCGAGAAGTGAAATTTATTCTCTGCCGAGCTCGCGAGGACATTTGAGGTAGTAGGATTTGAGCCAAGAGTTATCCAATCTATTAAAGGAATAAAAAGTGCAAGCGGTGAGAATGAACATCTTTGCAGTCAGCCCATTGCGCACGAAGAGCCCGGGCTGTCCTAAATCAAAGACCTCTATCTGCATACCCAGGCAATTTTTCAAAATGATAGATAAATTGGAAGGATAAGACCGATATGTTGTAGTCTCTGCTGGCTTTGCGGGATTCCGGCGCGCCTAGATCGCAGGATTGCAAAAAGCAGATTTTTACAAAGAGGATCTGCTGGGCACTGCTGGTCTGGAAACTTATTATATCTTGAATATACAGCGGCAAGTCATTGAAAGCGAGATCATTCATAATA
>Ga0209636_10004098_pt1 | contig 14879 bp, 13 predicted proteins | sample DeeMarSWOR152_54_FD_187464 | JGI IMG/M metagenome (GOLD analysis project Ga0209636, IMG submission 187464) | Marine sediment microbial communities from White Oak River estuary, North Carolina - WOR-1-52-54 (SPAdes) (version 2) | ecosystem: Environmental > Aquatic > Marine > Intertidal zone >...
TATTCGCTTCTTCTAGCAGTTCATCAGCCACTTCTTGATTACCCATACTTCTTGTAATCCTAGAAAAAAGATTCAATGCAAAAGCTTTTAATGGCGGAATTGGCTCAGAGTCTAGATATCTTTTGAATGCTTTTTCAGCTAACGGCCAAGCTTTGTTCCTTAATTTCTTATCTCCAAGACCCTCATATATATGATACCTGGCTAAATCTAAAAAGAGTATATTTTGTCCAGGGTCAATCCTAACGGCTTCTTCAAAGCACTTGACCCCATCTCCAACTTGGTCTTTAAACAGATAGTGCCTTCCTAATTCTCTAATTACCTCAGCATTTCCTTCATGTTTTTCCAGTACTTTTTGCCAATAATCAATTCTATCTATCTCATCTGGCAGGAGTATTGCACGGGCTTTGGCACCAAAGATTTCGTCCATTTCTTCCAGCTTCTTTGCATACTGTTCAGCTTTTGATTTGTTACCTCCCATATCTTCTGGAAAAAGACCATAGATCTGAACCAGGCACAGTATGGCCTCATGATAATCAGGCTTTAGCTTCAGTACAGATTCATAAGCACTACACACTTTCGCAACTTTTTCTTTAACATCAGGTTGATCTCTTTTAATCGCCATATATGCCGACTGAGAAGCAATATATCCTGCAAAAAAACGATATATCTCATTATTTGGATCATTTTCTATAGCTTTATCAATTGATTGTTGCATATCCTCTGGAGTAATCTCTAATTCTTCCAAATCACTTAGCGCAATGTGATACTTTGTTCTTGCTAGCTCGTAATGAGCGAGCGCGTTATCAGGTTCATCTGATATAACCTGCTCTAGCTTCGCTTTGGCTTCATCTGCTTTTCCATTCATCCTTAATTCATAGGCTTCCATCACTGCTTTATCCACCTCAGGCCCTTTACAAGACAACAATCCGAACGATGCAACAACAACACTAAACATAACCAAAACTATCCAAAGAAATTGCCTTTTTGAATTGATTTGACTCTTCATTTTTTCCCCCTAATATAATGGATTTTTATATGAAAAATTTCCTCTTCTTTGCCCTTTTGCTCATTATTTTAAGATGCTAATTCGCTTCAAATCAATTCCCTCAACCCAGCCAGCTTCTTCCTGGCGCCCTCTATCTCAGGCAGGCCAGTTTTTATTCTCTGGCTTCCACTCGCCTCTCAGTTCGATAGCTGTCTTGCTATCTAATCACAAAGGGAACGACAATGGCTATCAATCCTATGAAAATAACCGTGAAAATGAAAAGATTATATCTGGTGTTGTATCCGACCAAAAGCGACGGATCATAATACCCTTCCACTCCTTGGTCCTTGTACATCTTCATCAATCCACTCAGAAGCTTGAATCTTGTTAGCTTTCCTTTCATCAATCCACTTATCACGACAAGATTGACTACTATAGTAAGAGCAACAAAGATGAACATTGTAATAAATAGAGAAGTATCCTTTCGTGATCCTTCAGCAATTGAAGAATTAATAGCAAGAGTCAGCAGGTTGAGAAGAATCGCTGTGAGGACAAAAATCGTATCAGTGCGAGCATTCTGTTGAAGCTCTGAAATTATATGCTCATGGACTCGTTTAATCATTTTTAATACCCCCATTCGTAAAATAATTTATCATTAATAAACATAGAATTGTACTCTTTCAATCCAGGCAGCCTCTTTCGTGCATCCTCTACCTCGGTGATATTAGAGCATTTGAGATAAGGCGCCTTAAGCTGAATCCTGTCCTCTTCCATCACTGTAGCTTTCCGATGCGTTCCCACCGGATTCCTCCCTTAGGATTTTTAGAAAAATAGATTTGTTTGGCTCGGGCTACAACATCGTCGAGTGGGATCATCCCCCAATGACGTGAATCGAAGCTGTTATCCCGGTTGTCCCCGAGGACAAAACAGAAGCCTTCCGGTACAGAAATACTTAGATCTTCTCTTGGTGTGCCCTCGATAAAGAGGACCTTATAGGTCCCCAAATCACCTTCTTCATAGAAAGCGATCGTTCCTTCAGGGATATTCTCATCTCGTCTCCCCTCTAAAAACGACACTTCTTTGCCTGTTCTTCTTTCTCCATTTACAAAAAGCTCCATCCCTTTGATCTCGATTTCATCTCCTGGAAGACCGATGATCCTTTTAATAAAATGTTTTTCCTTATTTTGAGGATACTTAAAGACCACCAGTTCCCCTCTTTTTAGGCCATGGTTTTCTGCCGAATGATCGATTCTGCTATCTGTCATGATGAAATCTCCATGAAGCAAAGCAGGCGCCATACTCTGAGACGCCATCCTATACGGTAGGGCAAAAACGCAAATTTTTTGCCAGTCAACAATCGGCCCATAATTGAAAAGATTCAAGGCTATGATAAGAAGGATGTATATATAGAGTTTATTATAGGTTTTTAGTGTATAATTTTTCCCTATCCTTTTGGCCTGTTTCCAAGCATCCAAAGCTGCCCAGATGTATATGCCAAGACTTGCTAAAAGAGACAATACAAGAAATGCGATCAGCATTTTAATGGGGATAACAACAGTCAATTGAAGAAGGAGAAGAGGGAAGATGAGCGAGATTAAGAAAAAAAGGATCCCTTTCCTTAGTTTCCCATTGTATAACTGACCCAAACCGATCAGAAACAAGGAAAGAGCCAAGGCAAAAAGGGGTTTCCTTTCTTTGAATTTGATTTTTTTACCTTCCATCTTTCATCCTAAAGAAACTATCATTTTATTCTTGGCCTAAACTCCAGATAGAATGTTCTTCATACATAAATAATTCAGGCTATATGAATCCATGAACTAAAAAGAATCTGAATATTTTGAACAGACCAAAAACCGAACCAATTCCCACCAGCACCCATTGAACAGCTCTCGAATAAAATATCCTTTCCAAGAGAGGAAGCCACTGAGAAAAAAGGTTGCCTCTCTTGCTTTCTTCTTCCTCTATTTTTGCCACCACTCTGTCCGCAAAGTCGAGGGATATTTCCTGGTCAAACACCTTGCGGACAAGCGAATCCAACTCTGCGACTTTCGCTGCAACATCGGAACAGGAGCTACAGGAAAGAATATGTTGATTATCCTCTTGGCTTAGTTCCCTGCCGCATGCAATATCTTCCTGTATACGATGACAGGGACGCTGCGAATTCCTCATAGCACTCTCTCCTTTTCAAGAATTTGTCTCAAGATCTGTTTTCCTCGGAATACACGGGATTTGACGGTGCCTACGGGACATTCTTCGATCTGAGCGATCTCTTCTATTGAAAGCTCATCAAAATAGGAAAGAATCACTGCTGTTTGGAATTTCTCTGGAAGCCGGTTTATCGCATTGTGAACTCGGGTACTCAGATAACGTTTTTCCAGCATATCCTGGGGACTTTTTTTAATTATAGCTTGATTTATTTCCATGAAACTGCTCGGATGCTCTCTCCTCCGTTTTTTTTTCGCTTTTTCGTTGATAGCAAGATTGCGGGCAATTGTAAGGAGCCAAGTCGAGAAAGAAACACCTTTTTCTGCATTAAAGTCAGCTATATGTCTATATGCCCTCAAGAAAGTCTCCTGGGCAAGGTCTTCTAGGACCTGTACTTGAAACAAAAATTTTCCCAGAAAGGAAAAAACCATTCGCTGGTTACGAAGAACCAGCAGTCTGAAAGCATTCTTGCTGCCTTTTGCGGACTGTTCGGCAAGAGACCTGTCATCCATGGATTCTGTTGTTTTTCCCTCTGTATTATTATACCTTTGAGGCAGTAAAAAGTTCCCTCTATGTTTAGCGATAAAAAGATAACGATTGACAGGGAAAGTGCCAACTGGACAAGATGACAAATATTAGTCTATAAATTCTTTAAATTGATACTTAGGCAGATAAAATGGCATTAAATGTATATATTTCACGCTATTTCCATATCAGAGAACTGACTTAACTTTACAAATACATAAACTTAAGTGCTGATTATTCCATCTAAGGCAGGCGAGGGCTAGACCTCTTTAAAGAAGTCCTTTATCCTGTTATGAAATTCATCTCTAAAGACCATCGGTGCCATATGTCTGTAGCCTTCAGGAAAGAGAAAAAGTTCTGTATTAGGAAGGTGCTTCTTCAAAATGTCTAAATCTTTATAACACGGATCATCCTTGCTGCTTATAATAAATATCTTCCCCTTCCAATCCTTGAAGTTTTCGATAGTATATTCGTCATCCTTATGGAATCGAGAGGCTACATATGCTGCATTCATCAGAAATTCTTTTGAAAATTGCTGATCGACAACCTGGTTCATGAATGCAGTTTTAAACTGCATCCTCTCTTTTGCTTCCGTTGGGATCTCAGCCACTGGAGTCCATTTGCGTATTTTTTGTTTGAAAATGGCTTTGAGTAAGAAAAAAGGAAATAAGCGCAAGAGAATCAGTGCCCATTTCTTACTTTCCTTTTGACTTGGTGCAAAAGTATTCGTAAGTACCATGGCATCAACGATATCATAGTTTCTTTTAAAATATATCTGGGAATACATTCCTGAAAGGGATTGTCCGATGACAAATACTCGGTCAACTCCTTCTTTTTCAAGTACTTTATTTACACCTTGGCTGAACTCAGTGAGTCCTTTAAACAATGAAATATCCACGACTACCATTTTGTAGTCATTTTCAAAACCAAGGACTGTCTCGTATATTGTTTCGAGTCCGCTGTGTCCCCCGCTAAAAGTGAGTATGGTTTGCCCCCCCTTTCCACAAGAATAGTATTTTATGTTTTTCCCTTCTACATGAATTCTTTTTATCTCGTGTGTTTCCAAAAAGTCTTGTAACCTTTTAAGTTCCGCTTGAGAAACGTCAAAATAATACTTATTTATGGATCTTTCATTTATCAATGTAAAATCCTTCAAGTCGACTGCTGATATATTGTAATCTTTATAAACCATTTTAATTGTTTTTTCCAATTCATTTGTCTCTATGTATATGTGTTCTTATCCCTTTGCCTGGAATAGCCAATATGTAAGTTTAAAAGTGTTATCAAGTCAAGATTATTCAGGCAAGTAAATAATATCGCATAATAATTAATTTCGTGCCTTCCCTCCGTCCCCAGAAAACAATCACATCAATAGCTGTCAAAAGAGGTGATTATTGAAGCAGGAAACTTTATCCTTCAGTTATTCTCTGATAGATTCACTTTAATGAGCCTGGGGGGAACTGAGGGATTATCTTTTTCGGAGACCACAGCGAATAAATCCCCCTTGAAAAAGGCAATCGGGATGAGATTCCTGTAGACTTTTAATTTGAATTCCCCGGGATCGATGGCCGACTCACAGAGATATTTGCCATCCGGGGAATAGACTTGGAACCTATAGATATCATTCGTCTCTGTGTAGAAAAATATCAAAATGTTTCCATCAGAATCTACTATCAAATTATAGTAATAAGGCATATGCTCCGGAAATTTGATCGGCCTTTCCGATAACTCTCTGATGATTTTTTCGGAATAATCCTCTATTTGTTCATGTTCAATCATTTTTTGTATCCATTCTTTAGTTCTTTCAAGGGATTTTCTGGAGCTTTCTCTATATTCTTGTTTTATTTTCTCGGTTATCTCAAGAGGCTCTATATCAAGAACAAAGCTGTGCATTTTTGCCCCTTCCGGAGAGTAAACAGTGATATTATCTTTATCAGAATAACCGACGATGAGACTGCCGTCGAGAGAGCGTCTGGCAAAACTGTAGGCATAAGATAAGGTAGGAGTAGAAAGCAGTCCGATCTTTCCATCCACAGTTTTAATCTCAATGGGATCTCTCCCTTTAAAATAATCCTCCATATAATAGGTCAATATGTCCTCTTTCTCTGTATTCACATCCTTAATAGCGATGAGTTTTTTTGATTGTTTCCCTCCATAGGGCACACTCCCAGATATACCAACCTTCTTGTCTTTCAGCGCCACACATTCCAAAATCGGATAATCCATTTGCATACGCTTGACGAAATTGCCGTCTAGATCAAAGAGATGGATCTTCCCATGATATATCCGTACAGTTAAATACCGATTATCCAGGATGGATATTGAACTAGGCCGCCAGAAAAATTCCCCTGGCTTGTTTCCCTTTTTCCCGAATTTCTTTATGAAATTCCCGTTCTTGTCAAATTTGAAAATATTGTACTGGCTATAGTTTGTGATAAAGACACTACCATCATCTGCGATAGCGATATCCTTGAGAATGCCTATCGGTTTCCCCATAGCCGATACACTGCTGAAGTCGAAAAATAACCTTCCCCAATCGGTGTCTTTTCCGTACTCAGGATCTGGGATCAATTTGATAGGGCCTTTTTTGTAGACATCGATTAAATCATTTGGCATTAAAACGGTTGAAAACATCATAAAAATCATAAAAACTATGCATTTCTTCATTTTTTCGCCTCCATTTTTTCCCAATACATGATTGTTTTCTCTGGATTCTTTGAAGTGATGATTTTTCCATATCTTTTTTGTTTTTCATCCACAATGGTGATGATCAATCGCCGCTCGAGCCAGTCTGCTTTTGGATCGGTCAGCGTCAAATCCTCCTCGAGGTCGAACACACCTGCTCGATCATTCAGCCAGATCATTTTATTCTCCTTTGATTTTGAAGAATGAATCACGAATACGGACAGAAATACTATCAACACTACAATCAATAGAGAAATTGGTTTTAGGATAAAATCAATCCATCTCCATGCAAAAATCTTTGGTTTTCTTTCTTCTTTCGCATCTTTTAATCGGCGAATCATCGATTGATCAATCACAAGAGAAGATGTTTCGCGGTCCATGACGCTTTTCAAAAGCTCTGAAAGATGGCCTTCCCTCTCATATATTTCACGGCATTTCCTGCAGACCTTTAGATGCTCGCTTATTTCTTTATGGATATCTTGTGACAATGATCCATCCCTATATTCATAGATCAATTCTCGATATTTTTTACATTTCATTGTTATTCCTTGTTATTAGCGATTGAATGACCAAGATGCTTCAGATCCGAGGGCATTATTTTTCTCAGAGCTTCTGTAGCATAGTGAAGCCGCGATTTCACTGTGCCCTTTGAGACTCTGGCTATTTCTGCAATCTCTGTAATCTTTAAGCCTTCGTAATACCTCAAAATCAGAGCCTCCCTATGATGAGGAGATAAGGTCTGAATCATTGAATACACTCGTGAAAATTCTCTTTTCCGTTCCAGATTGTGTTCGGGATTAATGCCACTTTTTGAATTCTTATCTCCAAAATCACCAGGGAAGGCTGAATATCTTCTCTTTCTTATCTGTTGACGAAAGATGTTGAGCAAGATCCCATACAACCAGGTAAACAGAGAGGATTTTCCCTTGAATTTATGGATAGACTTAATGGCCTGGAGGAACGTTTCCTGGACCATATCATGGGCCTCCACCTCACTCCCACACAGTAAAAATGCCGAACGCAGCAATGGTGTACCGTACACAGTGATAACTTTTTCAATAGATCGAGGTTCTCCCTTTTTAAAAGCATCAACCCATGTCTCCTCCCTTTCTGATTTCATTCTCCATTAATATGTAACATTTCTACTGTAAAAGGTTCAATTATTGGGATCACATCAAGATTTGCAAATCTGCTATCATGATTGGACAGTTGAGATTGCACACATACCGCAACCAAACTGGAGTTTATTACGTATATTATTATGAAAATTGGTTTTGGAACTTGAGGAAGAAAAAATCGTAATTATTAGGCGAAAGGAAGCTTTGCATATCCAAAGGAGATCTGGGGTTTACTGGTTTTAAAAAGCAATTTCCGAATTAAACAGTAAGGAAAGGACGAGAATATTAGAAACTGTAGCATCATAAAAATCAGCTTATCAGTGTTCCTAGCCTTTATTCTTTTCCCAGCACTGGCATCTTCGCAGGATAGCGGGCATAGAAACCATGGAACAGGAACCATCGAGGATCCTTACATAGTGCCCAAGTCCGTATCTGAGGTCAAAGTTGACGCTATCTTGAATGACCAGGCATGGGAAAACGCACTCGTGTTGGAATTGAAATATGAGGTTCGGCCGGGAGAGAATGTGCCCCCGCCTGTACGCACAGAGGTTCTACTCACCTATGATAAAGGAAATCTCTACGCTGCCTTCCGAAGCTACGATCCCGAGCCCTCGGCCATCAGAGCCCATCTGAGAGATAGAGATACACTTGGGGGAGATGACTGGATTGCCCTGATCTTCGACACCTTCAATGACAATCGACGGAGTTTTGATTTCATCGTAACAGCTATGGGAGTGCAGTTTGACCAAATCGAATCCCAGAGTGGCGAGGACCCTGGTTGGGATACTATCTGGGACTGTTCCAGCAAGATCACTGAATGGGGCTATACAGTAGAGATTGCCATCCCTTTTTCGTCACTCCGTTTCCAGCGCAGAGATGGCCCACAGATTTGGGGATTCGATGCTGTGCGCCGCTATCCCCGTGAGCATGCCTACCATATAGGGCTCTTTCCTAGAGATCGCAGCAACAATTGCTATATGTGCCAGGCTGTCAAGATAAAAGGCTTCGAGGGTGCCAGTCCTGGTCGAAACATCGAAATCAATCCCACTGTGATTGGGGCCCGCACGGATGATCGGCCGGAATTCCCTGGGGGAGAACTCAAAAAGCGGGACCAGGAAGCCGAGATAGGGCTTACATCTCGATGGGGCATGACGCCGAACTTAACGCTCAATTTGACAGCCAATCCCGATTTCAGTCAGGTCGAAGCGGATGCCCTTCAACTGGATATCAATCAACCATTTGCGCTCTTCTATCCGGAAAGACGGCCTTTCTTTACCGAAGGAGTAGATTTCTTCAGTGCCTTAGAAAGCATAATCTATACCCGGACAATACGAGATCCTTCATGGGGTATCAAGCTGACAGGTAAGGAAGGGGCCAACACCATCGGCGCTTACATGCTGCGCGACGAGGTGACGAATCTCATCTTCCCCGGAAGTCAGGGCTCTAGCTCAACCTCATTGAATGAATCCAACATCTCTTCGGTCTTCCGCTACAAACTGGACCTTGGAAGTAGATATACCGTGGGGCTATTGGCGACTGACCGAGAAGGAGCGGGCTATTTTAACAGAGTCTATGGATTCGACCTGGACTTCCGGTTTACCCCTACCAATCAAATCCAATTGCTGGTCTTAGGTTCCAGCACTAAGTATCCCGCCGAAGTGGCGGACAGTAACAATCAACCCAGTGAGGCTTTCAACGATCGGCTCATCTCCTTCGAATACGATCATTACACCAGGACATGGGGTTGGTGGGCAGACTATGAGGAAGCGGGCCCAAAATTCCGCGCTGACCTCGGATATTATCCTAGGGTAGGGTACCGCAATATTGAAGGGGGACTGCTTTACAGGTGGAATGCAAGCCCGGGTTCTTGGTGGTCAATGTTCAGAGCTGGCGGCGAGTTCAATTATTTTGAAGACCACAACAGGGAGCTTTTGAATAGGACCGCCTCTCTCTGGTTTATGTACAGCGGAACCATGCAGTCCACCCTCGCTATAAGAGGATGGCTAACCCGAGAGGGATACAACAAACAAAAATTTGACCAGGCCTTCTTCGTCATGGAGGGCGGATTTTGGCCATCCAGCAACCTGCAGTTATATATGTCCACCATCATTGGAGATCAGATTGACTATGCAAACACCCGGTTGGGGAAAAGACTCAGGCTGAATCCTTACTTGAGTTACAATTTCGGCAAGCACCTGCGGCTTTCCCTTGACCATACCTTTGAGCGAATGACTGTCCAGAATGCACGCCTTTACACAGCAAACATCAGCCAGTCGACCATTGTCTACCAGCTCGATGTGCGCACTTTTTTCCGAGCTGTCATTCAATACGTAGATTACGACTATAATTCCAGCAATTATACATTCGATATAGATCCAGAGTTCAAGCGCTTCTTCACTCAGTTGTTGTTCTCCTACAAGATTAATGCCCGCACAGTGCTCTTTCTGGGATACAGCGATAATTATTTTGGCAGCCAAGAATATGGGCTCACCCAGTCTGATAGAACCTTTTTCGTTAAGTTGGGCTATGCCTGGGTCATCTGAATTCTTTTCCCTTCTGAATTGATACCTCTTATAAACATTGATATCCTTTTGCTGATATAACACGGATAAAGGGGGGAAGCAATGCTGTTTGCTCCGTCCACAGCAAGGGGCATTGGAGGTATTATTTAATATATTTTGTCCAAAATCGAACAATCGCTGTTTCAGAGATGAACACGCCTTTCATGGCCTGAACCACCATTCCCCTGGCTCCCTCTGGAGTCTTCGCTTGGCATGAAATATGCATACATAGATTACGAATGTATCTTCGTGTGTGAGGCACAAAATGATATCAAAAACATTGATGGCCGCCTCGACCAGGCCCATCATTCTAGCAATTCTCTCCAGAGGAGAGGATTACGGCTACAGCATCATCCAGAAAGTAAAAGACATTTCAGGAGGACATCTTAACTGGACGGACGGGATGCTTTATCCTGTGCTGCAAAGGATGGAGATGGACGACCTGATTACTTCTCAATGGAAACTTTCTGGAGAGAGCCGGCCCCGCCGTTACTATACCATCACCGAGAGGGGAGGATTGGAACTGCAATCAGAACTTGTGAGCTGGCGGAACGTCTGGCAGGCTTTAGTCCGGCTTGCCAATCCGATTCCTAACAAGGATTAAAAACAGCAGGAGGCGTCATGTTTGATCTGGAAAAAGAAATTAGAAAATGGAAAAGAAGCCTCCAAAAATATGAAGTGCTCGAGGAGGGGCTTATCGCAGACATCGAACTCCACCTTCGTGACGCCTACAATGCCCAGATAAAAGCGGGGCATACAGAAAAGGATGCCTTCCGCCAGGCTGTTGCCCAGGTAGGAACGGCTGAAAGCATCGCTGTTGAATACAACAAAAACCGGCTCATCATGCTCAACCGCCGCTCCCCCCTACGCCCGGGCCGCTTCATGCCCGCCTTGGTTTGGAATTACATGAAGACAGCCCTGCGCGTGATCCGACGCCACAAAGGATACTCCTTCATCAATGTTTCCGGCCTAGCCATAGGCCTAACCGTCTGTATGCTGATCGTTCTTTGGGTGGTGGATGAATGGAGCTTCGACCGCTTCAACGCAAATGCCGACCGGATCTACCGGATCTACCGAGACGAATCCGCCACTCAGGCTGATTCCACAAGTGTCCTTACCCCTCCACCCTTAGCCGAGGCCCTAAAAAAAGATTTTCCTGAAATCATCAAGGCCAGCAGGTTTGGCAGCTGGCAAGGACGGCTTGTCACTTATAAGGAGAAGAGTTTCAACGAGACCAAGTTCATGCATGTCGATCCTGATTTCTTTTCCATGTTTTCCTTTCCTCTGGTAAAAGGAGATCCTGATACTGTCTTCTCCAATCCATACTCGGTCGTCCTCACGGAAAAAACCGCATCCAGATATTTCGGCGAGGAAAATCCAATTGGGAAGATGCTGACCGTCAATAACACATTCAATGTCGCAGTCACCGGGATTATCCAGAATGAATCGCTCAACTCAAGCCTTGAATTCGACCTCCTGTCTCCTTTTGTTATTCTCCTCAAGGAATTCATCGGAGAAGACAATGCGGATAACTGGGGATTCAATTCCTTTGGCACTTATGTCATGCTGGAGAAATCCGTGTCCGCCGAGAAACTCAATCAGAAACTCCCCGGCTATATTAAAAAATATAACGATGAGGATACAGACGAACTGGTTCTCCAGCCTCTGACCGACATCCATCTTTTCTCCAACCTAGGTCATGATCTCCGCAACCGGGGCGATGTCAAATATGTATGGATCTTCAGTGCCCTGGCCGTGTTTGTTTTAATCATCGCTTGCATCAATTTCATGAACCTCACAACTGCCCGCTCATCCAACCGCGCTAAGGAAGTCGGGTTGAGGAAAGTAGTTGGCGCTGGGAGGTCTCAACTTATCCGGCAGTTCTTCGGGGAGTCAATTCTGATTGCGTTTTTTGCCTTGGTGATTGCTCTTTTTCTCTTGGAGTATCTTCTCCCGTTTTTCAACACCCTCTCTGGCAAACAACTCTCCCTATCCTGGTGGAACAATCCTACTCTCTTACTCGGATTTATTGGCCTGGCCTTAGTGACCGGCATTCTATCCGGCATCTATCCGGCGCTTTTCTTATCCGCTTTCCAGCCTATCCGGATCCTCAAAGGTACCATGCGTTCATCCGGGGCCAATCCGCTGTTCAGAAAGACGCTGGTCATTTTCCAGTTTGCCCTATCTGTTTTTCTCATCATCGGAACACTCATAATTTCCCGTCAGCTCTCCTACATGAGAAACATAGATCTAGGTTTCAACAAGGAGCACATCATCCATTTGAGCATCCACGGCGAGCTTCATGACAAGTACGAATCCATCCGCCAACGGTTTCTGCAGAATCCCGATGTTCTCCACGTCACTGCCTCTATGGCGCTGCCTACCAATATTCAGAGCTCTCCCGGTACTCCGATGTGGGAAGGGAGACCGCCTGATGCAAAAATGGAGATCAAGGCCGACTTTGTGGACTATGATTATATCGAGACTTTCGAAATCCCCTTGGTTGAAGGCCGAAGCTTTTCTCGGGAATATTCCACCGACCTTGAGACCGCCTTTATGGTCAATGAGGAAGCCGTAAGACGGATGGGGCTTGAAAAACCAGTGGTGGGAAGGAGATTCGGATTCTGGAATATCGACGGCCAGATCATCGGCATCATGAAGGATGCCCATTTTCAGATCCTTCACCATAAGATCGAGCCCCTTGTCTTTAAAATGTTTCCAGGGTGGTTGAGACGTATGTATGTGAAATTTCGCTCCGAGAATATCGCCGGAACTCTGGCTTCTCTGGAAAAGACCTGGGACAAGATGAACCTAGGCTATCCTTTCGAATATAGGTTTCTGGATGAGGACTTCCACAATCTTTACGAATCGGAGGCGACTCTTGGAAAAATCTTCCAGTCCTTCGCAGCCCTGGCAGTGTTTATCTCCTGTCTGGGACTTTTCAGCCTTGCCTCTTTCATCGCCGAGCAGAGGACCAAGGAGATCGGGATCCGCAAAGTCCTGGGCTCGTCAACAGCTGGCATTGTGGGGCTCCTTAACCAGGAGTTTCTCAAATGCATAGCGGCTGCCAACCTCATCGCCTGGCCTGTTGCCTACTTTGCCATGCGGGCATGGCTTCAGAAGTTCGCATACCGCACTGATATCGAGATATGGATATTTTTTCTCGCCGGTGCCGTCGGCCTGATGGTGGCCCTGCTTACAGTCAGCCTGCAGACTTTTAGGGCCGCCAGAGCGAATCCTGTCGCAAGCCTGAAGCATGAGTGAGTACGAAGCTTACACATCAATTAATTTTCTTATGGATGATACCCTTTTCGGTTTCATTATCTCTAATTCTGGTAAACCGGACATTCCACGCATCTAACATCGAGAAACACAACTCCGTCACCTTGTCGTCGCCTCCTCTAATGAAACAGAATTTGGCCGATGATCTCTGTCCTGCGAACCTATCTTCGGCGATTGGAATGAGGAGCAGGTCGCTGCGCCGAATAAAAGGTATATACAGGCCATTTTCACCCATCCTAACCTCCAGCACTGTCCCCAGTTCGTCGCTAAAATACCGCCCGCAGAATTCCTCAGGATCCTGTGGGGACCATGCTTCATCAGGCAGCCTCTCGGCAGAAATTGGGAATGCTCCTTGCCAGAAGGTCATCTTATGAGCTTTTTCTTGACCTGTACGGTGAAACCGTATCTTGGCATCCATGATGTGGTAGGCAAAGGTGTTGGCGGATTCCGGAAAGACCTTAATAGGCAAATCACCGCTTATCTGTGCGAATAGATGATTTTCCTTCCGCTTGATTATGACTATTTGTTCACCTCTCAACCAGTATCGGCCGATATAAGCGTCCAAGACATCATCGTCTACTTCAACCGAAGGAGAAGACTCCAGTTGAGTGGGAGGGAAGCGCCCTTCCAGGCAGATATTCGCGATTCGACGCGAGAGTTGAGTGGGATCGATACTGGAGTGATTGGTCAAAACGGCCACCGCGAGTCGTTGTTTTGGAAAGTATACCATCTCGCTCCGATAGCCGGCCCAACGGCCGCTGTGGTGAAAAATCGGCAATCTTTTGTAGCTGCCGACAATTAGTCCAGCGGCATAAGGAACATCGCTTCCGTCTGACAGTTTTCCTCTTTCGAACATTTTGGCCCAAATTTCCGGAGCGCCGAATGTTTCAGTCTGGAAGGTCGCCATCCAGGCAGCCATGTCTTCTGCTGACAGGAACAGAGAGCCTGGCCCAGGCGCTGCCTCATTATCCTGAGCATGCAAGAAAGATCCATCGCCTGTGCGGATGTAAGATTGCGCTGATCCTGGGATGAGTTCTCCGGGGTTGTCCTTGAAAGTCGTTCTTTCCATCCCCAACGGGATAAAAATGTTAGCGTGGGTCCATTCCTTGAAACTCTGACCGCAGGTGCGGGCTGCAATTTCGGCCAACACATTGTAGCCGGCATTACAATACACAGATTCTGTCCCCGGCTCGAAGTTCAATTCTTTCTGTCTTAAGATTAATTTGAGGATTGAATGTGATGTGAAAACGTCATCCATCCGGTTCCCTGACATCAGCATCAGTCCGCCCCAATCGCGAAGACCGCTGGTGTGATAGAGCAGATGGCGGACTGTAATCTTACGACTGAAATTGGGGAATTCCGGCAAATAAGTATGCACATCATCATCCAGCGAGAGCTTTCCTTTTGCTTCAAGCATCAGCACTGCAAAAGCTGTGAATTGTTTTGCCAGTGATGCAGCATTGAAAAGGGTTTTCGGCGTTATCGGAATATTATGTTCCAGGTCGGAGCAGCCATACC
>Ga0209636_10004099_pt1 | contig 14878 bp, 18 predicted proteins | sample DeeMarSWOR152_54_FD_187464 | JGI IMG/M metagenome (GOLD analysis project Ga0209636, IMG submission 187464) | Marine sediment microbial communities from White Oak River estuary, North Carolina - WOR-1-52-54 (SPAdes) (version 2) | ecosystem: Environmental > Aquatic > Marine > Intertidal zone >...
GTGATTCAGCCCTTCCTACGAAAAGCCTACCACCACCAGCGATCCTCCGAGGCGGATCGTCACAGCCACGAACAGCGAGTCGTACACCAGGTCAGAAAGCCTAACGTCGGCATTCAGCCCGCCGTAGAGAGCATCTGCGGTACAGGGGAGCCTTAGCCAGCCCGTAGCGGCGCTGCGGGGCTTCTAGCCCCCCGCCTAGGCTCACCGTCCAACCAGCTCCACAACCTCGCGGTATTTAATCATTTCTTCGTCTGCTTTTTTATGCGCCAAATCTGGAAAATGTAAACTGGAATAGCCACAACGAAGCAGAGAATACAAAAGAGGTACACGGTAGAAGATGACACAAGCCCGAGAAAGGGATTTCCCAATAAAGGCCAAAACGGCTGCATTTCCGGATACAAGAAGGCATCCAACAATATATGCGAGTACGCTCCCAAAAGAGCCGCAAACGTGATATTCAGCGGAGAGGCTATTTGCGGAAGTTGAAACGCAGTCATAATTTCTCCTAAAAACCCTCGCAATAAGTAAACAAAAAACGCAAGAATTAGCGCAGAGATTGTGGCTCCTAAGAATGTGTGAAAGAATAAGTGGAGCACAGGTAGATCAAGGAGAAGGAACGATAGCGGTTCCAAATCCACAATTACACTTCCTGATAAGATAGCAGGCAGATACAGCAGGGGAAAGAAAATCAGGCCAATAAGTAGACTAGGACCTAAATGGAACGGCGTAAAGGGCATAAGTAATCACGGTTGAATTTATGCTTGGTGTCTGATGGGTATGGCGCCGGGGACGAGATTTGAACTCGTGAGTCCAATGGACACAGACTTAGCAGGCCTGCTCCCTACCAGGCTAGGATACCCCGGCACGGATTGTTTTCAAGTAAAATGACGCGCTTTAATAAGTTTATGTTAACTCCTTCGAAAAGCCCAACTGAAACTATAGTCCTTTGAAGCAAGGATGAAGCTAGTGAACAAGATTGCTAACACCGCGTCAATTATTCCAAACCAGATAAGAGAAAATGGAATACCCCAGACTAAGACATAATAAACTACAATTATCGAGGCAATAAGACGTGCTGGAATATTAGAAACTGGAATTATGAGCAGCTGATCAAGGCTGCGTGAAGCAACAACGAGGGCAATTCCAAATCCTAGAAAAAAGGCTCCAATAATTTGTAAAAGTGCCCCCTCAAGAGGTGTTAATGAATAATTAACTAATACTGATACTAACGGCGTAGCGAAGATGAACACAATTGCCATGATAAGATCATAAAATCCTGAAATTAAGATTAGACGGGTAAACCATTTTTTCAAGCTGCTCTACTCCACGAGGTGGTTTGTGGACAATACGAGCAACCTTTTGAATGGTTATCATAGAAAAAGGTTCTATGGTGGGCCGAGAGGGACTCGAACCCCCGACCACCGCGGTGTAAGCGCGGTATCATAGCCTTCTAGTCTGTCTGAAGAGCTTCCAAACAGATAGCTAGACTATCGGCCCGCTTCGTTTTCAATTAATCAACGCTTCCCTAAAAAAGGTCTCCTTAACGCGAAAAAAATCTGAGACAATTTAGTTTGGTTTAACTTCTTCTTCTAACACTCGAATTTGCTTTTTCAACAAGCCGATTATCTGTAGATTGTCCACATGAACAAGTTGGTTACTGCATATTGGGCATTTGAAAGCGTTAGCCATTGCCTCTTCGAATGTATGTCGCGGACATCCGTCATGATTGCAATGATAAAAGGTATTTTCAGTTTCGTAGAGAAGCCGTTGGTTGAGTCTTTCTAACACCTTGTTCTTTTTCTCTCGGAGAAGGTCATGAATACGTTCTGGTTCTAATATCCAGTAGTAGACAAACCACCCGGTTTGTTTATCGCGGGTACGGCGATATGAGGCTAAATGAAGGTCATAGAGTTTATAGAGAATTTTTCGAACGGCATTAAGGCGCATACCTGTTTCATTGGCAATTTCCTCATCTGTCGTTTCTTCATCCTCTTTCAAATGCGTAACTACTTCAAACGCTTCTTCACCGGCGAATTCAATGACAACCTGCTTAATTAGCATCTCACGTCCTGACATAAATCTACACATAACTAGTCCTTACATGGAATAAAGACCTTTTTGTTAAACAAAGACGCTTTATTTGATTTCGAAGTAAATAAAATCATTCAGATTCTCTTACTTGTTTTCCATGGGCTGAAGGAAGAATCTCAAGTTTAGCATCTTGGAATTTCGTATACAGATTTTTTCCTTGAAAAAGCCGGTCTAAAAAAATTGAGAGAGCGGTAACTTCACTATGTGGTTGGTGTCCGATTGCTACGTTATAGTCAGCTGTTTTGAATACTTCAAACGGAACTTTGGGACCTCCAACGACAATGAGTTTTGACTTAGGCGACTCTCGAATTTCGGATATCACCTTGTCAACATGAAGACCATACATGGTGAGATGGATAATTTCTCCATTTTCTTCTTTCCATTTTTTGAGTTGCCTTTTCCACTGAACACTAGTCGTTACTCTAAATTCTTGATTACCCCATTGTGCACACACTTGTTCTAATGTCTCAACGATTTTTGGATCCTTTAAACCAGAGGTCTGCAGTTCGGAGGCTCCGAATGCACGAGCAGTTAACCCGATATGAGTTGTAAGTCGTTTATCACGTTCTGGACGGTGATCCAGTTTTAAAACTACAATTCGCCACTCAGATGATTTCATGAAAATAATCTCGTCTTCTCAATACGCTTCGAAACCATTTGGGGTTGCTTAGGAAGTTGATTTCTTACGTTTTATTTGTACAACATCACCTAAAGTTGCTGAGCTTTGCGAAGTACCAGGTGAGAGATCCACTGATTCTGCCTCTTCGAGTAGAGTCAGTTTAAACAACCGTTCTAACTTCCGCGCTAGACTTATCGTGGGAGCCATCTTGCCACTTTCAACTTTCGTGATAACTGAGGCCCTTTCATGAAGTTGACGGGCTACGTCCTTCTGTGCCATTCCTCTTTGTTCTCGTGCTTTTCGAATCAGTTTAGTAAAATCCTCAACTGGAACCAACTCACGTCTTTGAGGTCGAGACCGTGTAGACGGATAACGCCCCGTAGATGATGAACGTGGTACTGAATGAGATCGAGTTCTTGGAATGGATGAAGATCTCGAACTCGGTGGTTTTGCCCGAGGAACAGGTTTTCCTAGTTCAGCACAGCGATTACATGCTTGGAGCAGTGCCCCTTCTAGCGATATTTCCTTTGTTGAATAACATTCACGACCACAGATTTCACAGGTTACCATGAAGCTTTTTCGCCACCAATCTATCATTTACCCGCCAATATCTAAAAGTTTACTTCCATTCTAGCCTTCTTTTAGTAGGATTAAGCAATTGTGGTAGGGAATAAAAAAAGCTTTTAGCGCATGTCACTCAGAGAGCATGCAATGACCGATTCTACGGATTTCCGCAAGAAGCCAATATCACCTGATGACTATGTGACTCTAGCAGAGCGTACCATATTGTTAGAACAACGAGTCCGTGAACTCGAATTAGAACGGGAGCAAATTGCAGCTGAACGGACACGACTTGAAAATGAAGTACGAATTCTTCAAGCTGAACTGAATAAACTCCGACAACCACCGCTAGTTTCAGCTACCGTAATTGACGTTCTTGATGACGGTCGTGTGATAGTTAAAAGCAGTACAGGACCTCAATTTGTCGTTAATTATCCAGAATCCATTATAGGAAGCAAATTGGAATCCGGAGCAAAAGTAGCCCTGAATCAACGGACTCTTGCAGTTGTTGATATCTTACCCATTTCTATCGATCCATTTGTTCAAGCCATGAATGTTGAAGAAAGTCCTGATGTTACTTATGGTGACATCGGTGGATTAGAAGATCAAATTGCAGAGATTCGGGAAACGGTCGAACTTCCCTTACTTCATCCTGAACTTTTCGAAAAAGTCGGTATTGAACCACCTAAAGGAGTTCTGCTTTGTGGACCTCCAGGCACTGGAAAAACTCTACTAGCGCGAGCAGTGGCACATGAAACCCAAGCCACGTTCATTAGAGTTATTGGCTCTGAACTGGTCCAAAAATTCATTGGGGAAGGGGCTCGCATCGTTCGAGAAATCTTCTATATGGCCCGTAAACGTTCTCCAAGCATTGTCTTCATCGACGAACTCGATGCAGTTGCCAGTCGGCGCCTTGACATCGCAACGAGTGGGGATCGTGAAGTACAACGAACCCTCATGCAACTTCTCAGCATGCTTGACGGATTTGATCCGCGTGGTGATGTTCGAATTATCGCGGCGACAAACCGTCCTGATATACTTGATAGTGCCCTTACCCGCCCCGGACGTTTTGATCGAATCATCGAGTTTCCATATCCAGACAAAGAAGCAAGAGTGGCGATTCTCAAGATACATATGCGAAACATGAACATCCATTCTGACGTTGATGTTAGTATGCTTGCGGCAAAAACTACAGGGGCATCTGGAGCAGATCTAAAAGCGATATGTACAGAAGCTGGTATGTTTGCAATCCGAGAACTCCGGGACATAGTTGATCGAGAGGATTTCAATAAAGCCATATCCAAGGTATTAGGTAGCATTGGGGACCGAAGCGACGCGACAGACATTTATGGATAGGTTATTGTAGAATAGGCGAGGCGAGCCAAATCGCAAAATAATGAACGCTTACACAGAGTAAGAGGCATTGCTAACTATCAATTCAGCTCACAAGTAGGACATAAGATATTCCCCGATACCTGCAAAGTGGAAGTGTCCAAACGAACTGGGCGCCTTAGAAGAGTAACATTGGCTTCCCAAGTCCTTGCGACAATTCGCGCAACTGATGGGCGTATTGTTCTAACAATCTTGGGCGCTAAACGCTTACATGCTGCTGTTAAATATCCACGGCTCCGCGCAACAGTTCATCAAGAGATTGCCCATTTTATTGCTGAAGGTCGCACTCTTTTTGCAAAGCATGTGGAAAATGTGGACCCCCAACTTCGTGCAGGTGATGAAGTGCTCATAGTGAATAATAAGGATGAATTACTTGCTGTCGGAGTGGCTCAATTAAGTCCTCAAGAGATGCTTGAACTCACAAGAGGAGTCGCCGTTAAAACACGCCATTCAATCGATAAACGGAAAACCTAAATGATAACGACTAACTACGAATTGCAGAAAATATGAGGGATAAGAGTTGGTCAAAGTAAAGAAAGTGAAATCCAAAAAACGCGCAATGGAACGCCAGATGCGACGGATGGGTGTGGATTTCCAGCAATTGGATGCCGTCACTGAGGTACTCATACGGTTTCCGGATCGGGAATTAGTTCTTACCGAACCACAAGTAGTAACCATGCAAGGACAAGGAGAAAACATCTACCAAATAATTGGTCAAGCCGAAGAAAGAAGCCTTACAGTCTCCGGCGAAGCAGAAGAAGGGGCTCCCACGGCTGTAGCCGCAACATTTTCAGAAGAAGATGTCCAACTTGTAGCAAATCAAGCCAATGTTTCTGAAGAAGAAGCTCGCGAAGCCCTACGGGCCGCGGATGGTAACCTTGCTAGAGCAATTATCGCACTAACTGAGGGCTAGGACTCTCTAGGAGCTTGCTTTACGCTCCAACATCGCCTTAACCCGTTTCATGCGGAAAAGATCTTCTCGTTCCTGTTCTTCAAGCATGAGTTCAATATACCGAATAGTGTTGTTAATTCGGGGAAGAACTACGTAATTTAACGCGTTTACACGGCGTTTTGTCTTCTCAATTTCTGCTGCAAGCCGTTTTACTGTGGCTTCAATTTCTGCAAGCCTTACAATCTTCTCCAGTGCAGTACGTACTTTTTGAGCAGCTTTATCTACGGCAGCTGAAGTCCCCGCTAAACTGTAATGTAGTTGGGCTTCTTCTTCTTGTTGAGTAACTCGAAAGATGGGTACATTAACTCCCATCATGTTTCGAGTTTCCACATCAAAGTCAATTGGGCTTTTTGCTCCCAAAGCGAGTTCTTCTAGTTTTGCTCCGCCTTCAACTAACTTGGCTTCCATAAAGGAAGCAAAGGCTTCAGTTAAAGTGGTTTCCATTTCTTCTCGATACTTCTTAGCTTCTGACAAAATGGCGAAAAACTCGCGAACTAGGGCATCTTGCTTTTCTCGAAGAAGTTCATAACCACGTGCGGCTAATTCACGTCGTTCCTTGAGAGTTAGAAGTTCCATTCGAGTTGGGCGAACCCCTGCAATAATTCCTGCTGACTCAGACAAGATTATCCCTCAAAGTAAAGCATAAACACAGACTACCCATATTAGGATCGCTCCAACCACAACCAACCATTCGGCAAAGTATTTTCGAATCTTGTCCGGGTTTTCTGCCATCAAACCGGCCATTCCAAAACTGAGTCCACATAACAATAAATTGGCTAGAAATAAAATTGCTGCAATCTGATCCCAGGGAATGTCTAACACTAGATTGGTTACAGCTACAAATCCAGCACCAATCATGAATAGGAGTCCAAGAACCTGTAGAACGCGAATGAGCTTACTGTTGGTTTCAGCCACGGAAACACGCTCGCGGATTGTATAGAGTCGAGGCGAAACTGAGGGTGCTCGCTATATAAGCCTTGCTACCTTGACAAGCAGTATATTATTGTCGCAGTTCATCGAATGTGTGAATGCGCATTTTTGCTGGCTTCTTGACGATATTTCCAATGCGGACTCCAATGATTAGTTCGACGCCACGTTCTTCGGCAATATCGATAAGCCGTTGTGTTACCACTCCATCTAAAATGAGGACTTGGGCATTTTTCTGTTTCTGCAACTCGTTGGCTATCTCTCCGACATGTGTCTCCTTAAGTTGTTTCAAATCATTATCAAGAATTGAAGCCATCATCGTCTGTTGAATTTTTTGAGATGAATCAAGAACTGCTTTCGGAATTCCGAGATCTTTCGGTTTCTTCTTGACCTTTGGGTGTTCTTTAGTTCGGAGTGTGTCCGGTTTTGTAGAACGAGTTGTCCTCTGACGGGTTTCCTTCGGTTTCTGTGCAGTTGGTCGCCGACCTCGCCGTTTCGCTTTTGGAGTGACTTTGACCGGAGCTTTGGCTTTTCTAATGGTCTTTCCTAGCACCTGTCCAGCTGGAATTTTGTTTCGGAGGGCTTTTGTGATTTCCTTGTGAGTTAGTTCCTCTACTTCTCTTCCTGTTGGCGCTCTCGCAACGTAGTCAACTTTTGCTAATTGAGCAAGCTCTTTGAGAATTAAATCTCCTCCTCGATCGCCGTCAAGGAAGGCAATCACAGTTTTTGATTTGATCAAATCAACGATTGATTTTGGAATCGAAGTACCTTCTACTGCAACTGCATTTTTCACACCTGAACGAAGCAAGGATAGCACATCTGCACGGCCTTCAACAACAATGATTGTGTTAGAAGTTTCTGCATCCGGTCCAGCAGGAAGTTTTTCCTTCCCTAGTTTCACAATCCCTGCCGTACGTGATTCTTTCATGACAGTATCTGTCATTTCTTGCGAATCCGGTGATACTTCTCCTTCCCAATCTCGTAGAAGATCCACGGCTCGTTCAATGATTCGTTTTCGTTTTTCTTTGCGTACGTCTTCTAGTTTTTCTAAGGTAATTTTCGCGGCGCAAGGACCAACTCGATCTACGGTTTCCATTGCAGCTGCGAGAACTGCGGTTTCAGTCCGATCAAGACTACAGGGAATAGTAATGGTGCCTTGTGATTTACCGCCTTCTGAATTCAGTTCTACTTTTATTCGACCAATTCGCCCCGATTGTTGTAACTCTCTAAGATCCAAATCTTCACCGATTACCCCTTCACATCTGTGATATGAAGTGTAGGCCCTCTGTTTGACCAAAGAGCGCGCCTACGACATCGGGGGTCTCAACTACTCCATCTATTTCGATTTTTCCACGAATACAATACTTAGTAGTACCTGTACTTTCTTCATTTGCTCCCATAATCGCCACCTAGTAAGAGTGATTTTTGATGATTTATCAGTGGCGCTTGATGTTGAGTGCGCCATATTTTTTCCAATAGGATCATGATGATGATTATGTAATTTGGTAAGCGTAATGTAATTAGCCTCACGAAGAAACGACATTAAAACTTTGTGCCTTTCGAATAATTATCGGTCTCTTTTAAGCCTTCAATAACTCGAACACGCCAACTAAATGCTCGCCTTAGTTGGTGCCGTTCATTGTGAAGCATTGTGACTCCTCGTCCTTCTAATTGGTTAATCAAGTGACGTGTTAATTGGCCTCCTCTTCTATCAAAATCGAATAATATCAGCAAACGTTGGGCCTCTGCTAATTCATCCGCCAAACTGACAATATTATGACCTGTTAATGCATGGATTGGTCCCGTTAAACCCAATCCACGTAATGCCGTGATATCCTTGATACCCTCCACTACTATTGGAACACCTTCTTCGGAGAGTTCAAGTAATAGACGAATACCCTTTTCAAACCGCTCCTCTAATCTTTCTTGTTTAGATTGGGGGTTTTTTTGGTGTGGACACATGGCAGTTCGCCTGAATCGCTCTTTGGGTAGAAGTCAGTTGTATTTCTTAATTTTACCGAATCTGGGGGACTTTAATCGGTGTACTTTTATATATCGCAGAACAAGCCCGAGGCACTTAGTGGTGTTACCGTTGGATAACATTCCACCTAGCGTTGAGAAAATTTCACAGCATACCCAAGAAGTGCTTACTATCGAGGATTTAACAGAAATTTTTTCTCGCCAAGAGAAACCTCGGGGCTACATAGGTGTTGAACCAAGTGGATTATTTCACATAGGGTGGATTGGCTGGGTACAGAAACTCAATCAACTAGTAGAATTAGGAGTCCGAATGGAAATTCTCTTGGCTACCTGGCATGCCCAAATTAATGACAAATTTGGCGGAAATATCGAAAAAATCCGGCGGTGTGCAGAGTATCTCCGTCACTGTTTTACTGCCCTGAATGTAGAAATCCATAAAGTTCACATTATCACTGCAGAAGATTTGATGCGACGCCTCGACTATTGGGAGAAAATTCTTCGGGTAGCAAAAAATCTCACTCTAGCTAGAGTTCGGCGATCAACCGATATCATGGGACGTACTGAAGAAGAAGCCGCCATCGACTTTTCGAAACTTATCTACCCCCTTTTGCAGGTAACTGATATTCTCGATCAAAAATACGAAATTTGTCTTTCAGGAATGGATCAACGACGTGCTCATGTCTTAGCACGTGAAGTTGCTGATAAAATGAAGCTCGGATGGAAACCAGTTGGTATTCACACACCCCTTCTCCCTGGGTTAACTGGTACCTCTCGTATGGATGTTGCCACTGAGTTCTCTGCTCAAGAATTAGCCATAGAAACGAAAATGTCGAAGTCAAAACCAGGCGATGCGATCTTCATTCATGATTCACCGCGTGAAATCAAAAAGAAAATTAAGAACGCATACTGCCCCGCCCAGGTCGTGGAGAATAATCCCATATTGAGCTATATTCGCAACATTTTGTTCACCCAAGACGGCTTCACCCTGCATATTGAGCGGACTGAAAAATACGGTGGTCCGTTAAGTCTGACAAGTGCAGATGAACTCGAAGAATTATATGCCGCAGGAGCTATTCATCCACTTGACCTTAAACACGCCGCAACAATCGCCTTCTCAGATTTTCTTGAACCAGTCCGGAAGTATTTTGAAGAAAATAAGGAAGCAACGAAATTATACGAAGAAATCACTGAATATCAGGTAACACGGTAACCAAGTGAAATCACTTTTCGGTAACCTGAACATCAAGCACAAAATGGTCAAAACTCGGGTTATAGGTCTTTATTACATGCATATTTAGGAGCTTTACTTGGCGATTCAAAGAAAACGCGGTCTTCTCTAAAATTTTTAGGAGTTTGGTTTCTAAGTCATTTTTCAAACCTATTTCATGAATATGCATTACACCGCCAGGTTTCAAGCTCAAAATGCCTTGTTCCAGATATTTCGTCGTTCCTTGGATTAATCCCATGAGAACCCGGTCTGCTGTTCCCTGTCCAAGTTTTGGTGTTACTATGCCTGTATCACCTAGGTGTGGATGGACGATATCATGAACTCTGTTTGCCTTGATATTTTGTGATAAATATTGAAAGGCGTCGGGGTTCCATTCGATTGCGTGAATTAATCTGGGGGAAGTATGTACTGCCATCGGTATTGAAAATTGTCCAATTCCTGCGAACATATCAATAACCAATTCATCAGATCCAAGTTGGCTCATCCGGAGACGTTCCGATTTATTCCCCACGGAAAACATGACTTTCATCGGGTCAAGATGGAAAATAACATTATTTTCTTTGAAAACCGTCTCGGTATCAGGTGAACCCGCAATCAGTTCAACCGCAGGTTGTCGATAGGGGCCCGAAATCCCTGCGGTTCTTTTTAAAACGGATTGAATCTTTGAATCATACTCCAAAACTGTGTTTCCAATCAAGTTCTTATGTTCGACAATTTTCGGGTTCAACCAGAGAATAGCAACGTGACCTAATATGCGTAGGCGGCGAGGTAGAAGATCTGGAGAAATTTTCGCTCCCAGTCGTTTTTGAAGAAACTGGGAGAACGTGATATGACGGTGATTAGCTATCTTCTTCACCCGACTCTAAGTAATTATCCAGAAGTGGAGGGTCGTCGATGTTCTGTAGATCGATACACTAACGCCCCATCATCATTGGTGGGCGGAACGCCGTAATACCTCCGACAGGTCCTCTCTTAATATGCCGAGCGTATTGAACACAAGACGACCCGACGTCGAAGTGTGGACATCGTGGGTTGCCCCCACAATCACCTCTTGACGACACGTCATAGATCAAGCAGGAGCCTGTCACATGCCGCATAACCTTCAACGCTGCTCCAGTGTGCCTGCGATTTTGCACGAATCCTCATCAGAAAAATATCTTCAGATTCGTCCTCGATTACAGCCATTATCCTTTCATTGCTAGCACCAAAACGGAAACGGTGCCTCATAAACGCTTTCACTAATGAGCTGTGACCTCATGGTAAATGAGACGGCCATCACGATCAATTTGTCCTGCACGAATTCGCGTGGACGAAATTGAGATTTGGTCCTCCGCCATCACCATGGTAAGAACAGCAATATGCAAGAGGGGGAGTTTATGTTCTCGTCGGATTTCGTTGATTTCCTTGGCAACTGGGCAGGTTTCTTCACTAACGACAATGAGTTGGAGTTCAGGCATCGTAATGGCGGGTCCGAATTTATTGTGGAGTGGTCGGATGATATACCGGTCACTATAGCACTCATCTTCCAGCCATTTTTCTAACTCACTTATCCGGTTGTCATAACTTGCGATGATTTCCCAGTCGGGTTTATGTTTCACCATATCTTGTGTCGTTAACCCGATGAGAACCTTCTTACCCAATTCAAAAGCTCGGCGTAGGAGCGTCTTGTGCCCTTTATGAAGGCGGTCGAACGTTCCCCCAATAGCGACCCAATCATATGGTTCTTCAGACAAGACGCAGTCCTCATTCCTTGCTCTAATGTTCTGCTGAAAAAGCTTTACCACGAGTCAAAATTAGAGTTATTCAGTGAATTTAGCCAATACCGCTTGTGTTTCCGATTCCGGCGATGATGATAGTATCGCCTTTGATTGTGCGCCGTAGGATTGCGTTTTTCATTTTTTCAACGACTTTAGGAACTGCATCCACGAGGGATTTCTTCATCGGACCAAGTGCATCCTCTATGGACTCTTTGATAATTATGGCATCAATGGGAATTTCATACTTAACAACCGAGTCTTCCATCTTGAATTTCTCGGGTCCAGGATCTCCAATGGCAGCACCCACGCCTTCAATGACATGTCCACTTTCTTCGCCTTCCAGTTTCAAGCCGGCATCGACAGTAATGATTCGTGAGATCTTCTTTTTATGTCGGTCAACTAAGATTTTGATGCCTTCACCTGGTTTTCCGACGTGTCCGCCATAACCCTTAGCTCGAACAAACCACAGATTCCTTCCCTCAAATTCTCCAGAAGCAGCGGTCGTGTGCTTGGCGATTACTTCAGGTTCACCGGCTTTGATTTCTCGAGCAAAATGGGCAACGGCTAAGGGTCCCATTCCATCACCAATCGGTTTGCCATCGGCGAAAGCTCGGACCGCTTCAAAATAGGCTTTGGCCATTTGAATAATCATTGGTAGTTGCATTTGGAGCTGCATGACCCAATAGATGCTTTTGGTTTTCTTTCCCATAATCAGGAAGTGTCGAACTACTCGGAAAACATAGTATAATGCCATAGTGCCTGCTAACACATTTTCCGCATTAGCTTGTTTTTCCGGTGATGCATCAGGAGCAATTCTTTGGATGTATTTTTCGTACCGGTCAGTCCGCACGTCCAAAAGGTGTTCCAACCGACCTAAGACACCAGCAGGATCAATACTCACCGGTTCAATGATAAAGAATTCCAAGAAATCTTCAAGAGTTGATTTGATATCCTGTTCTTTCACCTTAAGCTCTTTGAAAGCTCGCATCGCAATCTGCTTTCCCTGCGTGGATAGAACTTCAATTTGACGAACTCCTGCCTCTGCTTGGCGAGTCCAAATGTAAGTTTGTAACCGTTGGCCATACAGATAAATGAACATGAATATGACCAGGAACGCGATTTGGAAAATCCAATTAAAATCCGTTAACTGCATCATCATCTTAGGTCACGGGAATTACGCCTGCTGCCGGAACGGTTTCAACGTGCCATAAAAACCTTTGCTTAGAGTTACACGAATCCAAACACAAGATAATAGGAAAAGAAGTGGCGCAGTTCACCATTTTCCCGACGCCTCTCGGATATCAGTACTCACGGCGACGAAACCGGCTTAACTTCCGGGATCTGACGAGACCGGGTGTGACCCAGCTTCTATGACCGCGCCACCCAGCACCAACCGCCCCCGCTATAAAAGTGTTGTGAACACTTGGGTAAGCAAAAGTGGTGGGCCGGCCGAGATTTGAACTCGGGACCACGAGGTCCCAAACCTTGCGAGAAAAACAGAACCGGTTTTCCTTCTCGCATCATACCGCTCTAGTCCAGCACATGTTGTAACCGGATAACTAGACTACCGGCCCGATGCGCGTATAGGAAATGGCGGGTGCTTGATAAATCTTATCTAGTAACTTCTTGCTGCAATGCGTTTTCAATTATACCAAGGTCTCTGTTGAAAAATAACCGGGCTATATCATTTTTTACCTGAGTGATGCTTTGTGGCTACAATCAATAGACAACATCAATGGACTAAAGCACATTTCATGAAAACAGATTTCGTTACGCGAACAGTGTGGTTGCGTCTACCGAATATATCCACAAACTTAGTCAGAAAATTGCGTCGCATATACACAAGAGCAATTAATGCTTTCTTGATTAGCTTAGAAGAACACAAACGAACTATCAAAGAAACTTACCACGAACTTCGTAACAATAAATGGTTTTCACGATTATCCGCGAAGATGCTTAACCAAGCATCACAAGAAGCATTTGTTTGGTTTAATATAAGACGAAAGGAGAGATTTCTAACAGATCAGGGAATACAGAAATGGGCAAAATGGGCAAAGAAACAAGGCATTGCGAATTTTGATCCCTTACAGAGTCTTCCAAGAATAATATCTCACTCAAATTATCTTAAAGGATGGCCAGGAAAAAATCATGGCCAATGGCCCCAGACAGCAATTGATGGCGCACGGTTTTACATTGATTCAAAAACGAATAATATTCAGGTGTCAATCGATAAGGTTGCTAAGAAAACCCAAGTAGTAATTGGTGGAGAACCTGAAAGGCTTCTTCGTCAATCAATTTCTGGTATACCATCACTGAAAATCGGATCATCTCGGCTTCTTGTCAAAGATGGAGTTATACAAATGGCAACTCCAATCCGAGTATCAGTTAATATACCAGATATTTCAAGCCTAGAACAGCCAACCCTGATAGGTGTGGATTTAGGACTAAATACGTTAGCTGCTGTAGTTGCGCTAACGTTCGATCAAAGGATCCACCCAGCCAAATCTATCTCTGGAAAACAACTTAAACATCGGTTAGCATCACTTTGGGAAAAACGAAAAAACGTTGCACGCAAACAAAAATCAGAAAGAATACAAGATATAGATGAGAAAACACAGCGTGTTATTCAACATTGGATTCATGTGACAGCAAAAGCAGTAATTAATTATGCAAGTCAGTTCCCACATCCAATAATTGTTCTAGAAGATCTTCGAAATTATGTTCCAACGAAAGAGCGAACTCGATGGGCAAGTTCCTCAATGAGAGATCAACTTAGTAAATGGGCACGGGGAAGACTCTTTGAAACCATTTGTATGAAAGCTAGTCTACATAATTTACCTGTAATCAGAGTCAATGCAGTTTATTCTTCCCCCGCCTGCCCTAGACAATGTCTTTGTCTTATACCTCAAGGATATTTCGAAGTGTTTCACTGTCCTGCATGTGGCGCAAAAGTTCCACGAGACATTAGTGCAGCCACTGAAATTGCACGTCGTGGTCTTCATCTGGTTACTGACAATAAAGTGTGGCGCTCTAAGGTTCTTGGCAACGAGAACACATCATCCTTGACCCAATCAGTGGCAGGATGACAGGGGCTAGGGAAAGGGTCCTGAACAGGAGCGGATAAGACCGTTAAGTGGTAAATTCCTTGCTTGGCAATGGAATTAGTGTAAAGCCATGGACAACCTTCGGCACCGGTCCTCCAAATTGGTATAGAGAATCAATGGCAATCGCATTGAAACTCATACACAAACTTTCGGGTATGATGCGAGCAAACGAAACCAGAACTAACTCTGTAGAAAGAAATCTCAGGATAATGGAAATTACACCTACATAGAATAAAGATTTTTGAAAAAAAGAGAAGCACCCTATTC
>Ga0209636_10004100_pt1 | contig 14875 bp, 13 predicted proteins | sample DeeMarSWOR152_54_FD_187464 | JGI IMG/M metagenome (GOLD analysis project Ga0209636, IMG submission 187464) | Marine sediment microbial communities from White Oak River estuary, North Carolina - WOR-1-52-54 (SPAdes) (version 2) | ecosystem: Environmental > Aquatic > Marine > Intertidal zone >...
TATTTTCTAGCTGCTAAAAAAGCTGCCTTAGCCTCGATGATCGACGTGAACGTCTCCAACAAGAATTTCCGCAAACCCGCACGGCTGAAGACTCTGAATATCTTCTTGTAGTCATTAATTGCAGTTTCGAAATCCTTGTCGCCGTATGGCCTGATCAAATCACCCAGCGGACCGATATCGCCTAAGATCATTTTATTCTTTGCAGCTTGGTCAGCTAAAGCTACACCAGTGCGGATGACTTTGTCCAGTAAATTGCTGCTGTAATTCTTTGAATTCGCACTAAATGTGTTGGTGAGGATTATATCGGCACCGGCCTCGATATAATCCTTCTGCAACGTAAATACACTATCCCTATCTCTAATATTGAGTATGCTGGGAGATTCTCCCGGTTTCAAATTTCGGCCGAGTAGGTTGGTACCTGTAGCACCATCAAGTATCACAATGCGCTGTTTCATCAATTGCTGAAGCTTAACCATGCCCTATTTTACCTCCGCAATCTATCAAGTCAATAGAAAAAAGCGAAATGAAAAAGTGTGTTATACTTGACTAATCAAAAATTTTCTTGTACACCGGTCTTTCTGTCTTTACAATACCCAATTTGTAGTCTGCAAAATGCGAGCCTGGTTGTATGTATACGTATAATAACTCTTGCTGTGCAGTGATGGTCTCCGGAGGTAGTATTTTTGTTTCCATTGTATATGTACCCGGGGCGAGATTCGCAAATCGGAAGCTTCCGGATGGGTCGCTTGTCGTCAGATAGCCATTGAGTGCCAGAACAACGTTAGGAATTCCCGGCTCGTCATCATCCATCTCCCCGTTGTTATTAGTGTCGAAGTATACAGTACCGCTGACTGAACCAAGCACTTCAAGAGGAAAGTTGACTTGTGCCTGGGATAATAACCTCGTATCTACATTCTGTGTCCTGCGTGCTGTCCCGATTTCCGCCGGCATGCAGCCGAGATTCACAGCTATGCTATGCTTCCCAGATCTCACAAACGCAAACATGTAGTGGCCTTTCTTATCGGTCTTCACCTCGCTTTTATCATCCAACACGACGCTGACATCCGACACTGGCCGGTCACCCACATCAAAGAAGCCGTTGCTATTGACATCCATGAATACTTGACCAGAAACAAAGCTGAAACCTGCCTGTTCAAAATCAAATGATTTTGAAATACTAAATGACACAAAGTGATCACTCGCTGAACTATGCCGCACGAATTCGTAAGTCATATTAAGATACAAATCCTTGAAGAAGCGTGCAGACAACTCAAACCCTGTAGTATGGCTGACATAGTCTGGGCGCGTCGCATAATTCAGAAATCCCTTGAATCTCACATACTTCGGGAACGGAAACATAAATCCGAACTGCCACACATCTAAGTCACCTCGCTGATAACTCGACCATATCTGGCAATTTAAAATCCGCTGTGCGAACTTTGCACAATAAGCACGCCGATTCTTTGACCACTCATAATTCACGGATGCCGCGAGATCTCCATGATGCCATTCTGCATCCACTATCTGATTTATCAAATCTCTAGAGAATGCTATGCTGTACGTTATTGCGGGGTAGCGCGGGCGAGCCATGCACGTGTTGAGCATAAATCGTGAGTCATAGGAAGACGCATATGCCAAATCCTGGCTGAAACCAAGCCAATCAATAGGCTTTTGGTATGAAGTCATCCTGAGCCAGGTGCCGCGTCTCACCTTGACGCTGGAGAGCGCGACGTAATCGTTGGTCATGGTCGTTAAATAGAAATGACCACCATATTTCTGAGTCGTGTACCGACTATTCAGGGCAAAACTCGCTCCGAGACCTTGATCTGTATGACTCGCCCAGAGCTGTGATCCGAATGAAAGGCGTTTACCAAAAACCACTTCGGAGTTAACACCCAAGGCATTATTGCCACCCACGCGATTTAGACCCGGACTATCGGCTCTTCGCAATAAATAGAAGTCAAGCGGGATCCGGTATGAAACCTGCCTGTGTAACCTCGCCCCAATAGTGTATCTGTTTTGTGCGAACGTCGGCGGCAACGCTGATGTATAATCGCGTTCTTTGCCGAGGAAAAGATCCATGTCACGGCTTGTAAGTATTAAGCCCCACAAGTTCATGTTTGTGCTGACCGGAGCCTGTATATGATACGGCTTTTCGCCCATGGACAAACGATAATCTCCCAAAACGGAATCTATTTCCAGAGTGATGCTTTTCAATCCGAATTCATCCTGCCTTTTTTCCAAGGCCAGCCGAAAATCGTAACGGCGCAGAACATAATTCAGGTAGAAATCATTGATAGAATAAGTCCCTACCTTGTGATAAGTGTAGAACGAAGTATTTACGCGCCCATTGACCGTAAGGATGAAGAAAAACACAACGACATTCACTTACTAAATCTCCTTTCGCCAACGATCAATTCAATCGCCCCGTAATCAAATATTACCTTTGCTATATAGCTGCCGCTGTCAAGCGCCTCTCTTATGCCGATCTTCAATTTCCTCTGCTTTCTCGGCATAACCACGAATTCGGGTAAAGAATCGCGTTGCACGATCTTAGTGTCGAAGGTACTGACAATCACCTCACCCTTAACCCGTAGATGAACATCACCCGTATTACTCAAGACTATTTCCAACGAGTCATCCCGCACAAAGAAACTGTCAAACGAAGCACTTCTAGTAGCATATTCAGGTATCATGTAATATATCGGAACACCAATCTCACCAGCTACGTTAATAGCTGATGAATAGCGGGTGGGAATCGGCTGGGATTTGAAAAGGAGCATTCCGTAATATTCGGGGATTTCTGAGCTACGTGACAATTGACACGTGATTCTTAAATTTTCAACGTCTTTGGGTGGAATAACAAACTCTTCAGGATTAATTGTAGCACGCGGCGCAAGGGAATTAGCGAAGTGTCCCGGCGTGTAAAAGGAAACCTTGCCTGATACATCGACATCAAAATCCTCAAACTCAACCTTGATTCTGAGTGAATCATCGGTAAAGTTCTGCACTTCAAAGACTTCGGTTACCGCCTCAGCCCCAAGCACGGATTTTTCAACCTTGGCTGGACCCACGGTAAAACCGAGATAGCCAACAAATAACAGATATAGTATATTCATAGACCAAAGACCCTATAATACAAAGTTATCGATTGATCACCAGATTCGTCATCCGCTTCAGCTTTGAAGATATAATCCTGGGGTCGCTCGAATCTGCGAAGACCGGAACCGCTTACTGGAAAATGTTCAATATCCTGGTACAGAATACTGTAGGCACGCCAGTTACCACCAGGCGGGTCTACTCCAGCCGGAGGTAGCGGTTCTCCCTGGGGTGCAAAATACAGCTGATCCAACGCCACCGAATTTGAGAAATCGCCGCTCCCCCGAGTAGCCACATATACATCAGAAATATCATGACTCGGGCCTATCCGCTGATAGCCTATGGTCAATCTTATCCCATTTGGATTAAATGGCGACGCCTGAGTTGGACGGTAGTAGGTCGGAAAAACACTCGGTGGGTATATCACTTGATACAGGTCAAACTCAACATCGGAATCAATGATGACAATGATACGCGTTCTAGAATGAAGCAGTGAGGCCGACAGGAAAAGAAAGAAAAAAACCAACCTACCCATCGGCCTCGCCTCCTATACTATCCTATTGGACGTAAACACGGTAACGGATAACAACTGTCTCACCGGCCGGAGGAGTCGGTGCGTCGTCATCTTCGGCCTGGAACACGTAATCCTGGCTCTCGTCTTGCCAACCAGTGGTGCTTAGACCATTTGCTATTTCCACATAGGTTGTAGTAAATGACGTCCAGTTTCCGCCAGGCGGATCAGTACCATCCACTGGATTCGCCTCACCATTAGGTGCATAATACAACTGATCGAGCAGAATCGACGCGCTGAAATCAGCGCTGCCATTCGTTTCCAGATGCCAGTTCATCGCTTGCGAATTGGAGAAAACCTGAACATCAACTCCATCCCCGTTAGTACCACCCACTAAGGTGGGGTCATAGTAACCCGGGAACACAACGGGTGGAAAAGTAACGGCAGGATCGCTCAGATCAAATTCGGTATTGCCGTTCACGTATAAACCAATCCGCGCCGGAACCCGTACGGTTACAAAAAGAGTATCGATCAGGGTATCGCCTGGTGCGAAACCCATTATGCGTTCACCAGGACCACCCCGAACGACGAATGCCAGCAATATTGCTGGTGCTATCAGTAGGAGTATTGACCATTTCAGCTTCACTTTGCCTCCTTTTTATTCTCCTATTTGCTCAGTCATGCCATTCATTTCAGTAATTGCTCCTGACATAGACTTAAGTCTAATAGATTTTATACAAAACTTTCTATTTGTCAAGAGTCTTTACCGATATTGTCATTATGATGCCCTATGATGCCCTGATTGGCATGCCGACCTGTGCGTTCAGTCTATCTCGCGCACTTCCCTGATTAGAGGCAATTTCGTAATACCCAATACTCCCCTTTACACAAACAAGCTCATCCGTTCTGCCATCACCATAGCTTTTTTTCACACCTATGGACCTGCCCGAAACCTGCATAACCTTGATCTTAGCTTTGTTGGGCACATTGGTAATACAATTACCAAAATGGTCAATATACACAATTTCGCCCTTAACAAAACCCCCAATCCTACTTAGTTCAGGTTTTTCGAAACGTACATAATCTTGCATCTGCTCACCGAGTTCGTGCGGCTCCATACCAGTTGCGAGCCTAGCAGCAGCCGGGCCAAAGATATCACGTGCGTGAAAAGTAGTACTCGCTCCAGCTGGAATGCTGATTTGGTAGACTCGGGAATCTCGGTTGTATATATACGAAAATAGTCCATTATCTGGCCCCACAAAATAGTAACCCAGCGAGTCAACGACTATGGGCTTGCGCTTTCCACCGACACCTGGGTCAATGACCGCTAGGTGCACGGTACCCTTGGGGAAATTGCAGTACACCGCCGATAACAAAAAGGCCGCGCCACAGATATCAAACGGCACAATGCTGTGCGTAATATCCACTATTCGAACGGCATTATTGATCTTGAGTATCTCACCTTTCACCGCGGCCACGAACCAGTCATTGGTGCCAAAATCAGAAATAAAGGTGATTGTCTTCACTTTTCAATACTACATCACTACGAATGAATGCCTCTTCAATCCATTCATACCATGGCCTGGGCAGTATTTTACTCGCCTGTAAGCCACCGTTTGCTATCTGTCTTGCTATCTGCGACTCTGAGAGAATTCTGGCGTCTTTTCTTATCAGCATAATAGCGATGAGCAATACAAAACAGATGACTAGCCCCTTGAGCAACCCAATCACGCCACCCAAGATCCGGTCGATGATGCCGAGTGGGGTAATATGCACTACTTTGGAGATTATCCTTCCTGCAATCGATACAACTAGAAAAACAACGATGAAGATTATCAGAAAGGCAAAAATCTGTGGCATTCTTATGGTTGCGCTGTAACTGACCGCGAATATATACCCGAAAACGATGCCGGCAATGTCAAAGGCGCTTCTGATGAGACCGGTTGCAATGCCGTGTACTATGAGACCAACGACGATGATAATTATCACTATATCGATCCACGCCATCAGTGTATTATAAATGCATCCGGCCCTGAGTCAACAAGGGATTACTGAATCAAGAAAACGATCAAATGAATATTGAGATTGCCGCGCTCTCTGCGGTCGCTCGCAATGACACAGGGAGGATGCCTACCCCTCTTCGTTCACCGAATCCACTCAATCCCCTCAACTTTCACATCCTCAGGTTTGATATCGCCGACGATCAATAAATAAAAACGGTCAGGATGTAGGTATTTTTTCGCCGCGGCTTCTAAATCTTCTATTGTCAAAGCGGCGATATAATTCTCGAACTGATCCAAATAGTCAAGACCATAACCCGCAATCTCGATTTGTGCCACGATATTCACCATCTCGCTGTACGTATCATATGACAGCGGCAAGTAACCAGTGTAGAATTTTTTGGCCCGGTCTATCTCTTCGGCGTGGATCTCGTTTCGCATGCTTGTGATCTCAGCAATAAGCGACTGAACTGTTTCACTGACCATTTCCTTCTTGGTCTGCACTTCAGCTGCGAAATAACCGCTGTTCAGGAAACGCTGAAAATAGGAGTATGCAATGTACGCCAAGCCTTTTTCTTCTCGTATCGTAGTTGCTATGCGTGCTGTCAACCCGGCTCCCCCTAGTATGTAATTCATGACGCGCGCGGCATGCCAATCGTCCGCACCATATTCCGGGCCGAAGTTACCCAACATAATATAGGCTTGTGAGATGTCCATGGGTATTATTCGTGCCAAGGAGCAGTCTGAAGCGCGTGGCTTCTGCTCATCCATGCCTGGCTGCTCACTTATTGTCCATTTCCCGAAACTTTCGTTCAATAGCGTGATCAAAGAATCTTTAGAAAAATCACCAACGAAAACAAGAAATGTATTATTCGGATGGTAGTATGTTTCATGGAAACTTTTCACATCAGATTCCAGTACAGAGGCCACTGAACTATCTAAGCCAACCGGGAAATGACCTAAGGGGTGATCACTGAATAGCAAGTCACGGAATCCCTTTTCACATACTATAAACGGATCATCGGACTGAGCCCTGATGTAGGAAATCGTCTCTCTCTTGAGGCGGAGCAGTTCCAAAGAATCAAATAAAGGATATTGCAGGCATTCAGCCATGATGCTTGTGAGTCGGGACAGATCTTTGCTCAAAACCTTGCCACTCATTCCACCAAAGTCCTCAGAAGTAAATGGTGTCAGTACTCCCCCTACTGATTCAATCGACGCCGTAATCTCATCGTAGGAAGAACGATCTGTGCCGCGGATGAGCATCTGACTGACCAGGTTCGCCAGACCCTCCTTGCCTACAGGATCAAGAACACTGCCCGCCCGCACGTATGCTTTAATCTCAACCACTGGTATTTTATGTGCCTCGACGGTCAATACGATCAACCCGTTATCCAGTGTATCACGTTCAATACGCGTGGCAAAAGTGAAAAAAACTGGTATAATAAGTAAGATTACGCTCCTCATTCCGCCTCCATTGAAATAAGGTAACCTACGGTCCGATTATCCTGCGCGAAGTATTTCTTAGCTGCTTCAATAATCTCTTCTTTGCTCACTTCCTGAATTCTAACGGGGTATGTATTGATACTTTCCCATCCGTAGCCTGCTATCTCCAGCTGGCCAATATAGAAACCGATGCCTTGAGGCGAGTCCCTTCTGTACACAGCCTGCGCTAAAGCCTGATTCTTCGCCTTATCCAATTCGGCATCGCTGACCGCTATGTTCTTCAGATTCTCTATCTCCTCATAAATCGCTTGCTCAAGCGTGCCGAGATCAATACCGGTTTGGGGAATTGCCAAGATCATGAAACCGCCACCATATTTGAGGTTTTGGTGATAAGTCTGGGCCGCGGTGGCGATTCCCTCAGTGCGCACCAAACCTTGTTCAAAACGCGAACTGTATCCAGAGGAAAGGATCATTGAAATAACGTCCAGAGCGTACATATCATCGTGATCTGAAGCCACTGTGTGGTAGTGGATGCCCAGAATCGGTTGATTAACATGTTTTTTCAACACAAAACGCCGTTCACCGCGTTGAGGCGGTTCTTCATATTTGGTCTCTTCCAATGATCTACCCTTGATCTTACTAAAGTGCTTTTTCACAAGTCTCAATCCCTCACCAGGATCTACATCACCGGCCAGCACGATCGCTGCGTTGGCCGGATTATAGTGGCTTCGATACCACTGAAACACGTCATCACGCGTGGTGCGCTCAATATCCGACATGAAACCGATGATAGGATTACGGTACGGATGGTAGGTATAACTCATCAGATCGAGCTGTTCAAATAGGCTCGAATAAGGATCATTCTCTCTCAGCCTTCGCTCTTCCATCACCACTGCCTTTTCTGGAACAAATTCTTCGGGCGATATCTTGAGATTCTGCATGCGGTCTGCTTCCAATCCCAGTGCAAGCTCGTAGCGGTCACTGCGCAAATTAGCGTAGTAGACAGTCCGGTCCACCGCGGTATAAGCATTTTCATACCCTCCCGCTTCTTCGATTATCCGATCGTATTCCCTGGGACCGTATTTCTCGGTACCTTTGAAAGCCATGTGCTCCAGGAGATGCGAGACGCCAGTCAGCCCCTTTGGTTCATAATAACTGCCCACCCGGTAGTGGATTTGCGCCGAGACGACCGGAGCAAAATGGTCCTCATAAATAAGAACCCTGAGACCATTATCGAGTTCATATTCTATGACCTCAATAGGCTGAAAGCAAATTATCGCCAAAATCAGATTTAGCATGGATTACCCCCTTATTTTGAATCTCATTCAAATATAACCATTTATTCAACTTGGTCAATATTCTGTTCTGGGGACAGGCATACACTTTTGCACTTTTTAAAGCATCTTAGCATGTAATATCAATAGTACTGGTATCCTTAAGCAACATCGGCATTCTTATTTATCCAATAAATCGACAGTTATTGAGCAAAAAGTGCAAAAGTGCATGCCTGTCCCCGATTTTGCCTTCACTTCACCTCTTGACAAATCCCAGATTTTCATTATAATATAATGTAAACAAATGTTTACCTATATGGCAAAAGGTTACGTTTTACGTTATTCGGTTACGATGCCCGTTCCGTTTAGGGTAATGTCTTACGTCACAAAAACCATAACCGTAAGACGATTGACGATACGGGCCTCGTTACCCACCACGAATAAACGTTACCTTTTTCAGACACGGGTTTCGTAATCGTAACCCTTAGCCGATCTTTTATATCTGGAGGAAAATTATGAAAACACGGGATAAAATCCTTAAGGCAATCCAGGACTTTGCGGACGAATATGGCTATCCGCCATCAATTCGTGAGATTGCCAAAAAAATACGCCTCAAGAGCACCAAAGCAGTAAAGGTGCATTTGGATAAGCTTGCAAGTGAAGGCTTGATCGACAGGGTCTCAGGACAAGCCAGGGGCATCCGTGTCAAGCCAAAATCGCTGCCCATTGTCGGTCGGGTTGCCGCCGGTCTGCCAGAACTGGCTTTCGAAGAAGTGGAAGGCTATTTCACTCCGTCTCAGTGGCGTGATTGCTTTCTCCTTAAGGTAAAAGGTGACAGCATGATAAATGCTCATATTTATGACGGCGACATGGTGGTTGTTAAACCAGCCGGGAACGCGTTGGATAATGAAATCATTGTCGCAAATGTAGGCGACGAAACCACAATTAAACGATTGAAAAGAATCGGTAAGGAATTCGTATTAAAACCCGAAAACGAAGCTTATCCAGTTATAAAGGAAGCATTTGAAATTATTGGCAAAGTCATTGGTGTAATAAGGAAAGTATGAGGTGTTAATGTTATTCCTTCACAAGAATATCAGGATCGCCTTTTCTTTTATCTCTGGGAATAAGCTCCTCGCAATGAACGATGAGGAACAACATTCTCCATTTACCCACAAGGGACCCCAAATAACCCCATTGTCCTCATTGCCATTGCGAGGAGCCCGATTGCTTACACACCCACGAAGAATTCGTATGATTACCGAGATTGCTATCGCGAGGAGGACACCGTAGCTTTAGCGAAGGTGGACGACGCGGCGATCTCAACGATGTTTTATAAATGAACAAACAATACTACATATATATAATGACTAACAAACGCAACACCTTACTATACACAGGTGTTACCAACGACTTAAAGAAAAGAGTCTATGAGCACAAAGAGAAACTGGTAGACGGGTTCACTAAAAAATACAATATCAACAAATTAATCTACTATGAGGCATTCGACAATGCAAGCAGCGCAATCACCAGGGAGAAAAAGATCAAGGGTGGCTCAAGGCAAAAGAAAGTCAATTTGATCAGATCGCTCAACCCTGAATGGGAAGATTTGTATGACTATTTCTGATATTGTCCCGTGCGGAGCACGAGGATCCTCGTTTTTGATTATCAAAAACGGGACTTCGCCAGCCTCGCAATGACAGTAAAGAGGGGTTATTGGGATGATTTACATGATTATGTTTGAAAAAGGTGTTGTTAAACGTTTAATGGTTACGATGCCCGTTCCGTTTAGGGTAATGTCTTACGTCACAAAAACCATAACCGTAAGACGATTGACGATACGGGCTTCGTTACCTTTACCGTAGGACATGACCATCATAGATGTATTTGTTTCGAGTTTCGAAATGCATATTTCGGATTTTAATATAAGGATATGAAGGTATGTATCTCTGTATTGACCTGGACGCCTTTTTTGTTTCTGTAGAACAAGCGCTCAATCCGTCGTTGACTGGCAAACCAGTGATTGTCGGCGGTCTGCCCCAAGAAAGAGGAGTTGTTGCCTCAGCATCATACGAAGCAAGAAAATTTGGTATCCATTCGGGCATGCCCACGTCCCTCGCTTATCGGCTCTGCCCCCGGGCAATATTTTTGAAAGGCAAGTTTCAGTATTATCAGCTCTATTCAAAACGATTTCAAGAAATCATCAGTTCCTACTCCCCAGATATCGATATAGTTTCAATAGACGAAGCTTATATAAACGCACGCGGTACCCAGCGCTTATTTGGAACTCCTCTTGATGTGGCATGCAAATTAAAACATGACATCAAAAATATATTAAATATTCCATCATCGGTTGGCATCGCTCGGACAAGGGTATTCTCTAAAATCGCTTGCGAACAATCCAAACCCAATGGTACACTTGTCGTACCTGAAAAAAATGAAATAGCCTTCCTCTCGCCGCTTAACGTCAGCGTTCTACCAGGCATCGGGCCAAAACACGTTGAGATATTAAATAATTTGAACATTCATACTGTGGAAGAACTGATCCAGACTCCGGATTGGATTGCAGAAACTGCCCTGGGTAATTACTATAAAATACTAAAATTCTTCATCCATGGCGGCGACTATCAATCGATCGACACCATGAAGTCGATCAGCCGGGAAACAACCTTATACGAAGATACAATGAACCGAGAGCTTATCTACGCTTTATTCTACTATCTCACTGAACGCGCATGCCGTACACTACGTAATAAAAGATTAATCGCCAAAACGCTAACCGTGAAGATAAGATTTTCTGATTTTAAGACTATATCAAAAAGGACCAAGATGCCCGGCGGCAGTGCTCAACAAATAATATTTGAGCTCGGTATAAGAATCCTGCAAGAAATGTTGAAGGAAAAGAAACGAATCAGACTCATAGGTATCGCCTTATCGGGATTCGAGCACGATGGCCTGCAGCCTTCAATGTTTAAGTTAAAAGAAGAGCGAATTAATCGATTAAACAGTGCTCTGGATAACGTGCGCAACAAATTCGGTTTCAACTCTCTCTTTGCAGCAAATACCATCATCCTGAAAAGAAATTTCGAGGACACGAAACATGGTTACACCCTACACACCCCTTCTCTATCACAGTAATTATGGGGTCGGCGGTTCAGATTTTAAATCCTTATTCGAGCGTCTAAGTAAATACGACATAAAGAGTTGTGGTATAGTTGACATCACGTTCTTCGGTCTTCATGAGTTCACAAAATACACAAAAGAATACAACATAAAACCCATTATTGGCATAAGAGCTCCGTTCATTAAAGAAACGGGTAGCAAGTCATATTTAATTATTCAGAATGAACTAGGTTATAGGAATCTCTGTAGAATAATCACCAAAAATGCGTTCGGTACTATTGATATCGATTATGTGAAAGAGCATACGACAGGAATCATTCTCCTCTCAAATTCTATGAAGGTATTAAAGGAATTGGGTTCATGGTTCTCATCCAAGTATTACCTCCTCTTCCCCTATCACGCGGTAATAGACAACACATTTCCAGTGGTCGCCGTAAATGAAATATTCTATGCAACGAAAAGAGATAAGCCGCTATATAAATTGATGTGTACGATAAAAGACAATCCGTACGAACACAGACCGGGCATAGCAAATCATCTTCTAAGCAAGAAAGAATTTAACCGGCTGTTTGTTGATCACGCGGATGCAATACGCAACACCATCGAATTGTCTGAGACATGTAATTGCATACCAGAAAACAAAGGATGGATCTTTCCGGACTCAGTTCAGGACCTCTATCAGATAATAAAGTCAAACAGCAGGAATCTCGACCCCAAAGAAAAAGCGCGCCTTGACTACGAATATCGAGTCGTTATGAATACTGGTTTCGCGCCTCATTTCTCGCTGGTCTATCATCTAAAAGAATTTGCCCTGCAAAAGGGTATCGGCATGAATGTGCGCGGCTCAGCCGCCTCATCTTTCATACTCTATACGCTCGGGCTCTCCATAACTAACCCCCTGAAACACAACCTGCCATTTGAAAGATTTCTAAATCCGCAACGCACCGAGCCACCCGACATCGATGTCGATGTCGAATTCAGCCAGCGCGAAAGACTAATCAGAGAGATCCATCAGAAGTACGGCAGCGACCACGTCGCCCATATATCAGTAGTCAATCGCTTCAAACGCCGTGCAAGCTTTCGTGAAACGGCCCGTGCTTACGGCATCTCACCGCGGGAGTTAACAAACATAAAAAACCACCTTGAAGAAAACACAATTAGAGTCATACATGACATTTCTGAAAAGATTATCGGCTATCCTCATTACTTTTCCTGCCATCCGAGCGGCATCGTTATCACCCCGGAGCAGATATATGACTATGTGCCGTTATATCCCAGCCCGGCCGATCAAATTACCCACCTGGACAAAGATGGAGTCGAGATGGTTGGGTTGGTAAAAATCGACATTCTTGGGGTTAGAGGCTTTCCCGAATTGTATTTATCAAAAGATAGAATTAACTTCAACGACCAAAAGGTCTACGAGTTCATTAGCAAGGCAAAAACCTTAGGGTGTTTTCAGATTGAAAGCCCGATGGTCAGATATATGCTCAAGCGCATCAATCCAAAAACAACCATAGATATTGCTAATGCGATTGCCATCATTCGACCGGGTCCAGCACAAGGCGGAATGAAGGAGAGATTTCTCAAACGAATCAAAGGAGAGGAGAAAATAGATTACCCACACCCCCAACTCCGGAATGCATTATGCGGCACCTTGGGCATTCCTGTGTACCAAGAACAAATTCTACAAATCGCTCATGACTTCGCACATTTTTCCTTGAGTGACGGTGATATGCTGCGCAGGGCAATGACTAAAGCACGCAATCCAGACAGCATGAAAGAACTCAAAAAACTATTTTTTTCTAAGGCGGAAAATATGAGTTACCATCCACGGGAAATCGAGCCGGTCTGGAACCGCATAAAATCCTTTTCTTCGTTCGGTTTCAACAAAGCACACAGTATAACTTATGCAACGCTTGCATATCTATCAGCGTACCAAAAGCTTTACGAACCTCTGAATTTTTTTTGCCAAGTGATAAATAACAAGGGCGGTTACTATCCTACTGGTGCTTATATCAATGATGCACGCAGGTGGGGGATAAATATATTAGCACCCGATGTCCAACAAAGCCAAGACAAATTCACGGTGCATGATTCATCACTCCTGACTGGATTGAATGAGATAAGGGGCTTATCATCAGAAACAATCAAACGTATCACAAAGCTGCGACCATTCAAAGATGGGCGTGACTTCTTCTATCGGGTCCGTCCTTCAATTGACGAAGGAATTTCTCTAATACGATCCAGGGCTTTGGATGGTCTGGGACATAGTTGGCCCGAACTATATTTCCTTTTGCTGGATTCAAAAATCCCGAAAGACATTATTCCCGATTTCGCTGAAGAAACGCCTACATTTCGCGATTTCTCCAATCAAATAAAAATACTAGACCAGTTGAAGACAATAGAATTTATTCCCGAGAATCACATTTTGGAGATTTTCTATCCCGAGCGAAGCGCGCGTATATCTGACATAGGCAAAACAAAAAAAACAAAAATCGTCGGCATGGTTCTCACACACCGTACTATCCGGACGAGCAACAACAGATTGATGTGCTTCTTGACGCTTGATGATGAAACCGACGTCTTAGAGGTTGTGATATTCCCAAACAAGTATAACCCGAACAAAATCGGGACAATAATGGAAATCACTGGCGCTATGCAAGACGATTCATTGATCGCAGAGTTTTATAAAACGCTACCGATTGCCCACAATGAACCAGCAAAGAAAATAAGACACCTACGATGCTCTCAAAACGTGTAATATCACTTCACAACAATAACCTTTAGCATGCTGGTTCTATCCACAACCTTCAAATTCAAGAAATATACACCATTCGACAGCCTGCGGCCACGCTCATCATCAAGAGGCCAAGAAATTTTATCTAGCAGTTTACCTTCGTGTATCGTCTTAACACGTCTCCCAGTGATGTCGTACACTTCCAGTACACCCTCTTGACCAATTAGCGCGTGTTCAATATTAATACTAAGCTGCTTGGATACAGGATTCGGAAAAGCAAATAACAGAGGGTATCCAATTTGTGCAACAGCGATCTCCTCCACAGACACGATATCAAACCAATCAAGAAATTCAGCGAGTAGCAGCTTGGGACTCGTGCACAAAGGCATTCTGTGCACGCCCTCAAAGCCAAAACCGCAATATATCACACGGTAGTTGAACGCAGGATCACGATACCAAACCGCTGCACAATTCGTGAATGATGTATCGTAGAAAAGAAATTCGTGGGAAAAGCCGTCAGAGGCGATAACGTCACGTGAGTACTGATTCTGTGCGCCGCCGCCAGTAAAAATCTTGAGCAGGTCATGCCCGAGTGAGTCAAGCGTATCTGGATAACAGTATAATGAATGAAGAGAATCATCCACTAACACTGCGTGCAGCCAATTGCTGTAAAAAGTCGTGCTCG
>Ga0209636_10004101_pt1 | contig 14874 bp, 13 predicted proteins | sample DeeMarSWOR152_54_FD_187464 | JGI IMG/M metagenome (GOLD analysis project Ga0209636, IMG submission 187464) | Marine sediment microbial communities from White Oak River estuary, North Carolina - WOR-1-52-54 (SPAdes) (version 2) | ecosystem: Environmental > Aquatic > Marine > Intertidal zone >...
CTCTCCATCATATCGATAACCAGGAGAAAGTCATGCATCCAATTCTGGTGAAGATCGGGCCAGTCACGATTCATTACTACGGTCTGATGTACGTGATCGCCATTACGCTCGGCCTCGTCCTGATTATCAAAGAAGTGCGCCGAAAAGGTCTTGGCCTGTCCACCGAGGATCTGTTTGACCTCCTATTGTGGACGATCCCCGCAGCGATCCTGGGCGCACGGATCTACTACGTCGCCTTCCAATGGGGATACTACAGCCGGCATCCGTTAGACATGATCAAAGTCTGGGAAGGCGGGCTGGCCATCCATGGTGGAGTGATTGTCGGAGCGATCGCCGTCTACCTGTTCTGTCGTGTGAAGAAAGCCCCTTTCTGGGCTTTAACTGACGCCATCTCCCCCAGCCTCATCTTGGGGCAGGCAATCGGCCGAGTTGGCAACCTGATGAATGGGGACGCCTACGGTCTTCCCACCGCACTCCCTTGGGGAATCCGCTTCCCTCTCAACTCCCCAGCCGGCCAAGCCTACCCTGGCCTGGCGACTCATCCGTCGATGATCTACGAGATGATCCTGAATCTACTCATCTTTGTTTACCTGTGGCGGATACGGAAGAAAGGATATCGAGCTGGTTTCTCAACTTCAATGTACGTTATCCTCTACTCGCTCGGCCGTTCCCTGGTCAGCTTTTCCCGCGGGGACAGCCTGTGGCTTGGACCGATTCGAGCGGCCCACGTGGCAAGCGCGATACTCATCCTCGCATTCGGAGGGTTCATCATGTGGCGGCGTCTCTACGAGAGACTCACACCTGAAAGCGCTCTCCTAGGTAGAAGCGCCGGGCCATCGGATCTGCCAGAATCTCCTCCGGAGAGCCCGCAGTGATGACTTTCCCTTCGTTAATCAGGTAAGCATAGTCAGTGATAGAGAGGGTGTCTCGCACGTTATGGTCGGTAGCAACTAGACCAATCCCTCGTTCCTTGAGCCCGACAATCTGTTCTTGAAGCTCGGCCACAGACAGCGGATCAATCCCGGAAAACGGCTCATCGAGAAGAATATAACACGGGGAAGTGGCAAGCGAGCGGGCGATCTCCAGCCTGCGCCGTTCTCCTGCAGAGAGCGTTCCGGCCTGTCGCGTGCGTAATCTAACTAGACCAAACTCATCCAACAGGCGCTCACGGATCGTCGCCCGTTTTCCTGGCTCCGTTAACCACTCCAGCACCAAGTCGAGGTTTTCACCCACGCTGGCGCGGGTGAAGATCGAAGGCTCCTGGGGAAGATAGCCGATTCCAAGACGCGCCCGGCGGTAGAACGGCAACGTGGAGATGTCCTCTCCCTCGAGAAGCACGGTCCCCTCTTCCGCCGCGATGAATCCGATCATCATGTAAAACGTTGTCGTTTTTCCCGCCCCGTTTGGGCCCAATAGCCCGATGACCTCCCCTCGCTCAACGTGCATGGAGAGGCGATCCACCACCCGTCGTCCCGAATAGCTCTTAACAAGCCCCTTCGCTTCAAGCGTCATCGGCTTCCCTGAAGAACGGATCCTCTAGTAGGAGGGTGACCCCACCTGAAGCAACAATCCCATCGGAGGCCAGTCTGATTGAGTCAGCGTGGATCGTTCCCGAATCGAATCCCCCCTCCACCCCACCAGATAGACTCACCTCGTCCCTCTTCCGGTCATACTCTAGACTGGCACACTGGTAAGACTCGTCCCCACCCTCCACCAACACCTCTCCAGTCAGGATCAGTCTGCCATCCTTGGCTTCTCCCTGCTTCGCCGAGACCTGCCACGTGCGAACGGCGTGATCGAGTGTGGATGTGACTCCTCCTTCGAGGAGTGCTTGCTCGGTATCCAGGTTGTAACTGAAGGCTTCTGCCTCCACGCTTGCCGCTTCAAAGAAGATCGTTACTTCCCCAGCGGTGAGCATCCTTTCCGACTCAAACCAAGCAAGAGTCTTTGTCTCAAGGCGATAGTCGTCATGAAGGATCTCCACCCCACCGCTTAAGGTGACCTCCTTTCCTGCAAACGTGAGAGCATCGGCCGTTGCCTGCAACCGCGCTGTTCCCTCCTCGTAAAACACGGCCTCTACATCAGCAAGCTTCCCAGCATCGTCCTTTATCTCCCCTTCCAGCGCTTCCAGACTCCATGTGAGAAATCCTTCCTCGTCGTAGCCACGGAGATTGACCTTTTGCGCCTGGGTTTGCTGGGATGAGATCGGCTCCCGGGGTGACGTGACAACAAGGAGTATTGCCCCTCCCACGATCAGCACGAGCGCTAGGAGGAGAGTTTTTGCTTTAGACATGCCTCGACAAAACCGCAAAACAGGGGGTGGGGTGAAAGAAAATGCGATTTGAACTCGGGATGAAACTGCACCCCAACAAACCACGGGTGTCCCTTCAATTCAACGATCTCCACCAGTTGGCCGTCGGGCGAGGTACCGGCGATTTGCATCCCCGCCCCTTCGAACCGCTGGCAGTAGCGGGGGTTAAACTCGTACCGATGGCGGTGACGTTCTTGGATTCGTTCCACACCGTAGCAGGCACGGCTCTTCGATCCGTTTCGCAAGACTGCTTCGTACGCCCCCAAACGCATCGTCCCCCCCTTCTTGGTCACGTTCTGCTGCTCTTCGAGTAGATCGATCACGGGATGAGGCGTATTGGGATCAAACTCGGAGCTATTTGCATCGGCAAGATGAAGTTCCTCCCTGGCATACTCAATCACGGCACACTCCAATCCCAGGCAGATTCCGAAAAAGGGGATCCGCTTTCTTCGTACATACCCGACCGCCTCGACCTTTCCCTCAATGCCCCGATCGCCGAATCCTCCGGGCACCAGCAGTCCATCAAGCCGGCTTAAGTGATCCTCCGGGCCGTCTCGTGAAATGGCTTCAGTCGAGATCCAGTCCAAGTCAACGCCCACGTCCAAGGCAACCCCAGCGTGGACGAACGCCTCACTGATGCTCATGTAGGAATCTCTGAGTGTGACGTATTTTCCCGCAATCCCGATCCGCACTCGTTGGGAGGGCTTCTTCAGCCGATCGACCAACGCTTGCCATCGCTCCATTTTTGCCTCCTCCGGAGGGAGGCCGAGTCCCTTGGCGATGCATCGAGTGAGTCCCTGACTGTTTATGACTAATGGGACTTCGTAGATCGAGGAGAGGTCGGGATCCTCGATCACATTTTCCTGTGGAACATCACAGAACAGGCCTATCTTGCGCTTAACCGATTCAGAGAGAGGATGGTTACAGCGAGCAACAATAGCGTCGGGCTGAATTCCGATCGCCCGCAGTTCCTTTACACTATGCTGCGTCGGCTTGGTCTTAATCTCATCCGTGGTTGATAGGTGAGGAAGGAGGGTGAGGTGAACGAAGAACGTGTCCTCGCGAGGCAGGTCGTCTTTCAGTTGTCGCAACGCCTCGAGGAACGGGAGGCTCTCAATGTCTCCCACGGTTCCTCCCACTTCAATGACGCCAATCTCTGCTCCGTTCTTCTCAAGCGGAAGCTGAATAAGTCGCTTAATCTCGTCGGTAACGTGGGGAATAACCTGTACCGTTTTCCCGAGGAAATCCCCAGCGCGCTCCTGACGGATGACATTCCAGTAGACCTGTCCGGTGGTGATGTAGTTCGCCGCTGAGAGTTTCTCATTAAGAAAACGCTCGTATCGACCGATATCCAGGTCGGTCTCCACCCCATCGTGGGTGACAAAGACTTCTCCGTGTTCGTAGGGGTTCATCGTCCCCGCGTCAAGGTTGATATAGGGGTCGATCTTCTGAAGGGTAACGCGGTATCCTCGTAGCTTGAATAAAAGCCCGATCGAAGCAGTGACGACACCTTTTCCGAGGCCGGAGAGAACCCCACCGGTCACAAAGATGAACTTGCGCAAAACTCACCCCTCCCCCACCCATTAGACAAAGATAAACACATCATACTGAAGACTCAGTATCCACTGCAAGGAAGGAGGAACCTGGGCTGGCGTTGTACGGCTAGGCAGCTTATGGTATAATACGATGTTCAGTACTTTTTAGGAAAGGATCAACGGAGAATGGTGAGAGTTGTTTTGGAGGTGCTTTTCTTCGTTAATTGTTTTGCCCTGATGGGGCTCGTGCTTCTTCAAATGAGCGAGCATTCCGGCCTCGGTGGGGCGTTTGGGTCCGGGATGTCAAGCACGGTCTTTGGACGCGATGAGACCAAGGATCCAAAGAGAACGCTAACCGTCGCTTTAGCAGTCGCATTCATGTTATTGGGGTTTATTCTGTCAATCCTATAAACGGGAGCGAGGAGGGATATAGCGTTGCCTCTTATCGAGGTAGAAAATCTTAAGACATATTTCTACACCGAGGATGGCGTGGTACGCGCCGTGGATGGGGTTGACTTCACCATCGAAGAGGAAAAGACTCTGGGAGTCGTCGGTGAGAGTGGGTGCGGGAAGTCCGTGACCGCCCTGTCGATCATGGGACTCATTCAAATCCCGCCCGGTAAGATCGAGGAGGGGCAAATCCTCTACCATCGAAACGGGAAGGCCAAAGATCTGACCGAGCTCAATCCGAAAGGCAAGGAATACCGCTCGATCCGCGGAAACGAAATCGCCATGATCTTCCAGGAGCCGATGACCTCCCTGAACCCAGTCTACACGATCGGAAACCAGATCATAGAGGCAATTACTCTCCATCAGCACTTACGTAAAAAGGACGCACGAAAGAAAGCGATCGAAATGCTGCACGCTGTAGGGATCCCTCTCCCCGAGCAACGCATCGATGATTATCCACACCAGCTTTCCGGTGGGATGCGTCAGCGCGCGATGATCGCCATGGCCCTTTCCTGCAACCCATCGCTTTTGATCGCCGATGAGCCGACCACTGCTTTGGATGTGACCATCCAGGCGCAGGTGCTAGACTTGATGAACGACTTGCGTAAAGACTTCAGGACCGCAATCATGTTCATTACCCACGATCTTGGGGTCATCGCCGACATGGCCGATGACGTGGTCGTGATGTATCTCGGAAAGATCGTGGAAGGATCTGATGTTCGAAGTGTCTACCACGACCCCAAACATCCGTACACACAGGGGCTGATGAACTCCATCCCATCACTGGCCACGAAGAAAGAGCGGCTTGTTCCCATCAAAGGGGTTGTCCCTGATCCATTCGAAGTCCCGGTAGGCTGCGGGTTTGAGCCACGCTGTCCGCATGCCATGGAGGTTTGCAAGACGCAGATTCCCCCCCTCAAAGAAGTGGCCTCCCATCATTGGGCTGCCTGCTGGTTGTACAAATGATAAGAGGTGATGACGCTTGCCCACTGATAACATCCTGCTCGACGTAAAGCACCTGAAGAAGTACTTCCCCGTTCGCAAGGGAATTCTAAGGCGAGTGGTGGCTCACGTAAAAGCGGTCGATGATATTGACATGTTCATCAAAGAGGGGGAGACCCTCGGTCTGGTGGGTGAAAGCGGCTGTGGAAAGACAACGACCGGCCGCGCGATCCTCCGCCTTATTGAGCCAACCGCCGGAGAAATCCACTTCCGAAGCAAGAAACTTGCCGGCTCAGGGGAGGACTACCGAGAGGTAGACGTCACAAAGGCCCCCCACAAGCTACTTAAGACCCTACGTCGCGATATGCAGATTATCTTCCAGGATCCTTATTCCTCCTTAAACCCGCGCATGACCGTGGGGGCAATTGTGGGGGAACCCCTTCTCGTGCACAGAGTAGCTAAGGGAAACGAACGAGAAGACCGTGTTCGTGAACTGTTGGGAGCCGTTGGGCTCAAACCCGATCACATGAAGCGTTACCCCCATGAGTTCTCAGGTGGACAACGCCAGAGGATCGGGGTTGCCCGAGCACTGGCCCTCGATCCCCAGCTAATCGTGGCCGATGAACCGGTCTCTGCACTCGATGTCTCCATTCAGGCGCAGGTGTTGAACCTGCTCGAGGACTTGCAGGAAGAGTTTGGCCTCACGTACCTGTTCATCGCCCATGATCTCTCCGTGGTCAAGCACATCGGCAATCGGGTGGCGGTGATGTACCTCGGTAAGATCGCCGAGCTGTCAGCAACAGAGGAGCTGTTTACAAACCCGAAGCATCCCTACACCGAGGCATTGATGTCCGCGGTCCCCGTTCCCGATCCAGACTACAATGTCGAACGAATCCTCCTCGAAGGTGACGTGCCCAGCCCGGTGAATCCGCCCTCTGGGTGTTACTTCCATCCACGCTGCCGCTACGCGAAGGAGATCTGCTCCACGGAGGTACCGCAATACCGGGACCTGGGTGGCGAGCACTTCGTCACCTGTCACTTCGCCGAGACACTGAGTCTTCAGCCAGTCCGGACAGGATGATCCTCCTCCTCGGGACGAGGAACAACGGAAAGATCAGCGAATTGCGCGCTCTCTTGGCCAATGTCAACGGCATCGACTTGTCAACCTATCGTGAGTGCCAGTTTCAACCGGTAGAGGAATCAGGCACTACCTTCCTCGAAAACGCGTTGCTCAAAGCAAGGGCGATTTGTGCAGAGACAGGGCTTCCCGTTCTCGCCGAGGACGTAGGCCTGCAGGTTGTCGCTCTAAATGGTGAGCCGGGAATTCGCTCTGCTCGGTATGCTGGCCTATCCGTGAATTACGCGCAAAACAACGCCCTTCTTCTCAAACGCCTTGCCGGAGTGCGCGATCGAAGAGCCCAGTTTGTCGCAGTCTCTGCCCTTCGCCTCCCCGACGGCCGGGAGTTCACCCACACCGGGCGCCTTATCGGACGAATTGCGGAGAATCTTGCGGGTGAGGGAGGATTTGGCTACGATCCCCTGTTCATCCCGGATGACTCCTCGAAAACCCTCGCTGAAATGGGGCGCGTCGAGAAAAACCGGATCAGTCACCGCCGACGGGCGATCGAGGGGATCAAGCCAGTGCTGCGAAAGTTGGTTCACGAGGAATCCTCTGGCGGTGGCAGAGCGTTCTGAAGCTCAACAAGGGCTTTGCGTTGGGCAGCAGTGAGGCGAGTGGGGACGACCACTTGCACCTCGACGAAATGATCTCCTTTGCCGTCTCTGTTTAGATCGGGAATTCCCTTGCCCTTCAATCGAAGTACCGTGCCCGGCTGTGTTCCTGCAGGAACACTGACGATTTCCTCGCCCCAGAGCGTCTCTACGGGCACTTTTGCTCCCAGTGCGGCCTGGGGATAGTGGAGCTTCACCTTGGAATGGATGTCGCGGCCTTCGCGCTGGAACTTCGGGTGAGGAATCACCTCGACCACAATGTAGAGGTCCCCGGCTGGACCACCTCCCGGACCGACGTTTCCCTGGCCTCTCAGCCGCAACCGGGACCCGTTGTCCACCCCAGCAGGCACGTTGATCGAGATCTTGCTCTTTTCCTTAACCCGACCGCTCCCGTGGCAACGATGACACGCTTGCTCCAGGATCTCTCCCTCGCCCTCGCACTCCGGACAGGTACGGATGTTGACAAAGCTTCCGAGGAGGCTCTGCTGGCGGTACTCAACCTGGCCTCTTCCGTGGCAAGTTGGACAAGTTCGTTTGAAGGTTCCCGGCTCCATGCCGCTTCCTTCACAACGGTCGCAGGCGACAAGCCGGGGTACGGTGAGCTTCATCTTCGTGCCGTTCGCGGCGTCCTCTAACGTAATCCGCAGCTTGTACTCGATGTGCTCCCCTCGTCGCGATCGACGTTGACGCGTGGCCGTAGCGGTTGGTTCCTGTCGGAAGAAGAGGTCGAAGAAGTCGTCGAACCCTCCAAAGCCAAACTCGGAGAACGCCTCGCGCGCCCGTCGGAAATCGGTGAAGTTGAAATCGAAGCCCTGCGCGGGGCCAGCGTGGCCGTAGCGATCGTACTGGGCTCGCTTGTCGGAATCAGACAGAACCTCGTAGGCCTCCGTCGCGTGTTTGAACTCCTCTTCAGCCTTTTTTCGGGAATTGGGGTTCTTGTCAGGATGAAGTTCCTTCGCCTTTTTCCGGTAGGCCTTCTTGATCTCCTCCTGATTTGCGTCGCGAGAGACCCCGAGAGTCTCGTAATAATCCCGTTTGACCACGCCACCCCCCTATCTAGCCAGATCCCTTACTTATCGCCGTTGTCGTACTCCGCGTCGATGTACTCCCCGCTGTCGTTCTCGTCCTCTTCGCTACTTTGTCCGGTAGTGGTCGTGGACTGTTGCCCCGAAGCTCCTGCCTGCTTGTACGCCTCCTCGGCAAGTTGTTGCGAACTCTTGGAGAGCTCCTGCATGGCCTGACGGACCTCTTCTGTAGGCGCGTCCTGAGAAAGCTTGTCCTTCAGCCGGCGGAGTTGATCCTCAATCTCACCACGCTTCTGCGAAGGGACTTTGTCTCCGAGGTCTGCCAGCGCCTTCTCCACGGAGTAGACCAGTTGATCGGCTTGGTTTCTTGCCTCGATGTGCTCCGCTTTCTTGCGATCCTCCTCGGCGTGCGCTTCGGCTTCCTGTCGCATCCGTTCAATCTCGGTCTCATCGAGGCGCGAGGAGTCCTTGATCGTAATCGAGGCGGTCTTCGAGGTTGCCTTATCCTTTGCCGTAACGTGAAGGATCCCATCTGCATCGATGTTGAACGTGACGTCAATCTGCGGAATTCCGCGCGGCGCCGGCGGAAGACCGGTCAGCTGGAACTTACCGAGCGACTTGTTGTCCGCCGCCATCTTCCGCTCTCCCTGAACCACGTGGATTTCCACACTCGGCTGATTGTCTTCAGCGGTGGTGAATGTCTTCGTCTTCTCAGTTGGGATAGTCGTGTTCCGCTCGATCAGTGGGGTGGCAATGCCACCGAGGGTCTCAATGGAGAGAGTGAGCGGCGTGACGTCAAGCAGAACAATTTCATCCACCTCGCCGGCAAGGACCCCACCCTGGATTGCCGCCCCACAGGCAACGACCTCATCGGGGTTGATCTCTTTGTTGATCTTTCCCGGAATTCGCGAGCTGATCAGCTCTTGTACCTTGGGAATCCGCGTCGAACCACCGACCAGAACAACTTGATCAATATCCTCTGCTCCTTTCTTGGCTTCGCGAAGGGCCGCATCGACGGTCTGGCCTGTCCGCTGGAGCAGATCATCGATCATCTGCTCAAATTTGGCCCGGGTGAGCTTCTTCTCGAGGTGCTTGGGCCCGGTAGCATCGGCGGTGATGTAGGGAAGGTTGATCGTTGTCTCCATGCGGCTGGACAGTTCCATTTTGGCGGCTTCCGCTGCATCCTTCAATCGCTGCATCGCACTGGGGTCTTTTGATAGATCGATCCCTGTATCCTTGCGGAATTCGTCTGCCAACCAATCCATGATGCGGCGGTCGAAGTCATCCCCACCGAGGCGGGTATCGCCATCTGTGGCCACCACCTCGAACACCCCTTCCCCAATCTCGAGGATCGACACGTCGAACGTCCCACCACCGAGGTCGTACACGAGGATCGTCTGCTCCTCAGTCTTGTCGAGACCGTAGGCCAACGAGGCGGCGGTTGGTTCGTTGATGATTCGCATTACCTCCAGCCCAGCGATCTTCCCCGCATCCCTAGTCGCCTGGCGCTGGGAGTCGTTAAAGTAGGCAGGAACAGTGATCACGGCCTTCGTGACCTTGCCTCCGAGGTGAGCTTCTGCGTCGGCCTTCAACTTCTGTAGAATCATCGCCGAGATCTGCTCAGGGCTGTATTCTTGAGCCTTCCCGTTCATCTTGATCTTCACCCGGTGGTCGGTTCCCATCTCGCGCTTGATCGACGCAACGGTATGCTGCGGATTGGTGATCGCCTGGCGCTTGGCCAGCCGGCCGACCAACCGTTCCCCGGTATCCGTAAATGCGACCACCGAGGGAGTGGTCCTCTCCCCTTCTGTATTGTTGATGATCTCCGGTGCCCCGGCCTCAAGGATAGCGACGCACGAATTCGTCGTTCCCAAATCAATACCGATGATCTTTTCTTTCATGAGGTCTCCTCCTCCGTTTTACGTTTCCCTTTGTTCACCTTGACCTTGCTTGGGCGCAGGAGCCTGCCGTTACGCAGATACCCGCGCTCGAATTCTTCAAGGATTACGTTTTCCCCCCCATCACTTTCCACACTCAACAACGCTTCGTGCCTTGCCGGATCGAATCGCTCGCCGAGGGCTTCGATCGGAGAGACACCCTTTTGCTTCAGGAGCTGATCGAACTGGGCGAAGATCCGCTCGACGCCTTCGACGAAGGAGGCGACGTCATTGTTTCCCGAGTAGCTCGTGAAGGCGCGTTCCATGTTGTCGTAAAGCGGGAGAAAATCGAGGATTTCTCGGTCCGAGATTCGCTCTTCCATACTTCCCGTCTCACGTTGCATCCGCTTTTTGTAGTTCTCAAATTCGGCTTGCAAGCGCTTGAGACGATCAACGAAAGAACGGATCTCCTCTTCCTTTTCGGCTAAGCTTACCTTAAGACTCGCCAGATCGGGCTGTTGAGAATCTCTCTTTTGGGCGAGCGTTTCTTCGGGCTTTGACGTGCCTACTTTTTCTTTCTTTTCGTCAATCATTGTCTTTCCCTCCCTAAGCATCATGTGCAAGCCCCAACAAGTACTGCTTCCAAGCGGTTAGCAATATAACTTGTCGCCGAGAGCGCTTTGCCGTAATCCATCCATAAGGGCCCAATTACCCCCAGGATCCCGGCGTGTGGTTGGTAGTCAGCGGTGACCACGCTGTACTCTTCCATGCCTTGAAGTGGGCAGTCGCCAACTGATATCACCAATCCACGTCTGTCTCCTCGAACCTCGCGGATAGCTTCACTAAATGTTACCCCGTCCTGCAGGGCATGGATCACCCCGACGAACCGCCCCATGGCTCTATCAGGAGCGATCTCCTGGAGGCCATCGGCGAGGTTGAGAACGCCTTCGGAGTAAAGCCGTTGGTGGATTTGCCGATCAAGGAGACGGCCCAGCACCAACAGTGCCTGCCGGACCGGCCGCTCGTACCATCCTTCCGGCCCTTCCTCCAAGGTTAATTCTCGCACGGCGTCGAGCGTCGCCCCGCGCAGGTTCTCGTTGATCAATTCCATGATCCGGGCAACCTCGTCCTCGGGAAGCTCCTCCTCGAGTGGAATCAGCCCGTGTTCAATGACGCCGATGTCGGAGACGATGACCAGTAAAACCAGTCGTGGGTTCATCCTCACCAGGACAACCCGATCAAGGCGGGTCCCCTCTAACCGCGGTGGGATGACAAATCCGGCGTAGCCGGTGATGTTCCCCATCAGGAAAGCCGTCTGGCGCATCGTTTCTCCGACCTCCAAGCAACGAAGTTGGTAGGCCTCGACCACATCTCCACGTTCCATCTTCGTCAACTCGGAGAGGTCGAGCAGCCAATCGACGAAAAAGCGGTACCCTTTCTTGGTTGGGATCCGCCCAGAAGACGCGTACGGCTTCTCGATATACCCAGCCTCCTCTAGCGCGTTCATGTCATTGCGCACCGTGGCGGAACTCACCCGCAACCCGTAGTCTTCAAGGATCATCCTGGAGGAGACCGGCTCACGATGCCGAATGTAGCGGTCCACAATCTCCTTTAGAATCAACCTTTGTCTTTCTGGAAGGGTCATTTCTGTTCTTAGCACTCTCTTATGTCGTTTGCTAAATAATAGCCAGAAGAGACTCCATTGTCAATTCAATGAACCCTCGATGCAGTTCGAACTGGCGAACTCTATGGGTAAAAGGAGTAACCATCTGCTGCATGCCGAAGAAGAGAAACGAAATGCGGAGGGTACAGAGACAATCTAGCCCCTCTCCACTTGTACAGGGTGGACGATCACTATCAATTGCTGCTAGAGTCGGTTCCTTAGGCGTTTCGGCCGCAGCAGTTCTTGAACTTCTTTCCCGAGCCACAGGGACACGGTTCGTTGCGGCCGGGCTTCTTGGCCCCCACAACCGGCTTTCGCTTCGGCTTTGGTGCTGTGGAAGTTGTCGATCCTCCCGACGTATGGACGTACTGGACCTCGCGAGCGGGAGCTGCCTGCGGCGACTCTGCTGGCGCGGCGAGACGGGGACTAAGGAGAGAACGGACAATCTTGCTCGCTGCCCGGGCAAGCATCTCCTGGAAGAGCGTGAACGACTCGCGTTTAAAGGCGATAAGCGGGTCGGTTCCCCCGTAGGCAGTCCAGCCTATCCCTTCTCTTAGATCATCGAGGGTGTATAAGTGCGTCAACCAAGCCTCGTCGATCGTTGAGAGAACAAGATAGCGCACGATCAAAGGAAACCGGGGGCCGAGCCGCTCTTTTTGCCGGGCGAGGGCCCGGTGAAGATGTTCGACCACACCGTCGCGAAGTCCATCAGGGCCTTCCCCCTCCAGGTCCTGCACGGAGAAAGGGTGAAGGGCAGAGAGCTCGTGCGCTAGATCATCTAGGTCCCATTCTTCTTTTGGCTGGGAGGGGTTGGCGTAGTCAGCGATGAGTCCTTCAGCGTACTCTTTCAACAGGTCACGTAGGTACTCGTCAAGACCATCCATGGAGACGGAATCGATCTTGTCGCGCGGCGGAAGGAGAAACCGATCCCGCAAGGAATAGATTGCCTCGCGCTGCTTGGCGAGGACGAGATCGTATTCCAGCAGTCTTTTTCTAATCTCGAAGTTGCGGCCTTCCACACGCTTCTGCGCTCGACGGATGGCTCCGGTTAGAAGCTGGTGTTCGATCGCTTGACCCTCTTCCATGCCCAGACGGTCCATCAAGGAACCGAGCCGCTCGCCGCCGAAGATACGCAGTAGGTCATCTTCCAAAGCGAGAAAGAACTGCGAAGAGCCAGGATCCCCTTGCCGTCCTGCGCGGCCGAGGAGCTGATTGTCGATGCGGCGGGATTCGTGACGCTGAGCACCGACCACGTGCAAGCCGCTCAGTTCGGCGATCCCCTCGCCGAGCTTGATGTCGGTTCCGCGGCCGGCCATGTTGGTGGCAACGGTGATCGCCCCTCGCTGTCCCGCGTCCTTGATGATCTCGGCTTCCTGCTCGTGGTATTTGGCGTTTAGCACGTGGTGAGGAAGGGCTTTCTCTTTCAACAGGGCGGAGAGACGCTCTGACTTCTCGATCGAGTTCGTTCCGATCAGGACCGGCCGCCCGAGTTCATGTAGCTCCTCCACCTCCTCGACGATCGCCTCAAACTTGGCCTTGGCGGCTCTAAAGATCACATCAGGTCTTGCATCGCGAATGAGTGACCGATTGGTCGGGATGACGAGAACCGGCAACCCGTAGATCTGCTTGAACTCGTCTTCCTCGGTCTTCGCCGTGCCGGTCATCCCGCAGATGCGCTTGTAGAGCTGGAAGTAGTGCTGTAGAGTGATCTGGGCGAGGGTTTGCGTCTCGCGCTGAACCATCATCCCCTCTTTTGCTTCCAGCGCTTGATGAAGGCCGTCGGAGTAGCGACGGTCGGGCATCAGCCGCCCGGTGAACTCATCGACGATCATCACCCGACCCTCTTTGACAATGTAGTCCCGCTCCTTCTTGAATAAGCAAAGCGCCCGCAGAGCGGTCTCCAGGTGGTGCAAGGTGTCCGTGTTCTCCGGAGCAAACAGGTTCTCAACCGACAGGGCCTGTTCGGCCTTGCGGATCCCGGCGTCGGTAAGGGTGAGCCGACGGGTCTCTTCGTTGATCTCAAAGTCCACGTCCTTCTTGAACCGACGGGCGAGGCCTGCGAACTTGCGGTAACGGTCGATCGCCTGGGCCGTGGATCCGGAGATGATGAGCGGAGTGCGCGCTTCATCAATCAGAATATTGTCGATCTCATCGATGATCGCGTAGTCAAGAGGCCCTTGCACCTTCTGGTCGATAGAAAGGACCATGTTGTCACGTAGATAGTCAAAGCCAAACTGGTTGTTCGTCCCATAGGTGATATCGGCTGCATAGGCGACTTTCCGCTCCTCGATCTCCATCCCCTCCTGGAGAAGGCCGACGGTGAGACCGAGGAACTCGTAGATTGGACCCATCCACTCTCTATCTCTCCGGGCGAGGTAGTCGTTCACCGTCACCACGTGAACCTTTCCCACAAGCGCGTTCAGGTAAGCGGGGAGGGTAGCGACGAGGGTCTTTCCCTCGCCGGTTGCCATCTCCGCGATCCTGTGCTCATCAAGCGCGATTGCTCCCAGGATCTGCACGTCGAACGGCCTCATGTCCACTGTGCGCGCGGCGACCTCACGCACAGCCGAGAATGCCTCGTTTCTTATTTGATCCTTCGTTTCTCCCGCTTCTAGACGCTGCCGAAACTCCGTGGTCTTCTCCGCTAGTGCCTGGTCGGACAGTCCCTCCATCTCCTCCGACAGAGCATTGACGGCTTGCACATGACGGCGATACCTCTTCAGCTGCTGGCTATCGGTCTGTCCGAGGAGAAAGTCGACGGTTCGCTTGATCGTTTCAACGGCCATGGGAACTCACACTTCCAGTATAGAAAGGGCAGAAAGTGCTTTCAAGCAAAGATCTCATGAATGGCGTCCTCAGCTTGATACTGTTGGTGATATACAGAGGGCCAGCCCGTTAAGTGCCTTACCACGTCGCTGTGTCGTTGGCATCAACTCGATAGGCATGTCTGGAGTAGTCTCCGGGTGAAACCGTGTCTGCTTCATCCCATTCGCCATCAGGTGCCCAGTCAACCGAAGCAGCGGGAGTCTTCTTATCAACGATGGTCTCTGGTCGCCAAAAGGCGACGGTTATTGCGTTGACCGCTCTGGAGGAGATGATCTCACTGACCGTCTGGCGAGCGATTTCGATCAGCTGATTGTCGGTAAGGGCTCCCGAGCGTTCCAACACGACATCCGCAATCAGTCTTACAATGGCTTCCACCGATACATCCCTTATGTCATCCAAGTAACAGGGCGGTAGCTGGGCAAGAGCAGCCTTCACAACTTCCAGCTCCTTGGAGAGGATCTGGATCGTATTGCGCAGACTGGCGTACTCTTCGGCCGGGGTTGTCGCAGAGGTG
>Ga0209636_10004102_pt1 | contig 14870 bp, 7 predicted proteins | sample DeeMarSWOR152_54_FD_187464 | JGI IMG/M metagenome (GOLD analysis project Ga0209636, IMG submission 187464) | Marine sediment microbial communities from White Oak River estuary, North Carolina - WOR-1-52-54 (SPAdes) (version 2) | ecosystem: Environmental > Aquatic > Marine > Intertidal zone >...
CGCAGGAGATGGTAATCAGCGACCATCCAGGCCATAGGGTCACCCTCAAAAACATCCTCGTCGGTGAGGTCTGGATGACGTCGGGTCAGTCGAACATGCAATGGCCCGCCGGCAAATGTTCCGTCGGAAGGGTCCTCATCAAAGAGTTGTCGGAAAGGGTAAAGGCAGGAACGGAGAAACTACCGCTGATTCGCGAGGGCAAAGTGACGAGCGTCTTCTCGTCCCTGCACCCGATCGAACATGCCGAGGCTGCATGGAGCGACGGTTCCAACTTCAGCGACTACAGCGCGATTTCCTTTGCCTTTGCTTATGAGCTCTCCAAGGAGTTGCAGATTCCGATCGGGATCCTGAACTGCGCGTTCAGTACGACATCGATCCAGGCCTGGATTCCGCGCGAAGGCATTGAGAGCGGGACCGATGAGTATACCAGGGGGCTTTACCAGAAGATCCTCGAAGGCGATTACCGCGCGCCGGAGAACAAGGCTGCATGGGATCAGTACTATCAGGACCTGCGGCTGTGGGCCAAAGGCAACACCGAGCTCTACAAAAAGGGATTCTCCTTGAAGCACCTTCCGGCCTGCCCCGGGAATCTGCGCGGCAATCGCGACATCAGCTGGATGTACAACGGCAAGATTCATCCCGTAGTTCCCTACGCCATTCGTGGTGCGATCTGGAACCAGGGCTACGCAAGCGCGGGTGAAGGCCTGGTTTACTACAACAACCTGCACTCTCTGATCCGGGGCTGGCGCAAGGTGTGGAACAAGGCCGATCTGCCGGTCTATTTCCATCAGTTCTACTGCCCCGGAGGGTACAATGACGGCCTGAGCCTCAACAGCACGGCCGAGATGCGCCTGGGTACCTGGCTGGCCCGGGATATCCCCAATGCCAACATGGCCAGCCAGATCGATATTACCGGAGGGGTGCACTACTTCAACAAGGCGGTCCCCGGACAGCGCCTCGCGCTGCACGCATTGAAGAACCAGTACAGCAAGGACATCGTCGCCGACGGTTTGATGTTCAAGTCCTACAAGGTCGACGGCAACAAACTGATCGTCGAATTCGATCATGCCGACGGCGGCCTGGTGGCCGGAAAGACGGGCGCGGGGAATTTCATTGCGACCCCGACCGTCATCGAGAACGGGGAGGACCAGGTGACGCTGTTCTACATAGCAGACAAGGATCGCGTCTGGCATCGAGCAAAGATGAAGATCGACGGAGAGAAGGTCATCCTGACCGCACCTGGCGTGTCGAAGCCGCGCGGCGTTGCCTATGGATGTAACGGGGTTGGCACTCTGCCGAATCTCTACAACCGTGCCCTGCTGCCTTTGACGCCGTTCATCTACTATGACAACAAGCTGGTCACCAGCGAGACCTGGCCGGATGATCCGATCAAGGTCGCCGATGTGGTGCGCCAACCGGCCTGGAAGCGTCGAGGGGTTTGGCTGGCATCGCAGTACCGCGATGACTGTGTGATCCAGGCCGGCGTGCCGACGCCGTTCTGGGGTCGTGCGCTGGAAGGTTCTGTGATCACGTTGAGCTTCGCCGGGATAGAAAAGACCTGCACGGTCGGTACCGGCGAACAGGACTGGCAGATAACGATACCGCCGCTGCCTGCGAGCGCTGAGCCGAAGATATTGAAGCTGACGTGCGAACTCGACGGAGAGTTGTACGCAAGAACTGAAGTTGCGAACATCGTTGTAGGCGATGTCTGGTATGTGGCGGTTCCCGACTTCACTTTCACCGTCCCCATAGAGACCGAACACAGCGATGTCCGGTTGTTCACGCCCAATGCGGCCAAGCGAGCCAACCGCATGCCGTATCGCTACAAGCTCGAGATCCCGCCCAAGGGCACGAGGCACTACGCAATCTGGCGATCGGGAAGTGATCTGAGTGATAAATCTCCAATCCACGTACTCGCCAACGTGCTGGGTGCGCGCATCCGGGCCAGGACCGGCAAGCCCGTGGGGATCTTGGTGATGAACACGCGCGACGGGGACAAGATCAGGATCAGCAACTGGATCGGATACGATTGGCTCGATCAGGCGCCGTCACTGAAGGATGAACTTCAGTCCCTGCAGACTGTCTATCCCGACAATCCGGCCTACTTTAAGAACGTCGAGGAGTACATTTCCGACTGGAAGACGTTCTGGAAGACCATCCCGATGGGCGTTCTGTCGGCTAAGAAGTTCGACGAAGGCCAGGCCTCGATTGCATTGCCGCGGCTGAAGAGTGCAAGCAGTCCGGCAGCGGGGACATACAATATGCTCATTACCTCGTTTAATCCTGGAAACTTCAAGGGCGTTATCTGTCTGACACCCGAGAGCTTCTTTGAGGAAGACGAGGGCGCCAACTTCGGCTCCGAGTTTTCCGTCATGGCCAACTGTTGGAAGGAGAACTTTGCCTGTCCCGATCCGTACCTCTTCTATACGATCCCGAGCAACGAGCTCGTGCCGAAGATCACCGAGCCGAAGAAGATCAAGGGCAAGAGCACGGCCTACGAGATCAGCCGCTGGCTGACGGCGCCACGCGGCGACGCGGCGAGCCGAGAGGCCGTCAACAAGCAGATGCTTCGGTTCATCGATCGAATCGTTAGCGAGGCGTACAAGTAGGACGAATCAACGAGAATCGCGACGCCTCCGCCGCCATGCAGAAAACGCGGCGTTTCGAACGCCGCAGTCAAGTGCGACGAAAACCAAACCAATACTTGCTCCCTTGAAAGAAAACCACATGAGAAGCAAAATGTGGCTGTGTGCGGTATGTGTGTTTACGGTTGCGCTTACGGGTTTCGCCGAGGGGTCCTCGCCTGCGATCGAACTGGGCGCTCCGTTCGCCGACAACGCGATCTTGCAGCGGCAGGTGCCCGTCCCGGTCTGGGGCTGGAGCAAGCCGGGGGCGAAGGTCACGGTGGAGTTCGCCGGTCAGAAGAAGACAGCTACCGCCGGCAAGGACGGCAAGTGGATGCTCGAACTCGATGAACTTGAGGCCAGTTTTGAACCGCGCGAGATGGTGGTCAGCGACAACAAAGGCAAACAGGTTGTCATCAAGAACATCCTCGTTGGGGAAGTCTGGCTGGCCTCGGGGCAGTCCAACATGCAGTGGACGGTTCAGAAGAGCAGCTGTAACCAGTTGCGTGTGGAGGCGAAGGGCAACGTCGCGCCTATCCGCGAGTTCGAGGTGACCAGCGTCTTTGCGATGTTGCATCCGATCGAAAGAGCAAATGGCGCGTGGAAAAACGGCGGTTACAACAACTACAGTGCCATCGCTTTCGCCTTTGCTCACAAACTCTACGGCGAGCTGAGTGTCCCGATCGGCATCCTGAACTGCTCGTTCAGTCAGACCGCCATCCAGACCTGGGTCCCGCGCGTTGGTTTCCGAGACGGCGAAGACGAATACACCAGGGCCATCTACAAGAAGATCCTTCAGACCGATCCGACCACACCGGAGCACAAAGCGGCCTGGAACACGTTCTATCAGAACATAGAGGAAACCCTTAAGGAAAACGCACAACGGGTCAGCAAGGGAGAGGCTCCGAAAGAGATCTCCACCAGAACGCCGGGCAACATGAGTGGCAACCGCGATGCCTCGTGGCTCTTCAACGGCAGGCTTAATCCCGTGATTCCCTATGCAATTCGGGGCGCCATCTGGAACCAGGGCTACGCCAACATGGGCGAAGGGCTTCCGTACTACAACAACCTGCACAGCCTGATCCGCGGCTGGCGCCTGCGCTGGAACCGCCCCGAGTTGCCGGTTTACTTCCACCAGTTCTACTGCCCCAGCCCAAAGGGCGGATGGCAGGACACGCATCCCAGCATCGGCAGCACTTCCGAGATGCGCCTCGGCACATGGCTGGCTCGTGATATTCCGAATGCCGGCATGGCCAGCCAGATTGATGTCGAGGGTGCCATTCACTATGGGAACAAGGCGGTTCCCGGACAACGGCTGGCGCTGCACGCCCTGAAGAACCAGTATGGCAGGAAGGTCGTCGCGGACGGCCCGATGTTCAAATCCTACAAGGTCGAGGGCAGCAAGCTGATCGTTGAGTTCGACCACGCCGAGGGCGGCCTCGTGGTGGCCGAAACCGGCTCCAATGCCGATCGCAGGAACAAGGAGGGAACCGGGTACGCCGATCCGAAGATCATCCCCGGCGGCGACGACCAGGTGAAGCTGTTCTACCTGGCCGATGAGAACCGCGTCTGGTATCCGGCTGACATGAGAATCGACGGCGACAAGGTGGTGCTCACCTCACCCAAGGTGAAGTCTCCCCGCGGCGTTTCCTATGCCACCAGTGGCGTGGGTTTCCGGCCGAACGTCTACAATCGGGCCCTGCTGCCGATGACGCCGTTCATCTACTATGACAACAAGCTGGTCACCAGCGAGACCTGGCCGGATGAAAAACTGAAGATCGACGGCGTGGTGCCGGATCCCAATACTGTCGGCAAGAAGTATGAGTGGCACAAAATGCCGCTTCTCAGCACGCAGTTCCGTGACAATGCCGTGCTGCAGGCCGGGGTCCCGATCACCATCTGGGGTTCAGCGGTTCACGACTTTGGGTACGAGGCGAAGGGCATAGCGGTCATCACGTTCAGCTTTGCGGGCATTGAAAAGACGATTCCTGTCACCGACGGGCCATCTATCATCACGCTGGAGCCTGGCCAGTCGCGATTCGCATCGGGCAAAGAGTGGCGGGTCACGGTGCCTCCCATGGAGGCCAGCGCTGAGCCCAAGGCCCTGAAGGTGACGTTTCTGATCGATGGCGAAGTTGCCCATGAACGGGTCTGCACCAACATCGTCGTCGGCGATGTCTGGTACGTCGCGGCTCCGCAGATGAAGCTGAAACCCCCCGCGGTGAAGCCCTCCGGCGGTGTCGTGCGGGTGATGAAACGCAGGGCCAAACGCTCCTCAAGCCACGAGCCTTCCCGCTACAGCGTTGCCGTATCCAGAACACCCAAGAACCGCTACGCCTGCACCTGGGATGACGCAGGGTCGGACTTGGCGGGGACCATTGGACATCGCATCGCCGCCAAGACCGGTAAGCCGGTAGGTATCATCTTCATGCAGAACGCTGTTCCCAAAGGTGGCGCGAACCCTGAATTGAGAAGCTGGATCGCCGCCGATTGCCTCAAGCAGGTGGCCAGCCTGATGGGGGACTACAAGGATCTGGCCGCCGTGCTTCCGGGGAATCCGTACTACGACGCCAGTGCCAGGCGCTATGTCGCGGCCTGGAAGCAGTACTGGGGTGAGTATATCCCGCGGATGATGGCGACCCGGGCGGTCCCGGACGGCGCCGTTTGGGGTGGCTATCCAACCCTGGCGAGTGACGTGACCAGTGTCGCCGCTCAAACCTACAACGTCCTGGTTCACTCCTTCACGCCTGCGGGCCTCAAGGGGATCATCTTCCTCGCCAGCCCGGAGATGTTCACAAAAGACCAGGGCGCCAACTACGGTGAACAGCTTTCGGCCCTAGCCAATTGCTGGAAAGACAGATTCGGCGGCGCCGATCCGCACTTCTTTTACACGATCCCGGGCAAAACGCTGGCGCCGAAGGTCACACAGCCCAAGACGATCAAGGGCAAGAGCACCGGTGTGGAAATCACGTCCTGGGCAGATGGCGAGGCGATCATGAAACTGATCGAGCAGGCCGCCGGGTAAACGCTGCGAAAGAAACGATCATGACACACATGGCTACGAAAGGCCTATAATGGGCAAAGTCTTACATCTGTTACATATCACTTGGGTGTTCCTTTTAGCAACGGGTGTCGGGGCGGCCGATGTTAAGCTGAGTTCTCTCTTTCAGGACCACATGGTTCTGCAGCGGGAAAAGCCGATCAAGATCTGGGGCTGGTCGGATGTCGGCGACAAGGTGGTCGTATCCCTCGGCGGGAATTCAACATCGGCTGTTTCTGATGCAACAGGCAAATGGATGGTGACTCTGCCGGCCATGCCTGGGGGCGGCCCCCATGAGTTGATTGTCCGTGGCGCAGAGACTATCACTGTCCGGGATGTGCTGATCGGTGAGGTCTGGGTGTGTTCCGGGCAGTCGAACATGTCATACTGCATCATGCGCTTCAGGAACTGTGCCGAACAGATTCCGACGATGAAGTATCCGCAGATTCGCCACTTCAAGCTTGCCCACGTCGACTGCACAAGGCCTCAAGAGGATGCGCAGGGCGCCTGGGCTGTCTGCTCGCCGGACACCGTGGCTCGTTTCACGGCGACAGGCTTCTATTTCGGCCTGGAGTTGCACAAGGCCCTGGGGACGCCGGTCGGACTGATCAACAGCAGCGTCGGCGGGACCACCATCGAGCAATGGACCGACGTGGCTACGCTTGAGGCAAATCCAGACAATGAGCCGTACGTGGAGAGACGGCGGACCGCGATGGAGGCGGAAACGCCCGAGCTGCGGCAGGCCTATCAGAAGTCCATAAAGGACTACTTGTCGCTCGTCGGCGTGAATCCCTCCGTCATCATCGGCGACAGGGAAGACGCATTTCTGAAACCGGATCTCTCCGATGCCGCATGGAAGCCAATAACGCTGCCAAGAAGTTGGGGCAGTGGAGTTGTGTGGGTCGCCCGAGAGGTTGAGCTTCCCCGGAACATGATTGGGAAGGAACTCACACTGAGGCTTGGGGCCGTCAACAAGGAAGAAATTACCTACTGGAACGGAATCCGGATCGGCTCACAGCTCTTCTATAGAGATGGGAGCATTCACAAGGTCCCCGCGACTCTTGTGAAGGGGCCGAAGAATATCCTGTCCGTAAGATGCACGGCTTACAGAGGTGGAGGGATCAGCGACGGACAGTCGCTTTCCAGTGCGGACGGCCAGTCGATATCCCTTGCGGGAGACGGATGGAAGTATCGCGTGTATGCCAGCGAACCGGCCTTTCCCAAAGAGCTTGTCAGAGGCGCGGGCGGCGGGTTGTACAACGGCATGATCCATCCCCTCATCCCGTACACGATCCGAGGCGTTATCTGGTATCAGGGCGAGTACAATACCGGGAGAGCCTACCAGTACAGGAAACAGTTCCCGGAGATGATCCAGGCCTGGCGAAAACACTGGGGGCAGGGCGATTTCCCCTTTTACTTCGTGCAGCTTGCCAATTTCAAAGCCAAGCAGACCGCGCCGGCCATGAAGGGCGAACACGGTTGGCCCCTGTTGCGCGAGTCCCAGATGGCGGCGCTTTCGCTGCCCAACGTCGAACAGGCATGTATCATCGACATCGGGGAGCTGGGCGTACACCCGCGAAACATACACCCGAGCAACAAGCGGGACGTCGGCAAGCGTCTGGCCCTTGTCGCCCGCGATAAGATCTACGGGGAGGACCTCGTCAGTTCGGGGCCGATGTACGATTCCATGACCATAAAGGGCAGCAAGGTCATTGTGAAGTTCAAGTCGGTCGGTTCCGGCCTCATGACTGGCGGGGTCCGCAGCAGGTACGACCATACGATTATCCCGTTGCCCGCACATCCCGAGGGCACGGGCGTCGCCGGATTTACCATCGCCGGGGATGACGGACGGTTTGTATTCGCCAACGCAAGGATCATCGGCAAAGACAGTGTCGAGGTGTGGAGCGATTACGTGCCGAAACCGGTTCACGTACGTTTCGCCTGGCATCGCAATCCGCTCCACAATCTCTACAGTAGGGAGAAGCTGCCGGCCTCGCCGTTCAGGACAGACAAGGGCGATCTGGCGGAACTGAAGAAGCGGCAATGAATCACACGGCGGAGCAAACGCAATGAAAAACGAACCATCCGGCGAGTACTACGACTACACCATCACCATGAAGCCTGAGCGGCCGTGGCTGCTGCCGTATCACCAGACGCTGATCTACAGAATCATGCACGCTCTGCGCGACGGCACGGGGAAGATGAGCGAGCTGTTCCTGACCTTCGAGCAGGCGCTCGAGGTGATCGAGCGGCTGTACCACCTGACCTGCGGCGTCCCGCAGGTGGTCTACCTGACCGGCTGGCAGTTCGAGGGGCACGACTCGAAGTACCCGTCGTGGGCCGAGGTCAACAGACACCTCAAGCGGGCCGAGGACGACACCGCGGTCGAAAGCCTGCGCTGGCTCATGCGCGAGGCCCAGAAGTACAACTGCCGGGTGAGCCTGCACATCAATATGTTCGACGCCTACAAGGATAGCCCGCTCTGGGACGAGTATGTGGAGAAGGACATCATCGCCAAGGACTTGGACGGCAATCCCATCCATGGCAACGTGTGGAGCGGCATGGCCTGCTACCATGTCAGCTACACCCAGGAATGGAAGCACGGCCTGGCGCAGAAACGGATCGATGACCTGATCGCGATGCTGCCCGAATTGGTCGACAGCGCCACCATCCAGATCGACGCCTTTCTCGGCGCGCGCAAGGCGGATCAACAGGGCCCCATCAGTCCGTATCTCGGCTACACCAAGGAAGAAGAAGCCGCAACCCAGCGGAAGATCTATCGCTACTGGCGCGATCGGGGCATCGACGTGACCTCCGAGTGGGTCCTCGGCATCCGCGTGGATCGCTTTGTGGGGCTCCAGCCGTGGGCCTTCGCCCGCAGCCAGAACCACCTGATTGAAGACCTGCCCGATGAGCTTTACTGCACCAGCCCGATGGGTGTGGAGTTCCGGGAGGTGCCGGAAGACGCCGCCAAGCTTCTCGATCAGTTCTGCCTGGAGTTCATGCCCTGGTACTACAAGAACAACACGTCCCCCAAGGGCAACCAGCAGATGGTCGATGGCACAGACACCTGCATGCCGGCGCTGTGGTGCGAGGAGAAGACCATCATCGCCTACAGCAAGGAAGGCTACGACGGCAAGACCTGGGACCTGCCGCCGGACTGGCGGAACGTCGACAGGGTCTGTCTCTCGAGAATCACTCTTGAAGGCCGTGAACCGGTCGGCGAAGCGCCCGTTGCCGAGGGTAGGATCGCTCTGCGTGTCGGCAAGAACGAAGCACTGCAGATCCGTCCATGTCAATGAAGAGGAAACACAGAATGACCATCAGGGGATCACGGAAGCCGAGCGCTTGGGTCTCGAGGTGCACATTGCCCGCGTTCCTCGGCCTCGCGGTGCTTCTGCCGGCCGTGCCCGGCATGGCCCGGGAGGTCCCGGCGCAGTTGCCCGATCCGGACGGGAAGCCGCCTGTCACCGACAAGCCGGTCAAGGCCTACATCCTGTCGGGCCAATCCAACATGGTGGGCATGGGCGATATCAGCGGCGGAAGTTCCCGGTGGGGAACGCAGTTCCTGGACCCGGTCGTTTCGATATACCCAGGCGCGTACTCACCGACGGCCGACTACGACAAGATGGCGCCGATCGAGACGAAGACGCTGGCGGCATTCGGCGGCGTACGACCCACTCCATTTCCCGAAGGCGGAACTGCGGTCGTCCGAGGATTCATACGGATGGAATCCTCCGGGGTGTACAGGCTGAACGCCGGCTATGCAAACTCCACCTACAACATCATGGAGGTGGATGGCGCCGAGGTTTACAGGAGAGATGTCGGCAAGGAAGCCGTACAGCGCGACTTCACGTTCGCCGCGGGCAAGAAGTATCCGTTCAAGATCACCTTCTTGACCGAGCATGCCAATGGGTTGGGTTGGCTCAGGAGAATGGACATTCCCGGGACCCTCAACACCGTGGCGAGGAAGGATGGGAAGTTCCCCCACCTGGTGGATGACCAGGGGAACTGGACCGTGCGGAACGACGTGATGTACAAGGGGGTGATCTCCGCCGTGGCACAGGGGCCGTTGACGGTCGGCCTCCAGGGCAACACCATCGGGCCGGAACTCCAGTTCGGTCACATCATGGGCTATTACCACGACGAACCGGTCCTCGTCATCAAGGCCTCCATCGGCAACCGTAGCCTGGGCTGGGACATCCTGCCGCCCGGGAGCGAGCGATTCACTTATGACGGCAGGGTCTATGCCGGCTACAAGGACACGCCGTCATCCTGGGTCGAAGGACAGCCCAAGAAGAAGGTGAACTGGTATGCCGGCAAGCAGTACGATGACTACGTGAAGGCCATCCATGGCGTCCTGGACAACTTCGGCACCCTCTTCCCCGCGTACAAGGATCAAGGCTACGAGATCGCCGGCTTCGTGTGGTGGCAGGGACACAAGGACGGGAATCCGGCCCACGCCAGCCGCTACGAGCAGAACCTCGTGAACCTCATCAAGGCATGGCGGGCCGAGTTCAAGGCGCCGAAAGCGCCCTTTGTGATAGCCACCATCGGATTCGGCGGCTGGGAGATGGCCGGCCCCCACCTGACCGTGGCCAATGCGCAGCTGGCCGTGAGCGGAGAGAGGGGCAAGTATCCGGAGTTCGCCGGCAACGTGCTAACTGTCGAGACCCGTGGGTTCTGGAGAGATGTCTCTGTGTCCCCCAGCGGCCAAGGATACCACTACAATCGGAATGCGGAAACCTACATGCTGGTCGGCGACGCTTTGGGCCGTGCGATGGTCCGGCTCCTCGGCGGCAGAGCAGAAGCTCCTCCGCAAGCCGCCAAGCCGGAACCCGCTGCACAGCAGGCAGGCAAGGAGACGGCGCAATGAACACATTGCTTCGGTTCAGCGAGGGGACTGGTGGAACTGGAGTTTAAGCCCGATTTCGAGCACGCCCGTCAGCGGTGGGCGCAGTTCTGGCGGGGCGAGGGCACCCACCCGATGCTCTGGGCGGTTCGGCCGAAAGCAGGCGCTGAGCCGGTGGCCCGACCCGGATGTTACCAGTGCGCGTTCGGCGACATCGAGCCGGCGATCGAGCAGGCGATTCAGTGGGCGGCGACGCACGAGTTCCTCGACGGCGCCATCCCCAGCTACCAGGTCACCTTCGGCCCGGACCACTTCGCGGCGCTGCTGGGGGCCGAGCTGCGAAACGTCGAGGGCAGCTCCGCCACGAACTGGATCCAGCCGTTTGTCGAGGACTGGGACGACGTGGAGATCCGCTTCCAGCCGGAGGGGAAGTGGTGGCAGCGCACGGCCGAGGTGATTGCGCGCTTCCGCCAGCGTTGCGACGGTCGGTTGATCATCTACGGCACGCACCTCCAGGGCGGGCTCGACTGCCTGGTCGCCCTGCGCGGTGCCCAAGGGGTGCTGAGCGACCTGCTGGACGTGCCGGAGAAGGTGCTCGGGGCCCTGCGGCAGGTGGACAAGGCCGTCGATGACGTCCGGGCCGCACTGGCCCAGGCGCTGGACGTGCCGACCTACGGGAGCTTGAACCGCTTCGGCATGTACAGCCGGGGCGTGATCGACGTTCCGCAGTGCGACGCCTCGTGCATGATCAGCGCGGAGATGTTCGAGCAGTTCGCGCTGCCGTCGTTGGCCCACGAGGTCGGCGGGCTCGACGCGAGCATCTATCACCTCGACGGGATCGACGCAATTCGCCACCTCGAAGCGATCTGCTCGCTGGAGAACCTGGACATGATCCAGTGGGTCCCCGGAGCGGGCCAGGACGGCAAAGACTGGAGCGATCTGCGGCGGCGCATCGACGAGTTAGGCAAGGGGCAAATCTACCAGTCCGGCAACCTGACTGCGTCGGAAGTCAAGGCCATCTGGGAGATCTTCTCCTCCAGGAAGCTCTACGTCCACGTGCGCGCCGACGCGCATGATGAACTGAAAGCCCTGCTGCCGGAATGACCGATCGCCCGCAAGGGCTCTAGGGAAAGCACGTGCCATGACACCTCCGTACACGACCGAATACGAACCTCTGACGCGTGGGGAGATGGTCCGCGTCATCGAGGGACGCGGCTGCGCCCGGCGAATCCCCGTGCTGCTGCACAAGTGGACCTACCCCAGCGCCTTCGCCGACCCGGCCGAAGGCAGGCTCCTGTTCACCCTCGGCAACGGCATCACCGGCGACACGCCGATCCCCAGCCTCGAAGCTCTGTTCGACGAGGCCTTCGCATACGGGACAGACATTGTGAGCAGAGAGGCGAGAAGAGTCTGTCGCCCGTGACTCCCTTACTGGACGCAGCGAACACACGATGAGAAACCGCACCAGCATTGACCGGGATTGGCGCTTCGCGTTGGGTGACTTCCCGCGAGCGATGCGCCCGGACTTCGATGATAGTGGCTGGCGCGCGCTCGATGTGCCGCACGACTGGTCGATCGAGGCAACCCCCTCTGCAGACAACCCGGCTGGGGCAGCCGGCGGGTTCTTCCCCGGCGGGCTCGGCTGGTATCGCAAGCGGATCGACGTTCCCGCGGACCTCGGCGACCGCCACGTGCTGATCGAGTTCGACGGCGTCTACATGAACAGCGAAGTGTGGTGCAACGGCCACTCGTGCGGCACACGACCCTATGGCTACAGCAGTTTCTGCTATGACCTCACCCCGTTCGTCGCGGCGGGCGAGCCCGCCTGCATCGCGGTGCGCGTGGACAACTCGCGGCAGAAGAACTCCCGTTGGTACACCGGCTCCGGGATCTACCGCCACGTGTGGCTGACCCTCGCCGGCCCCGTGCGCGTGGATCACTGGGGGACGTACGTGACGACCCCCGAGGTGAGCCGTGACGTGGCAGTCGTGCGGTGCGTCGCCGCCGTGGTGAACGATGGGGAGGAGGGCTGCGAGGTCGAGGTATGCCAGACGCTGATCGACCAGGACGGCGAACGCCGAGCCACTTGTGCTCCGACGCTTCTGGCGATGGATGGATCGGAGGGCTCTCGTTCCAACGTCGAGCAGGTGCTGACGCTCACCAACCCGCAGCTCTGGTCGCCCGACACCCCGCAACTCTACACGCTGCGGACCGAGCTCAGGCGGGACGGCACGGTCATCGACAGCTACGAGACCCGCTGCGGGATTCGCTCCATCCGGTTCGATGCCAATGAGGGCTTCTTCCTGAACGGCCGGTCGCTAAAGCTGCGAGGGGTGAACGAGCACCACGACGCCGGCTGCCTCGGGGCGGCGGTTCCCGATGATGTGATCCGTCGGCGGTTCCGCATTCTCAAGGCGATGGGCTGCAACGCGATTCGCGTGGCGCACAACCCTGCTTCGCCGACGTTCCTCGATCTCTGCGACGAGATGGGCTTCCTGGTGGTCGAGGATGCGTTCGACGAGTGGAGGGACGGCAAGACGCCTTTCGGGTATAGCCTCTACTGGGACGACTGGTGGGAACGCGATCTCACGGACATGATCCGGCGGGATCGCAATCATCCCTGCATCGTGATGTGGTCGGTCGGCAACGAGATCAAAGAGGTGCGCGAGGGCCGGCCTGAGGGGCTGCCGATCATGGAGGCGTTGCGGGAGGTCTGTCGCCGCGAGGATCCTGCTCGCCCCATGACCTGTGGCTGCTGCGCGATTCGCAAGACCAATGCCGCAGGCTACGGCCCTCTGATGGATGTCGTCGGCTACAACGGCGGCGGCGGTTCCTGCTTCGACTATGAGAAAGATCACGCCGCGTACCCGGGCAGGGTCATGTTCGCCAGCGAGGTGCCGCATACGCTCCAGACGCGCGGCGTCTACAGGACGCGGACCTGGTATCGCGACCTGGCCCGCAACCCGGATGTCGAACGGCTGGATATGCCGCATCTGACCGAGGAGGAGCTCTTCACCGGCTTCGACGAGCACTACCAGTCATCGTACGACAACGCCATGGTCCGCATCTCGAGCATCGACTCCTGGCGACTCACCAGGTCGCTGCCTTTCCTGTGCGGCGAGTTCCGGTGGACCGGCTTCGACTACCTGGGCGAGTGCTACGGCTGGCCGGCCAAGAGCTGGAACTTCGGCGTCATCGATCTGTGCGGCTTCCCGAAGGACACCTACTACTTCTACCAGAGCCAGTGGACCGACGCCCCCATGGTGCACATCCTGCCGCATTGGACCTGGCCGGGACTCGAAGGCAGGACCATTCCCGTGGTCTGCTACACCAACTGCGAGCGGGTCGAGCTCTTCCTGGACGGGGAGTCGCTCGGCTCGCAGACGATGGGGGAAGCCCTGTGCCTGCGCTGGGACGTGGTCTACAGGCCCGGCACGCTCAGGGCCGTGGGCTATCGGGGGGGGCGTGAGGCCGCGAGTTGTGCGCATGAGACCGCGTCGGCGCCGGCAGCTCTTAGGCTGGAGTGCGATGCACCAGCCCTTGCTGTCGGCAGAGGAGGCGTCGCCCACGTGACCGTGGCGGTAGTCGATGAGCGAGGGCGCTTCGTGCCTCACGCGGACAACGACGTCGTGTTCAAGGTGGAGGGGCCGGCCCGGGTGATCGGCCTCGAGAACGGCGACCCGCTGGACACGACCAACTACAAACTGAACCATCGCCGGGTCTTCAACGGCATGGCCCTGGCCATCATCCAGGCGGATGCCGATCGAGGCGCGATCACTGTATCCGCTCACTCCAAGGGGCTCGGCAGCGCGTCCTGCGAGTGCCGGGAAGGAGGAAAACGACGGCGCCAGGAGGGCGAGCAGTATTCGATGTCGTGATGGTGCAGTTGAGCCACTTCGGGCACTGGATGTTCATCGCGATCACTCCTCGGCAATGCGCTCTTGCTGTTCCCTGATGTAGTCCAAAGTGCCTGATGGCGTGTAGTAGTCAGTCGGACCGATGTACTCGGCATCAGGGTCTTGCTCGCCCTCGAAGAGGCCACCATCGTCGTACAGACGTTTCAGACGGTGATGGGCGGCTGAGTAGCCCGCAAGCCACTTCTTGAGCACCGCGATCTGTTTGTCGCGCTCTGCCGTGGCGTCTTTCGCATCAAACGGAGGCGCCTGGCCCAGAGATGACACTCCGGCCGCAACACTATCGCACACGCGCCACGTGCCCTCCGTGTCCACCTGAGGCTTCTCGACCACAAAGAGGGGATCCACCACCCTCTGCCTCAACTCCGCAGGGACCGACTCGCGGTCATCCAGCAGTTCTGTAAGCCTCTGGCGGACCAACGCGTCTTGGGCAAGAGAGG